>Ga0364915_10061_pt2 | contig 23991 bp, 17 predicted proteins | sample ExccelJu500001D4_3_FD_206958 | JGI IMG/M metagenome (GOLD analysis project Ga0364915, IMG submission 206958) | Enriched cells from Trout Bog Lake Hypolimnion, Wisconsin, USA - BchlTB.June25.5000.01.D4 | ecosystem: Environmental > Aquatic > Freshwater > Lake > Hypolimnion/Profundal zone | place... | reverse complement strand
TTTCTGCAATGACTTTAGCCTTTAGGGCTGGACCGCTCGTACTACAATCTGCCTGTAATAAAACATTGGCATGCATGATTACCTTTGCTTGCTGTTTTCCATTGCGTACAACTTCAATTAATCGCTCTCGCTGTAACTCAGTTAATTTAACTTTATAGCCCATCGTCCCTGACCTCAGAAAAATCAGTAGTGTAATTCAATAGCTCCGTTTAGACAAAATTAAAAAATCAGAGTAGTACAGAAGCTATTAAATTAAGAGAGTTCTGGATACAATATCTTAATGGCAAAATACAGATCATCCTAAATTCGGCAGTTGAATTTAGGATCATTATTTACGAGGTAATAATGGACGAACTACTTTACACCTTGGCTATTAACAAGTTAGAAACCCTTACTACCGAGCATCAACAATTCGCATTAGAAGCGCTTGAATCCGGTAAGGTAGTTCATTTGCCTTCCTATTATTTCCATTCTCCTGCTTTAGCTGATAAAGAGGTGCTTTCAGAAACCATATTGGATGGTAAACACAAAAATTTAAGCTTTGATTACCGTAGCGGACGTTTAGGTGGTTTGCAAAAAAAACACAGCAACCCCGACCTGCAAGCAACCCTACAGTCTTTTATGCAAGGCTACGCCGTTTTCTCCAAATTACTTGTAGACACACTACTCCCTCAATACTGCGATAGTCTGCAATGGGGAAGAACCAGTTATCGGCCTGCAGAGATAAAAAATCGGAGTAGTTCAAAACGTAAAGACGATACTCGTTTACACGTGGATTCCTTTGCAGCAAGCCCGGTTAATGGTTTGAGAATTTTACGCGTCTTTTGCAACATCAACCCCATTGGAGAACCAAGAGTTTGGCACCTTGGCGAGCCATTTTCCAAAGTATTTCGTCAATTTGTACCGCAAATACCCGCTTACAGCGCTAAAAAAGCCAAGTTGTTGCATTTCATTAAAGTTACTAAAACCCTGCGATCAGCTTACGATCACTACCAACTTCACTTGCACGACCGGATGAAGCTTGACGATGACTATCAAAAAAACGTGACTAAAAAACGCATGGATTTCCCAGCGAAAAGTACTTGGCTAGTTTTTACTGATCACGTATCGCATGCTGCGCTCAGCGGTCAGTTTTTATTAGAGCAAACTTTTTATCTACCGGTTTCAGCCATGGCAAGCCCTGAACTGTCACCGCTGAGTTATTGGGAACGCGAAAAATTTGCTACTTTGGATGCCCTATGAACTATAAAATTACCAAGCAATATGCAAGAAGTGAAGAAACGCTGATTGCTGAACTTGAAGAATTCAATGAAGCAATTCTTTTTATGTCAAAAAAATCCTCTATCGATGAAGAAGAAAGAAAAAAAATTATTTATAGGTTGTATGACGACCAGACATTGTTGCATGAATTAAATAAAGAGAATATCTCTATAACTCGTGCTGTCTATGCAGACGGCATTAGTGAGCTTATAAATACAGCCCCATTTAGTTTTCAAGTCATGTTTAAAACCATGAATTCCTTAGAAAGAAAGGTAATTGCTCAATTTAATGAAAAAAATGATGCTAATTTATTTGTGATTTGCAAATTTGAAATCGACCCTACGATTCATGATGACGATTTGTTGTTTGTATTTAAGAATAACGTATTAATGGATACCGTTAATAAAACTACCATCGCCAACCGAAAAAAAGAAGCCAGCGGGTCCCGCGGTAGCGAGAAAGAGTCAACCTATAAGCTTAGCCCATTATCAACGAGGCCATCTCCTGGCGGAGGCCCTCCCGATTATTGGGTTAAAGTAGATGATGAGGATGAAACTAGTGACTAGTACAACGTTTGTTTAGTCCAGATCATGTGCCAGCACTCGTCGATTTGCACGGAAATAGCTAAGCGGTGAATTTTCCAATAAATCAGAGAGTTTTTCCATATAGATACACGCGAACCGATCCACTTGATTGGCAAAGTAACTTTCTTCAGCACCTGCTCGAAAAACACGACCCCATTTAGGATTAAAAAAAGCCCGCTGCTTCTGTAATAATGTGGATAGTTTACTATCAATCGCTAAAATTTTCTGCTGCAACTCAGCAATTTTCTCACTATAATCTGTCGTACTATCATCGTGGTTTTTAGTACAAATATCGATATACTCTTCTTCTAACGCTCTTTTTATATCCATTCCAGCAATAATTTCTTTATCAATAGGAAGTGCTCTTTTCTGTGAAGCAATCTCCTCGCCTAGCTCTTCAACTACAAGTGCCGTGCGCCAGTTACAATCTTTTTTCAAGCGCAAAATGTCACCGTAAATATGATCGCCAATGTAGAGGATTTCATCCCCATTTATTTCCAGATCATTAGTAAATTTTCGCGCACAGCCACCTTGATATACACCTGGCACTATTTTACCGTAGCTATTGGTCATCATACCGTTTTCTGGATTTATTGATAAAAATTTGGGATTGTCATAAAAAAACCGGGGCTTACTGGCCAGAGTAATCACGTACTCAAACAAGTCTCGCCAATGCTCCCCTTTTTCTAAGAAAGGATTAATTGCATAATCCAACATAAGTTTTGTGTAAAAATAATCTGAATTAGTTAGAATAAAAATTTTCTTACCATAACGTAGATACTGCTTCAAACCATCCACTACCCCTTTGTCTTTTAGGACATAATTATCAAGATTTTGACTTATAATCTTTTTTAAACTGCCATCAGCATGAACGGTATCCACACCAGTTAATACATCAGACGCAATCTCAGCATAACTCGGTAAGAAAGCAGGATTTTTATCTTTAAAATCAACCAGCTGGCTAAATAAAACACAAGAAGCAATGGAAAATGAGGTATCGATCGCTATGTAATTATGATCTTTCAAATCCACATAAATACTACGATAAATATGTTTTTGTTCAGAATAATCAATCAATTTTGTACCGTGATAGCTTTGGCGAATAGCGCCATATCGGCTAAGTTTTAATACATTGCCATGCTTACTATCAATGATTAACCCACGGATGGCATCCTCAAACGTAAAGGTTAATGCACGAATGCTTGGTGGATAATTTTTATTCTTTATAAGCGACTCAACAACCATATTGTAAACCAGCGTTTCAAAATTTTTGGTGTTATAACGAATAAGAGTATGATCCATATCCAAGCCAATAAATTTTATTTTTTTCATATTTAAAATACGGTTTACAAAAACTTTCTGACTCATCTTTATTTCCTAATTTTATCCGCTAATCCGAGCCGCGACCGTCAGGGCTCAGGTTACTCGTTTTTTCGCGCTCCATATTTCTTCTGAAGATAATGAGCGATGGCTCGTATTCCCATTGCCTCCCCTCCTTCGGGCTTTCCTGGCTTAGTGGATACATTCCAGGCCATGATATCAAAGTGTACCCAAGATGCATTAACTGGTACAAATCGTTGCAAAAATAAGGCGGCAGTGATTGCTCCTGCGTAGGGAGAAGCGCTGGCGTTAGCCAAATCAGCCACCGTGGAATCCAGCATCGTATCATACGCTGCGAACAAGGGTAATCGCCATAGAGGGTCGTTTACCTCTTTGGAAGCCTGAGTTAATGACGCAGCCAGTAGGTCATCGTTGGTAAACATGGCCGCCATTTCAGTTCCTACCGCCACTCTGGCAGCACCTGTTAGTGTTGCAAAATTAATTATTAATTCGGGTTTAGCTTCTCCTGCTTTCACTAACGCATCGGCCAAAACCAATCGCCCTTCTGCATCGGTATTATCAATTTCGACAGTTAAGCCATTTCTCATAGTTACTATGTCGCCAGGCCTGAAGGCATCGGGGCCTATCGAATTTTCAAGCGCTGGGATCAGGACTTGCAGGCGTATTGGCAGTTGATTTGCCATTATCCAGGCGGCCAAACCCAAAACATGCGCAGCACCCCCCATGTCTTTTTTCATAAGGCGCATTCCTACAGTAGGCTTTATATCCAAGCCCCCGCTGTCAAAGCATACCCCTTTACCAACAAGTGCTACCCGTGGGTGATTCACGTTACCCCAGGTTAAACTCAACAAACGGGGACGGTTTACTGACGCTCTACCAACCGCATGGATAGCAGGAAAATTAGCCTCCAGTAACGCCTCCCCTACCCACTCTTCAAACTCCGCACCCCATTGATAAGCCATTTCTGCTGTCACAGCAGCTAATTTGTTGGGGTTCATAACATTCGATGGACTGTTTATCAAATCACGGACTAGAAAAATAGACGAAGCCTCTGCTTTCACGGTCTCCAATTTATCATTGGGTAAGATCAACACTCGCGGCAACGTATCTTGTTTTTTAAATTCATCAAAGCGATATTGCTCTAGCGACCACGTTACCATTGCGTAATGCGATAAGGCTTGCTTTATAACATAATGCCCTTTTGGGAGTCTGTTCGCTGCATGTGCCATAGCCAGCACATCGTTCTTATCACCCGAGCCAGTAAATGCCTTTATAACATGGCCGGCAGCATTGCTAATCAGACACACATCACCTGGCCTTCCTTTAAACTGATAAATGCTTAAAAATCTGCGCTCTCCTTCTGATAATTCAGGCAGCCCACTGTCCCACTCTGCTTGAGTAACTAAAATCAGGGGGATCGCCTCGTCAGCATGACTCTGGTAAAATAAATCCGCGCGCATGATTACTCCTTACATTAACCTAGACCTCGAAATTGGGCGAACCGCACACCAACTAGGCTCAAACCAGCCAGATAAATAATTACAGCAATACCGGTGTGAGTCAGAAGCCGTACCAATCGCCATAAGGGCGGCAAACTTAGCCAATCGTTGATAGAGCCTGTCACCCAATACAAATAAAACGCAATTAAACAATTCGCAAAGAGAAGTTGAATTATAAATTTTACCCAGCCTTTTCCAGGTTTATATATCTCACGCCGTAACAGTAAAACTAATAACATGCCACAATTAACATAACCCGCCAATGCCGACGATAAAGCAAGCCCCGCATGTGCCAAGGGCCAAATTAGCATCGCACAAAGAAGGCTATTCACAAGCATTGCCCATGCTCCGATTTTAACCGGGGTTTTAATATCCTGACGCGCATAAAAACCTGAAGCCAGCACTTTAACCATCATAAAAGCCGGTACTCCTGTAGCCAGCGCGATGAGACTTTTTTGCGTCTGAAACACGTCAACTATCGAAAATTTCCCGTAACCAAAACAACTTGCAATAATTGGCATTGAGAAAATTGCAAGCCCTACACCTGCCGGGATACCGATTAATAATAATGATTTTAAGCCCCAATCCAAAGTACGGGAATAGTGCTCACCACCTTGCTCAGCATGACGACGCGACAAACTGGGTAAAATAACAGTGGCAATCGCCACACCAAACACACCTAAGGGAAAATCTGTCAAGCGATCAGTGTAATACAGCCAAGAGACACTCCCTACTTGTAAAAATGAGGCGAAAATCGAATCCACCATTAGATTTAACTGTGCAATAGACACACCAAACAAGGCAGGTACCATTAATTTCATTACGCGTTTAACGCCCGGATCCCCATTAGGTTTGCATGGCCTGACCAGTAATTTTCGCTGATAAAGAAAAGGAAGTTGAAATAAAAACTGGGCAATGCCTGCAATCAACACACCCCAAGCTAAGCCTACAACAGGGTGATGGCAATAAGGACTTAGATACAAGGCCGCAAGAATCATAGAAGCATTAAGCAATATGGGTGTGATAGCAGGCACACCAAAATACCCATAGGTATTTAAAACAGCACCAGCCATGGCTGTAAGCGATATCAACATCAGGTAGGGGAATGTTATCCGTAACATTTCTGTTGCGAGCATAGAACGGCTACTATGCTCGCCAAACCCCGGCGCGAAAATAAAAATAATTAGCGGCGTTGCCACCATCCCTAGCGCGGTTACTATTGTCAATACGGTACTTAATTGACCCGCAACTCGACCTATAAACAAACGGACATCATGGACTGATTGTTTTTCCTGGTATTCAGCAAGAACAGGGACAAAGGCTTGAGAGAAGGCACCCTCAGCAAACAGGCGGCGCATGAAATTTGGAATTCTGAATGCCACAAAGAAAGCATCCATGCCTGCCTGGGCTCCAAATATCTGTGCGATAACCATATCCCGAGCAAACCCTGCCATCCGTGATAAAAAAGTCATGATAGAGACTAAGGATGTGGAGCGAAGTAACGTTTGACGCTTTGGCAGCATGGTTTCAGTCACAGACATGATAAATTTTTCTAACCTAACGAATTGACTATGATATACTCATTTCATTAATCATTCTTCGAGATTTAAAAAAAAAAATTTGCAACAGCAAAATACTATATTAGAATGAGTTAGATTTATCTCAGAACCCACTTAATAAGGATAAAATGAAAAAACAACGGATTGTAATTGGATTGTGCTGTTTGTTAAATATAATTTCAGCATCGGCAAGCGTTGATCACAGTGCAAAAATTAACCACGAACCATCAATCACTACGGTAAGCCCGTATAGTCTCCATGCCGGCTATAGCTACCGTGACTTTAAATTTAACGCGACCTCATTGCCAGACTTTGTTCGTTTTAAAGGCCATTCAAATTTATACTTGGCCGGTGTGAACAGCATCAAAATAAAAGACTCTCTGCATGTTGGTTTATTTATCAATAACGTAGATAGCACCCTAAACATTTCGCTGCCTTTGGGAATAACCATTAATGACGTTGTTCATAGTGACAGCCTTTTTGGTCACGTCTTAAAACGCATTAAACCCAACCTTTTTATCGACTGGCTGGGTGGCTTAGGCCAAAACGCAATTAACTACAAGATATTGGCTAGTGGAAATCCAGGAATACTTTCAGGTGGCTATGCTAGCAGCCGAAGCACTAACTGGTATACCAGTATCAAAGCAATCTACAGGCATCCCTGGAAAAAATTTTTATTCACTGGTAATTTCGGTGCCTTATACAGTCAAGTCAATCAAGAACAATTTCCTTTTCTTTTAAATCCCCCGCAACTATCAACCAATGTAGCTCAATTAAGCAATCAATCCACGTATTTGCTGGAAAGTGCGGAAGTTATCTACCAATTTAAACCGAATGTGCAGCCATTTTTGACTGGCGGCTTAATTCAGGTCTTACAATATTCAAACAATCGCCCCATCATCAGTGTCACAACAGCGGGTTCACCAGATTTTAATTTGGATAAAAGCGGCTTTGAAGTCGGTGCTGGCTTTTCTCTAAAATACAAACAATACGTTTTTCGCCTAGAGCAACAATATTACCAGCGTGGAAGTATTTACCATAGCAATCAGTCAATGGCCACGTTAAAGGTTGTTATTTAGGTGTCCAAAAGGAGGCAGCCTTACTGAGGTCGGTTTTACGCAGTTGAAATGGAGATTCAATGTTTGTTTAACCTTATAAAAACAAAAGCAATCCAGTTTGGATTGGGTATTCTTTGCCTAGGTTTTACCCTCTTTATGCAAGCTGGCCATCTAACTTATTTTCATTCAATTTTAAATCGTGTTGATGGGCTCATCTATGATTTTATGGTTAATTGGAATCTGCATAAAAAAGAACAAGCCACACGAGTGATCATCATTGATATTGATAATTCATCCGTTCAGACCATAGGCCGATGGCCTTGGCCGAGGGATAAATTTGTGACCTTGCTTAGCGTTTTAAAAAACGCAGGTGTTGTTGTCGTTGCATTTGATATAGTAATGTCTGAAGCTGAAATAAATTACGCCATTGGTTTAAAAAAAAGGCTGCTCGAGTCTTCTGATCATTTTAACCAAAACATGACGCAAATGATTCCGTTTTTGGACGACATTGCCCCGAAAGTGGATAATGATGAAGCCTTTGCCAACGCCTTAGCAAACAACGATGTTGCATTAGGTTATTTATTTCACCACGATGCGAGCATAAAAAAAGGCGTGCTTCCACAACCTCTTCTAAACAAGAATGGGAAACCCATTAATGCATCAACATTCACTTTTCCCAAATTTCAGGGCTACAACGGCACGTTGGGATTATTTGAAAAAGCAGCGCCAAAAGAAGGATTTGTATCCAATATTCCTGATATAGACGGTGTTATCCGCCATGGGTTATTACTCGCTAATTATGAAAATAACGTGTATACAAGCCTGACGCTTTCAACGGTAATGCATTATTTATTAACTAATAACGTGACAATATTAAGCAGCCCTGTCGATGGAAAACAAGTTCCTACTGGCCTTAAGGTTGGAGGAATTTTTGTACCGCTTAACTCAAAAGGAGAAATATTAATCCCTTTTTTTGGATTAGCCGGCACCATTGATACGTATTCAGCGAGCGATATTATGCAGAACAAAGTACCAGCCGAAGCCCTTGCTGGCAGCATTGCTATCATAGGCTCAACCATGGTGCTATTGGCTGATCTGCATGAAACCCCTGTTTTACAAAATTTCCCAGGCGTTGAACTAGTTGCTAACATGGTATCGGCCATTATATCACAACAAATTACTAGAGAGCATAATTGGAATACTCTACAAGGGTTTGCTGAAATTAGTACCCTCGGTATAATTTACTCGGTTCTACTGCCTTTTCTTGGCCCTGTTTTGCTCCTTATAGTTTACTCACTTTCAGTACTTTCAATACTTCTCGGGAGCCTTTTATTATTCTCGTGGAAAAATACCTACGTTGCCTGTGCTATCATCTTTTTTTTAATAAGCTCGCAAGCCGTTATTAATTTTGTTTATAATTTTATACTGGAGCGACGACAAAAAAATAAAATTAGGCAATTATTTGGTCAATATGTCCCCCCTTCTTATGTGAAAGAAATCACCGATTTTCCTGAGCGCTATACCCTAGACGGAGAACTTCGTGAGATGACTGTTTTTTTTGCGGATATTAGAGGCTTTACCAGCCTTAGCGAATCCCTCGATGCAACTGAAGTAAAACGATTACTCAATACGTTTTTTACACCGCTTACTGACATTATATTTACACACCAAGGCACCATTGATAAATACGTAGGTGACATGATTATGGCTTTTTGGGGAGCTCCTTTACCTGATAAAGAACATAGTCATCATGCCCTTTGTGCCGCATTAGATATTAATTCACGAAGGGATGAAATTAATAATCAATTAGAAGAAGCAAAACTCCCTAGAGTCAAGATAGGAATGGGGCTAAGTACAGGGCCAATGAATGTGGGGGACATGGGCTCAAGCTTTCGCCGTGCCTACACCGTTATTGGGGATACCGTAAACCTGGCATCGCGCCTTCAGGATTTAACCAAGTTTTATCAGGTAGACATTTTAGTCAGCGAATCTACACGGATCAATCAAGACCTATTTTTTTGGTGTCCAGTTGATAAAGTAGCTGTAAAAGGACGTCTTAATGCTGTAAATATATATACTCCTCTAGGCTACTCTAAAGAGGCCGACACGGAGAGGAAAAAACAGATGCAAGACTATGAACAAGCACTTGCATCCTATTATAATCAGGACTGGGCGACCGCTAAAAGCCAGTTTGATAAACTAATAAGTTTAAACACAACTAATTATTTATACCAGATGTACCGTACTCGAATTGAGGAATTTATAATAAATCCTCCAAACAAGGATTGGGATGGCACCTTTGTTCATACCCATAAATAAGGGCGTACTGATAGACTGCGCCAAAGTAATTATTGGAAAAATAGGGAAAAACCAATGAAAAAGCTAATTTCTATATGCCTCTTATGTTGTTCAATGGGAGTATTCTCCCAATCCATCGGCACGATAATATTTGCAGTCAACAAAGTCACTGCTCAGCAAGGAAGTAAAGAGCGTACACTGACGCGCGGCTCACCTGTTTACGTTGGGGAAACGATTGTCACTGGCCCTGACTCGCGCGCCCAACTTAAATACCTCAATGGTACACTGATTGACATTCAACCCAATACTCATTACCAAACCGTTGCTTATCAGCCCAAGGATCTAAAAAGTAATCTAAGTATTGGTGCTATACAATACACCTCTACTGGGAAAAAGAAGGGTACTATACAAACACCGGTTGTAGCATTAGCAATATTAGGAACTCAATTTCAGCTGATTGCGACCCCCACGATGACTTATATCAATATCATTCAGGGATACATCAGCGTTAATGGCGTAGTCTACGGCCCCGGCGAGCAGTACTCAAGCGGTTCGTTTGACCAAAACGGTAATTTTACCCCTGGTACGATTCCATGGGCCTCTACGAATGGTAATTTCACCACAGGTACGATTCCGTGGACTTCTGCGGACGCTACCACGTATGATTTTGATTTCGATGTGGATGGAACAAACACCACCATGGAGATAACTGAAATTATCCCAATGGACATTATCGATAACTCTGTGAACGCTATCCTTGCTGCTTTCGAAGTAGAGATTGCCGGGCTAACATTGATTTATCCGCCAATTATTTAACGTGTGGGCATTGGGCAAGGCTGCATGCAAAAAGACTCATGCAGCCTTGCCCATGAACGTGTGTGACATCATCCTGAAAAAAGCAATTGCCCTCGTAGCGAGCGTTTGTAGGAGTCCAGAAAACGTTCCGAACTAACTACGGAGCCCGTCTTTGCGAGCGTTTATAACTGCCATTCCGCACCCTGAGGCCTACTTTACCTAATGGTATTCCATTCCACGATACATTTGGTCTAATAAATCCAAAGGAATTTGAAACCTGTTTCAGAGCACGGATTACTTCTTTATCCTAGAAAAAGACGCACAACAAGTGCCGCTTACTAAATCGCTAAAAATGTGTTGGGATCATTAAAATCAAAGTATTGCCCACAGGTCACGAAGCCTCGAAAACCGTCAGCGCGAGCATCAGGTAGCGTCCCCGGGTTGTAATGATACAACCACATTTTTGACTTGAATTTTTCAGGTAAACCGATTAATTGCTGATAATTGGAATGAACACCGCTCATTGACGTGGATGTTTCACAATCGTGAAATACAATATCTGCCATCTCGTACAACGGCGTCAAGTGGTTAGGAAAAAATTGAGTATCCGTTGTAATAAATACCTTAAAATTTTTGATTTTACAAAGCAAGCCAAAACTTTGCATCAAAGAAAACCCATTCATGACATGAATGGTCTGCACAATTTTAAACTCACAATCCTCCCAGATAAACGCCCCATTCACTGGTATCAAATGGACATGAAAAAAGGTCTCTAAATTTGCTATTTCATATTGAATGGTGCTCAATCCACCTGAAAGTGTTTTATCCCAAATTTCTTTTTCTAACCTTTCACAAATGAAAAGCGTTGGCTTTTTCATGCAGCGGGGATCAAATTTCGTGGCTAATGCTAACCATTCCAAGCCTCCAACGTGATCCGCGTGCAGATGACTGATATAAATATTATTCACATCAAGATGCGACATTTTTTGTTTATACAAAGAAAATCGGGCATCCGACCCGCAATCTATCATGAAGGTCTCATTTGAATCACTGACTAATATCATATTGGAATGAAAATTATCAGTACCTACTGTGGTTGCCGAACCTGTTCCAAGGAATAGTAATTTCATTTGCTTAATCCCAATGTCCCTTAACCTAAAGATTAGCTTATTTATAAGAGTTTCGCATTTATATTGATTAAGTTAGAAGTGATTCGAGCCGCGCTCCTCAGGGAGCGGAAATTTTTATTGGTGAGTAGAAACTAACCTCAGCCAACCCTTCCGCTTGCTGACGCGCGCGGTTCGGTTCGCGCGCATCGACCTACATCAAGCTCCATCCCCTTCATTCATAACAGCCCTTCAGCAACACCCCGTTAATAACTTGAGTAGGAAAATTGCCGTATACAAATAACCGCAGGATCCAGCGATGATTTTAATAGTATCCCTGGAGTCGGTGAAGAACCGCCACACATGAAAGATACTTGATAGGCATTCAGCGGATCGATTTCGGTAGAGCTCCACACTTCAGCGCCATTCCCTAAAGTAGAAGAGCATGCCAAAATACCACTGTTTGTGTAGGAATTATATAGCGTTGTCATTTCATCCACCGATGGCAAATACCAATCATTATAGGTAATGCCGCAACTGTCTGTAACCGTATAGGTAGTACAAAGACCTGCCGCGTAAGAAGTAAGCGGAAGACCTTGAACGGTAGTTAATTCATTAACAATAGCAGTCGTATTGCTTTGCCCATCAGACATACTCTCTGCATTGGGACCAATTAACGTATTATTACCCCAGATAAGTCCTGGTTGCGGAGGCGTTGCGTTCATTCCAGTAACACTTAAACTGTTCGCAACAATCTGACCACTACTTCCATCGCTATTGATATTGTAGATTGTGCCCCCCTGCCACGCTTGATTAGGCGGGGTCTCGGCTCCTTCCTGAACCGTTGGAGAAAGCGCAGGCACCACATCAATAAGTATGGAGAGCGTTGTGGTATTACTGCCCTGAATATTGACTAAAACAGTAGATTGTGCGGTGGCGCCGGCCGTCAATAATATCGTGCAGCTTTTCCCAGGTGAAAGAACAGCGCAAGCTGAGGCATCCTGGGTAACGCCTGCAGGAAGGTTGGAGGCCTGAATATTATACGCTGTCACTGTTGTAGAATTGTTTGCAATGGTTATCGGAAACTGTACGGCCGTACCGGCAATTAAATTTACCGGACAAAGCTGCGCGAATGCGACAGGAATAATCTTTTTTGATTTATCAAGGGCAGGATAACGAATATGCCTTGATTTTATTGATAGCATGGCCTTTTTTGCACTAAGCCGCTGAATATGCAAGCGGTCCCTCTCTTGTGGTTGAATGCAATGCGTGGAGTCCCGCAACCCCTCGCTTGCCTCACATAGTGTAGGGCCATGTTGGATTGTCGCAGCCATCGAACGGGCATCAACCTGGAGAGTTAAGTAACAGGATTCCTTTGGAGCTAAACGTATTTTTTCCGCGCAGACTCCCTCCCCTTTCAGCAATTGTGTTACACCAAGCGTAGGAGATAATTTCAATCGCTGTGTCGCAGCGCTGGGGTTGCTAAGCCGGTATTCAACAAAAATCTTGTTTTCTCCCGACACTTGCACGTTTGTTGCAGTCATCGGCAAAAACTCAACAGAAGGTAGGCTAGGAGCCGAGTAGGCTGTTGAAATACCTAACGTCAGTAGGCTTACAAGTAGAAACGGTTTAACTATCCTTTTAGTCATAAAGCAGTCCTTGTTTGTTCTAAAGAAAATTGTCGTGCACAAATCACATTAGGCTTTAACGATGTTTTAGAAATCGTGGATGTTGTGCTCTATTTCGTTGAGTTGATAAGCAGTTGTTGTGAGTTCCTAAAAAACCAGGCTATAGTGGTTTATAACCTGGAATAGTGTTGAGATCAATCTCATCGATGGAATTTTTATCTAAATACTCTTCTGCATAAGCCAGATATATTTTTTCATGAATAAATACATCAAACAGATCTGGATCAATGTGGCCTGATAATTTCATCTCGCCTAAGATTTTAAGGCATTGTGACAAGGGCATGCCTTTTTTATAGGGCCTGTCACAAGCGCTTAACGCTTCAAATACGTCAGCAATTGCTATCATCCGAGCCTGAAGCGGCATTTGAGTTGCATTCAATCCCTTGGGATACCCTGTGCCGTCCATTTTTTCATGGTGAGCACCTGCAAACTCTGGAACTCGTTTCATTTTTTTTGGGTAAGGCAAGGCTTCCAACAATCGAATCGTTACTTTCACGTGATTGTTAATAATCTCTCGTTCCCTGATAGATAAGGTTCCTCTGTAAATCTTTAGATTGTCTACTTCCGACTCGGATAAAAAAGGCTCCTCTACCCCTGTAGGTGATACCCAGCTCAGTGCGGCGATTTTTAAAATTTTTGCAACGTATGCCTCACTGATAGTTTCTTTACCTACGTTGCATTCACGCAAAAATTCGCGATCTCGGTTCAACGCGTCCAATTGTTTTTGCAACGCTGCATCCGCAAGTGGGTCAAGATCTTTCCCGCTAATTTCGTTAAGCCGCCTAGACAAACTTTCAATAATAGCATCACGCTTTATCACTTCAAAACGCGTGTCTATCAGATGGATTCGATCAAATATGGTTTCTAGCTTGGTTGCTTTATCCACCACATACTCCGGTGTGGATATCTTGCCACAGTCGTGTAACCACGCTGCAACTTCAACTTCGTATTTCTCATCTTCAGTCATTGCAAAATCTTTTAATGGCCCCTTATCAATTCGGCAAGCAGCATCCGCTAACATTCTTGTAATAACCGGCACTCGCCGACAATGCCCGGCGGTGTAGGGTGATTTTTCGTCAATGGCACTTGCGATTAATTGAATCAAAGAATCAAATAATTTTTTTTGCGCTTCAATCAATCTGCGGTTAGTAATGCTCACAGCAGCCTGAGATGTTAATGATTCAACAATATCCTGGTCTGTGCTTGAAAAAGGAATAACCTTTTTTGTTATTTTGTCCTTAGCGTTAATTAATTGTAAAACACCAATCACTTCATTGAGATGGTTAGTCATAGGAACGGTAAGAAAGGATTTCGAATGGTAGCCTAATTGTTTATCCCACTTATAAGTTCCTGAGAAATCAAATTGATCTTGTTTATAAGCATCTGCGATATTCACGGTCTGCATACTTGTAGCAACGCAGGTTGCCACCATATTTTTATTTGGATTTCCTTCGCTATCAAACAGTTGCAATGGAGTAAAATCAAGTTTCTTACCACTCGTTCCTCCTAAGTGGATTTTCAAGGATTTAGTGAACATGATTTCAAATTTTAGTTGCTTATCGTCAGTACACTCATAAAGTGTTGCGCCGTCTGCATTGGTAAACTCCCTTGCCTTCATCAGGATAATTTCTAATAATCGCGCATTGTTTTTTTCTGCCGACAAAGCAATACCTACGTCTGTAAGTTCCTTTAACAACTTATGGTTTACATCGCTTGGTTTCATATGATGATAGTATCGGCAATGAGTATTGATTAAATACTAGTCAAAATAATTGTATTTTGCCAGGTAACAACGAGATTTTTCTCTGCAAGGTACGATTTTTGAAAGCATTGTTGCGATAGGAATCCATAAAACGTTCCGAACTAACTACGGAGCCCGTCTTTGTGAGCGCTAGCGAAGCAACCCAGGAGTTCGGAGTAAGGCCTCTGAATTGCTTCGTCGCTGCGCTCCTCGCAACGACGCTTTCAAAATTCATCTCGTACAAAGGAGATTTTTGACTAGGATATTGACAATGCTTAAGCTATTGTGCAAGATCAGCATCTTTTGTTAGACCAAAAATGGTGGAGATTATTAAGTGGCAAATATTAAATCAGCAATCAAACGAGCCCGTCAAAACATTAAACTGCGTCACAGTAATGCCAGTGCCCGCTCAATGTATCGCACGTATATCAAAAATGTTCTTAAGGCCGTTGAAGCTGGTGATCAGGAAATCGCGCGTGCTGCCTACGCTAAAGCTCAGCCTGTAATAGATAAAGCTGCTGGTAAAGGTTTGATCCACAAAAACAAAGCTGCTCGAATTAAAAGTCGCCTAAGCGCACGAGTTAAAGCAATGGCTGCTTGATCCTGTGTTTCCGTCGCTCTAAGTCCGTAAACACCCGAGCCAATAACGTTGGCTCGGGCTTCTTAGCTTTAACCAATTTTATTTTCTGCTTTTAGCGCTTCGCTTAGTTGCTTGTATGTACGCATCGCTGGTTCATAACGTGGAAATTGATTAACTATTTGATTCAAAATCTCCCGTGATGATGTCTCGTTACCACGATTCCACTCACTTAGTGCATCCAAATACATTAATTCAGCAGATTGCCCCCCGATAATGGGCGCTTGCCTTACTGGTTCAGGTTCAATAAAACTCACTCGTGGCTCATGCTGAGCATTCAACCATTGCAGCTTAATACGCGCTTGTTGATTGCCGTTATTTTCTGCTTGTTGTAACCATAGCTTCCCTTGCTCAGGCCGACAGTCATTCATAAGCCCATCCAGACAAATAGTAGCCAGTTGATACTGAGCATAAGCGTTGTCATTAGCAGCCAATTGCTTATAAATATCGGTTGCATGGGCGTAATCCCTATCCACCCCTAAACCGTATTGGTACATCCGGGCCAGAGCTAATTTGGCTTTTTCATTACCTTGTTCTGACGCGCCTTGGTAGTATTTCACTGCATCGGCAATATTCACAGTGGCCGAAACGCCTGTTTCTGACATAAGCCCTAACTGATACATTGCTCCACTTTCCCCTAACGCGGCAGCTTTTTTATACCAGTAAAGTGCTTTTCCAATATCACGCTGTCCATTCACACCTTTAAAATTCAAGACCGCAAGTTGGGTCATTGCTTTGGCATAACCTGCATTCGCAGCTTGTGTGTAAAGATTTATCGCCTTCGCTGGATCAACAGCCACGCCCTTGCCATAGTCGTAAATAAGACCTAAATCAAACTGCGCACGGGGATCCCCAGCATTTCCTGCCAGGACATAATTGATTGCAGCATTTGAATAATCATTGTCCACTGTGTCGTAAATAAAACCTAGTGCTGTTGATGCTTGTGGGAAACTTGCAAGAGACTCCTTATACCATTTTTTGGCTAGCGTATAATCTGGCTGTTTATCCAATCGCCCCAGTTGGTATAGCTGCGCCAGCAAATATTGAGCCACTGCTTGTCCCTGCTCAGCAGCCTGCGTATACCAACGGGCGGCCAGTTCATTGTTGGCCTCGCCGCCTAAACCACGGTCGTAGAGGAATCCGAGCTTCATTTGCGCATCCCTATCCCCTTTTTCAGCAAAATACTGATAAATCTCTGCCGCTTGCTTCATCTTCTCGGGATCATTTGCTTCAAGGAGGTAATAATCTGCTAATAACAAGCCTGCTTTGCTGTTGCCATATTGGCGTGCCAGATCCAATTCCTTAAGGAAGGGCTCTCCCATTTGATGTTGAAGAATGGCAAGATTGAGATCAGCATAAGAAAACCCAGCATCTGCAGACCGTTGCAGCAGTGCATGCCCCCTATCCGTATCTTTATCCACCCCTTCTCCAAGGCTGTAATAAGTACCAAGAATGAAAGCAGATATAGGATTATCCATACCGGCCATCTTAAACCAACTCACGGCTTCGGCCTGATTTTTAGGCACCGAGATACCTCGTTCATACATTATACCTAACAACAATGCCGCTTCATTATTACCTGCTTGAGCTTGTTCTTTGGCTACCTGAAACGCCGCATTCTGTTTATCAGGATCGCTATCCATTGCATAGTAGAAAGCCAAAGGCAATACGGCTTCAGCAACGCCCTGATCCACCGCCCCCTGATAAAGGCGCTTCACAAGTTTGTTACGATTTTGCTTGGCTAAAACACTTAATCCAGTTTTTTTCTCCTTAACCAGATAATCTGCCAAGCGATATTCAGCATCACCGTAATTATTTGAGGAGGCTAAATAATACATAGCCATGGCTTGCTGATGATCGGGCTGCACCATGACCACGCCCGTGGGATCGGTTAAACCTTTTTCATAGATATTTGCCAACACGTACTGTGCGTAAGGGTTGCCTTTAAACGCAGCATCCATCATCCACTCAATTCCTTTTGAGTAATCCACGGGGTTGGTTTGTCCTTCAAGGTATAAAATACCCAAATTGTATTCGGCGCGTACATCTTGTTGCATTGCTGCTAACTGAAAATAGGTAATAGCCTGAGAAATATTTTTTGCAACGCCAACGCCATATTGATACAGTTGCCCCAGTTCAAACTGTGCGGAGGACTCTCCGAGGATCGCCTGACCATATAGCTCGCTTAACACGGCTTGTAAATTTACTTGATGCTCCCAACCTGGAGTTTGTTCGGCGAGATAATCAAATGGTTTTACAGGGCTCTGATCCGTCTGGTAAGGCGTACTCCTATCAACAAGCGGCGCGTCAGGGTCATGCCTTATAACCCAAAAATCATCATGGAGCACCGCTTCAATTTGCCCATCAAGCTCGTAGCGCGGAAATGACCAAACACTGAGCTCATTACCACTCATCATTGGTGCCATGATATCAAAGTATTCGCTAATAGGAATTTCAGCAGGCTTAGCGACAACAAATTGCGGTTTGTAAAGCGCCTGACGCGTAATAACGTTCATTTGCGGTGCTTGGTTGTAGGTATTATCTTTTAATGTTGATGGATTTCTCCAGGCCGTGTAAATACCCCCTAATTGATAATCACCCGTATCCAAACTGTCACTTTTGTTGTTACTTAACCATTTAGCCACGGCAGTTTTTACGGTATCAGCTTGCACTACCGCGGTTTTAGAAGCCATCTGTTCCCATTGTTGTGCCAGAATTGCATCTACTGGTACGCCTTTTCCCTCTTTATAAATTTGTGCTAATGCCAATTGCGCGTCATGTGAGCCCCTTTCTGCCGCTCTGGTAAACCACTCTTTGGCTTGTTGTAAATCACCTTCTTTTTGAGCTATTTCAGCAAGTGATAGCATAGCAGGCGGGAAATCTTGCTGCGCGGCACTTGTATAAAAATCCTTTGCTTTTTCTTGATCACTCTCAACACCACTTCCAGTTGCATACATGTTAGCTAGTTTAAATTGCGCCTGGGCATTACCATTCTGTGCCGCTTTAGTCAGCCATATTAAACCCATTTTTTTATTTATATTATCGCGGCTGGTAAGAAAATTGATACCCAGAGTATACTGAGCCAAGTTGTTACCACTTTTTGCAGCGTCTATGTAATAACGTCGTGCAATATCGTCATTTTTTTTAACGCCATAGCCGAAGAGGTAAGCAGCCGCTACGTACATTTTTGAAGGGATGTCATTCGCAGCCGCAGCTTTTTTATACCATTGCAACGCTTGCTCAGGATCTTGGTCGTGATTTATATAATAACTGCCTAGCAGTTTTTGCGCGGGTAAATACCCCTTTTCTGCCGACTCTGTAAAAAATCGAAGTGCCAAGTCACTATTCTTCAATTGACCATAACCATACAAACGCATCATACCTAAATAATAATTGGCTACAGGATCTTTATCAGACTTGGCATTGATATTTTCCGCCGCTCGCGCATAATCTCCTTGACGATAAGCTTCCAAACCATCAGCAGCATGAAGCATTGAACTACTTGCTGCAACCAAACAAAACCATGGTACTAATGATTTCATGGTAATTTCCTTTATTATTGTTAGGCTACCTGTTATACCCCTGGGATAATGCCATAATGCACTACCGCATTTACCGCTCCATTTCTTGAGTTACTGTTTACCAACCAATAATTACCTTGGTTATTTAAGCCATATCTAACATTATTGTATTCGCAAACTCGAAGACTTTGTGAACAATCGACTATTTTCCCATACGGGGATTTTGCTGAAGGAATAGCACAGATGTATTTCATTTTTTTCTCAGAAGTCGATAACACTGCCCATTGTCCTGCATTAATTACATGGTTCAAGTACATGCTACGCGAGCTCTCTTCACCACGCATTTGATAGAGAGTAATGTTAGTAGTTGAGGTATTATGTAAAAAATAAAGCGCCTGCTTGGCTCCAACTGCATTCGAGACCAGACGCAGCGTATCTAAATCAAACTCGTAGCCATTATCCATGCATCCAATCGGGTTTCGATTATCCTCCTTCACTGCAGAAGTATCTTGCTTTACTGCAGACGCTGCATCAAGATTGCCTGAAACAATAGTAAACAATGCAGCTATGACTTTAGAATTGTTTATTGTTTTCATTATTCTTTCCCGCTTGTAGTTGAATTAATTGGACGAACAATAATCTTTGTTCCCAGAAAATTAATTTTTGGATTCGCCGTAACCACAAACTCGTGATTTAACCACAACGCATCACGAGTAAAAAGACGCACGCAACCATGGCTTGCTCTAAACCCAGGAATATCTTCTGAACCATGCAGGGCGAAGCCTTTATGAAAATACATGCAATAGGGCATTTTAGCGCCGCCTTTTCCAATTGGAAAAACGTTGGAGCGGCATTTTTCATTTTCTTTGCTGAAGAAGTGGAAAATTCCAGTCATTGTCCGGCAAGAATTGTTACTATCAGGACACTTGTCCCTGCCGGATGAAATTGGCCCCCATTTTATTAGCCGCCCGTTAGTATCGTAAGCGCCCCAAGCCAATTTATCCTGATCCACAATCACTTGTTGCTCCCCTTCTGGATTGATTTGTAGAGGAAAAGGCGCAAAATCAAGCATCGTTTTATTTTCCAGATCACGAGGTACAGCTATCTGTTTGCCGAGCCACAAACTGTTGTAGCTACGGTTGATTCGTTGGACGATGTCACGCTGTTGTTCGTCAGGGAATAAGGTTGCCCAAGACTGCCCACGCTCCACTTTCAGGCATTGATATTGGGGGTAGGCGCAAAGGCCTGTGCCATAATAACTTGCGGCGTATGACTCGGCAGACGCCATCAACATTGCAATCAGGAATGTTATTCCGTACACGTTCCCTACCAATATTTTTTTCATGACGTGATTCCCAAAGTGTATTTACTATTTATCATGCAAAAAGTGTGCTTAAATGTCAGCGACAGCTCTTTAACTGTTATTTCGGCTTGCTGTGTAATACATTTAGCTTTTTTTAAAATAAAAATTACTTTCCACTTTATCCCGAACGTTTATACAGGGCTCCAGAAAACGTTCTGAACTAACTTCAAGCCCGTCTTTGCGAGCGCTAGCGAATCCAGGGGTTCGGAGTAAGGTCTCTGGATTGCTTCGCTAGCGCTCGCAAAGACGGGCACCTGCCCCCTTTGGCTTGAAGTTTGTTAAGAGCGCAGCGACGAGCACCGTGGCCCCCTGGGATGACAAACATCAAGAAAGACTTATGTCTTTAGAGGAAATAATCCAAGAATAGGGTCATTAAGGCTCAAACGGCTCCGTGTTAGAAGGAAGCTCCGGCTCTTCAATCAATCTCGCTGCACGTTCTGCCTTGAAATTCTGCTTAAGTTCCTTAAATTTTTCCTCACAGTGTTTTAAACTTTCTTTTTGATCAATACCCTTTACCCAATCAGTGAATTTAGCCAGTGCTATTCCAATGCTAAGAAGTACTCCTGGAGAACGACCTGATTTTTCTTTCATTACCCCACGAACCTGAAAAGAGTGATTGACGCCAGCTTTCTCAAGCGCTAGCAAAACGGAATAGTCAGTATGTTTTGCTGTCTCGACACTAAGATGGATTGAGTCGAACAGATGTTTTTGATGCTTTTTAGGAAGCTCTTTTGAAATGGTGTCTGTTAGTAAGGTAACTAAATGCGGTTGATTCGTTTTTACGGCGAGCAATGTATAATGAAACAACTGTTTGTCACTGAGTTTCTGATTTGACGTCTGCACTTGATTTAACAGCATGGTCACGCATTCAGTATTACTTAGTCCACATTTACCTTTTTTCCCAATAGCAGTTTCGATAGCATCTAATTTCTCGGTACTCCCAGGCGTTTTTTGTTTAGCTAAAATTATTTGGGCAAGTTCGTTTGCTGTCAAAAGAGGCGTTGCGCGCTCAGTATAATCATTCAAAAGCGTTTTCAGGATATCGGGGTTTGCTGCTCCAGCTGCTATGTTTATAATTGTACTGGCTTGCTCTTTAGATAATGCTTGTGCAAGGTAGTATTGTTTCGTTTCATTATGATCTATTAACAAGTTGAAACATTTATAGCTTCCTTTGAGGATGGCTGTCTCAATGAGCACTTTTTGTATATCAGCATTGTTTAGCATTCCTTTTAAGCCAAGAGTCTTGGAATTATCGAGCATATATTTTACGATTTCTGAATTGTCATAACCATTAGCGATCGACATCCCTGTGAGCATGTTTGTAACACTCGACTCCTTTGCACATAAAGATTTAACTATATCAATGTTGCCGTCATTTCTGCATGCGAAAGAAAGCTCATTCCATGCTATTTTAGTACCCTCTTTGATACATTTGGCCTTGCTGTCCCTATAAGAGTCAAAGAGTTGTTTTGCATTTGGAAGAGGTACGGCTCGCTCACCCGCGTCAGGCTTACGTACGATTTCCACGTCAAGAGCAAGTTCTCCTATAAACCTAGAAGCTTCAGCCACTTTGCGGAGAGCGGCTACAAGTGACTTAGCATCGGGATAGTCTACATAACCTTCACGTGAATTGGGGTCAGCGAGACGGTAGCCTTTGCCATCTTTTGTACGTGATGCGCTGAAAGCATGAGTAGGTGAACCAAGCAGCATTACTTCATCGGTTTGGAGGTCGATGTTATTTATTGCTGCGATCCACTTTTCATCGGTTGTGATCAGGCTTATTTGGAGTGATGCGTTTAATGGTTTTCCGCCTACTGCAATATTAGAAAGGGCGTCTTTTTGTTTTTTGGTAGAATCAAAGAGATCCGGCTTAAAAGCGATTAGCGTTTGTACTACAAAGTGGTTAACCTCATCATCATTTTCACCCTTGAGATTATTGAAGTCAGATATTTTATCCAGCATCGCATAATACTCGTCTTCACGGTTTTCAAGAATGTACTTACAACGCATAACTGCTAAGCCACGGCAGATCCCTTCTGGTTCCATACGAATGGGAAGATCTTGACTTTCCAAGTATTTATTTAGGTTTGATATTAGTCTGCCTTGATTTCTGCGAATTTCAGGCGATTTAGGACTTTGCTCGTTTCGATTTTGCATACTCCTATCCTCACACGAATTATAATCCATAGCTCATAGTTATAAGTTAAGTATAGAGTAACCCACATAGGTTTGTATAAATTTTATGCTTTTTCTAGGTTAATTGCCCTGATTTGATTTTGCGGAATCCGATAAGGGTTAAGCAGGTGGCATTGAATTCCCGGATTACGCTGCGCTGCATCCAGGCTACTGTACTATGGTGGGATAAACGGCATTGTGTTAGAGTTAGAAGAATTCTTCTCTTCATCCAAGCTCGCTGTACGCTCTGCCTTGAGGTTCTGTTTAAGTTCCTTAAATTTTTCCTCGCAGTGTTTTAAACTATCTTTTTGATTGGTACCTTTTACCCAATCAGTAAATTTAGTCAGTGCTATTCCAATGCTAAGAAGTACTCCTGGAGAACGGCCTGATTTTTCTTTCATTACTCCACACACACCAATAGAATGATTAACCCCAGCTTTTTCAAGCGCTCGCAAAACGGAGTAGTCAGTGTGCTTTGCTGTCTCAACACTAAGATGTATTGAGTTGAACAGATGCTCCTGACGCTCTTTAGGAAGCGCTTTTGAAATGGCGTCTGTTAGTAAAGTGACTAAATGCGGTTGATTCGTTTTTATGGCGAGCAGTGTATAATGAAGCAACTGTTTGTCACTAAGTTTATGCTCTGATCCCTGCACTTGATTAAGAAGCATGGACACGCATTCAGTATTACTGAGTCCACAATTACCTTTTACCCCAATAGCAGTTTCAATAGCATCTAATTTTTCGGCAGTCCCAGGTTTTTCGTGTTTAGTTAAAATCTTTTGGGCAAGTTCGTTCGCTGTCAAAGGCTGTTTTGCTCGCTCAGTATAATCCTTCAAAAGCGTTTTTAGGATATCGGGGTTTGCCGAGTTAGCTGCTATATTTATAATTTTACTGGCATTTTCTTTGGATAATGTTTGTTCAAGATAATATTCTTTAATTTCCTCACGCTCTATTAGCAATTTGAAGCATTTATAACTTCCTTTGAAAATAGCTGAATCCTCAATGAGCGTTTTTTTTATAATATTCCCCGCAATTTTCTCATTTAGAATTGTCTGAATTGCGAAATTATCGAGGATATGCTCTACGATCATTGAACTGTCATAGCCAATAGCGAACGGCATTGCAGTGAATCGCTCTAAGGGTTTACTTATCTTTGAACATAATGATTTAACTATATCAATGTTACTGTCGTTTCTGCATGCGAGAGAAAGCTGATTCCATTCTAGCAGTTTATCAGTACCCGTCTTGCTACATTTAGCCTTGCTGTCCCCATAAGAGTCAAAGAGTTGTTTTGCATTTGGAAGAGGTACGGCTCGCTCACCCGCGTCAGGCTTACGTACGATTTCCACGTCAAGAGCAAGTTCTC
>Ga0364915_10202_pt1 | contig 24054 bp, 20 predicted proteins | sample ExccelJu500001D4_3_FD_206958 | JGI IMG/M metagenome (GOLD analysis project Ga0364915, IMG submission 206958) | Enriched cells from Trout Bog Lake Hypolimnion, Wisconsin, USA - BchlTB.June25.5000.01.D4 | ecosystem: Environmental > Aquatic > Freshwater > Lake > Hypolimnion/Profundal zone | place... | reverse complement strand
AAAAAAGTAGTGGCTAAAAAAGTCAGCAAAGCTCCCGCTAAAAAGCCTACGGTCAAAAAGAAAGTGGCGAATAAATCCGCCTCCAAGAAAGCTGCTGTCAAAGCCCCTAAAGTAGATCAATATGGTCTAGAGCAAGATGATGAGTTTTACGGTCTGTATTTTGCAAAGTCAACCGATGAAGGTTTAGTTGAAGTCAAGCCTTGTACTTTCTCACTGATGTATTGGTGGAAAGGACTATTGGGCTACCCTGACATGATTGAGATTTCTAAAGACAGCAATACTGCGATGTTGCAGTTTGAATCGACTTTTGGTGGTGGTGACTCAGGAGAGACTGAGCTTACTGAACAAGACGCTTTGGATATCGACCACATTATTGAAGTTGATGAAGAAGAGATGCTGGTATCGCTCTACTCCTATGTGCCAATTCCAGTACCAGATAATCTCATTAATGCAGTAGGCATTGCTCTGCTCAATATTAATCCAGAGACCCGTTACGGCAGTATCGAAATCTGCTCCACTCTGAATGAAAATGATGAAAACGAGCACTTCTTGAGATACCGTGCTGCTACGTATTTACGTGGCATCAAGTCTGGCAAGGTTGAGGCTATCGAAAATATGGTCACCAATGGCTCAGCCTTCTTTGGTCTTGCCCTTGATGCGATGTGCGTCGATAAGTCAGTGAAGAAGTGGTTGCTTAGCTAAGCACGTAGCAAAACCAGCGGCCTATCGACAGCTGTAAAGATAGGTTGTTGGGAAATTACTATTCACGGTTTTACGCTGTTCAAGGATGGAGACGAAACGTTTTCCATCCTTTTTACATTCTTCTAGAGCGGCTGCCTGTGCCTCGGATTCTTTGGCATCTTTGGGAGCATGAACCCCAATCGTACCGTCTGATTGTCGATAGACCCCAAATTCGCTTGCTGGGGTGCCACAGGCCCCCAAAGCAAATAAAAGGCTACTCAACAGGGCAAGACGAATGATTCGGTAGTTATTCATAGGGCTCTTTATTAGCGCATTCACTGACGTCTAATATACTCTAGAGCATTGGCTTGATAGAGCACCGCCACATACTGCCGGCAATTACAAGGAATTTAACTATGAAACGATTTGCCCTCTGCTTGGTACTCATTGGAGGACTTTGTGCCTGCTCTCATAATAATGATCCTCAGATTAAAGCGGATGAAGCGCAAGCCGTTTATTTCGCCACTAGCTTAGTAAACAACGGCAACTCCAATACTCAAAGCTATGTTGGCCCCACAATTAACACGATGGATGCCAACAATACTGATCAAACTTTTGGTCTGCAGGCTCAAAAAACTGCTCAAGGCACCAAAAACTATCAACTCATAGTGCTATTGATTTACCCCAATAACTGGCGCTTATACGACTCCGCTAGCTTGGTCAATCAAGATAAAGTCACTTTTAACGTAGTCTCGAGAGAAGATGGTGGATGCATCAATGGTCGCTGCCTCATGCGAGAAATGATGGCTATCAGCCTCACAGAAGACTTCTTAATTGAGCATGCGAAGACTGGCTTCCAGGTCAACATCCACGCTCAGCGTGGCGGTGAAAGCGTGCTCTTCGTGCCCTCACCTTACATTATTGGCTTTATGGATGCAGCAGATAAAAAGTCTCAGCAAGGTAACTAAGAATTTATTAGAGGGCGGCCTGTCCGCTCTCTCCCGTACGAATTCGGACTACTGCATTGAGGGGCGTCACAAAGATTTTTCCATCACCAATTTTTCCGGTGTAGGCCGCACGAGAAATGATGTTGAGCGCTTCTTCTAATTTGGAATCCTCAACAGCAACTTCAATTTTGAGTTTCAAAATAAAGTCAATCACATACTCTGCGCCACGATAGAGTTCGGTGTGTCCCTTTTGACGACCAAAGCCACGCACATCATATGTTGTCATGCCATCAACCCCAATATGGGCAAGACCTTCCTGAACCTCATCTAACTTGAAAGGTTTAATAATTGCAGTAATGAGTTTCATGACGTAGGAAGGTGAATGGTGGAGTAAACCTCATTCAATCATTGTGACGATTTTGTGTCAATGAAAAAATTGCCCTGATTTTGTGCATCAAATTGGGATCAAATCAATTTCAAAATAATCGGTCCGCAAAGAACCCATCTTGGTGCATGACTGAACTGAAATTGTGCAGAGCTATCGATTGTTCTAATTCTTAGAACTTAACATGAACCATGCGCATTGAAATCACTAAGAACTTAATCCTACGCATTCAAGGGAAGCCGACTACTGAGGCTTTAGATACGATCTTTCCACCAGGCGAATACCCTGCGGTGCTTACCCCTGAGGGAATGATTGAGATTATTAAAACTTCAAGCATCAAAGCGCTTTTTTCTTTCTCGCAGTTTCGAGAAAAGACCTCCCTAGGGGAAATTGTAGTGCTCGAGAACTAAATCAAAAGCAATTAACTCTTGATTTTGGTGATCTCATTTTTGTCGCCAACCAGAACAATCTTAGGCACATGTTGCGCAACTTCAGTGTCGTCAATGGCACCATAAGTACAAATGATCAGATGATCGCCAACATGCGCTCTTCGTGCAGCAGCGCCATTCAATGAAATGATGCCAGATCCTGCAGCCGCTTTGATAATGTAGGTAGAGAAACGCTCGCCATTATTGATGTTGTAGAGTTCAATTTTTTCAAACTCGTGCATATCCGCTGCCTTCAGCAAAGATTCATCAATACCACAAGAACCTTCGTAATGAAGATCAGCCTCAGTAACAACAGCACGATGAATTTTGGACAACAACATAATGCGCTTCATAACTATTCCTCAGAAATCACTTTGGGTAGATCCAGAACCTAACCTAGGCATTGAGTTTAGACGATTTTGATGGGGGCTTTATTGGAAAGCGTAGGCTGCAGTGACCCAGCCGCGCGGCTGCGTTGTCGTTCCGTCGGTATTCACTGCTTGTCCAGTAGAGCTATACAAAGGATTGGTGCCTACCTTCCAAGCCACCATCGCACCTAGATTCCAACCAACATAATCCCATTTCACCCCAAACCCTGCCCCCATGAGCGAGTAAGTATTGTTGGCATTGGTTTCACCCTGCCAGCTCGGATAGAGGGCCTTGTATTGCTGAACAACGCCAGCATCAAAAAAACCATACACCATCAATTTTGTTTCCAGCTTTTGTCTAAGTTCTAATGAAAATAACCCACCTTGCGCACCTCCCGATTGAGATAGAGGATAGGCACGCACGCCATAAGGCCCGCCGAGATAGATCTGCTCAGCAGAGTTAAGGTTTACTGAGGCGAGTTGGCCTGAGAGCGATGTGTACAGCGATGTGGTGTCATCACCAAAGAGCTGTTGATTACGTAAAGCAGAGAATGTTGCTTTAGCAAAATTAGATGGCGTAATCGGCGCATAAGCAGTCGGAGAAGAATTCGGAACATCATAGGCGCCATAACTGACCGGGCTAGTTGCTAGCATTTGTAAGTGTCCCAAAACCAATGTCACAGTGCCGGCGCTAACTGCTGGCGACCCAAATAGATTGTCAGCTACATTGCCAGATAATCCAGCAGAAAGATTATTGATGTTGTAAGCGCTAGTGACCGTATCCGTCAGAAAGTTAATGTTGTTATAACTTTTAATGTCGTAATTAAGGCTGGCGTTGAGGTTGGCGCCTGCGCTACGGAGAACGGGGTAGGCGGCACTTAAGCCCGTTGTCCATGCAGTGCCCTTCCCTCCGTTATCGGTATAGTTGCTTACATCAATATATTGCAAGTAAGTCCCGGATATACCAAAACGTAAGCCATTCTCATCTACTGGCAGAGAAATTAACCCCTGCAGATATTGCGAGCCCTGTGAAGAAATCGTGTTGAGCGAAGCGAGGTCGCCAATACCCAGTGGTCCATTGAGATTTAGTGAAACAACCGCCTGATTAGCTCCGGTTGTACGACTGCCAAAATTATTAACTTCAACTCGCCCTTGTAAAAGTTCAGGTTGAGTGAGCTGGACGTTGACATCAACATCCCCTTTATTTGCCCCTCTCTGTAACTGCACGTTTGCAGTAACGCCAGGGGTCTCATTCAGAATAATGATCGCTCTTTGGAGCGACTCCATATTGAGTGGCTCATTAATCGGATTAGCGTAAGTGATATAGCTTGCCGCACGCTCTTTACTAAAGCGGGTTTCTCCTTTGGGAGTTTCTACAGTTACCTTCCCTAACTTTGCCTCGGTGATCAAAATCTTCACAACGCCGTCTTGCACTTTTTGGGGTGGAACGACCGCTTGAACGGTAAAACCTTTATCGCGATAGAGATTTTGAATCGCATCGCATGCGCGTCTTAAGTCTTCAAAGCTAACAGGAATATTGAGCCAGGGTTGCAGCACAGCCTGCACTTCGGATTCTGGTAAAGAATGAATTCCCTCTAAAACAAAACGGGTCGGTGTAAAGCGTACCTCATTCCCAGTAGGGGTACTTGGCTGCACTGGCTTAGTAGTTTCAATCTGCGGCAATGCTAAGGGGCTGGTGGACGGCAACTGCCTCTCAAGCCCTTGCTGCAAGGCGCCTGCATCGACCTGTGCGAATGCATGTGATGCCAAACCCATCAGCCAGATCGCAAGACCCAAGCATTGAATCTGCCTACTCAGCGAGCGCTCTAAACTCAGCTTCATTAGAGTCATTACTTATCGATGGTTTCCACACTACTAATCGCTGTGTTGAGGTGATCGGTCACAGAAGGAGCTGCGGCCGCAGTTGCCACCGGGGTTGCTGCCACTTCATGGTGGGTTGCAGGCTCAGTTGGATTGGGCTCCCCAGCAACCTCCGCCTCTTCTTCGTCCTCGGGTCTCTTAAACCACTTAAATACTACCAAGAGAATAGATCCTAAGCTCATGATCAAACCAATCGTGGCCTTAATGCGATCAAGCAAGGCATTGTTAATCAAGGGTTGCTTTTCTTCTATGAAGGCTTCAGTTCCAGACGAGAGCGGAAAACCGGATGAGGTTAAAAAGCGATCCTCCGGAATCGGAATCCCAAAGCGCGTTGCCGTAAAGGGGCTGTAAAGAACTTTTAAGAATTTCACGATAGCTCTCGGATCGACGTTTTTTCCAGCCAGCACGTTTAAGTTGACACCAACTACTTGAATATCCGTTGCGGGTACAGGCGGAACAATACGATACATGTAAGCAAAAATTTTACTGTCCGCTACCCAGCCCAAGCGCGTAGCCAAAGATGGTGGGAATGGCATTTCTAATAAGTGATAGTCGCGCTTTTGTACTAAGAAATCGACTACTGGCGAAGGAGCGTAAGCAACCTGAACAATCACATCAGGCAGCAAATCCGATTTCATGCCCAGAAGCTCTTCATCACTGAAGTCAGTCTCAGTGAAATCTACATCAGGGACAAATCCTGAGAAATGCAAAATCTGATTAGAGATAATACTCACACCCTCATGCTTTTTGCCAAGGTTGATAGTCTTACCTTTAAGGTCAGCAATTTGTTTGATGTTGGGTTTAACCAAGAACTGCACCAGTTCGGGCTCGATAGAGGCCACATAACGAACATTAGGGTAATTTGATGTATCTATACCCGATTGAACAAAGGCTAAATCTAAAGTGCCGTTATCAAGTGCTTGTAACGCCTCATAAGATCCGGGTGTTGGCACTACTTTTAGAGACAAACGTTGCTGGGATGATTCCTCCTCCATGATTTTGGTGAGGTAATGGCTCTTGGTTAGCATGCCACCACCACTAACCGTCAGCTTATAGTGACGGGGATAGAGTTCATAAGCAAACTTGCCAGCAACGCCTACCAAACACGCAATCGCGATTAAGGCCAAGCCCTTACGAATATGGTGTTTACTGCGAAGCCATTCGAGACCATCGTGCAGATAGTCTTCAAATTCTTTGTCGAGTGTTTCTTTGGCCATAGGTTTTAATGAATTCTTGTTAAGCCACGATCTTCCAGAATATCTTGTCCAGTATCGCCAAGGCCGAAAGCAATGAATTGTTTTGTCACTGCCGTACTGGGCGCTTTAGTCACCAGGAAGATTTCTCTACGTAAGGGGTATAGACCTAGTAATAATGACTTATTACTTACCTCAACCCCGCCGATAGCAAGCCCGCGTATCCGATTATCTAAATATTTTGCAGTGACATAAGCAAAACCGTTTCGATCATCAGCAATCGCATCAACTACTTGCTTAGCGCTCTCTACATTTTTGGTCTTACTAGAAAAGCTAGCGCCCTTCATCACAAAGTATTGAATTAAGCCTCGCGTGGTCGAGCTTTCGTTTCTACCGTATACCTGAATTTCTCCAGCAATTCCGCCCAGCTCAGACCAATTCTTGATTTGGCCACGCAAGATGCCATTGACTTGTTCAATGCTTAATCCTTGCACAGGATTATTGGGGTTCACAATCAATGCCACCCCCTCGAAACCCAAGAGATTCACTACCAAGTCTGGGTTGAACTCATCAAAAGTGAGCCCTCTCGACATCATGGCAATATCAATACCGCCATTCACTAGGCTGACTAAGCCCGTTAAAGAATCACCACCCTCGAGCGCAATATCTACATTAGGATCTTGCTTCAAGAAAGGCTCGACCAAGAAGGATACAAATCGACTGACTGCTGAAGATCCAGCAATCATGAGGCTTTTGTGTGCCTTAGAGAAGATTAAAGGATAGGAATATAAGCCACCCACACCAGCAACCGCAATCAAGGATCCCAGTCCAACACGCTTCAGAAGTTCTCTACGTTCCATGAAATTTAAACCCTATCCAGTAACGATGGGCACTAGGCCATTTTTTTTAATTAAGGCCTGTCCCTTGGTGGGACTCAAGCAGTAATCAATAAATTGCTTCACGTGATCCGAGGTTTGCTCAGGAGCGATCAACATCAGATTATTTCGAATCGGATACTGATTAGTGCTGAGGTTCTCATAACTTGGCAGAAAGTCATTTACAGATAGTACTTTCAGATTCGCTTTACCTAAGAATGTTGTACTGACATAGCTAATACCCAAGGGGTCTTTCAGTAAATTGGCAAATAATTCTTTATGGTCGTTGACAATTTGCGCGCCCAGGGTAATGTGCTCTTTGCCTACTACCAGTCTTTTCCAGGGTTCATAGGTACCCCGTTGCGGATGATGGCTGTACACATTAATCTTGCCTGACAACTTACAGAGTTCATTCCAGTTGTTCAGTCTGCCTGTGAAAATATCTCTCAGCTGAACTAGAGTCAGATTGGTAATGGGATTCGATGCATTCACAATCACAGCGATGCCGTCGTATGCAATATCGATCGAGCGTACTGAGTGCTTATGGGCATTAGCCCAAATTTCCATATCTTCAGGCATAGCGCCTGATGCCATCCCAATGTCTGCTGTGCCATCCAAGACAGACTTATAGCCAGCGCTGGTTCCACCGCCCAACAAAGGTAAACCGACACTCGGATATTCATCCATATACTGCAAACCAATGGCTTGCATAGGGCCGAGCAAGGTAGTTGAACCTCGTAACTGAATGTATTGCGTAATGGCGTTGCCGGCGCTGACGTCCGTCATCTAGGCCCCCAGCAATGGCAAGATGCGGGCAATCGGCTCTGAAGTCACCTGGCTTTCGCCCAAGAAAATCCCCTCTAGTGCAATCAATAAAGTCAGCAATAGCGAGACGCCAATACTCACTCCAGCAACATGGGCCACCATTTTCTGTAAGGGATTCTGAAACCAGCCAAACACGATGAGCATCGTGATCGAAACAATTAAGGCTTGCGATAAATAATGGGGTAACTCTAAATGACTAGCTGATAAACGCGCTTCTCGTACATCCGATAGTTGCGTTAAGGAGCTTAAGATTTCAGAGCGAGCCAGTTGCTGCACTGAGGTTTTCGGATCCAATAGCCTTATGCCCTGAGTCAGATCAATTAATTTATTAGAAGAGTCTTCACTTCTCTCACGCTGACTCATCTTAGGCCACTCATCAACCACCAATGAATTCGCATAATCTTTTAGATCATTACGCAGTTCTGCAGCATCTCTGCCGCCATAGCTCACGAGCGCTCGATTAAGCTTCACAATCACTGCGGATTCTCTAGAAACCAAATCTTCTACGTTGCGGTGATCCCCTTGGACTCGTACCAACGAGAAAGCAATTAACAGTAAAGTAATCGAGGTGAAGAGCTTAAAGCCCTCCTCTGCACCCTTTGCAAAATGCTCACTGGGATTGAGTTGATATTTCCAACGGATGTACCAAGGAATGCCCGTTGAGAACAGCAAGCCAACCAAGATAAGGAGTAAGCCATCAACAATATTGGAGGCGGAATGTAGAAATTGAATCATGCTCAAAAAGAACCATTTAAGTGAATAAAGTCCTACTAGATCTGTATCTTACAGTCCAATGAGTATATTCATAGTGGCGGTCAGGTTCGTGGACTCCAGACTTTCCTTATAAGCATTAGAAAGATGGGATTGGCCCACATGATTGATCCCCGAGTTTGTTGTAGATGGCACGCTGTCATAGGACGCGGATAATCCATCCGAGGCTGAGGTGGGCAGGCCCACTACTGCTAGAGCAGGTCCTTTAGTGGCAATGCCGCCATAGAGTGGATCATTGGCAGCATTGATCGGAAATCCTGGGTTTTTACTGGCAGTCTGAACTCGTGCGGCGTATTTGCCTTGATATGCATTAGCCTGAGCTGGAGCTGGCTTGTTGGTGGGAGCTTGATTGCTACTAGGTAGACCATTCGCATATTTACCCGCATAGGCTGGTTTGGGAGCGCCCTGCTGATCTTTACCTCCGTTTTGGCCACCGGCATTTGGTTGGCCCTGGGGAGGCGGATTGGCTCCACTTGGGTTAGCTCCGTTTTGGCCGTTATTTTGTCCATTAGCTGCTGCAGGGCGACCATTAACGAGCTGTCCATTGAGGGCTTGACCATTTGTAGCTACTACGGTTGAACTAGGAGGTGGAACTAAACCAGTATTTGGACCATTTGAACCACTGGCTCCATTAGGGCCGTTAACTCCAGCTGGGCCACCAGCAACTGAATTTGGATCGCCGCCTGATGATCCCGGGGGAGGTGCAAAACCTAAATTAGGGCCAATCGGTCCAGCAGCCCCATTAGGCCCATTAGTTCCGGGGGGCGGGCCAAACACCATCCCCATCAAGCTACCGGGAGCACTAGGCCCTTGGTCGGCTTGTGGGGCACTTTGGACTGCTTGCGAGCCTGGAGCTGCAGTCGGCATTAAAGATGTCAAACTCAAGGTCATCGGATTGGGAAGATTTCCCACTAAACCTTGACCAATTAAAGTTGGCAATGGCGGGATGAAGCCAGGCGTTTGGCTTGTCACTTGAGCAGTTCTGCCTGCAACAAACTGACTAGCGTCAACAATCGAGGAAGGATCGATTCCGCTATATTGATCGTGAGTCAACACACCATTCGAGGTAATGGTGTCAACTACGATGGTGCCCGGACCAGTAAAGCCATGGGCCAAGAGATCTGAGTTAGCAAAATTAATGTGTCCACCGCCACCACCTGCAGTATTGTTCACAAGTAAATTAATGTGTCCACCGCCACCGCCTGCAGTATTGTTTGCACTTTGCGACTGCAAAACAGAGTTAGTTAAGCCAATCCCTGCATTTCTGACGCGTAATGTAATTGTTCCACCAGCGCCGATGCCATCTGTAATGATTGTGCCCGAGCTGAGAACGAGGTTATTGAATGCATCTAGGCTGATGCTACCGCCAACTCCGCCGTTACCGGTAGCTGACATACTAGTAGTTTGGAGGTTAATGTTGCCGCCATTAGAGACAACATTAATCGTTCCGCCCATTCCATTAGAAGAATTTGCCTGCAAAGATGCGTTCGTAAAATTACTATCACTTGCTGATGTAATGGAGATGGAACCGCCGCCATTTGAACAGTTGGCCTGAATTGTTCCCTGATCAATAAATGAACCTAGGCTAGTGATATTGATAGTTCCACCTGAGTTACCTGGCGAGCTGCCGTTCGCAGAAATCGTCCCACCTGTATTCACTGTAATTTGGTTAGCATTCAACTGAATAGCGCCCGCAACTCCACCAATAGAGCCTGCGGAGAGGGTGCCGTTAATATAGATTGCTTGAGCCATCAGAGAGATCAGGCTTAGAAGTGACGAACCAGATTGACTCGTCGTCAGAATAGATCCTGAAGCAGTAATCGAGGTGACAGCTTGCACTGTAACCTGAGTAGCAGAAATGCTAAATCCAGAATTTAAATAAGCAATAGAGCTATTAATGATTACATTTAAATTCTGTCCACTAATGTTTGCGTTTAGGTTAAAGATTCCCGTGGATGTTAATGTCAGGGTAGTCAAGTTTTGACCTAGCTTAATAATATCCGCACCTACAGTGAGATTACCTGTACTACCTGAACATGCGCCATACCCTTGGCCGCAGACTGTTGAGCTATTCACATCAACCACAACGTTGTTGTTAGCTAAAGCAGCCCCGATAGTACCTGCGCCTAGGGTGTTAATGAAAATATCAGTAGGATCTAGCAGCCACGTACCAGCTTTCCCATTAGGAGCGCTGGTATTCATTTGTGCGGTACTTGCAAAATCTACCGCTCCTCTTGAGCTGGTTTCAATAAATCCACCATTACCAGACAAAGCGCCGCCCATGGCCTGCAAGATACCTGCAACGGAGGTCTTGACTTGCGACCAAATAGAAATGATGCCGCCATTACCGGCTTGCGTTGCAGAAGTATTCACTACCGCACCACTCTGTATGGTGACTGTCTGCGCCATCGTATTTTTCTGGCCTGCCAGCGCAGCATTGTTTGCTGAGACCGCTTGGGCCTGTGCATTACTTAAAGCGCTAGGGCTAGCAACGTTCACTTGGCTACCACCTGTCACAGCGGTATTACCAAGGCCAATATTGACTTGGCCACCGCCACCAACTCCAGTGGCACTAGTCGTGGAGTTGCTTGCCAAAGTAATGTTGTTACCAACCAAATTGATTTGGCCGCCAGTACTATTGGCACCCGTACCATTACTGGAGATATTGCCTGCTTGATTCAGCGTAGCAGCAACAATCTCAATCACACCACCATTTTTGACAATACTCGATGCAGAAATCGTGCCAGTGTTATTAATCACGCTAGCCATCAGTTGATTGGCATCTCCTGCAGCCATGATGACCAGACCACTGGGTGCCTCGATCGCATGCTTATTCTGAATCATGGCGTTATAAATGCCTTGATCGACCTTCAGTGAGATTAGTGCTTGCCCCTGAAAGTTCAAAGTAATTTGTTTACCAGCACCAATGGCTACTGTTGAATCTTTTTGTGCAATCAAGAAGCCTTGGTTACGCACCTCTGGAGCCAAGAGCGCGATATAGCCGCCCTCTGCAGTAGAGATAATCGTACCTTTGTTCACAATCTTGCCAGTACCGTCACCGAAGTAGGTGTTGTTGCCGGCCATGAATTCTTTATCAGCCAGGTTTAGAGTCGAGGCAACAACGCCAGGCGCATTAACTTCCGCGCCTCTACCAAATGTCACTCCACTACTATTTATTAAGATAACTTGACCATTGGCATTAATAGCGCCATTGATGACTGATGCAGATCCACTCGTGACTCGATTGAGAATAACTGCCTGTGCATTGGGTTGATTAAAGTTAACGGTAGCGTTAGAACCCACGTTAAAGGAGTTCCAATTAATCACTGCGCGTTGTGAGGTCTGATTGACATTCATGACAGCAGATTGTGGAGTGCTTGTACTTGCAATCGTTGCACTCCCTGCGGCAACTTGTCCACCAGTTGGCAGGGTATTCGGGGCAATATTTGACCCACCTGCCATTGCGACATCTAAGGCAAGAAGAGAAATAAGGAAGAGGCACGATTGCCGTGCAGTTTTCTTAAGCACGATAAATTCTGAATACAAAACTTTTGAAGCTGACTAAATATGTCTAATGCAGTACGTCTTTTCACAAAGCGCTAGCAAATGCTGTTGTTGGAGAATGACAGCCAAATGAGATAAATAAGCAAATACTGCTCTTTTGGCTATTTTAGAAGGATTTGGGGTTATCTGCTATTAAAAAGCTAGAAGTAATATGGGGTGGAGTGGCTGGCGGAGGGGGAGCTCTATCTAGCCAATAAATTGGTAACTTGTTTGATAACTATTTAGGGAATTAAACTGTAAGCTGAACCCCTCATAGATCCTAGGCGGACACTACCTCCGCCTATGCGCAAAAGCGCAGAATCCTATTCATAAAGGATACCTTTAAATAACGCAGAGCTCAAATAATGTTAAACGAACATCATAAGAAGTCATTTTAAGAGGACCCATATGGGTCAAGTTACTGATGCCTCGTCAAGCTTAAAGGGGTTAATCATTGTGATAATTAATTGTATTTTCCAAAAATTACTTTTAATTAAGCTGCAATCAAAATATCGCCTAACTCCATCTTCTCCCACCATATGAATGGCAATAGATAAACAGGTTCGCCAGCATCTTGCATAATTTCTAGCGCGCCATCGTTTGTTTTGTTGGCTACATACTTTCCCGGATTCAATGGAATGCAGCCCTTGTCGGTACCATCATTGCGGCGCATTCTAGCGACAATATTGCGAGTGATATAAACAACCATCATTCCTCCTCAATTTAAAGTGCTGACTGAATATGATTTCGAACAACCGGATAAATTTGACCGTCCCAACGTTTACCATTGAAAACGCCATAATGACCAACACCTGCCTGCAAGTGATGCGACTTCATATAACCCGGCAAACCACCACAGAGATCTTGCGCAGCTAAGGTTTGGCCAATGCCACAGATATCGTCACGCTCTCCTTCGACCGTGAGCAAAAACGTTTTTTTGATCAGTTTTGGATTAACGAGCCTCCCTTGATAAGTCAACTTGCCTAAAGCAAGATCACGATCCATAAAGACTTTTTGAATCGTCTCCAAGTAAAAAGGGGCTGATAAATCCATGATTGCAAAATACTCTTCATAGAAATCATGAATAGCATCTGCCTTTTCATTTTCCCCATTAACGCGGTATTCATAAAGCTTTCTAAAGGACTCAGCATGACGATCGGGGTTCATGCTCATAAAAGCCATGAGTTGTAAAAATCCTGGATATACCTTGCGACCAGCTCCATTAAATTGATTTGGAATTACTCCAATCAGCTTTTCCTCAAACCAAGATATGGGCTTGCTCGTTGCCAATTCATTTACCTTGGTAGGGCTTTGACTAACATCGATTGGACCCGCCATGAGTGTCAAGCTAGCCGGTATATAGGGACTCTTATCTTCAGACATGATGGCGGTTGCTGCCAAACAGGCTACCGTGGGCTGGCATACAGCCATTAAGTGTGTTTGTGAGCCAATAATTTCTAAGAAATGAGTGATGTGCTCAACATATGAGTCAAAGTCAAACTCCCCACAACTAAGTGGTATATCTCGAATATTGAGCCAGTCAGTGACATATACATCATGGTCCCTGAGAAGGGTCTTGATAGTGCCTGCTAATAAAGTTGCAAAGTGCCCAGACATGGGTGCAACCAATAAAATCTTAGGCTGCCCCTCTATTCCCAGTTTTGTAAACCGAATTAAGTTACAGAAATGTGTGGAGTGAACTAATTCTTCACTAACTGCTTGCTCTACCCCAAAAGAGTCCAGCACTGTATGAATCTTAAAATCTGGTCTTGTATGAGTAAACCCCAATAAGGCTATCTGCTCATAATGCGCAGCGAGGCGCTGCATTGGATTTAAGGTGAAATTGCCAAACCAATTATTTGATACCCGCTCTGAAGCCTTCGCAAATAGACGAATAGGGTCATGCAAGTTTGAAAAAGTTTGGTAGGCCTTATACATCATCTAAATGCACCACTTTCTATATGACGCAAAGCTCGTTCCGTTGTTTTTAAAGTTGGGTCAAATACCCTACTTAATGTCACGTCATTAGCAATGATGGCAGCCGTTTGTGCTGCTCGCGCTGACACGATGGATAAATTAATAAAGCCAGCCACATTAAAAGTTTTCAGAAGATCAATCTCTTCATCGCCATCAGCCGATAGCTCGCCCGATTCAATTTTCTTGTAAAGCTCGCGGTAATACTCACGCATAACATCGAGCTCTTCAGCCAATGTCATAATCCGCTGAAACAGCACAGCAAAGTCTGACGCGATTGGGTTTGTGGTAGCTACTTCCATGGCGTAACACCTGGAACCTCTGCAGGACCAACAGAGACTTCAATCGTACCAAAGTCTGCAGGGCCAACGATCTCGAGATATTCCATATCTGGCGAGTAATCAAACAGATAGTGAGTAATACCAGGCATTTGATGTACTACATCACCCGCCTCTACTAATGTCACTTTATCCTCATACATGAACTTCGCCCAACCTTTATTCATGATGACAATTTGAAACTCAGCTACGTGATAGTGCCAACCTGTTCCATCGACAGGCGCCTTATTGGCTTTGACTAAATGGGCAATCACTTTGCCATTAGTTGCTTTTGCTACGCCTAAGTCTCGATAGAGAAAAAAATCTCGTAAGCCGCCAGGAAGAAACTGTGTATCAGCCAGCTTTACATGAGAAAACTCGGTATCACTTTTAAACTTTACAGGTGCATTCATGATCAAAACTCCACTTCAAGTTCTTCAATGTCATCGGGTTCTTCAAGGGCGCCCATCACCCACTCCTTCATCTCCTGCATTGCCATAATGTGCTCGCAATATCGTTCGCTCGCCTTATCTAGCTCTACGTGGTAAGTCAGGAATCTGGTTACGACTGGTGCAAACATGGCATCAGCCAAGGTAGGCTCTTTCCCAAACAAGAAAGGTCCACCATAAGTAGAAAGACAGTCTTGCCATATCACCAAAATTCGATTGATGTCGATTTGTGCTTTTGACCAAATTTTGAATGATTCAAACTTGCCCTTAATGTTCATGGGCAGTGAAGCACGCATTGCGGAAAAACCGGAATGCATCTCGCCGCAAATAGAACGGCAGTGTGCACGAGCTTTAGGATCTTTAGGCAGAAGATGTGCATTAGGTTTAAGTTCATTGAGATACTCACCAATTGCCATGGTGTCCCAGACTTTGCAACCATCGTGATCCAAACGCGGAACCAAGATAGAAGGTGAAAGCAATAAGAGCTCAGCACGGTTATCCACATCATCTGGATGAACCGCTACCTCCTGAAAAGGCAATCCGGATAACTTGAGCATTAACCAGCCACGCAGGGACCATGATGAATAGTTTTTGCTACTGATCGTCAGGGTAGTTTGCTTTGACATATCCACTTTCAAAAAAAGGGGGGCAAATACAACTTATTCCTCCTGAATTTGGCCCATGAGCTGCTATGCCCTTTTTTGGGGTCTTTTGCCCAATATTGGGCATATCCACCAATATCGCACTAATGTTGTGCGACGCAATAATGCACCCTTGTGGTGAACTTATAGACTTTTAACCATGTCTATCCATGCCGCCCTACACCACGTTACTGAGTATGACTATGACCGCTTGGTAAAGCTAGGTCCGCAAGTAGTTCGTCTTCGCCCTGCTCCGCATTGCCGTAGCCATATTCTTTCCTACTCTCTCAAGATTGAGCCAGAAGGTCACTTTGTGAACTGGCAACAGGATCCCTATGCCAACTACCAAGCACGTTTGGTATTTCCAGAGAAAACTAACAAGTTCAAAGTAACAGTTGATCTAGTTACTGAAATGGCGGTTTATAACCCCTTTGATTTTTTCTTAGAGCCAGATGCGGAAAACTATCCATTTACCTACAACTCAGAACTCAAAAAAGAGTTGCGCCCATATCTTGGAAGAATGCGTAATGCGACTTTAAATAAATATTTCAAAACGATTGACCGCAGTGAAATGCGCACCATTGATTTTTTAGTCAAACTCAATCAACAGGTGCAGCAAGATATTCGCTATCTCATTCGCATGGAGCCTGGAGTTCAAACTCCGGATGAGACTCTAGATTTGCGAAGTGGTTCTTGCCGAGATTCGGCCTGGCTCATGGTAAACCTATTACGCTTATGCGGCCTTGCAGCCCGGTTTGTATCTGGATACCTCATTCAGCTTAAACCCGACGTTAAAGCGCTTGATGGTCCCAGTGGTACAGAAGTTGATTTCACTGACTTGCATGCATGGTGTGAGGTCTACTTACCGGGCGCAGGTTGGATTGGATTGGATCCAACCTCGGGTCTGTTTGCCGGTGAGGGTCATATTCCTGTTGCTTGCACACCTGAACCATCGGGCGCAGCGCCGATTGAAGGTGGCGTAGATGAATGTGAGGTGGATTTCAAGCATACGATGAAAGTGACACGTATTTATGAGTCTCCTCGCGTTACAAAACCTTATACCGAAGATCAATGGCAAGCAATTGTCGATCTCGGCCACAAAGTAGATCAAAAATTACAGGATGGTGATGTACGTCTAACTATGGGTGGCGAACCCACCTTTGTTTCCATCAATGGTCGCGATGAACGCGAATGGAATATAGATGCACTTGGCCCTACTAAGCGTGGCTATGCAACAGAATTAGTAGAGCGTCTTCGCAAACAATATGGCGATGGTGGTTTCCTACACTTCGGTCAAGGCAAATGGTACCCAGGCGAGCAATTACCCCGCTGGGCTCTTTCTATTTATTGGAGGGCCGATAGTCATCCTATTTGGAAAAATCCAAAGCTCTTTGCGGATGAGCGTAATCCCATCATGTACACAAACAAAGATGCAGAAAAGTTTGTTTACACACTTTCTAAAAATTTAGGACTTTCAGATAAATTCATTGAGCCGGCGTATGAAGATGTTTTTTACTACCTCTGGCGAGAATCTAAACTTCCGGTCAACGTAGATCCCTTTACATCTAACTTAGATGATGAGATGGAGCGCACTCGACTCAAGCGGGTATTTACTCAAAAATTAGATTCTGTGATTGGTTATGTGTTGCCGATTGAAGCAGATCAAGGTCAAAACTACTTTGATACCAACTGGAAAACAGGTCCTTGGCTTTATCGTGATGACCGTCTTTATCTTCTGCCAGGGGATTCGCCGATGGGCTATCGCCTGCCATTAGAGTCACTTCCTTGGACCAATAAAGCTGACTATCCGTATATGATTGAGCAAGACCCTTTTGCTCCAAGACCCCCTTTACCAACGAGTGCACCAGTCGTTGCGCAGTATCAAAGCCTCACTAAAAGTAGCGGTACTGGATCTGGCAAAACAATTTGGGGTAATACCCAAGATGTTCGATATCCCAGCCGCCAAGAATCCGCAGCCTGGATTACCCGAACTGCATTATGCGTAGAGACGCGGGATCCGATGCGAGCTAATGGTCCTGATGCCGAAAATAAACATGGTGGTAAGAATGGTGCACTCTATGTATTTATGCCCCCGCTGGCAAGGCTTGAGGATTACCTCAATCTCCTAGAGGCAGTCGAGGCCACAGCCGAAGAATTGCAATTCCAAATTGTGATTGAAGGATATCCTCCTCCGCGTGACCCCCGCCTCAAGGTTCTTCAGGTTACGCCTGATCCAGGCGTCATTGAGGTCAATATTCATCCGGCACATAACTGGAGTGAATTAGTTGAGCATACTGAGTTCCTGTATCAAGCTGCTTTTGAATCACACTTATCAGCAGAGAAGTTTATGACTGATGGCCGCCATACTGGTACTGGTGGTGGCAATCACTTTGTGATGGGTGGTGCCACTCCGATTGATAGTCCTTTCCTACGAAAACCAGAACTCTTAGCGAGTTTAATTTTGTATTGGCATAACCACCCTAGCTTAAGTTATCTATTTAGTGGAATGTTTATTGGGCCAACAAGTCAAGCGCCGCGCGTGGATGAAGCACGTAATGATCAGCTCTATGAATTAGAGATCGCACTCAAAGAGATTCACGAGAATCGTAAGAAATATGGTGCCAGCATGCCGCCATGGTTGGTTGACCGCACCCTTCGCAATATCTTGATTGATGTTACTGGAAACACTCATCGTAGTGAATTCTGCATCGATAAAATGTATTCACCTGACAGTCAAACTGGTCGGCTAGGATTGCTAGAGTTACGCGCATTCGAGATGCCCCCTCACGCGCACATGAGCATTGTTCAGCAATTACTCATCCGCGCGCTCATTGCTCGCTTTTGGGATGAGCCATATCTAGCTCCTGCGACACGCTGGGGTACCGAATTGCATGATCGTTGTCTCTTGCCAACATTTATTAAGATGGACTTTGATGATGTTATCGAAGAAATGCAGCGCCATGGTTACGACTTCAGACCAGAATGGTTTGCGCCCCACCTAGAATTCCGATTTCCATTGATTGGTCAAGTACAAACTATGGGCACCGAAATTACTCTTCGTAATGGATTAGAGCCATGGCATGTTATGGGCGAAGAAAGCACTGCCGGTGGAACTGCACGATATGTAGACTCCTCTATTGAGCGCATTGAAGTCCGAGTCACTGGCCTTAATCAAAGCCGCTATACGGTTACCTGCAATGGTGAACCTCTTCCTCTACAGCCAACTGGAATTGCTGGCGAATATGTTGCAGGTGTCCGTTATAAGGCATGGAATCCACCATCTAGCTTGCATCCCAGCATTGGAGTTCATGCGCCATTAACGTTTGATGTCATTGATACCTGGATGAAAAAATCGGTTGGTGGCTGTCAGTATCACGTAGCACATCCCGGCGGTCGCAACTATGACACTTTCCCAGTAAATGCCTATGAAGCTGAAAGTCGCAGGCTCTCTCGATTCTTCCGAATGGGACATACGCCAGGCATAGTTGAAGGGTTACAGGCAAATATTGACCTGGCTGCGAGCAGGGAATTTCCGTTTACGCTCGATATGCGTCGATGAGACAATAGCTTGTGGACTCTTCTCAAGCAAACCCATTGAAATCTACTGCTACCCCCTCATTGGTGGAGGATATTATCCACTTAGCACCTAAAGCTAAGGACGGACATTTTGATGAGCTTCGTGGTCACTCATCATCCCTGCTCCCCCATTGGAAAACTTTTTTTGAGCAGCTAGGCCCCTCAGGTCTATCTGACTTAGACCAGCGCACCCTTGAACTCAATCGACAAGTACGGGATAACGGCATTACATACAACGTGTACGCAGATGAATTTGGCCCACAACGGCCTTGGTCTGTGGACCTCTTTCCACTCATTATAAGCCCAGAGTCATGGCAAGAAATTCAGTCTGGGGTGCTGCAAAGAGCAAAATTATTAGAGGGCATTATTAAAGATATCTATGGTCCTCAAACTTTACTAAAAGAGGGGTTAATTCCACCCGCGTTGGTTCATGGACACCCCGGGTATTTGCGATCAATGAATGGGGCCAAATTCCAAAATCGCAAGCATCTTCACATCATTGCATTTGACCTTGCCAGGGCTCCAGATGGTAAATGGTCAGTACTGTCTCAACGAACCCAAGCCCCTTCTGGTCTAGGCTACTTGCTAGAAAACCGTAATCTGGTTGCAAGGCAGTTTCCTAGCGCATATGAGCAAATGCAAATTGCCCCTTTGGCAAACGCATACCGCGATCTCATTGATGCCCTCAAGTTAGAGAGCCCCGCCGGCGCAAATGCTCACATAGCACTATTAACGCCAGGACCTTATAACGAGACTTACTTTGAGCATGCATACCTTGCCCGCTATTTAGGTCTAACTCTGGTTGAGGGTGGAGACCTAACTGCACGTGATCAGCGCTTGTATTTGAAAACGGTGCGCGGCTTAGAACCTGTCGATATTTTGCTTAAGCGCCTAGATGATGAATTCTTAGACCCACTAGAGTTGCGCGCTGACTCAACATTAGGCGTTCCTGGTCTCTTGCAAGTAATTCGTGCAGGCAATGTGATATTAGCCAATGCACCTGGATCCGCTTTTCTTGAGTCTCCAGCATTGCTCGGCTTTTTGCCTGCTATTAGCGAACGGTTGCTTGGGGAGCAAATTCAGTTACCCGCTATGGATACATGGTGGTGTGGTGAGAGAGCGGCCCTAGATGCTGCAATCCCCAACTTACGTAATGGCGCTATTAAACCAACCTATCCTAATGGCAGTGGCCATCAGAATTATGAGTCCGCATTAGGTGGGGACCTTAGCCAAGCTCAACTAGATGAATGGGTTGGCAGAATTACGCGGCAACCGGACGAGCACACGGTACAAACTTATATTCCCCTGGCGCAAATGCCAACCTGGCTCAATGCTTTTAACCTTAATGATGCTTCGCTGATTGAGCCGCACTCTTATATGTTGCGTGTATTCGCACTAAGCAATAGCTCCGATGGCTGGCAAGTTCTTCCTGGTGGGCTTGCACGAATTGCAGGCAATAATTCAGGTATTGCATCAATGCAAAGGGGCGGTAGTAGTGCAGATGTTTGGGTACAAACCAATTATCAAAACCCTATAACAGAACAGCAATCGCATCAAGCAAACCCGACAAAAGAAATAGTGATGCGGAAACGCATGGTAACTAGCCGAGCGGCAGAGAATCTGTATTGGTTTGGTCGATACACTGAACGTAGTGAAAATATATTACGACTTGCTAAGCTGTATTTAGAAAATATCAATAGTGAGTACACCCCTTCTCGCCCTTTATGGTCTTGGTTAGAAAGACTTTGTAACTTATACGGCCTAGTACCTGAGGGTGTACCGAGCCACTTCGATCAAGGCGATATCCGCCACCGTATTTTTGAAAGAACCTTAATCAATTCTCTTAATGCCAGCGAAAATGTAACAAGTGTTGGATATAACCTAAGCGCCATGAAGCGAACCGCTTCAAATGTTCGAGAAAGACTTTCTCCAGAACAATGGAGTACCATCAATCACTGTATAGAGAACTTCCAAAAAGATTGTCAAAAGGCTTCCAATTTTCATGACTTCTCTTCTTCTCTTGCCATTGATGCCTTAAAACAAGCAAGTAGCTCTCTAGCCGCCATTACTGGAGCGCAAACTGACCGAATGACGCGTGATGATGGCTGGCAACTTCTATCTATTGGGAGGCATATTGAGCGCCTCTCTTTTCTTACAACAGTTTTAGACTCTGCTATTGAGATGGGGCTGCTCTTTAACCCTAATGTTGATAGCTCAGGCTACACAGCACTGCTCAATCTATTTGATAGCACCATTACCTTTCATGCCCAACATCAACAAAGTCGTGAAATTGCCCCTCTCTTGAGTCTATTGGTGATGGATGATGAAAATCCGCGTTCTCTTGCCTGGGTTAGTAAGGCGCTACGCGCTCGATTATCTAAATTAGCAGGAACTGAACGCAATAATCCAGACGAACTTGCTCGTGGCGTAACGAATCTTCTTGATTATGATCTTTATAAAATATCTACAGCGGATGCTTCTGGGAATTTCACTGATTTACGCTACTGTCTTGCGCAGGTTTCTCAATCTGCCTGGAGTGTTTCGGATGAAATCAGTGCTCGCTACTTCAATTTGATTAAGGCCAATGCATACAGCGTGCAAATATAAATCGCCATGCTTCTAGAAATTACACACAACACACACTATTCATACGATCCTAGCGTAGAGATAGCGCAGCACTTTGCCCATCTCAAGCCAGCAAATCTGGGTTCTCAACAAGTTTTAAAAACTGAAATTGAGGTAAATCCTCAGCCAGCCTGGAGAGAAGAAAGTACCGATCATTATGGAAATATTTGCACCTTCTTCTCGCTACAAAATAGACATAGTGAACTGACCATTACTGCTAAATCATTAATAAAAACGAGTAGCAATATTCAAATGGGCCCTAAACCTGAAAATACGCCACTCTGGGAAGCGGTAAGGGAATATTTTCGCTATCACTCCAATGCCAAATGGGATGCTGCATCTGAATTTTTATTTACCTCGCCATTTGTTGCCTTACGTCCAGAGTTTGCCGAATTTGCCAGGACAAATTTCACCGCAGGTAGGCCGATACTAGATGCGGCTATTGATTTGACTCAACGCATCTACAGTGAATTTCAATACGTGAGTAAAAGTACCGATATAGGCACACCAGCACTAGACGCATTAAATAAGCGCGAAGGTGTATGTCAGGATTTTGCCCATATCCTAATTGCCTCATTAAGAAGCATTGGCTTGCCAGCCAAATATATTAGTGGCTACATCCTAACCAATCCACCGCCAGGTCAAGCGCGACTGATTGGCGGCGATGCATCGCATGCCTGGGCTTCAATTTACGTCCCCAGCATTGATGCGAATGGCAACCTCTCTGAGGGATTATGGTGCGATCTTGATCCCACTAATAACCGTTGGGGTTATGAAACCCCGGGCGAGGATTACGTTTGCCTTGCTCAAGGAAGGGATTATGCTGATGTATCTCCAATTCGGGGTGTTATACACGGAGGGGCTGACCATATGCTAAATGTCGCCGTTACAGTTCAACCCAGTAGCTCACTTTAAGAGCAAAAGCAAAAAACCACCCGAAGGTGGTTTTTGGTAACACTTTTGGTAATAAGGGTGTTGTATCTCTACAAACCCTTGTAATACCTATTGACTTGGCGGAGAGGGAGGGATTCGAACCCTCGGTACCTTTGACAGTACGCCTGATTTCGAGTCAGGTACATTCGACCACTCTGCCACCTCTCCGAACCGAATGGCAATTATAGCTTTTGGGGGATTCTCTAGAAGATTGGCTTCAGAATGGCCTGATTGCCTAAATACGGCTGCAATGCCTTAGGAATGGCGATACTGCCATCCACTTGTTGTTTGTTCTCGAGCAAAGCCACTAACGCCCTACCTACCGCAAGGCCAGAGCCGTTAAGGGTGTGGACTAATTCAGGCTTTGCTTGACCATCTTTAAATCTCGCTTGCATTCGTCTTGCTTGAAAGTCGCCCATATTGGAGCATGAGCTAATTTCTCGATAAGCGCCTTGTGAGGGGACCCATACTTCCAGATCGTAAGTCTTCGTACTACCGAATCCCATATCACCAGTGCAGAGCAATACTTTTCTGTAAGGCAATTCAAGTAACTCTAGAATTTTTTCAGCATGACCGGTTAGCTCTTCAAGCGCTTGCATCGAATCTTGTGGTTTTGCAATTTGCACCAACTCGACTTTGTCAAACTGATGTTGCCGAATCATGCCACGCACATCTCGACCATAGCTTCCAGCTTCAGATCTAAAGCATGGGGTATGGGCAACATACTTCATTGGCAAGTGATCGGCATTGACGATTTCATCGCGGACTAAATTGGTGACGGGCACTTCAGCTGTCGGAATGAGATAAAAGTTTTCAATGCGCTCTTCTTCGCCACCTTCTGCTGATTGGGCACCACCCATTTTTCTGGGAACTTTAAAGAGATCTTCTTCGAACTTCGGCAACTGACCAGTACCACGCATCGACGCAGCATTGACCATATAGGGTGTATAGATCTCTTGGTAGCCATGCTGAGTGGTATGGGTATCGAGCATGAACTGCGCTAAGGCACGATGCAATCTCGCAATCGGCCCCTTCAGCACTACGAAGCGAGAGCCGCTAATTTTGGCCGCGACTTCAAAGTCCAAACCTAAAGGTGCGCCAAGATCCACATGGTCTTTAATCTCAAAATCAAAAATAGGTTCTTGCCCCCAACGTTTGACTTCTTGGTTCTCAGTTTCGTCGTTGCCAGCTGGAACACTCTCATCGGGTAAGTTCGGAATACCCATGAGGAAGTCCGCAATTTCTGCTTGAAGGATGGCTAAGCGGCTAGCGCCTACCTCCATATCAACATTGACTTGGCCAGCTTCTGCTAACTCGGCACTAGCATCTTCGCCCTTAGCTTTTTTCATACCAATGGCTTTTGCCAATTGATTGCGTTTGGCTTGTAATTCTTCGGTACGGGTTTGCAAAGACTTGCGCTCTGTTTCTAGGGTGTTGAATTTCTCAACATCGAGCTTAAATTTACGCGCTAGTAAGCGCGCCTCTACCGAAGCAATATCTTTACGAAGTAATTGGGGATCAATCATTTTTTACGATCTTTAAATACTGAATTTATCTTATTAGTCTTGATAGTCTCATCAGGCTCTAGTTTAAGCGCAAGACCTCAGCGCCTTGGGGTGGCTTAAACACAAAGCGACTGGGG
>Ga0364915_10191_pt1 | contig 25259 bp, 23 predicted proteins | sample ExccelJu500001D4_3_FD_206958 | JGI IMG/M metagenome (GOLD analysis project Ga0364915, IMG submission 206958) | Enriched cells from Trout Bog Lake Hypolimnion, Wisconsin, USA - BchlTB.June25.5000.01.D4 | ecosystem: Environmental > Aquatic > Freshwater > Lake > Hypolimnion/Profundal zone | place... | reverse complement strand
AAACTACTAAAGTTATGGCATTAATTTTTTCGTTGCAATAAAGCTTGATTAAAGTTGCTAGCTCCCTTTTTTCTTGAATCCAGAGTTGACCACTATAGCCGCCGACACTATATTCAGGGCGAAATGTAAATGCCAGTACACATTTCATCAGCTTTACATGATATCCGCCGGCAATAATTACAAGCCAAAGGTAATAGTCTTCCGATAGGTGCTTGCTTTCCGGGAAGCGAAACGGAATCGACCGCCTCAACATGACTGATCTAGTGGGTAATTTATTTGATAACAACATCGCCCCCAGCCTCAATCTTACCAACTGAATTGGCTTTTTAATTACGATTGCAATGCTCTCAAGTAAACAAGTGTCAAAAAGGGCTGTTTGATGGGCTAATAAATCAATTTTTGTATCACTCTGAGTAATCTCATATTGCAATTTAATTTTATCGTGATGCCAGGCATCATCTGCATCTAAAAATGCTACCCACTCTTGGCTAGCTACTTCCCAGCCAGCATTTCTTGCACCTCCTGGCCCTTTATTGCTCTCTAGATACTTGGTAACAATTGAAATTCCAGCGTCAAGGTTTGTATATTTTCGAACAAGAACGCCTATTAGTCGCTTAGTTTTTCCACCATCCGGACTTGCATCATCAATCAAAATAATTTCATTAGGCTTAAGCGATTGATTAAAAACTGAGTCGACCGCACGTTCCAAAGAATCAGCTGCCACATAACAAGGAATCACTACAGAAATTGGGGCATTTTTTACAAATTTAGTCATTTAACATCGCGGGAATTCTTAACCAACCATCGGGCAATATATTCCGCTGTAATGAAGACCCATTATTCCATCTATCCGGTGCAATCACAAGCTTATTAGGAGATCTGTTAAGGTATGCTCCCCACCAACTAAATGAACTATTTGATAGTATGTGATGGCAACATTTAGACATCAAAATAAGCTCTTGAGATGCCCTTAATGAGCCAATATTATTGCGCCCAAAAGAGACAAATGAGGCACGAGCAGAGAAAGTAATATTTTCTTTAACCCATTGTGGGTCATCAGAAAAAATAAAAAAATGTGCATTGGGATAATAATTTTTAACTAAATTAACGGCACGCTGATAGTAATCTACGTTGCATATCAGATGAAACTTGCGGGCTCTTGCATCTGACACGTAATCACCTCGGCGAATATGGATACTGACAGACACCTCTCTACTAAGAATTTCTAATGCATTTAAATTGATTTGCTCCGATAAATGATTCTTTAATACAAAATCATTTAATACCAATTCTTTTTTAGTGGAAAAATAATTTTCACTTTGAAAATATCCATCCATGTATATATCACCGGTTTTTTTCATTACTTCTGGATGCCAGTCAATGTAATATTTCCTGAGAAACCTTTGTTTGATGTATCGCATTAAATTAGAAAAACAGCCATAAGGACTCTTTATCGAAGATATTTCATTAGGCTTTGCCTCTACGAAACTAATCATAAAATCTGTTATGTCCAGCGTTCGAGACGTATTTTTATTGTCGGGAATATTATAAACAGTTGTGTCAATTTTTAAATCATCGTTATTAATTAATGCTAATGATTTTGCAGCAGCATACTGAAACATTTGATTTCCTAAGCCACCATTCAATTTAACAATAATCATTGTTTTACTACCTTACCCTAGCATGGAGATATAAAGCGCAATATATCGATCAACCATCTTTCTGTTATTGTATTTATCCAAAACTACTCTCCGAAGATTGAGCGCTAAATTATCTCTGTCAAGGATTTTATTTTTCTCGAGAGTGTTTTTCAGAGACAGGCTTAAGGCTTCTTTATCGCCCTTCTCGACAATACTACACCCATTGATTCCATGTAGTATTTCAGAAACTCCACCAACATCATATGATATTACTGGGGTACCGCATGATAAGGACTCCAATACAACAAGCGGAAAGTTTTCAAACCCTGATGTAAGTATAAAAACATCCGCACAGGAATAAAACTGAGCTAATTTTTTTTTATCCGATGTTGCCTTTACGTATAGCATATTGCCATCAATATAATCTTTACTTGCACCAACACATACAAAAATATAGTTTTGGTTAGATTTTTGTTTTGATAGCCATAAGAAATGATCAAAACCCTTAAAAGTATTAGTAGTTGCTGTAGTTCCTACAAAAAGAATTACTACTTTGCCTCCAAGGCCTAAACTCTCTTTTGCGGAACTCTTATCGGGAGAAATAGTAAAAACATCAACATCAATTCCATTGGGAATGACCGAGATTGGATTTTTGCCAAGAGATGTTAATTTAGTTAACTCCAAGAGCCAGTTAGATGGTGACACCAATCTAACATCAAGACTTTGATAAATTTTATCTTTTTTTCTGGCAAGATATTTATCATTATTAAACCACATAGTGGGGTATAAATTTTGATCAGAAACAGTTAATAAATTATTCACCAATGTTTTGCTTGAAGTATAGCCAGAGTGGGGATTTAGGGGCCACATATCGTGCAATGTCCAAACCACTTTTTTTTCTTTAGAAATTTTTTGTAATGTGCTGAGATTAAAGTACCAACCATTCAGGTTATGACAATGCACAATATCAGCAGAAATATATTCTTTTTCTTTAAAAATTTTATCTGACAAATAAAACTCAAAATCATTGGCGAATATTTTTGCTGCCAGCCTTCTAAATTTTGTTCTAGGAATTTCTTTTACGGAATCATTATTTGAAGTTTTTTTTCCAACAAAAACGTTTGAAGCTATGCCAGACTTAATAAGTCCACTGTGAATATCCATTGCAATTCTGGATGCTCCACCAAGTGAGTTATCGTTTGCATTAATTGTTAATATATTCATCAAATATATGGGTTTTTTGGTAAGTTCTTGTAACTCCATCCATGTTTTTTCATTGACGAAACTAGTTCATGCGATGGTGTAGATTTTAAAATGCAGGCAATTAAAGTACGTGATCTAGAAAAAGCAAAATTCTGAAGTAAATTCAAAACTTTGATCTTTGCAACTAAATACACCCTAGCAAAAGAATCTTTGATTGTTTTTGGAGGATAAGACACAAATTCAACCCCAGAGAAATAGGCATCATTTGCTCCAGCAAAAAAAATGTCAGTGAAATGCATTCCAAGCATAAATTTCTCCAACTCTCTTTCTGATATGCTGTAGACGTAGTTACCAACAGTTTCAAATCCATGTTCGGATGCTTTTACACTGAAAACGCCCATAACTTTCCAGCATATAGACTGAAACCAAGCTCGATCAATAAATCTATCTCTTGGCTCAATCAAAACTACACCCTTTCTAGCCACTCGAAACATTTCATCTAAAGCAATGAATGGCCTAGGGAAATGATGCAATGCATCTTTGCACAGTACATAGTCAAAAGAATCGTCGGGGAAATTTAAGTCTTCAGCATTTTGAGCGGAATATTCATTAATAAAACCAGATTGAGAACCCAACTGTAATAGGATGTCAGAATAATCAGATGCGTGAACATTATTTATACCTTCTGACATCAGAAAATGGGCGTCACTGCCGTAGCGACCATCTCCAACTGTTAGCCAAGAGGCGTTGATATCGTCACTTAAAAGTGGGAGAATAAATTTTCTTAATCTATTATGACGCCAATTATCAAGCGTATCGCATCTTAACCATGTATTCGCCAGAATGGCTTCATCACAATCAGTGATCGCTGCTTTCCACGCCTCCTCATGTCGATCGTATGTTATTGTTGATTTCATTGCTGAAGTAATTTTATAAATTTAGCCTGAATAGACAATAAAAAAGACTTAAATCGAATACCGAAAAAGCATTAGATTTCTTAGTTCTTCTATTATAGACCATTAGGACGCTATTTAATTCGGATACTATCTAATACACAATGTTTCTGTATTTTAAATTTTCTAACTTAACAAATAACTCTAAATGCTTTATTTTAAAAATCTAAATAAACTTGTATGCCCCATTTGCGAGTCTGAAAGTAACTATTTGTTTACATCGAAACATAATCGTCAAATTTTTAATTGCAAAAACAGTGATTGCGATCATTTTTTTACTCCATTGCAAAGTTTAAATCAAGGTGTTTGTTCACGCATTTCAGAAATTGAATATGAATCAAATAAATCTTTATCGGTCTTCAACGAAAGAAATACTAGACTTTTGAATTTATTTCTTAATAATTTAACGCAAATCGACTCAACGATAAATCTGCTTGATTTTGGCGCTGGGAATGCTCACATATCTAGAACGTTCAAAAATTATCTTGGAGATAGATCCTCAATTTATTGCTATGAGCCAAATCATATATGCCAACTCTTATATGAGAAATATCAGTTAATTCATATAACCAATCTGAAAAATATTTCCAAAGAAATCGATTTAATCTACATGATTGAAGTTATAGAACATCTACAGGATCCAATTTCAACATTAAGAGAGCTGGCTGGACTTTTGCAAAAAAATGGAAAAATTTTTATCTCAACTCCAATTGGTTGCAGATACGAGCATCTAACGAATGCTTACGACACTGAATCGCACTTGCATTTCTTTTCAGAAAAATCTCTCAACTTAGCCCTCAGAAAATCGGGTCTTGAAACTATTTCTTACAAATATTTTTCCGAAATGTACCCACTAAATTCAGGTATGAATCTATTTAAAAAAATAAAGGCTTTTTTAAGATTTATCCATTCGAAAACCTTTCAAATACTGGGAATGAAAAATAGTTTGGAACATCTTGTAGGATTTACAGAGCCAATAAAAAAGAATTTCAACGAACCAAATATCGCACCAACCAAAAGCTTTAATTAACGATTCACTATATAAATATGAATAATGGAAAATCCAATTACTTAAAAATTAACTATGCGCATAAATTAAATGCAAACCCATATGACTATCAATTAGTTGAACTTATTCTTACGCTAACTAAAACAAGGTCTAAAAGTTCTGTTCTTGATCTTGCTTGTGGGATAGGCGTATTTTTTGATGTATTTTGCTCTTGCAACTTTAGATACCATGGTTTAGATATTGATTATGAAGACATCAATAAAAATATAACTCGATGCGATATATCATCCAGTATTTTTCCGTTTGAAGATGATACTTTCGAGCTTATCTTCTTTAAGATGGGTATTGAGCATCTTGCAATAAATGAAATTGGGCATTGTCTCGCAGAGGCTAGGAGAGTTCTAAAACTTGGGGGCAAGATTGTAATTTTGACGCCTGACTGGAGATGGAATTATAAAAATTTCTTTGACGAATTTACACATCAAACACCTTTTACAATTCCAAGCCTGACTTCAGCACTACAAATGTCAGGATTTGAAGTGCAACAGTGCAAATCTTTTATTCAACTACCCTTAATATGGAAATATTCAGCGATTAAATTTTTAGTTTTTTTTGCTCGGTTTTTCTACCCTATTTTTGGCAAAAGATTTAAATTTATTAAGTTTTCACACGAAAGAGAAATTTTAGCAATTGCAAAAAAAAATTAAAATCTCCAAAGGAGCTGATACTCATGAGATACCAACTCACCTAATTTATTTTTCTCTAGAAAGTTTTTAATTAATGCGCCCTTTCCAGGCATAAACCCATAGGATAATTTAAATTTAACCACATCATTTATAGTTGTGGGTGATGCAGCAGAAAGTATCTCTAAGTTTAATGGTGTATCGTCAATTAGAAGAAGGCTACCTTTCTTTAGTGTAGGCAGTATAGTAAAAAATTCATTGAATCCATGGATGGCGGAAGGAATTGGATCTGCCCAGTCTACATCCCATGAATCAAGATAAACCAAATCAAGAATAGTGTTCATCTCAAGAAATTGCTTAAGAAAGATTATAGAATTTTGACAATAAAAGATGCTTTTAGAGCTACATAACTTGCTGAGAGTAAACATGGGCTCAACTCGAATATCGCAAGTATATAAATTTCCGCCGAAGCTATTTACGTACGAATCAAACAGAACTGAGCTGTTGGTTCCCCAAGCAGAAGACCCTGTCTCTAGTATTTTCGCAGGCTCTGATTTAAGCATACTTAGAGCTATAGTGAGAGTTTTTCGACAGGGGTGACTTACGATTCCGTTACTTTCAAAATGCTCATCAACTAAATCCAGCACGGTAGAGAATTTATTTCTGAATTTACAGCCACCTTTAGATTTACCCTTATAGTAGGGAGATAGACGTTCAAGAATTAGTCTTGGTATTTTCATTTTAATTATATTAAATAGTTAAAGATAGCTATCGACAATGAATACAATCTACCTAGCCCAGATAAAACAAGATTTTATGCTTATAAAAAATTATTTAGCTGCTTTAAAACTAACAACATATTTATGTAGATTAAATACTAATCCCTTTAATATTAGCGATCTCGCCCTGATGCAGCTCTAAAACTTTGTTGCAAATTTTTAATGTGCTATCCCTGTGAGTAATTATTACTATTGTTATCTCTGGGTTTAGTTTACTTATTGAATCTATAACATTCTGTTCCGTTATAACATCAAGGGCATTAGTTGCCTCGTCTAAGATTAACAAATCGACATTTTTGTATAAGGCCCTAGCGATACCAATTCTTTGCCTTTGTCCACCAGATAGACGCACACCTCTCTCACCAATAATTGTATTGACTCCTAATGGTAAAGAATCAATAACTTCATCTAACTGCGCTGATCTAATTACAGATCTGATCCTATCTTGGTTCATTTCAACCGCACTCATTCCTATTGCGATGTTTTCTGCTATAGTTAAATCAGAGAAATAAATATTCTGTGGTACATGTGCAATATTTTTCTGCCATTGATATGCGTTCGATGGTGTAATTACCTGATTGTCTACAAGAATTCTTCCGTTGGTGGGCGTTAGTAATGCCATCAAAATATCTGTTAGAGTACTTTTTCCACTTCCAGTTCTACCTATAATTCCGAGTCTATCTCCTTTATTAATAGTTAAATTTATTTTTTTTAGTGCAAGTGTTTGCGTTTCAGAATATTGAAAATCAATATTCTGAAAGCTTATTTCCTTTACCAATCTAATTACCTTCCCTCTATTGCCTATGGAGTGTTGTGGTAATGGTTGATTTAGAAGCGCTAAAGCATCTGATAACGATGCTTCACTTCCCTTAAAACTTGAAAAGGCAGAATATATCTGCTGGCCGAGTGGCAATAATTTCTGAATTCCAAAAGCAATGGCCCCTAACATAGGAATAGTTAACTGAGAATTTCTTGCTTCGTCGGCAATCTGAAAAGCTAGAACCCCCACGACTATCATACCAATCACCTCTATTACATACCTGGGGCTTGAAGAAATAAATAGATTACTTGCCTGTGCCTTTAGAAGCCTCTGACTAGCTTGTTGATATTTTTTACTATAAAAATTCTGGGATCCATCAATTAAAATATCCCTAATGCCACCTAAACCCTCTTGAAGAGCCTTAAGTGTTGAATTTAATTCGCTAGAAATTATGCGACTATTAGTTTTTAACTTTGAACTAGTAGCTACCGCTACAAATAAATAAATAAATCCAGTTATTAAAATTAAATAAATTGTTATTAACGGGCTAATCATAAAAATTGCAGTTATTATAAAAAGCATCAATATGGTGGCTGATATTATGTTGATACAAGGAGCAATTGCATTATGAGTTACGCCAGAGGCTTTTTGTTGTATTCCTGTAATAATCTCACTACTGCTTCGAGAAATGTGGACTAAGTAGGGCTGGTGTAAAGTATGCGTATATATCTTATTACCTAAATCGGCTCCAATCATAAATGCAACTGATGAATTCATTTTCAGTAAAATCATCCTTAGCGCACCAGATATAAATGCGGCAATGCAAAAAATTATAATTAGGAAAAATTTTGAATCGTCTTTAGAAAAGTTCTTGATATGGAGAATTTTTTCTAAGGCAAGCATGTACTTATGATAGCCATCATCGGATGTAAATATTCCCACCACCGGGATGACCGAACCAATAGATATAACCTCAACCGCAGAGGTCAACATCATTACAATTAACAATAAAACAAAATAGGCCTTATGCTTTTTTTCAATAAATCTCCAAAGATCGCCAATAATTAATATATTATTGTTCATATACATACATTTGATTCGAGAATATTCATTAGTCGTGGTTTTACATAATTTAGGAAAGTTTCCATCATATTTTTTTGTGAATTTACATCAAGACTATTGAAGCTTAATTTACTCCCTAGCGCTATATCCATATCAAAAGGAACAGACAACTCATAACAAGCTTGAATATACAAATTTATATTACTGATAAATTCAGAACTTTCAGTCAGACTCACGTTGAAATCAGATATGTGATAAATACTATCAATAATTGAGAACTCTGGACTTGCCCACCTAATTCCAATTTTTTTGTGAATAGCCGCTTCAATTAGCGCAGTTCCTGCAATACAAGCAACCGCTCTTGAGCCTTTTAACAATTGAAGGCTATTAAATGAGGATGAAACAACTTTTACATTTGGCAATTTTTCCATTTCTAGATAAAAGTGTTTTGGTCTAGAGTAACCAAATAATGACATCATTTTTGGGGGTGGCTTTACAACAATCTGCCAACTAGGAGGAATTTTGAAGGCTAGCTCTTTGATGCAGCTCAATTCGCTTAGATTTTGAGTCCTAAGTTGGAGATGGGACTCCGGCATGACATGAAGGGGAAAATATATATAATTTTCGGAAAGCTCATCAATTGATTTGATTCTAAATTTTCTCTCAAACCACCTTATTCCAAGATAGTTTTCTACGTAATGCCGTATCACTGAATAAGTATTAGGCAAACAAAGATCTTGCTTACCATTTTTAGAAAATTTAATACGATTCTTATACTCATTTTTGCTACCCTTTATTGTTCTTAAAATAATTTTTACAAGACTCAAAAAACTTGATCTTTTTTCTGAATCTTCAATAAATTTAAGATGGCTTGAATATAACGGCTTATTCTGAGATAAAAAATCATTTACAAATTGATCCGCGAATTCATAATCTATATTGCTCTTGCTAATCTTTTCCATTTCTCTTGCTATCGAGTCAGGTGTACCATTTGTAAAATTTTCATATAGTTGATACCTTCCCCCAATACGATTCAAATCAAATTCTATGAATGGCTTTTTTTTCACAAGTGAATGATTAAACAGTGCAGCCTTTTGTATTGATTGAGTGCCTATAGAAAAATATAAATCATAAGTTTCGAGCTTATCAAGCTCCTTTAAGTGCAACTCAACGAATTTATATTTTAACAATCGATCGTTTGGAAAAAAATATAATCTTGAGCTATGAAAATCATTTCCCACAGAGAAATCTGCTCTGATTAACGTATTTACATTAAACTTTATGTCATCTCGAGCATCATACTTATCTAAATAGGCCCAATCTACATTTGGTTTTTGTTTTAGGTCAACATAACTATTTAATTCACGATATAAATTTTCATAATTTACAAGACTTGAAATGCTAAATTGATTTGAACTAAGAAGTTCTTTAGAATACTTATTTCGATAAACTAAATTCCATCGATCAGCGATCAGGATATCAACAACTAAGTTTTGATCTCTAAGGCTTTTCCCCAGCGCAACAATTAAGGATAGATCCTCCTCAACCGAAATTAATAGCACTTTTTTAGGCATTATTTATAGCCTCTAGTAATGCATGAAACTCTACTAAAGCATTAGCCGACAAAAATGATTGATTTTTGCTTTCAATACATTCTATTAGATACTGCATTTGAGCTTTAAATGTTTCATTTCTCGTGCCTCCAAATATCGTTTCCAGCCTATGCGAATCATTTCTTCGTGAGACACTATTTCTAGCATTATCCAGAATTATTTTTTCATGTGTAGTTTGCAAGGTAATTGTTCTGGAAGCTTCTCTTGCATAAAAATTTAAGTGACCCCTAATAGGCACTTTTTTATCACCAATATATCCAATCATAATTAAATCAACGTGATCATTTGTATCAATATTAAGATTAGATACCTTGTCCAAATACTTACTACAAACCTCTACATGATCAAACAGTGAAGTCACGATTTGAAATTCGTGACACAAAGTTTTAAGTGCGCCACCACCGAGAGAATTTCTGGCCGCATAAGAAGTAGTGTAATCTTCGTACTGATGCCATGAAGGCATGTATTCCGCTGACACAAAAGAAACAGAAATTAAATCTGTCTTACTTTTATTAAATAAAGCGTTAAATTCTATACAAGCCTTGGAGAACTGCAGATTATATCCAATATGGGTAAATATATTATTTGATATGATTTTTTCAGAAAGCTTATTAAGCAAATCTTCTTTTTCACATAATGGCTTTTCGCAAAAAAAATTAATTTTTTTATCTGCCATTAAATTTACATAGAAATAGTGAAGGCTTGTCGGATTGCAAATAAATGCTAGATCAAAGTTTATTTGATCTATTTCCTCCAAGGCTATTTCCTTGATACCCAGATCCTGAATAAAATTTCTTCCATCCTTGATTTTTAAATCATCACTTATGAATAGTTTGCTGCCCAGCGCTCTAACAGCATAAATGTTAGCATTATCTAAATAAATTTCACGCAATATTCTTGCATGTCTTTGTCCGATTGACCCTAATCCGAAGAATAAAAAGTTTTTCAATCATCTTCCTTCAGCATTTGGATTCAGTAGTTCACACCTCTCCCAATCATCGGGCCAATCGAGATCAATGCAGACTGAATTTGGCAGGATATATGGCCTGCATTTTTCTCCTGATAGCGAATTAAATTTTTCCAGGACATCTCTCTTACAACCAATAACTACCCCAATAGCCCTATAGAGTTCTGGAAATTCCATACTAGAGGGGTAATTAAAAACAGCTCCACTTTCTTTTATGAATTTATCTGTAAATGGCTTTACAGTATCATTTTCGATTGAAAGCATCCATTCTGGTCGTTCTGTTATTTTTGTAACTGTTAATACTGAGTCTATCTTCTCGTCATCTAAAATATTAATGCAATCATATACATGTTTTGAATTTCGAAATGGGACCGGCGGCTCTAAGCATAAGACCTTATCAACCTTGTAGCTACTTTTCTCGATCTCTTGTACCGCATGAATGACCACTTGCTCAGTAGGAACATCTTCAGACAAATAAGCAGGTCTCATAAAAGGAACCTCCGCTCCACAGTCTTTGGCAATCGCTGCAATTTCAGGGTCATCCGTCGATACAACCACCCTATGAATAACCCCAGAATTTAACGCAGCCTGAATAGAATACTGGATTAATGGCTTACCCCACAACAACTTAATATTTTTTTTTGGAATTCTTACGGAGCCGCCTCTAGCAGGAATCACCGCAACATTACCCATGGTTACCTACCAGATATATATGTATTGGTTGGGTTGATCTCATATTTTTTTAACTCTTCCTTGCTATCGATAATCTTTTTAAAAGCTGAAGTTATGTCATCCATGTCTGACAAATCATATGGATACCCAATTTGGAAAAAACCTAAATATTCTTTTTGTAAAATTTTTGCATTAGTTAAATCTTGGCATACCTTGAAGTTTAACGAATGATTGAAAGGAAAACCAGAGTCTCCCCACGCAATGGATTTTTTAAACATTGGATGATCGGACATGAGTCTCGGAATTCCGCTGGCCACGGGAATTCCCTCCGCTCTCAATGCAAGAGCAACCATGTCCCTACTTATACCTGACTTTTGCTCATTCCATCTAATGCCGTAGGTGTATGGATAATATTCCGAATTTGTTATTTTTTGAGAAGAGAAATAATCACCGCATAAATTTTCTAATGAGTGGCGTAGGTAATTATAATTTTTAATTCTAATATGATTCAGAGTATCAATATTATCAACCTGACCCAACCCTAGTGCGGCCTGAATTTCAGTGAGCCTAAAGTTGTATCCAATTACATTAACTAAATCTTCAATTAATTCTTTGTCTAATGTTAATGCCTCGCCATGATTTCTAATTAACCTTGTCTTTCGAGCTATGCTTACATCACTAGTAAGAACAGCGCCACCCTCACCACCAGTTGTGATGTTTTTTGGCTCATTAAAAGAGAGAATTCCTGCATCGCCAAGTGTTCCCAAATGAATGCCTCGGTATTTGCCGCATATCGCCTGAGATGCATCTTCAATAAGTCGGCAAGAGTGACTTTTCGCAATTGATAGTAATCCATCAAGATCTCCTGCATTGCTATTCCAATGAATTGCCATGATTGCCGCAGCAGACTTAGATATATCAAGTGGAATTTTGTTTGGATCAAGGCAAAATGTATCAATATCAATATCACAAAAAATCGGTGTCAAGTTACTTGCAACTATCGCAGAACAGCTAGCAGTGAATGAAAATGGGGACAAAATTATTTCTTGTCCAACGGGAAAATTCAATGCCATTAATGCTGACTGAAGTGCTGAAGTTGCAGAATTTAAACTTACTACATATTTAGAGCTCGTAAGCGAAGCCACCTTCGACTCAAAAGCTTTTACATAGAAGCCACCGACTACGGAGCGGCTTAGCGTTTCAATATTTTGCAGTTGATTAGATGTCGATATGAGATCTTCTTCAAAATTATCGATAGGAGATCCAATGAATCCTGTAAGATTTTTGTTTCGAAGTATATCTACGACAACCTCTATGGACTCTTCACTAATATACGCCTTTGGTGAAAAAACTTTGTCCCTTACTTTGCGTCCCCCAAGGATCGCCAATTTATCTTGAATCATAAATTAACCGTATATTTCATCTATGACGAAATTTACATCCAAAAGAGGATCGAGATCTTGCATTGGATTATTAATATTGGAAAATATTTCATCATAAAACCTAATCATTCTTTGGCTTGTATCAACATTGAACTCTTTTTTGACTAATTTTAGCTCTTGCATTCCTGTATGTTGATCACTAGGCAGCCATTCATATTGCTCTGTTGACTTATCGTCATCTAGCAACCTCACCCTCCCACCCTCAAAGTGAAGATCGAGCTCAAACATATGCTTCTCTCTAGAGGTATTTGCAGCTTTCATAAATGAAGTGCAACCACTGTCGTGCTTTATTAAGGCATATCCACCATGATCTAATTCACCATGCACTAATCTTGGTGGATTCTGTCTGTCTAAGTGCCCCTTTACATCCAGTGGACGACCACCAAACCATAATAAGATATCAATCATATGACTAGCATTCATCAGCAACGAATTATCAGTGTAACCAATCATGCTTATTAAAGGTCCGAGTGCATCACTATGAATAAGATTTAATACATTTTCATAAAAAACATCGTAACGCCGAGGATAATTTACATATAATTTCTTGTTGAATTCTTTTGCTATGCCGAGTATTTGACTAGCTTGATAACGATTTAAGCCCAAAGGTTTTTCGCAAACAATCACTTTAGCGGTGCTATATTTTATGCTTTCAATACTCTCCAAATGATTTAAAGTTGGGGTTGTTACCACCACCACATCAAGATCTTGTCTTGTAAAATCCTGAAGTGATTTACAAGGATTTATTTTGGCTGCATCACAAAAATATGACAAAGAGTCTGGACTTGGATCGTACGCAGCCTTAATAACAAATTTACCCTCAAGAATTTTCAAGGGCTTAAAATGACTGTAAAAATGCCTCTTTAGTGGGTCTTCATCCAAGTAAATAGCGGCATTTCCGCACCCTATAAACCCTACTTTCAACATAAATAGTTATCCTGTTAAGCTTAGATGCAAAAAACATCTAAATTACTGATTTCGAAATTAAACTAAAGTCCATCCACCGTCTACCCTAAAAGTGGAGCCTGTGATGTAGCTTGAGTTACTTGAAATTAATAGTTCAAGGATTCCAAAAAGATCTTCAGTTAATGCCATTCTTTGCATAGGGCATTTATTAGAATATCTTTGAACAAATGATTGATTTTGATTGGATCCAATTCCTCCGGGAGCTACTACATTGATCCTAATACTCGGCGCTAAGACTACAGCCAAATATTCTGTTAAAGCAATAACCGATGCCTTAGATGTAGAGTAGCCAATATGCTTATATCCACCTAAGTACAATGAAGGTAGTGGGGGCCGTAATCCGTATATTGAAGCAAAGTTTACAATCGATCCGATTTTATTATTTTTGGCGTACTCTCTACATACTGAAAATAAAGCTGTTAAATTAACTCTGAAGTACTCATTAAGATCTTCAAGATCAAAATCGTAAATGGATTTAGCCATTTCTGAATTATGACCTTCCCCAGAGAGTACATGTTCATTTTTCGCAAATAGGTTAATTAATGCGGGTGCTCTGCTCTCTTGAAAAATTTTCTTTACATAATGTTCATTGGTTAAATCATTTCCATTTTGTAGATCTAAACGCAAAATACTACGGCCGGATGACTCGAAGTATTCGGAAATTTGTGGTCCGATATCTCCCTCAGCACCCGTAATTATCAAATCATACTTTTTTATGTTCATAATTTAACTAATGTGTAAGATCCATTAAATCCCATCTATGAATGTCTGCTTCGACCATTTCATGCGCAATTTTAGAAATGTCGGATGTTAATTTTACTTCCATGAGCTCATGTATAGATTTACTCTGACCAATCAGCAAAGGAGTATCTATAACTCTAAAATTCTTAGGATCTACTTTCATCAAAATTAAATTACGGTTCTCACAATAACAGTATTCCTCGAGCCCATCGCCATAAAAACGAGGAGAAAAACCACAGGCTTTCGCTGCAGCAATAAAAAACTCTCTAACGGTAGATGCCCTACCTGACGAAATTACATAATCTCTTCCAGATGTTGACTGCAGAGTGGCATGCATCGCTTTGACTACATCGGCAGCTGAAGTCCAATCTCTTCCGCTATCTATATTTCCAAGGGTGATCGGATCCCCACCCTGCGCTCTAAGCCTGGCTAAATTAAAGCTAATTTTTCTTGTAACAAACTGTTTATCCCTGAGGTAACTTTCATGGTTAAAAAGTATTCCAGTGCAAATATATAAGCCATGATATTTTCGATATATTCGACCTAAATGAAATGCACTCAATTTACCAACACCATAAGGATTTGTAGGAAAACAAGCGGAATTTTCATCAGCCAAAATTGGTGTTGTATATTTAGCAGCTGACTCCAAAGCACCAAACATTTCAGAACTTCCTGCAGCGAAAATTCGAACATTAGGCATCAATTTAAGCGCTAAGTCATATAAATTGCAAACAGCAATGATTTGTTCGCAAGAACTTTGTAATGGGCCTGAAAAAGAGGAGTATGTTTTTGAATCTCCAGCCAAAAGGTAAATCTCGTTAGGAGCGCTAGACTCCATTAATGACTTCAAACTTTCTAGATTGTTTATTTCATATTGACTAATAAAAACTTCATCTAATATACCAAGAGAAATTAATCGCCAATTTTTAAAATTGTTTATTTCACGCGCGCCTCCAAATACTTGGTAGCCCTGGTGGAGCAGGTACTTTGCTAACAAAGACCCATCTTGGCCTTGTATACCCAGAATTAAAGCTTTTTTCATTTAATACTCTTCTTCAACATATATACATCATCGAGAGCCTTTTGAAAGCCCTCAAAGCGGTTTAAATGCCCTTGCCAAACTTCAATCACCTTGAGACAGTTCAAGGAAACAATTTTATCAATTGCGTAAATAGCTTCAGTTTCAGGATTAGAAAAATCAATCCCCTCCCCATCTAAACCCTTAGCAAGAGAGAGGTGGGCGTGCTTTGTAATCGGTAGAAGCCTCTCCAAGGCATCCACCAATGGATGTCGATAATAATTGCAGCTCATTATCAAATGACTTAGATCAAGTGTAATTGGAATTTGATAATGAATCATTTCCGCCCAATCCTCTGGAGAGGAAAATACATTAATTTCTACAGAGCCACCAAAATACCAAGCAAAAGGTGGCAATATTTGAAGAGTCAAGAAGCTGGATTGATTATCCTGACTCCAGACTAAAGTTAACTCTTTGCAACTTTTATAAAAGTCAGCTTTTGTTTGCGAAAATTTTGAGAGGCTTGACACTATTGGGATGGCCCTGCCCGTAATAGCATGCAAGGACTCCGCCAAGGCCTTAGCGCGCGCAAAAGTTTTTAGGCTTCTTTCCTGAACTTCAAAATCCTTAGAAAAAGGATCTAGCAATTCCGTAGAAGAAATGTAATCAGGAATATGAATGGAGTATGACTCATCGCTCTTAAATAAATTTAAGTTAAATTGAGAATTTAGCTCTTCATATGAAAGATGTAGTTCAAATGACTTTACAGGAATCTTTCTTCTAATCTGATCAATATCATGAAATCTAACAGGGACTGCTATATGGTGATGTTGGGCATACTCAACAACATTAGCTCTTAAATTTTTCGTCTTTGTGAAAAGAGACTCAGACAAAACATCTCCTGAGCGAACATTTTCGAGTAATGGTGAATTAAATAGCTTATTGACCTTATCTGATCGCTCCCCCACTGCAGGTGAACAATAAACCAGATCACCAGCACCGACGAATTCACCAGCATTGTGATCTTTTTTGAAATAATAAGATCTGCCCAAATTCTGCAAATTAAGTAATTCTCCTTGATTGGCTACACGTGGCTCATTGCCACTAAAAATTAATGCGCTTGAATTAGCAAACTGTATAAGCTCCCTAAATTCTTCTGGGGTCGAGCTTGTTGTGTGATCAAGCCCTATATCGGCTTTGTCAAGAGTAATATGTCGCTCAATCCATTTAACACCGAGAGACATAGCGAAGAGGCAAACCCTCCAATCTTCATCATGACTTGAATAACCAACATCCCGACCATATTTATTTGCCAAAAAAGTTATATATCCTAATTTTGCATTATGTATTTTCGTAGGATAGTTAGAGATACAGTGAAAAGGACTCCATTTGCCAGGAGCTATTGAGCTTAAAACTTTTTCAACAGAATGTTCGTTTTGCGCACCCGTGGAAATAAATGTCATTTTTCCAGTATTAACAAGACTGTTAATAAGTTTTATGTTATCAAATTCTGGTGATGGGATTTTAAAGAAATCAAAACTTGAAATAGTAGTTCCAAAATCAAGAATATCCTTGTCTTGAAAGAAACTAATTCCGACCTCTTTTATGCCAACTTCTTTTGCGTAGCTTGAGAGCATTACAATGTCTTGCGCCGAAATATGACAACGATTAATTTCAAACTCAAGTAATTCATCACCGATCTCTCTATGGTTTGCGTGGTATAATCCTTCAACATTTCTATACTGAAATTTAATCATTTCAACGCCAGCTTGAAAAGCTTGAAAAATAAGCTCTTTTGCAGTATCGAGAGATCCATTATGATTTATGCCAATTTCAGCGATTATTTTCACTTTACTGGGAAGTTTGGGTCTATTCATATTAATCGTTTCAATTACAATCAGAATTTCTTAATTTCATAAAATCCAGTCGGGGGAGGCGGGTCAAGATGTTAAATGATTGTAGCTTAATTAGCCTGCCTAAAATATCAGATCCAAGGGGAAACCTGACATTTATAGAGGGGAACTTAGTACCCTTCGAGATTAAACGTGTCTACTACCTTTACGACATACCAGCAGAATCCACAAGGGCAGCTCATGCTCATAAAACACTCAAACAATTACTCATAGCATTATCTGGAAGTTTTGATGTCACTCTCAACGACGGTCAAACATCTAAAACTTTTTCCCTTACCAAACCCTACGAAGGACTTCTTATTCAAGAGATGATTTGGAGAGATATATCGAATTTTTCATCGGGCGCTGTTTGTCTGTGCCTTGCATCGGAACTATATGATGAAGATGATTACTTTAGAAGTTTTGATGAATTCCGTAAAAATATCAACCCCAGATGATTCCATTCCTAAATTTAAGAGCTATAAACTCACGTTTTAGGGATGAATTTATAGAAGAATTTAATCAGGTGCTTGCATCTGGACAATTTATTTGCGGGACAAAACTCGAAGGCTTTGAAGCTGCATTTGCAAAGTTCTGCGGTACTAAGTATTGCATTGGAGTAGGAAATGGACTTGATGCATTAAGGTTAATTTTGACCGCTTGCGGAATTGGTAGTGGGGATGAAGTGATTGTTCCCTCCAACACCTTTATTGCAACCTGGCTCGCTGTCACTGCAGTAGGCGCGGTTCCAGTTCCAGTTGAACCGGAGCCTAAAAGTTTTAATATAGACCCGGAACTTATCTCTGAAAAAATTACCAAAAGAACCAAAGCAATTATTACAGTGCATTTGTATGGACAACCCGCAAAGATTATTGAGCTTAAAAATATTGCAGAAAAGAATAATATTCTTCTTATTGAGGATGCAGCACAGGCACACGGCGCAACCTTTGATGGGCAAAAGGTTGGTGGCTTTGGCGAGGCTGCAGCATTTAGCTTCTATCCCGGGAAAAATCTCGGCGCATTGGGTGATGGCGGGGGTATTACAACAAACAACCCCCTTCTTTACGAAAAGATTTGTTTGTTAAGAAATTATGGCTCTAAGATTAAGTATCAACACGATCTGATTGGTAACAACTCCAGGCTGGATGAACTCCAGGCAGCTATCCTGCATGTGAAGCTAAAAAAGCTGGATTTTGACAATGCCAGAAGAATTGAGATAGCAAGAATATATCAAGATGAAATTAAACTCGACGTTGTCACCCTACCCTCAACTCAAGAAAATTCCTCATCCGTTTGGCATTTGTTTGTTATAAAAAGCAAGTTTAGGGATTTCATTCAATCAGAATTATTTAAAAAAAATATCAGCACTATGATCCACTACCCAACGCCACCTCATCTTCAGTCCGCCTACAAAAATCTAGGCTTGAAAATAGGCGACCTTCCTATTGCCGAACAACTATCAAAAGAAATTCTTAGTCTTCCGATTTCCCCGGTTATGCAGAACTCTGAAGTTGAGTACATAGTTAATACGATAAATAATCTGAAGTCTAAACTCTAGAAAATTTTAGAGAATTTGAGCACAGGAGTTTCGATCAATGAAAAGTACCGTAAATTTTGACAACCTAACTTATGAAAAATTTAAAGAGCTTGCAAGATCTCCCTCTCTTACGAATCACGAAAAGGTTGGATTTCCTAATGACTACCGTGAAGGTAAAGAAGATTTCATTTTTTCAGATATTATTGAAAAACTTCATGGTTTACTTGAAGACGGCAAGGTAGTTCTAGAAATTGGTCCAGGTTGCAGCGAGCTGCCTAAAATGCTCTCAAGGCTGTGTCATTTAAAAAGCCATGATTTACACTTTATCGATAGCCAAGAAATGCTGGATTTATTACCGCATGGCAAGCACATAACTAAATGGCCTGGTAAGTTTTCAGAAGTTACTAATGACCCTAATTTTATGTCTAGGAGAGTGGACATCATCCTTGCGTATAGCGTTGTTCAATATATTTATTTGGATGGTAACTTTTGGGAATTTCTAGAAAAATCCCTAAATATGCTCAGGAGAGGTGGGCAAATGTTACTTGGAGATATTCCGAATACATCGATGCGAAAAAGATTTTTATTAAGCCCCGACGGCGAAATATTTCAAAAAAAAATTGTTGATGCCCCAACTGCCACCCAATCAATTAATATTCAATTACCTGCTCAAGAGATAGATGATGATGTAATTTGCTCCATCTTATCCAAAGCCAGAAATAAAGGGTTTCATGCCTGGGTACTGAGACAAGGGCACAATCTTCCCATGGCAAATAGAAGGGAAGACATCCTAATTGAGTGTCCATAAAATGACCAAGAAGAGTAAACTGATAATTATTGGTGATTCATTGTTTGCAGAAATTGCCTACGAATATTTTAATAGTGGTGATGATTATCAAGTATCAGCTTTTTCTGTGGAATCTAAATTTCTCTCAAAAAAGAGTTTGCTCGGACTTCCCGTTGTAGCCTTTGAAGATCTTGAACGACTTTTCCCACCGAATCAATTTTCTGTATTTGTTGCCATTACTTACGGAAAGCTTAACAGACTCAGGACGCGCCTACTCCATGCTTTAAAAGCAAAGGGTTACGCTCCCGCCTCTTATATAAGCCCAAACGCGTTTGTTTGGAGAAATGTTGCCATTGGAGAGCACTGCTTCATTTTTGAAAATAACGTAATCCAGCCATTCTCAAAAATTGGTAGTAATGTAATTTTATGGAGTGGAAATCACATAGGACATCATTGCTCAATTGGGGATAATTGCTTCATTTCATCACAGGTCGTCATATCCGGGAACTCCAAAATAGAAAAAAATTCCTTCCTAGGTGTTAACAGTACCATTGCTAATGATATTGTTGTTGGCAATGATTCTTGGATTGGTCCCGGGGTAACAATTACAAAAAATATAGAGGCCAATTCAATAATGACCTCCTCAGCTCCCTGCAAGTCGCCGATATCATCTCTACGTTTTTTTAAGGCTGAATAATTGGGATGAGATGGAGAAAATTGGGCTTGATTTTTAGCCCCAACCAAAAACTCTGGTGGTCTCGAACACGAGCAATGGTGCCCTCCCCAGTTTATAACAGTGACGGAGTCTTACGCGTCTATTACTCAAGTTGTGATGAGGACGGAGTTGGAAGAATTTCTTTTATTGAGCTTTCGCCAAATGACCCCACTTTAGTTCTTTACGCCCACAATCAACCCGTACTTGATATAGGTAGCCCAGGAACATTCGATGAGAACGGAGTCCTTCCATGCTCAGTTATTGCTGAAAGTGACGGCACTTTGCTTATGTACTATGCAGGATTTGAGATAGGAAAAAATATTCGTTATAGATTGCTTACCGGACTTGCAAAATCAATTGATGGCGGCAAAAATTTCATTAGAATTCAAAAAACCCCCATTCTAGAAAGGAGTGATTCAGAGCTATATATTCGGGGAGGCCCATGTTGCATTAAAGAAAACAGTATTTATAAAATGTGGTACGTTGCCGGCAGCAGATGGATGGAAATAAATCAAAAAGAGATGCCGATTTATGATATCCGATACCTAGAATCAGCCGATGGATTAACTTGGGGCAAATCTGGAATCCTCCATTTACCTGTGTCAGGTCATGATGAGTTTGGATTTGGACGCCCATACGTCATAAAAATGACAGACTCTGATTACAGAATGTTCTATTCGATTAGAAAAAAATCAACGAATTCTTATAGGCTCGGATATGCAATTTCAACTAATGGTCACAAATGGCAAAGATTCGATGAAGAGCTCAATTTAGATGTATCAAATAAGGGCTTCGATTCTCAGGAAATAATGTATGGTACCCCTATTAAAATTATGAACAAGCTATATCTCTTTTATAATGGAAATAATTTTGGGGAGGATGGTATAGCATTAGCCGTCCTGGTAGATGAATGATCTTATCACTTCGGGCATATACTGATTCTGACTTCGAAAGATGGGACTCATTTTGCGATAATGACGCATACCAAGCTACATTCCTACATACCAGAAGATATATTTCGTATCATAAAAAAAGATTCAAAGATTTATCATTAATTCTTGAGGTAGATGGAAAATGTATCGGACTCTTTCCTGCCGCAGAAAATCCCTTGAATAAACTAGAAGTCGTAAGTCATCCGGGACTAAGTTATGGTGGGTTACTTTTCGGAGAAAAACTGCAGGGAAATGCAATATATGCAGCATTAAAACTTATAGCAGGACACTATTCTTCACAGGGGTACGAATCACTTATTTATAAGGCTGTCCCAACGTTTTATCATAAAATTTCAGCTGAAGATGATTGCCATGCTCTTCATCTTTTGGGGGCAAAATTAAATAGGGCTGATCTAACTACGTTAATAGATTTAAATAACAGAGCGCCTTTATCAAACTTGAGAAAGAGATCGCTTAAAAAAGCACTCAATCATAAGGTTGAAATCTCCACTAACCCATCATGTCTTCCTGAGCTTTGGGAAGTAATATGCTCAAACTTAAAAAAAACACACAATACTGCCCCCGTCCACTCATATTCAGAGATAAAGTTGCTAGTGGATAGATTCCCGTCACATATTGAATGCGTATCTGGCTTTTATCAAGGCTCAGTTATAGCGGGAGCAATACTGTTCCAAACGAGAAAAGTTACGCATACACAGTATGTTGGGGCCAGCGAGCTTGGAAAAAGTATTTCCGCCCTAGATCTGGTGCTTGAGTATTCAATAGAAAAATCTAAACCCAATAAAAGTTGGTTTGATTTCGGAATAAGCACCGAGAATCAAGGGAAATGGATTAATGAAGGGCTACAAAATTACAAGATTGGATTTGGTGGAGGAAACAAGATGCATACATTTTTTGAATTAGATTTAGTTACGCTAAAAGCTTAATCTTTTGTCAAAATAATTCCTTAATTCAACTGTTATAAGCCAATAATTAAAAGGTTGGTCGAGTATTGGATGATCAGGCGAGATCCTATATAAAGCTTTAATTAATAAACTAAAAATGTTCCCATCACAAATCGAGGAAAATGATAAGACTTGGATTTAACTTTTTCAATGGACAATTGATTCTGATTTAGTTAAAAACATTAAAAGTGCAATGCATCAATGTTATGAATGACAAAAAAGGAGGTTGGTGGGATTGAAATACTTAAGGGCAATAAAAGATGAAGGGATGGTTAGGAGACTTTTGCTTACGACACAATAATTCTTAAATACACTGTTAGACGATATGTACCCTATATTCATAATTCTGGGTTTTTTCGGAGCCCACTACAGAGCTGTATCTTAATTTAAATATTTATTAATGATGGTTTCGAGTAAATTATGAACTGAAGTTTTGGATTCCTTTGCTTTCTCAATTAACCTCTTTTTTGTGACTTATGTAACTCCTTCAATATGTCCGTAGTAACGAGTCCTTGCGCTTCCACCTCTCAAACCCTTATGTTCAATATCACTATTCATAAACGGAAAGCCGTTACCATTAGTAAAACAAATTACGTAAAAACAGTTACCGAGAATATAATTTAATTGGATGTCATTTGCATTATGAGGAAGAAGATTCAATGGTGTTTCTGCCTCCCATAACTTATTATTATTGATAGCAACTTTCGCATATTCTGTTCCTCGAAGATGTGGCGCAATGCTTTCGTCACCAAATACAACACGTCCACCTGTTTTGCAAACACGAGACAATTCGGAGATGGCCTTTCTTGTATCTCCAAATAAATTAATTCCCCCAAAGTGGAAAACGGAATCAAAATAGTTATCAACGTACGGAAGTGTATTTCCATTTGATATTGAGAACATTACATTACCATCTGTATTTTTTTGTTCTGCCAATAAAACCATTGATTTGCTAATATCCTGTGCGTGTATTTCTCCGGTTCGGCCAATAAATTTTTGAATAATTGAAATGTCATCACCTAATCCAATGGAAGTAATTAGAACCTTATCTCCTTTTGATAAATTAAGATACTTTAATATTTTTATTCGGAATTCTTCCTCTTTTTCATTGAATGTTAAAAATAACCAATCTAAAAAATTCCTATAAATCTCTGCTGAAGCTGGGGCGTTATACATTTCCAAATTTGCTTCATCGTAAATTGTTGCTGAAAATGGTGAAATAAAATCAACTACCCTTCTAGTTAAGAATGGAAATAGAATTCCATCCTCGCCCAATAGCCCCTTATCACATAGGGACAATTTTGTGTGAGTGTTTGGATGACAGAATGCACTAAATTTTTTGAGCATTTCTGCTTTCTCTTTCTTTGCATTTGTCATAGCTGTGCTTTTAGTTCCAACAATAAAAGTTATATTACATGTCTTAAGTGCGTATTGGGGGCGAAACAATTCCCATCAAAAGTTATTTTAACCTTTTCACAACTTTGGAGTCCTAACTTAGCAGCATATCGCGTAGGTTTCTTAGTGTAAAGAATTACAAAATCAAAGCCTTACTCTTTTTTCTATTGCGTAAATACGCTTAAAAAGTTGTGCAAAAGTTACACGCCCATTCTATGTTTACGAAGTAATTCAAAATAAACAGAAAAAACTTACATTGTTATTGATTTGGCATGGCACAACAAAATGCATTACCAGCACTTCACTTCTAGCAGGCCATTAATCATTCAATCATTGTTCATTTTTGATCATTTTAGTGCCGAAACTGGATGTACATTTTTTCTAACGGGCAGCCATCTTTTGGAAAAATTCCATCAGATAATTTTATTCTTAAAAAATCAAATTCAACCGGTTTTTAAGCCAGGCAATGTAATTCTAATGAACTCTCTTTTGTATCATAGGGCCAGCGTAAATCACTCGAATAATAATAAATTGATATCATAAGTACATTCGCAAGACCCATCAAGGCCTCCCACTTTAATTATCCTCAAATGATAGATTAGGCTACGCTCACACCTAAGGAGAAGGGGAGCCTTGGATTTCGTTGAAATGTAACCAAACTATTAATGAGTCGAGACTTGCTAGAATTAATACATTAAATAGATTTTGATTTACGGAATATTCCCATTATCATTAATTTTATATTTTCATAAAATGTGCAAAAAATAAATGTCAGAAAAAATACATAAAAAAAAATATAAGCATTCTATTCTTACTGTTTGCTTTAATCAGGAAGAATTTTTGATTGAAATGTTCAACTCACTTCTATCAGAAAGTAACATTCCATATGAAATCATCATTGCAGATGATTGCTCCACGGATAACTCTCAAAAAATTATTCGTGAATATCAATTAAAATATCCAACCATTATTAAGCCAATATTAAGACCCCAAAATTTAGGGTTGACTAATAATCTAAATGATATCTATGGAAAATCAACTGGGGATATTATTAGCTTTGTTGCCGGAGATGACTATATTTCACCTCGTCTTATAGAGGAGATTGATCTTAGCGTTATTAGATCTGGACTTGACCCCAATAGGGATAAATTTATGGCATTACCAATGGTTGCAAATCTTTATAAGGACGGAGCCATAAAATACTTTGATAATGGGTATATATGGAAACACCCCGAAACAAATAAATTATCCTTAGCCATAAGGCATAGGATAATTACTCAAAACATGGGCATTAGTGCAGCACTTTTTAGGGAATGGCCTCGTTTTGAGCCAGATTCTTTTGAAAAACTTGGTATATATTCCGACTTTCCGGTTTACGTAAAAATTGCAAATAATTGCGATCATTTTTTAAAAGTAAAAAACGAATTTGCTGTTCATAGATGCGATGTTGGCATTACATCAAAAACAAATAAAATTAGAAGTAGGATTAGCTACAATCTTGCTGCAAATTTTATAATAGAAAATTTTA
>Ga0364915_10186_pt1 | contig 25603 bp, 29 predicted proteins | sample ExccelJu500001D4_3_FD_206958 | JGI IMG/M metagenome (GOLD analysis project Ga0364915, IMG submission 206958) | Enriched cells from Trout Bog Lake Hypolimnion, Wisconsin, USA - BchlTB.June25.5000.01.D4 | ecosystem: Environmental > Aquatic > Freshwater > Lake > Hypolimnion/Profundal zone | place... | reverse complement strand
CATGATGCATTTAAGCGGCATGGTGAAGATTTACCCAATGCCGCTCTCAACTATGGTTATGCGATTGTACGTGCCGCAATTGCTAGAGAGTTAGTGCAGTTTGGATTCATTCCTGCATTAGGCATTCATCATTGCAGTGAGCTTAATGCTTTTAACTTAGTGGATGACCTAATAGAGCCATTCCGGCCATTTGTAGATGCCTATGTAAGGCTAAATGGTATTGGTCAGCAAGTTGGCGCCGAGCAAAGTTTACTTCTGACAGAGCGTGCTAGTTTAGTACAAACTTTGCAGTTGGCTTGTGTTGTTGCTGGGGAACGCCACACTTTATTACATGCAATTCATTTGATAGTAAAAAGTCTTAGCACTGCTACTGACAAAGCTAAAGCTGACAAATTGCTGATGCCTACCATTCCACATCAATTTGGTATTAAGGTGATGAACTAAAAGTATTAAAATTATGAAAGAGAGCGGACAACAATTTATGCGAATTGTGCTGTTTTTCGATTTACCTGTCGCGACTAAAATAGGGCGGAAACATTACACGCGGTTTCATGCTTTTTTATTGAAAGATGGTTACGATATGCTTCAATTTTCGGTATACAGTCGCCTGTGTAATGGCATGGACCAATCACAAAAACATTTAACTAGAATCGGTCAGCATTTACCACCGGAAGGAAGCATTCGCACCTTATGCCTCACGGATAAACAGTTTGGCCGTATGCAACACTGGATAGGCACCCCAACTCAGCACGAAAAAAAAGTAACTTCACATCAACTAGTTTTGCTATAAATATTAAGCATTAGACAAAGAAAAACCCATTGAATTCTTATGAAACTCAATGGGTTAGGTACTTACAGAGTATAACCCTTCGGAATGGGGCTGGGGGCTATAACATCATCTTCAGGGGCTATGCCACACGTAGCAGTATAACCCTTCGGAATGGGGCTGGGGGCTATAACTGTACCGATTGAGCATTACCACTTTCATTTAGTATAACCCTTCGGAATGGGGCTGGGGGCTATAACAAGTCACCTGATACACTTTCTAATGTATCTAGTATAACCCTTCGGAATGGGGCTGGGGGCTATAACCCGCTTGATGGTGTACCTAATGCGCCACCTAGTATAACCCTTCGGAATGGGGCTGGGGGCTATAACTGTATAGTTGTTATAGATGTAATCAGTAAAAGTATAACCCTTCGGAATGGGGCTGGGGGCTATAACAGGTCATAAACTCACGACAACACAATATGCAGTATAACCCTTCGGAATGGGGCTGGGGGCTATAACTCTAATACTTCGGGGAACCAAGGATTGTCAAGTATAACCCTTCGGAATGGGGCTGGGGGCTATAACAATATTACCTGTCATGCCAGCACCTGTATTAGTATAACCCTTCGGAATGGGGCTGGGGGCTATAACCAAAATATTGTTATGCACCGTAATGCTTTCAGTATAACCCTTCGGAATGGGGCTGGGGGCTATAACAAGCTACGACCATTAGATGAAATAGTGCGAAGTATAACCCTTCGGAATGGGGCTGGGGGCTATAACCAATTTATCATACTAATGTCACCACAATATAGTATAACCCTTCGGAATGGGGCTGGGGGCTATAACGGATATATTGTTGCCCATGCAGTTTTAAGTAGTATAACCCTTCGGAATGGGGCTGGGGGCTATAACCAATGTTAATACGGATAAACCACTTGGCTGAGTATAACCCTTCGGAATGGGGCTGGGGGCTATAACAGCTTTTGCTTCATACTTGCAATCATTACAAGTATAACCCTTCGGAATGGGGCTGGGGGCTATAACCCTGCTGGTGGTGGTTCTGGTTGTATCCTTAGTATAACCCTTCGGAATGGGGCTGGGGGCTATAACTCATTGTGTAAACATAACCATTCATTTTCTAGTATAACCCTTCGGAATGGGGCTGGGGGCTATAACTAAGGCAAGTATGCAAATGGAGAATACAAAAGTATAACCCTTCGGAATGGGGCTGGGGGCTATAACCATACCAGGTACATCAACACAACATGGAATAGTATAACCCTTCGGAATGGGGCTGGGGGCTATAACCCAACAGGCGCACCACCCTTATCAATAGTTAGTATAACCCTTCGGAATGGGGCTGGGGGCTATAACTTAAATTGTTTCATTTAATTAATCCTTAAAAGTATAACCCTTCGGAATGGGGCTGGGGGCTATAACTCTTCTTCGTGACTTTTATCTATATCAGCCCACATTTTAATAACTTTAGGGTCTTTATGAAATTCAGCCATCATCTTATCTTGTTCACGTTCTAAGTCATTGGCATATTCAGCTAAATCACGACCATTCAATTCTTTTATAAGATTAGCTTTAGCTTTTTCAAATCTTTTATTTTGTTCGCTTTGGTCACTCATTTAATTGCCCTCTTTTAATTAAGAATAACTCCCATATTGCAGGATGAAGCCTATTTTTACCTTTCTCGTAATCTGACCAACGAGATTGAGTCGTAGTATAACCCTTCGGAATGGGGCTGGGGGCTATAACACAACATTAACAGTAACAGCAGTATCAGGTAGTATAACCCTTCGGAATGGGGCTGGGGGCTATAACGTAGATGAAAGCATATTACCAGTTACTGTAAGTATAACCCTTCGGAATGGGGCTGGGGGCTATAACCCACCTAATAGATTAACCGCATGACCTATAAGTATAACCCTTCGGAATGGGGCTGGCATTTTCCCTAATACGCGCTAAATTTAAAAAAATAAAATTTTATGACTGCCTCTCTAAAACTGAGTGGGGGGGGTAGTTGGGTGGAACGAGTTATAAAAATTGGTAATCGTTTGTTCAAAATACAGTGCATAGGTAAACCTATAAGAAGCCGGCCTTTTAGGGGGTGGGGTGTCGAAGTTTATGTCACTGAAAAACGTGATGGGGGTGGGTCTGTCATCTAGTGTGAGGAACACTTCGCGCTTTGCTAATTTTATCCAGTATGCGCATGCACTGCACCTTGTGACAACCTAGCTTTTTAAGTTCATCACAATTTCATCACACTTACTATTGTTTTTAGTGCAAAATACATATGGTTTAGAAAATACAAATGTAACTTAACCGTGTGAATTTATTAGCTTTTTAGATTTTAACTCGTGCGCCCAACGGGCGCAGCATCCCCCTCCTAAGGGGAGGGTCACACGTTCGATTCGTGTCGGGGGCACCACCAACATTAGACTTTAACATTCCAAAGTAGTATATTCAACCATATACTACTTATTGAGTGATTATTGACTATGGAAACACGTAACAAAGTCACACTGGACTTCCCCGACTTTCGTAGACGTTTCTTAACTTCCAATTTGTAGCTTTTCAAACGCCATCGGGCTCATCTGATTCAGATAACTGTGACGACGTTTTCGATTATAAAACACTTCAATGTAATCAAATATCTCTGATTTAGCTTCCTCCCTCGTGGGGTAAATGCTTCGCCTTATACGCTCCTTCTTTAAACTGCTAAAGAACGATTCTGCAACAGCATTATCGTAGCAATTGCCACGACGACTCATACTCGGTACAAGGCTGTTATCTTTACACCAACGCATAAAGTCATCGCTCCCAAACTGACTGCCTTGATCTGAATGAATGATGACTGGTGATTTAGGTTGTCGTCGCCATACCGCCATCATTAATGCATCTAAAACGATGTCAGTCGACATGCTCGGCTTCATCGACCAACCCACAACCGCTCTCGAATAGAGGTCAATAACAACCGCAACATAGAGCCACCCCTCATAAGTCCGAATGTAGGTAATATCTGTTACCCATGCAACATCTGCCTGCTTCACATCAAACTGCTGCTGCAATCTATTGGGAGAAGCGATGGCAGGCTTGCCTGACTTATAGCGTGATTTGCGATAGCCACGCACCGACTTAATCTTAGCTTCACGCATAAGCCTAGCCACACGATTCTCACCACAACTTAATCCTGCCTCACGCAAATCACGGTGAACACGAGGACTGCCATAAATGCCATGGCTGTCCTCGAAGGATTGTTTAATCTCAACCAACAACGCCGCATCTTCAATCGCACGGTTAGATAAGGGATTCATCTTCCATGCGTAATAACCACTGCGATGCACCTTGAGTACTCGACACATGCTCACAAGCCTAAACTCAGTGCGGTGTTGGTCGATGAATGTGTACTTCACTCTTGGTGGCTGGCAAAGTACACGGCGGCCTTTTTTAAGATGTCACGTTCTTCAGTGGTGCGTTTGAGTTCAGCCTTGACTCTGTTTAATTCCTGCTTAATCGCCAGCAGGTCTTTAGCGTCTGGAGATGTGGCAGCTTTATTCTTTCTGAGCCAGGCATAAAGACTTTTATCTGAAATCCCCAAACGCTTGGATACTTCAACAACCCCATGCCCACGTTCAGTGATTTGTTTGATGGCTTCTGCTTTAAATTCTTCCGTATATCTGATGCGTTGCATATAAACCTCTCCGTTTCATTTTCGACATTATCAAATGTCTACTGAAATCGGGGAAGTCCAATATAAGCACTGGGAATTAGACGTCAGCGAGGAAGAGATCCGTGAGTGGATAACAATAATTCCAGTACATCGTTCTGAAAAAGACGTTTTAGGTAATTTAATCGAAGCCTATAGCCAATTAAAATCCGTCGTTGTTGAATTGCATTAATAATTGACCCACCAATTGCATTTAAAACTGACCCACCCTTTGTTGTTAATTTAGCACAATTTATAGGGTTGGTATGTTGGTTTATTTCTCCTTTCTATTGTTTGCCGTGCTGTGTTTGAAACGGAAACTTTCATTACCTGACTCAACGATATGGCAACGATGCGTTAAGCGGTCTAATAAAGCCGTTGTCATCTTCTGATCTCCAAAGACACTACCCCATTCAGCAAAGCCTAGATTGGTCGTGATGATGACGCTGGTATGCTCATAGAGCTTTGAGAGTAATGACTGAACTCCCCCCCAAAAAAAGAACACGCGATGTGGGGCGGAAGTTAACGCCTGCCAAATTTTTGATAGATTAATCATTTTTTAACTTTTTAATTTGGCTACTAACGTTTGATGCGGGAAATCTTTGTACCTTCAATGCTAAGGCTTGCCATCAGGCCTTGTTGATCAAAAATAAAGGCATAGGCATCCTCTTTAAGTGTTGAAGATGATAGGTTTTTTGCAACACCTGTATCGACCACAACAACAGTGGGGCCCACCCCAATTTCCCATCCCTCCGATTTTTCAAGATACTTTAATGCTTTGTCATTCATCAGAAAAACCACGTAGCCAAAAGATTCAGCACCTGCTTGAAATCCCCATGATCCAGAAACGGAATTGTAATAGGCGACTACTTTCGAATTCTCAGTGAGGACACCTTCACCATAACTTCCACCAAATATTAGACCGGCTTTTATGATGTTAGGGAATACCAGTATGGCCTTTGCATTCTTAGAAATATCTTTTGCAATGGGATTGGTCTTATATAAGCTTTTAAGTGCTTGATCAGCTGACTTGTTTAAGTCTTCGGCGGTTGCAGCACTCACCGAACTACTGATTACCCCTAGTGAGAAAGCAACGGTCGCCACAATGAGTAAATTAATAAAAGTGCGTCGTAAATTATTCATGTTTATTCCTTTAATAATTTTGTTGATTGACTCAATTTATGTAATGAGAAAAGTGAACAACATCAGAATAAGCCCAATTATTCATTACTAAATTGATATAGATTAAAGTTAGGCCATAAAGCCGAGGTTTTATTGTGTTCCTTACAACTTAATCCTGCTCGCTTATTTTCTTACAAATCTATGGCTGATTTCAACTCTCCACTAACTTTCTCATGAATTAAATGCAATCACTTGACTCTTTTAATGAGAATGATTATCATTAACTATATTTTGTTGAGGGTGATCTCTACATAACACTTTTAAAGTCACTAAAAAGGGGTTTTCTAAATGAAGAGTCTTTCATTTTATTCATTAATTGTTACTGCCTCGTTGCTTTTATCCATTTCAGCCTATGCAGATGAATACATTATTACACTTAAGAATAACGCATTCTCTCCCAAAGAGCTGGTTGTTCCGGCAGGTCATAAAATCAAAATTATCGTAAAAAATCAGGATGCAACTCCAGTAGAGTTTGAAAGTAGCGACTTTAACCGCGAGAAGTTAATCGGGGCTAACAGCGAAGTATCTATATTTATTGGGCCTTTAGAGGCTGGTCGTTACACCTACTTTAATGATTGCCATATAGTTGGTGCAGAAACACCATATAACGCCATAATGACAGGCAACCTTACATAGGCTGAATTGGGAAGTTGATCGAAGTTTGCTAATGCATCTGGGATTTGATGGGTTAGCTCTGATTTTAATTGCATTGTTATCACCTTTAAAGTTATTGGGTGATATGAATTTTATGCATTAAAAAAACATTGAATAGAAGGCTAGGTTAAAGAAAAAATTGTAATTTTATTAAGAAAAATATTGGATTCCACTATGAAATATGATTAAAACGGGGGGCTAGGTTTTATTAATTATTTTGTCCTGTTTTAGGAGCACCACCCAATTTATTCCAGTTCGCCACCTCACTACAACGTTTTATTGCCTTTTTAGATAGTCCTGAATTTTTTTCAAGATAATCCACCAGCCTTTGTTTAGGTGTTCTTTTGCCAGGACTCTTACTTACATTTGCCCAAGCTTGAATTGTCATTACCAGCTCATTTGGATACAGCGAATTGTCTTTTTGATTAAACATTGAACGAAAAACGTCAAAAAAATCATCAGGTAGCTTTACCAAATCATTTAAAACAGCATACCCAATCCACGGAACATCAATTCCTTTTAAGCGAGCTATATCAATCCAATCTGCACAGTGTCGACTTTCTTCGCAATTCATTAGCTTCTGATAATCCAGATATTGTCTTTGTAAATTGCTAATGCCCAGCTTCTCTAATTTAGTTGGCACTGAGAATTCATTACCATCCTGATCGATTACGGGCAATGGGGACCCCTCATCATCAAAGTCCACAAACTCATCATAGACATTGCCTAAAAAAGTTAAATCCACCCATTTACTGTCTGGATTGACTCTAAGACTATGGGGATCTATGTCAAGAAACAATAAAGCAGCTTCAGATGCAGTCCACAAAGGCTGTCTCAACCAAAAATTAATCCGATTTTCTATTCCATCTTCGTCAACGTCGTATTGGCTAACTATAAAACTCAAAATGATTGCTCCTTACTAAGCTTCTTTGAAGGTAAGAACTTTTGCACCAGCCTTCAGCTCATCTAAATAATCAGCCCACTTTTGCATCATTTCTTTTCGTTGTTCGAAAAATTTAGTGCGGTTATATGCCGCCCCCAAAGCATCGGGGACCTTGTGAGCTAATTGATGTTCAATTACATAAGGATCGATATTTAAACGTTCATGCAAAACAGTTCTTGCTGTAGCTCTAAAACCATGACCAGTAATTTGTGTTTGCGTGTCATATCCCATCCGCTTTAAAGCTGCATTAATAGCCGCATCACTCATTGGCTTTTTAGGGTTATGACCGCCCATGAAAACAAATTCACCATGCCCACTAACTGGTTTTATCTCTAAAAATAATTTAACAGCCTGTTCTGACAAAGGTACCAAGTGATCTGTTTTTGTTTTGCTCACACGATATCGCCACTCTTTTGACTCTAAATCAATATCAGCCCACTTTGCTGTTCGCAATTCACTGGGTCGCACAAAAACCAAAGGAGCAAGGCGAAGGGCAATATTCACTGTTAACGACCCAGTGAACCCATCAATTGCACGTAATAATTCAGCTATTTCTTGAGGCTCTGTAAATGCTGCCATATGCTTTACAGTTGGTGATGGTAATGCGCCCCTTAAATCCCCACACGGGTCTCTGAGCGCCCTACCAGTTTGCACGGCATACCTAAAAACTTGGCTAAGGGCTTGCAATGTCCTAATTGCCGTTTCAAGTTTATTTAAATCTTTGACTCTGTTAACGGACTCGAGAATTAGAGGTGCTGTCAAATCCGATATAGGCTTGCTACCAAGCCATGGGAATATATAACTCTCCAAACGTCTAATAGTTCGGACTTTATGGGAAGCCGATTTGTTAAGGAAGAAGCTTTCAGCCCATTCACGAGAAATTACTTCTAGACTATTAGCTGCACTATCTTTTTTAGACGCCTTACTCGCTTTGCGATGTTCGCTAGGGTCAACCCCTTCAGCCAATAACTTTCTTGCATCGTCTCTTCTATCCCGAGCTTGTTTAAGAGACACATCAGGATAAACACCCAAAGAAAGTAACTTTTCTTTACCACCAAACCTAAACTTCAAGCGCCACCACTTACCCCCACTTGGTGTAACTTGAATAAACAACCCCTGCTCGTCATAGAGCTTGAATACCTTATTAGAAGCTTTGGCATTACGTATTGCTATATCAGACAGTGCCATTTCGGGGTAACTCCACTAATAATTAAGTCCTTACCCCTAAAGTTACCCCTTCCTAATGGGGTATGTCAAGAAATTTTATGATGCATTTTGATGCAATAAAAAAGCCCAACCCCTTGTGAGAGTTGAGCTTTAGATGCTTCTTGATACATTGTGATGCTCTTAAATGGTGGAGCTGGGGGGAATCGAACCCCCGTCCGCAAATCCTCCACAGACAGTTCTACATACTTAGCCTTGTTGTTTAATTTAATCTGCACCACACCAACAGACAAGCAGTGTGCAGACGAGTTACCTTAAGGTTAATGAAGTGTTAAGTAGCCCAACACAACACGTATCCCGTGTATATGACACTACGTATGGGTTTCCCCAATCCAACCCACGGGAGAGCTGGTGCAGCGTCCAGCAGAACTAAGCTGCTAGAGAGTAAGTTTCGTCGTTTGCGACTATACTTGTTTCAGCTGTATTTACGAGGTAATCTGAGCCTCGGTATGCCCTGCACTGCTTTGTAACCCACGTCGAAACCTGGTCAGCCCCTAAGCTTAGTTAAAATCAGTTTTACTACGAATCATGAACATAAAGTAAAGTTCAATGACATTTATAATTATACGCTTTTATTTTAGTGAAGCGCCTAAATCTATTTGTTGTGGGCACGCATAATACGGCCTTTTTCACGCTCCCAATCACGCTCCTTCTCAGTATCACGCTTATCATGCTGCTTTTTACCTTTAGCTAAACCAATTTGTACTTTTACGCGACCTTTAGAAAAGTGCATATCCAAAGGCACCAGCGTATAACCCGCACGATCCACCTTTGCAATTAACTTAATAATTTCTTCATTATGTAGCAGTAACTTACGTGTTCTGATGGCATCAGGACGCACATGCGTAGAGGCAGCACCTAGCGGAGTGACATGGCAGCCAATAAGATAAATCTCACCACGCTGAATAATGACATAAGCTTCCTTGATGTTAATACGATTGTCGCGGATAGCTTTAACTTCCCAACCCTCTAGAACGATACCAGCCTCATACTTATCTTCAATAAAGTAATCAAAAAAAGCTTTTTTATTTTGTGCAATGCTCATAAAGCTGAATATTTCTTGGCGAATGGCTTAAAATTGCATTTTACTCTACTTATTGATCACTTCAATTTCAAGTCAACGCTTAAACGCAAATTAAAGACTAGACTCAATAGTAAAACCAAAAGGGCGATATGGCGCAAGTTCATAAAACTGTTTATATCCAACATTCAGCGAGCCAAATGTTCGCATTAGTGGATGACGTGGAAAAGTATTCGGAGTTTTTGCCATGGTGCGGTGGCGTGGATTTAATTAAACAAGATGCCCTATCCACAATCGCTACTTTACATATCAATTACCATGGCTTACAGCAAAAATTCACTACCGAGAACCAGAAAACTTATCCAAACTTAATGGAAATCAAGTTAAAAGATGGGCCATTTAAACATTTAGAAGGGGTATGGCGCTTTATTGCCCTCAATGAAGACGCATGTAAAATTGAGTTCGAGTTGAACTATGAATTTACGAATAGCATTTTGGAGGCACTGATTGCTCCAGTATTTAGTCATATTGCCAATACCTTTGTCGATGGCTTTGTGGTCCGTGCCGATGTGTTTTATAAAGCCAGTTAAGGAGTGGTATGGAGATCAGTTCAATTCAAGATAGTGAGCAAAAAATGACGGTCGAAGTAGCCTATGCCCTGCCCTACCATCAGTTAATTACACCCGTTCGCGCTTATCCCAACATGACAGTGGAACAAGCCATCCAAGCGTCGGGCATCTTGCTAAAATTTCCAGAAATTGACTTAAGCGTGAATAAAGTAGGCATCTTCGGCAAATTATCCAAACTAGACTCACTGTTACGTCATCTGGATCGCGTCGAAATTTATCGACCGCTAACGGCAGATCCAAAAGAGGTGCGTAAACAGCGTATCGCAGCAAGCAAAGTATTGAAAAAGGGCGATGACGGAATCGATCATTAAAATAAAGGTATAACAAATTTGCGCTCGCGCCTTTGCGCGTAAATCTGTATAATTTCGTTTTGGGTACAAGGATTTTCGCATGCGTTTATTGCAACAAGCTCTCACCTTCGACGACGTTTTATTAGTGCCAGCCTATTCTAACGTGCTGCCACGCGAGGTTTCACTCGCAACACAACTCACTCGCAACATACAACTGAACATACCTCTTCTTTCTGCCGCGATGGATACGGTAACAGAAGCCCCATTGGCTATCGCCCTTGCGCAAGAAGGTGGCTTAGGCTTTATTCATAAGAATATGACAGCGATGAAGCAAGCCGCCCATGTGGCTCGTGTTAAACGCTTTGAGTCTGGGGTGGTGAATGATCCGATCACTATTCAAAGCCACATGACAGTGCGTGATGTCATTGCACTGACGCAACTGCATAAAATTTCCGGTTTGCCTGTCGTAGATAATGGAAAAATTATAGGAATCGTGACCAATCGCGATTTACGCTTTGAAACTAATTTAGATCAACCGATTAAAAATATCATGACACCAAGAAATAAATTGGTGACTGTGCGTGAAGGTGCTGCCAAAGAGGATGTCATCCGTTTATTACATCAACATCGCTTAGAGCGCGTTTTGGTGATTGACGCTTACGACACTCTTAAGGGGTTAATTACTGTTAAAGATATTCAAAAATCCACCGACCACCCCTTTGCCTGTAAAGACAGTGAAGGTCGCTTGCGCGTAGGTGCTGCAGTTGGCGTTGGCGAAGGAACAGAAGAGCGCGTTGCCGCTTTAGCCGAAGCCGGCGTAGATGTCATTGTGGTGGATACTGCTCACGGCCATTCACAAGGTGTGCTTGATCGTGTGACTTGGGTGAAAAAGAATTACCCGCACATTGAAGTCATTGGTGGAAATATTGCAACGGCATCTGCGGCTCTAGCATTGGTGGATGCCGGTGCAGATGGCGTAAAGATCGGGATTGGTCCAGGTTCAATCTGCACTACACGTATCGTAGCTGGTGTGGGTGTACCACAAATTAGCGCCATCTCTAATGTAGAAAAAGCTTTAGCTGGCAGTGGCGTTCCGTTTATTGCTGACGGTGGCATTCGTTTTTCAGGTGATATTTCTAAAGCAATCGCCGCTGGTGCTCACAGCGTAATGCTAGGTGGTATGTTTGCAGGAACTGAAGAAGCGCCAGGAGAGGTTGAACTATTTCAAGGCCGCTCCTACAAATCATATCGCGGAATGGGTTCCATTGGGGCGATGGAAAAAGGTTCGAGCGATCGCTACTTCCAAGAAAATAATGGCAATCCAGACAAACTAGTACCTGAAGGTATTGAAGGTCGCGTGCCCTACAAAGGCAGCGTATTAGCGGTAATTCATCAACTTATGGGCGGATTACGTGCGTCTATGGGTTACGTGGGCGCTAAAAATATTACAGAAATGCGTGAAAAAGCAGAGTTTGTTCAAATCACCTCAGCTGGAATGCGTGAATCACATGTGCATGATGTGCAGATCACTAAAGAGGCCCCCAACTATAGAATTGATTAGCGCTAAAGCGCTAAGTTTTAGCTGGCAGATGCGTTCTGTCAGGCACGCAAAATTCAAATAAAGATAAAACTGCAACCATACTTAAACGGTTACAAAAGCCTCTCAACCATAACTATAACTAACGACCAATGACTACCCACTCAAAGATCTTAATACTCGACTTCGGTTCACAATATACGCAGTTGATTGCGCGACGCGTTCGCGAGGCCAATGTTTACTGTGAGCTCCACACTTGGGAAGTTAGCGAGGCTTTTATACGTGCATTTAACCCATCTGGCATTATTTTATCGGGTGGGCCTAATTCTGTTTATGATGATGAAACACCACGTGCGCCCAACGCTGTGTTTGAGCTCGGTGTACCAGTGCTGGGTATTTGTTATGGCATGCAAACTATGGCATCACAATTAGGCGGTAAGGTCGAAAGTTCTCCTAAACATGAGTTCGGTTACGCGCAAATACGTGCCCACGGACACTCCGCTCTGCTAAAAGATATTCAAGATACAGTGAATGAGCAAGGTCACGGCTTAATGGACGTGTGGATGAGTCATGGTGACAAGGTAACGGAGTTGCCTGCTGGTTTTAAAGTGATTGCGAGTAATGAATCAACTCCGATTGCTGCTATGGCAGATGAAGCGCGACATTTTTATGCGGTTCAATTCCACCCAGAAGTCACACACACATTACAAGGCAAAGTGTTGCTAAGTCGCTTTGTGCACGAAATCTGCCATTGTGACCGTAGCTGGACTATGCCCAATTATGTAGAGACGGCAATCAACCATATACGTACAGTAGTGGGGACAGATCAAGTGATTTTGGGTTTATCGGGTGGCGTAGATTCCTCTGTGGCTGCTGCCCTTATTCATCAAGCTATTGGCGATCAATTAACATGCGTATTTGTAGATAACGGCCTATTACGGTTGAATGAAGCAGTGCAAGTCATGGACACCTTCGCTAAAAATCTGGGTGTTAAAGTGATTCACGTCGATGCAAGCGCTAAGTTTTTAGGTGATTTAGTCGGTGTTACTGATCCAGAAGCGAAACGAAAAATTATCGGGCGAGAATTTGTTGAGGTATTTCAACAAGAATCGGCTAAGTTGCCACAAGCTAAATGGTTAGCGCAAGGCACGATTTATCCTGATGTCATTGAATCTGCTGGGGCGAAAACCAAGAATGCCCACAACATTAAGAGTCACCACAATGTAGGCGGGTTGCCAGAGACGATGAAACTTAAGTTACTGGAGCCTCTACGCGAACTATTTAAAGACGAAGTGCGAGAACTTGGGGTAGCCCTTGGATTGCCCCACGACATGGTTTACCGCCACCCTTTCCCAGGTCCGGGATTAGGTGTGCGCATTTTAGGCGAAGTGAAAAAAGAATTTGCAGATTTACTCCGTCGCGCGGATGCCATTTTTATTGAGGAATTACATAAAAGCGGTTGGTACTCCAAAACCTCTCAAGCATTTACTGTATTTTTACCCGTTAAATCTGTCGGAGTAATGGGCGACGGACGCACATATGACTATGTCGTTGCCTTACGCGCGGTGGTCACCAGTGACTTTATGACGGCCCATTGGGCCGAGTTGCCATACGATCTTCTAGGCAAAGTGTCGAATAGAATTATTAATGAAGTGCGCGGTATTAATCGTGTTGTATATGATATTTCAGGAAAGCCACCTGCCACCATTGAGTGGGAATAAATCCTTATACCTTAGGCATTTTGCTCCACTGTGGGTTGATCTTCTTTCGGTGGCAATCTATCACCCAATTGCAACTTATTCTCAACTTCAGCACGGCTTAAAGCTCTGGGCTTTTATGCAAATAGAGTCAAATCGAAACAACGATGACCGGTGTCTTTCTGAGAAATAAATTAAATACATATCGATACAAAAATACCCCTAAAAGAAATATTAGGGATACTTACAACCAGTAAAGTTTTAGTACTGTGTGATTACCTTCTCGGTTTTCCCCACAATCACATGGGGTTAAAGTTTATTTAGCTTTTTTAAATAAATTATCTTTACTGGTTTAATCTAAATCAATATTAGATAAAGTAGGAAGTATATACTTAATCATCAGCAAGCTAATTTTGATGTTTTTAATTGTTAACAATTTTTATATCATGCTGGAGACCTTAAATGATTTCATATAAAAAAAAGCTCATGACAGTTGCAATTCTTTCCACTATCACCATGACATTTAATAGTGTTGCTATGGCAGATGTCGGCAGTTCGGCGTATCAAAAGACTCAAGAGCAACATGCTAATGTGCTCCATGTTGTTGAGGCTAAATTACAAAACCTAAAACCCCTACTCAATCTTGATTCTTCTCAAAATAGTGCTTGGAATACTTGGTCCTCAGAAGTCATTGCAGAGGTAAAGAAGCAGCACGAAGATGATCAGCAAGTATCCAAAGACTGGGGGGATGATATGTCTGACAATTTGAGTACCCCAGACAAATTAGCACATCAGGAAGAGCATCTTCGCCATCACATAGCGCGCATGGAAAACCAATTACTAAGAATTGAGGCTGCAAGAAAAAATACGGGCGCTTTTTATGGCGTACTTAATAAAAATCAACAAACCATATTTGATTTATTTTGGAAAGAAAGTACATTTCATCATATGCCAGCTAAATAATGAGATTGTTCCAGTTAAGAACCAATTAAGTTAATAAATTAATAGAGCGAGGAATTTATTATGAATAAATATAATGTAAAAACAATGCTATTAGGAGGCCTCCTTCTCTCCATCTTAGCCACAACTCCAGCATTGGCGGATGGTCATGGATCTGGTGGCCATGGGGGTCATGAAGGTTATAGCCGAGGGCATGGTGGTCATGAAGGGTATAGCCGAGGATATGGTGGCTGGGCTTTAGGGCTTGGCTTTGCCACAGGCGCATTGATTGGGAGTGAACTTGCCAATCCTTATCCTTATTATTACCCTTACCCTTATGCATACTCTTATCCTTACGCCACTTCAGTGGTACCTTCAGAGAGTTATATTGTTCAACCACAAGTTCAAGTGGCGCCCATTGCGCAACCTGCACCGACTAATGTATGGTATTACTGTGAGTCGGCTAAAGGATACTACCCCTACACGCCTAGTTGCGCCGAAGGATGGAAAACCGTTCCAGCCATTCCCCCTTCAAGATAATATAAGGAAGCATTCTTATGATTAATACCTCCATAAAAACCACTTCCGGGTTACTTACGCTATTAATTCTAGGGGGTTGTGTTTCAGTACCGAACGGACCAAGATCCATGGCACTTCCAGGCACAGGAAAGACGTTTGAGCAATTCCAAGCGGATGATGTAATCTGTAGGCAATACGCATTAGATCAAAATGGTGGCGTAACACCCAATCAGGCAGGCAATAACAGCTTTGCAACAACAGCTGTAGTAGGTACACTCATTGGTGCTGCCCTTGGTGCTGCAACAGGAGGACGTGGCCGCGATATTGGTGGTGGCGCAGCTGCAGGACTAGTGGTAGGAAGTGTTGTGGGTGCAAATGCAAGTAATCAATCTGCTGCTGGAACTCAGGCACGGTACGACAATGCGTATAAACAATGTATGTATGCAAAAGGCGAGCAGGTACCGGTTTCTGGACACATGGTAAGACAACCTACTTACTCTGCACCTCCTCCACCTTCTCCAATAGTCACTCCACCACCCCCACCTCCACCGGGTTACCCTCCACAATAGCCTAGGGTTTAGTTAATAAATAAAGCGTCTTTTTGCGCTTTTGCAATTAATGAATCCTCATAAGAACCCATCAACGGGTTCGCCCTTAGAACCCCCTGTCTTTAGACATGGGGAGGTTTAGTTGATGCATTTAAAAAAGGTTAAGAAGCTCAGCTCTTAACCTTTAAACGTTTATATTACATATGCTTACATGATTTACTAAAGACTTAATAGCAAAAAAATGTCATAATGTTAGGTTGAAAAATAATTGAGTCAATCTAGATAATTTTTTACCATTAAACTACACAACTAATTGATATATATAAATAATCCACATAAGTTTGTTATGAAAAATATTATTTTGAATACGATAAATTTTGATGTAAAAATGATTACAGCGAAAATAACAAGGCCCTAGATGAGTCGAGGTTTTGTTAAGGAAGATGACCTAGAGTTAGCTGGCACAGATTTAGCTGAACGACCGATCAGCGTAGATACAAACTATGTTACACCAACAGGCTTAGAGCAATTACAAAACCAAGCCAGAGAGCTTGAACAAGAGCATCAAGCACTTTTACCAAATAAAGAAAACCCCTTTATACAACAACGATTGGGTGTAGTAGAGCGAGATTTGCGCTATATAGAAGCGCGACTGGAAAATGCCATATTGGTTGAGCCCATCATGCAACCAAAAACCACGGTGATATTTGGCGCAACTGTGTCGATTGAAGATGAAAACGGTGAACACCATCGATACACAATTGTAGGCGAAGATGAGGCAGATGTTGCCAATCATAAAGTGAGTTGGCTATCCCCGATTGCCAAAGCATTGCTTGGACATAAGTTAGGGGAAGATGTTGTGTGGAAAAGGCCTGCAGGTGATTTGCATTTAGAAATTTTAGCGATTAATTAACCAAAAAATAAGGAATTATGAAGTAATGAATGTCTATACCGCGATTGAAACACGTCGCTCAGTAAAAAGTTTCGATATACACCATAAAATGACCGATGCAGAAATTGATCAGTTGATGTCTTTGGCGATACTATCCCCTACCGCCTTTAATATTCAGCATTGGCGCTTTGTAGTTGTCACAGACCCAGTTCTACGCCAACAAATGCGTGCTGTCAGCTGGAATCAAGCTCAGGTAGAAGAGGCTTCACTATTGCTGGTATTGACTGCTGATTTACAAGCATGGACAAAAGAACCAGAACGTTACTGGAAGAATGCAGCGCAAGCAGTCTCAGATATTTTAGTACCCGCTATCGGTAATTTTTATTCTGGTAATGCACAAATGCAGCGCGATGAAGTGATGCGCTCTTGTGGCATGGCAGCAATGACAATAATGTTGGCAGCCAAAGAAATGGGCTACGATACTTGCCCTATGGATGGGTTTGATTTTGATGCGGTAGGAAAACTACTAAACTTACCAGCTGACCATACGCCAGTAATGTTTGTTACGGTAGGAAAAGCATTGAAACCAGCCTCACCTCGAAGCGGTCAATTGCCGTTAAATGAAGTCGTCATACAAAATAAGTTTTAACCAATTTTAGGCATTAAATTTTAAGGATGTAACCGTGTTAATTAGTAACAATATCACCGTTCAATTTGGCGCTAAGCCACTATTTGAAAATGTATCAGTTAAATTTGGCGACAATAACCGTTATGGCTTAATCGGAGCCAATGGCTGCGGGAAATCTACTTACATGAAGGTGTTGGCGGGCGAACTGACACCTAGTGCTGGGAATATTTCTATTGATAGCCATGAGCGGATGTCTTTTCTCCATCAAGATCAATTTGCCTACGAAGATCAACGTGTTTTAGACGTGGTAATGATGGGTCACGAAGAGATGTGGAAAGCTAATGTTGAAAAGAATGCTATCTACGCAAATTTAGAAGCAACTGAAGATGATTACATGAAAGCCGCAGAGCTTGAGGGTGTATTTGCGGAATATGACGGCTATACAGCCGAATCACGTGCAGGCGAACTATTGTTAGGCGTCGGAATTCCCATTGAACAGCATAACGGCTTAATGAGTGCTGTCGCACCAGGATGGAAATTGCGTGTATTGCTTGTGCAAGCGCTGTTTTCTAACCCAGATATATTGTTACTGGATGAGCCAACTAATAACTTGGACATCAATACCATTCGCTGGCTAGAAGATGTGTTAAACAACCGCGATTGTACTATGGTCATCATCTCGCATGATCGTCACTTCTTAAATCAAGTATGTACACATACCTGTGATATGGATTATGGCAAGATTGCTATGTATCCAGGAAATTATGATGATTACATGGAAGCTAGTACTGCTGCCCGTGCTCAAGCCACAAAAGACAACGACAAAGCTAAATTAATGGTAGCTGAGTTACAAGATTTTGTGCGTAGATTCTCTGCCAATGCTTCTAAAGCTAAGCAAGCGACTAGCCGTGCTAAGAAAATTGATAAGATTAAAATTGAAGAATTCAAGCCATCTTCCCGTCAATATCCCTTTATACGATTTGAATATGATGAGCGTGATAAGCTTTATCGCAATGCAGTTGAGTTAAAAAAACTCAGTCATGGTTTTGATCACATTTTGTTTAATGATATCGACATGATGTTTGAGGCTGGCGAAAAGGTGGCCATCATTGGTGAAAATGGTATCGGCAAAACCACTTTCCTTCGTTGTTTAGCTGGTGACTTACAACCTAAACATGGGGAAGTAAAATGGGCCGAGAAAGCTAATATCGGCTATTTTGCACAAGATCACGAATACGAGTTTGATCAAGGTGAAGAACTATTTGAATGGATGTCACATTACCGTCAACCAGGCGATGATGACCAAGTAGTTCGCAGTATGCTAGGCCGTTTATTGTTTGGTGGTGACGATACTAAAAAATCAGTCAAAGTATTATCTGGCGGTGAAAAGGGTCGCATGCTCTACGGCAAAATGATGCTAGCACGCACCAACGTCATGCTGATGGATGAACCGACCAATCATATGGACATGGAATCTATTGAAGCGCTGAATACTGCGTTAGATAAATACAAAGGCACGCTGTTCTTTGTAAGCCATGACCGTGAATTTGTGAGCTCCATTGCCACCCGTATTATTGAAATAAAGGCTGATAAAATTATCGACTTTACGGGTAATTACGAAGATTACTTAACCAGTCAAGGTGTTGAGTAACTTTAATTAACTCGCGGCAATGAAAAGGCGTGCACAAATAGTGTACGCCTTTTTTTCAATTAAGCTTAGCGCTTGATATAGGTCAATACAGAGATGACATGTATAGCTCATATTAGTAGGTGAATCTGCAATTATGTAGATTTAACACTATTAGCATAAGGACTTTCAACATGAAATTGCTTACCAACCTACTCTCAACTGACTACGGCTTCACCAGCTTAGCCGTCATTGTTTTTATTTTAGGTATGTGCGTTTGGTTTTTTAATTACTTCAAGCGTAAAATGAACGAAGATGCTATAAACGCGGGCGAGCAATAATCTCAAGTTCTTAATATCCCCCCCCATTCAAGGGCTAAGCTGAAAGAAGGATTTCTTTTGAAATGTGGCATTTTGAGAATTTCCATCAGTAACATACAAAAAAACCCAACGCTAAGTTGGGTTTTTTGAAATTAACTACAAATGTTATTTAATCTTTCTTACCTGAACGTTTACGCTCATTTTCTGATAAATAACGTTTACGGATACGAATTGATTTCGGTGTAAGTTCTACTAACTCATCATCATCAATAAACTCAACTGCAGATTCTAACGACAATGCAACTGGAGTAATCAAACGAACGGCTTCATCGGTACCTGATGAACGCACGTTAGTAAGTTGCTTACCTTTAATAGGGTTAACCACCAAATCATTATCACGGCTGTGTATACCAATCACCATACCCTCGTACAACTTATCGCCAGGTACTGAGAACATTTTACCGCGATCTTGTAGTTTCCATAGCGCGTAAGCAACAGCCTCACCTTGTTCCGCTGAAATCAACACGCCATTACGACGGCCTGGCATATCAGCTTTCACTGGAGCGTACTCATCAAACACGTGACCCATTAAGCCAGTACCACGCGTCATCGTTAAGAATTCACCTTGGAAACCGATCAAACCACGAGCTGGAATCTTATATTCCAAACGTGTACGGCCGTTACCATCAGATTCCATATTTTGCATTTCACCACGACGACGACCTAATTCTTCCATGGCAGCACCTTGGTGCTCATCCTCTAGATCGACCGTGAGAATTTCATATGGCTCGCATTTCTGACCATCAATTTCACGGAACACGACTTTTGGCTTACCAACCGCCATCTCAAAGCCTTCACGACGCATCGTTTCTAGCAAGATTGTTAAATGCAACTCCCCACGACCTGAAACACGGAATACATCTGCATCTTCCGTTTCATCAACACGTAAGGCTACGTTAGTTAACAATTCTTTTGTTAAACGATCACGAATTTGGCGTGAAGTTACAAACTTACCTTCTGTGCCCGCTAAAGGTGAAGTATTTACCATAAAGTCCATGGTTAACGTCGGCTCATCTACCCCTAAATGCGGCAAGCCTACTGGTGTATCGCGATCACAAATAGTGAAGCCAATACCAATATCATCTAAACCTGAAATAATCACGATATCGCCTGCTTCAGCCTCTTCAACTGGCACACGCTCTAATCCACGGAAACCTAACACTTGGTTGATCTTACCCATCGCAATTTGTTTGCTTTCATTCATCACTGTCACAGATTGACCAGGTTTAATACGGCCATTAGTGATACGACCAACGCCGAGGCGACCAGTGTATGTAGAATAATCTAAAGCTGAAATTTGTAACTGCAATGGTGCATTGCTATCACCTGCAGGTGGAGCCACATGACTCAAAATTGTATCAAACAGCGCACGCATGTTGTCTGAAGGTGTTTTCATATCAAGCATTGCGTAACCATTGATTGCTGAAGCATACACAATAGGGAAGTCTAATTGATCATCAGTTGCACCTAAGTTGGCGAACAAATCAAAAGTTTGGTTAATCACCCAGTCAGTACGAGCACCTGGACGATCTACCTTATTAATGACCACGATAGGTTTTAAACCTAAAGCGAGCGCTTTCTTAGTAACGAATCGCGTTTGTGGCATAGGGCCTTCAACCGCATCTACTAACAACACAACACCATCAACCATACCTAATACACGCTCTACTTCACCACCAAAGTCGGCATGGCCGGGCGTATCCACAATATTAATGTGAGTACCTTCGTAAACTACCGCTGTATTCTTAGCTAAAATAGTAATGCCGCGTTCTCTTTCCAAGTCATTGGAGTCCATCACGCGCTCAACCACTGCGTGGTGAGAAGCGAAAGTACCGGCTTGCTGAAGAAGCTTGTCCACCATGGTCGTTTTACCATGGTCAACGTGGGCAATAATTGCGACATTTCTTAAATTGCGTAACATGTTGTTGCTGCCATATCATTGAAAGGCCCGGATTTTAACACAGATAGCGCCTATTTAATTTTGATGATTGAATTATTAATTTGACATTATGTTTTAAATGGATATACTGCGCACTTCATTCGCATTACAGGTTTTATTTGTAATGCTTGAATCATTGCCCTGACCCTTCTGTTGCTCGTGAAATTTTGAAGCAACTATCAAGAAATCGAACTTTTGATTTTTACTGGTTAGCGGCTGTGCCCGTGCGCTGGTAAAGATTATATGAGTTGGTTTACATTAAGTTTACTTTTACAGTAATAAACACTGCGGTCGGTTACTCGGTCCAGCGACTTAATTAAGTCCCATACAAATATTCTCTGCGTTTATATTGCCCTTGAACCTAAGCTTAACTAATTGCTTGGTTTCAAATGATATGGCCGTTTTTACTTGGCGCCCTTTTTGTTTTTATTGAAAGGGACTATCTTGTCTTTTGAATCATTAAACCTTGCTACTGAATTACTTCGTGCTATCGAAGAATCAGGCTATACAACTCCTACCGCTATTCAGGCGCAGGCTATTCCTGTTGTGACCGCTGGTCATGACTTAATGGCTTCTGCTCAAACTGGTACTGGTAAAACTGCAGCATTCATGTTGCCAGCGCTAAACCTATTAGCTACACCGCATGAATTAAAAAGTCGCGGTCCACGTATCTTGGTATTAGTACCAACACGTGAACTTGCAACACAAGTCAACGAAGCTGCGCGTAAGTATGGTAAATTTATCCGTGCACGTACTGTCAGTATCGTGGGCGGCATGCCTTACCCATTACAAAACAAATTACTATCACAACCACTTGATATTTTAGTAGCTACACCAGGCCGCTTATTGGATCATATGGAACGTGGCCGTATCGATTTATCACGCTTGCAAATGCTCATCTTAGATGAAGCTGATCGTATGCTAGACATGGGCTTCTTGCCTGATGTTGAGCGCATCTGTAGCCAATTGACTGCTGAACGCCAAACACTATTGTTTTCAGCTACCTTAGATGGAGACATTGCACGTATAGCAAAACAAATTCTTAAAAATCCAAAAACAATTCAAGTTGCGGGCCAAAAAGAAAAACACGCTAACATTGAGCAACGTTTGCACTATGTTGATGACATGACGCATAAAAACAAACTGCTTGAGCATCTACTGATTGCTCCTGAAGTCAACCAAGTCATTATCTTTACAAGTACTAAGCGTCATGCTGATGTGTTAGCTGAAGATTTATATGCCGCTGGTCACAAGACGGCAGCCTTACATGGTGACATGACACAAGGTGCACGTAACCGCACATTGACTAAATTACGCCAAGGTGAAGTGAAGGTGCTTGTAGCAACTGATGTTGCTGCGCGTGGTATTGATATTCAAGGTATTAGCCATGTAATCAATTATGATCTTCCAAAATTTGCTGAAGATTATGTGCATCGTATCGGCCGTACTGGCCGTGCTGGAAACACTGGTATTGCAGTCTCTTTTGCATCAAATATGGATCGTCATATTTTACGTAAAATTGAGCAGTTCACTGGCAACCGCATGGATCCAACTACCGTTGAAGGCTTTGAGCCAAAACGTGCAATGAAAATGGATGGTCCAGGTAATGGCCGTGGTGATCGTGGTGATATTCGCCGTGATGCTCACAAACCAGGTGGTCGTGGTGGCTTTAAACCACGTGATGACCGTGGTGGTTTTAATGACCGTGGTCCACGTACTGAGCGTCCTAGCTTTAGTCGTGACAGTGCTGACAGTCGTGGTAATCGCGATTCAGCGCCACGCGAGTCAAATGGCAATGCAGGCGGTTACGCTGGCAGATCTGATGCTAACCGCTCAGAAAGACCTTCTGGCGACCGTCCACGTAGCTTTGGTGACCGTAATGACCGTGGTGCAGACCGTGGCCGTAGCGATCGTCCAAGCGGTGATCGTTCAGGTGCACCAGCACCGAACCGTAGCTTTGGAGACAGTATTGCTTTTGGCAAAAAACCTTATCCACGTGATGGCGCTAGCGCCCCGCGTAGTGATAGCCGCGGCGACAGCCGTGGTGACAACCGTGGTAGCCGCCCAGATGCAAATCGTGGTGATGGCAACCGTGTGTTAGGTGCACGTTATGAAAGCCGCACTGAAGCACCACGTGGTGACAATCGTTCTGCAGCGCCTGCGCGTCGTGATAGCGCAAGACCTGAAGGCAATCGTCCGGCACGTAGTGATTCACGTAGCTTCGGTAATAGCAATGCTGGTAGCGGTGCGCCACGTCGTCCACGTAGCTTTGCATAATTAAAACATTGAACAGTACCCAACAAATGACAGAAACAGTAAATTTAGACAGCAGCAGCCCCTTAGGTTTTAAAGACTTAGGATTAGCGCCAGAACTTCTTAAGGCGTTGACTGATTCTGGTTATACCACCCCCACGCCAATTCAAGCGCAAGCCATTCCTGTTGCGCTGGCTGGGGCTGATTTAATGGCAGGCGCGCAAACTGGTACAGGTAAAACTGCAGCATTTGCGTTGCCCTTGCTACAAAAATTACTGCCGCTTGCAAACAACGGTGCTTCACCTGCAAAACACCCGGTACGTGCGTTGATTTTAACGCCAACACGTGAACTGGCAATACAGGTTGAAGAAAGTGTAAAGGCTTATGCAAAACATACACCTCTGCGCTCACTGGTGGTGTATGGCGGTGTTGATATCAGAACGCAAACGCCACATTTAAAGTCTGGTGTTGAAGTGCTGGTAGCCACACCAGGTCGTTTATTGGATCATATTGAACAAAAAACAGTACAACTTAATCAAGTACAGATCTTAGTACTAGATGAAGCCGATAGAATGTTGGACATGGGCTTTATGCCTGATTTGAAAAGAATTTTGGCGTTGCTTCCAAAGCAGCGTCAGAATTTAATGTTCTCTGCGACCTTCTCCAATGAGATTAAACGCTTGGCCGATGATTTCTTAACAAAACCACAGCTAATTGAAGTTGCACGCAGTAATGCCACGAACGACAACGTAACACAGAAAGTGTATCAAGTTGCGCAAAGTGATAAAGAAGCGCTGCTAATTCAGCTATTAAAAGCTGCCGAAGCCAAACAGGTGATTATATTCACCAAAACCAAGATTACTGCCAGCCGCTTAAGCCGTAGCTTAGAGCGTGAAGGCATTGCTGCCGATGCCATTCATGGCGACAAAACGCAGCAAGAACGTATTAAAGCATTAGATGCATTTAAAGCCGGCACATGCACCGCACTGGTAGCGACCGATGTTGCAGCACGTGGTTTAGATATTACCGAACTACCAATGGTGATTAACTACGAGATTCCAAGTGCACCAGAAGATTATGTGCATCGTATTGGCCGAACTGGTCGTGCTGGTGCATCAGGTATTGCGATTTCATTCGTGAGCCCTGAAGAAGACAAATACATGGTGGAAATTGAAAAGCTGATTAAGCGCCAAATTCCAAAAGAAGTGGTTGCAATTGAAAAGACGAGTGCCAGATCTCATAGTAGCCCACGTCCTGCCACCAACAAACCTAGTCATGCTAAAACAGCAACTTCTAACCAAGATGCGACTGCAACCAAACGCACGCCAGTGAAAAAGAAAAGTAATGATCCCTGGTTTGATAAACCTTATGAAGCCGTGGTCAGCCAGCAGACTGTAAGTGTGAGAGCGATCTCAACCAGCAAAGCACCGGTAGCCGCATTGCTTGGTGGGTTAAGACCCAATAAGTAATTTATAAGTAGGTGAATGACAACAAAGGTTAGCTTAGGCTAGCCTTTTTGCATTTTTATATTCGAAAAAAGCACTACCTTTACTACTGAAAGGATCAATAGAATACATTCATATTGACTTTATAGTAACATATATATTACTATCAGCTTTATGAAAATTCATGTGAAGGAATACCTGCTTACTGATGGGACTAGCCCATACAAAGCTTGGTTTGATGCACTTGATTCTCAAACTGCAGCTAAAATTTCAGTAGCAATATCTCGTCTTGAATTAGGCAACACCTCGAATATCAAATGGTTTCATGGTATTGGTGAATATGTACTGAATTGGGGGCCGGGCTATCGAGTATATCTAGCTAAAGATGGTGAAACTTTAGTTATTCTATTTGGGGGTGGCACTAAAAATAAGCAACAAAAAGATATTGATAAAGCAAAAAATTTACATGCAGAGTACAAGCAAAGAAAAAAGTTAAAGTAACAAGAGAAGAAAATACTATAAGGAACACAACATGGCACTTACAAAAGATTTTAAACAAACAGTTGTTGAACGCGTTGAGCGAGACCCGCAATTTGCTAAAGCATTACTTGATGAAGCCGCGACACTATTCCTAAATAATGAGACTGAGATTGCTCGCCTGATACTTCGTGATTTAGTGAATGCAACGATAGGATTTGAAGAACTTGCCACTAAAACTGACAAGCCGAGTAAAAGCCTTCATAGAATGCTTTCACCTAAAGGTAATC
>Ga0364915_10164_pt1 | contig 26053 bp, 23 predicted proteins | sample ExccelJu500001D4_3_FD_206958 | JGI IMG/M metagenome (GOLD analysis project Ga0364915, IMG submission 206958) | Enriched cells from Trout Bog Lake Hypolimnion, Wisconsin, USA - BchlTB.June25.5000.01.D4 | ecosystem: Environmental > Aquatic > Freshwater > Lake > Hypolimnion/Profundal zone | place... | reverse complement strand
ATCCTACAAGAGTGGATGAAGATATTATTGATGATTTATTGTCTGATTTGCTTGACAAAGACTTATTAGAAGGGCGTTTGGCCGATCCCACAAAACCAGATGTAGGGGCGAGGCTTGCTGAGCCCGGAACCAAAAAACGCCCCAGCGGTAATCCAAAAGCCCCAAAAAGCCGAAAACACAGCCCAAAACCGGAAAAAACGGAAGATTAAACAGCTTAAAACTTAAATCCTGCCTGATTAGTGGGAATTCCACCATGGCTGAGGGTTGATTAACTGGGTAAGCAGTTCTAGGATGTAAGCATGTGAATTTTATATGGTGTAAATCACACATATTACAGAAAATAGTATTTAGTGGCAATTACAAATTGAGAGGCGAGGAAAATGAGTCAGCCGGATGTCCCAAGAGAAGTACCAGGAAAGGGCGAGTCGCATAAAGATGATGGTGGGAAAGCCGCAGAACAGCTTAGGCCGTCATTGAATGATATGAAACAGAGCCCTGCGTTTTCCGCAAAAATTGATGCTCAGGGCATACCTGCCATTAAACCAGATCAAGCTTTCGCTACTGCTAAATCACAAGGAGATCAGCAAAGCGCAGATCATGTTGGTAGGATGTCAGCTTTAGCTAAGGTTGATCTTACGGATCTGACGAAAGCTGGTAAAGAGCTTAGCGGGCACTTTACAGACGATACTTTTGTTACTGCTCTTAAGTCAGTGATGAGTGGAACAGCTCCTGCCAATATAGTTGAACAAACCACTAAAGTGGCAACACTAGTGGGACAAATTAACGATTTAAAAACCGTGATGGGGCAAGCGGCAGTAGCCCAACAACAAGAAACTCTAAGAAAAGCCAAGAGCGCGTAATTGACCGAGTAAATAATTAGAACTAGAGCTTGGCTGAACTATATAAACTCATTAAAAGGGCATAGTGTTTAACAACCTGTGCCCTTTATATTTTCATAGGGTATGTTCTGTCCGTGTAAATCGACCCAGATCGTTCAAATTGTAAGGGGGCGCAGTATACGCGCCCGTGTTCTCCGTTCCGAGGGTCGATTACATCGACCCCTACAAAAATTGCTAAATATAACCGACGCTTTTTTGATTGGCGCTTGGTGGTGGCAGAATGCGCAGGCGGCGCATGGGTTCGTCACCAACACTGCGGCTGCTTAAATTAAAGCGCTCTACAAGCTGATGTTGCAAGCGGCGAATATAGGAACGGCGAGGCGCCAGTTCAATAGGTTCTTGCCTGTCTACAACATTGACAATTGCCTGGCGAGCTTCTTCGAGAGCCAATTCTGTTTCGTCAACATCGTTTTCAATGTCAACCATGCCCACCTCGGTGTCTAGATGCAGGAATTCTCTTAAAGCCCGTTGCAGTTGAGGCACGCTGTTACTTTTCACCACATAGATTGGCAACTGGCGTGCGTCTGCTAGAGAAAATATTTTTGCTCCGGCGCGGGCATAGCTGCGCAATGCCAAAATAGCATCAGCTTCATCAATTGTTTTAACGACATCTACAGGCAGTTGCATTGTTTTTACAACTCTTTCTAACAGACCCTTGCTGACCGCATAAGGATAGACTTTAAGCTGTTTGCCGGACGCTGCCGCAGCTGGCCAATCCTGAGCCAGGCTGGATAAGACAGCCTCTCCCATTTTGGCAGGCGACATGTTGTCTGTCGATTGTACAACAGAAAATTTACCTGTGGCATCGTCACGGCGCCGGATTTCAGGATGAATTTTCCAACCTCTGAGCAATTGATCAACAGCTTCGCCCACATTGCGATGAATGGCTAGGGTCTGCCTGTCTAGAATTTCTATGCAGATTTCAAAAGTAGGTTGAGAGGCCCGCTCAAGAACTGTCTTTTGTGTGCCGCGGCGGCGCGCTTCATCATCACCAAGTGTCACAGTTTGAATGCCGCCAATAAGATCAACCAGGATCGGGTTTTTCAATAAATTATCAAGGGCATTGCCATGGGCTGTGCCGATAAGCATGACGCCACGCTCGTTGATTGTGCGCGCTGCAGCTGCTTCTTGCTCAGTGCCTATCTCATCAATAATAATTACTTCCGGAGTGTGATTTTCCACGGCTTCAATCATAACTGCATGCTGCTCAGCTGGATGTGAGACCTGCATACGCCTTGCCCTGCCAATGGCTGGATGTGGTACATCGCCATCGCCGGCAATTTCATTGGAAGTATCAATAACAATTACCCGTTTGCCAATTTCATCAGCCAGCACGCGGGCCATTTCCCGCAGCTTGGTGGTTTTACCGACACCAGGCGGTCCTAAAAACAAAATTGACTTACCTGATTCAACTAAATCACGGATAACATTTATGGTGCCGGTGATGGCGCGTCCCACTCGGCAGGTTAAGCCGATTATGCGCCCGGAGCGACTACGCATAGCCGAAATTCTGTGCAAAGTGCGTTCAATACCGGCACGGTTGTCGCCGGTGAAAGAGCCTACTCTTTCTGTAGTGTATTCAAGGTGCTCCTCAGTCACAGGTGTTTCTGACAGATACACACAATTGCGGTCTAAATACCGGGCTTCAGGCAATCGCCCTAAATCAAGCACCACTTCATAAAGAGCACCGGTTTGATTTTCCAGCGCCTTGCATATGTTAGGTGGCAGGCAAGCTAAAAATGCCGATAAGTCATCTGCCGGGGCCGTATTTTCAACGGAATTTGTTTTAGGGGAACGATTATGTGCCATGGATTGCCAGATTACCTATTCTATTACTACCAAATTTACTGCTTGCTTTAACATTAACTATGTTTGTTTAACTATTCGAATTGATTCGACGTTTTTAAACTGTAATATTTCCTCGCCGATACGCTGCCCTGGAGCAAGCACCGGCCAACCTGGCGGGCAAGGCGCACGGCACTCAGCTGAAACTTGCCCTATTGCCTGGCGTACTGGTACTACGTGCGATGGCATAAAAAATGCTTCTCGCGGTCTAATTACTTGTTCTGCTGCTTTGGGTGTTGGTATCATTGGCTGATGGGCGGATTCTTCCGTGCTGCTGCGCCTTTGCGTGTAAATTTGATCTAGTTCAGACAATAAAACATCAACGTCATTTTCTCGTGAGCCGATGCCGAGGAAAAACAAAAGCCCTTGTCCAAGAATAGTCTCAGGGAAAATGCCTTTGTCTATAAGCAGGTCTTGCAATTTTTGTGGACTGATGTGTTTGTGCTTAATAAGAGTATCAGTGGCAATCGTTCCACAAGCCGGCTTGTATAATTTCATGTCTTTTCTTTCTTGCAATGATAGCTGCAGTTTTCGACCGAGCTTCTCCACTCTTTCTAATTCTTGCTGAGCTTTGCCATTGCTCAGGGACATGACTAATTTATCAATTGCATTCATAAAAAGATAACTGGGGCTCGAGCTTTGAATCAAAGTTATGCAAGCGCGTAACTCAGAAGCAGAAAACCCATATTGCCTGACAGCTTTTTCCGATAAATGAACTAATCCTGTTTGTGTCGGGCAAGACAAAGTTTTGTGCAAAGAATGAATGACAATATCTGCCCCGCAATTCAATGCCGCCTGTTTGTGATTTTCGCTCCACAACAAATGAGCCCCCTGTGCTTCATCAACTATAAGAGGAATACTATGCTTGCTGGCTAACTCAGCTATAGCTTTTATATCGGCCAACGCGCCTGCATAAGTGGGACTGGTAATCACCATTCCCGCAATTTTAGTATCTTTGCCATTTTCTTGTAGGGGTGGATGCAATCCACCCGCGATTACAGACTCCAACGACGAAGCTGACGGTGCTCCCCAAAAACCCCATTCTTCGTCCCACTCAGGTTCAAACCAAATAGGCTGCAGACCGCTTAAAATGAGACCATGAATTACTGAGCGATGGCAATTACGTGGCACAAGCAAATGTGTGCCTCGTTTGGCCAACAAAATAATGGCGGCAACAATACCAGCTGAGGCACCGTTGACAGAAAGTAATGTCGATTCAGTCCCCCATATTTGAGCTGCCCGTTTTTCCAGATCAGCAATTACGCCATCTGGATAGGCGAGCTCATCCAACCCAGGCAATTCGGTCAAATCTTCTTTCAGCCAGCTATCACGAGTGAAGCTGCCATCTACCTGCCAGCCGAATCCTTTATGACCAGGAGTGTGAAACGAAACTCTTTCCTGCCGAATATGCTTTTTTATAGCGTCAGCAAGAGACAATGAATCCTGACGAGAAGACGGAAGCAAAGATTTTAGTGATGATAGCAACGTCGTTTAGTTGGCGCTTATTTAATTGTCTAGCTATTAAACTGAGAAAACGGGCAGTCGCAATCAATACCTTTGCGCATAGTATAACATGCCAATGCCCAAGAAACCTAGCCCTAAAGGCATAGCTTAAATATAGCTATATGTCAGAATATCTATATAATAGCTTGCGGTGCCGACTAGTTCGCTCGTTTGACGGCTACTTTAGCAAAAGTTTCTTCCCTGCGAGAAGAAATGTCTGCCAGTGTTTTTTGCGCTTTCAATTCTGTATATTGACTAACAACAATGGCGGCAAGTATAAGAGTGCAGCCTGAGTAACCCCAAACAGTAGGGAATTCGCTTAGAATGAGCATAGGCCATATTGCCGTGAAAAGAGGGTCCAGCATGGTAGCAATCATGGCCTTTACGGCTTGCACTTTGCCAATCACACAACATTCCAGAATGTTAGGCAATGCCCAGGGAATTATGCCCAGGGCTATGAACAATTGCCAATTGCGGGATAGATTGATATTCCCGGACGGAACAAAAAAAGATACTGCGATGATGCTAACTAAAAAAGTAATGACGTCGGAAATCAGGCAGACATTGATTAGATCGATGTGATTTCTTGTTTTGCCTACATATCGCCAGCACAATTGCATCACAGCAAAAGTAATACCACAGAACACCCCCAAAATATTTCCGGTCTGTGTCTTGGAGTCAAGCTGAGTGCCAACCAAAAGATAAATCCCAGCAAGAGCGAGACAAATAGCCAAACAGTCATATTTAGTGGTGTTTTCTTTCAATAAGCGCGGCGCAGCAAAGGCTACAAGAATAACACCGCTGTAATGCAGGAAAACAGCATTTGCGGCAGATGTTAATTGAAAAGCAAAAACAAGCAAAAATATATTGCTAACAAAAGCAGCAACGCCCAACCACTGTATCGGGCCTCTGGGCAATTGCACCTTAGCATCGATAGACCATAAATAAGCGAATTGAACAATAGCAGCTATCCCGCCCCGCGCTCCGGCAATAACAAAAGCATTGCAATTAAGCAATTTGATGAGAATGCCGCTAAAGCTCCAGAGAAACCCTGCCAAAAACAAAATACCAACCGGGCTGGCAAAAACTGCGGCAATAGATTTTGTGCTCAGACGCATTGATTTTTCAGAGCGTATCCAGAAACTCTTAAACAAGCCATTAGTGCAAATGTCCATTTTAACCTAATTCATGCCTTGACAAAGCAGATTTAACGTGTCTCATTGGATCTTTACCGCATATGCTAGAATTTTAGAACTAAACGCAAGAGGAGCATCTATGGCGAGCACTGTTATATCAGTACCCAAAAACACCAGCATAGATTTGAAAGCCGAACCTTTCAATGCAGATCCAAGCAAGCTTGTTTTACCGTCTGGAATGAAGGTTGGCGTGCTGCTCATTCATGGCTTGACAGGCATGCCTAATGAAATGAAGCCTGTGGCCAAGCAATTGGAAAAAATTGGCTGTGAGGTGGCGGTGCCATTGCTACCCGGACATGATGGCGGGCATAAGGCGCTGCTTGCCACCGGTTGGAAAGATTGGCAAGCAGGCGCGCGCGAGGCTTTAGATAAACTCAGTCAAACCTGCGACAAAATTGTTGTCGGTGGTCTTTCAATGGGCGGGCTTATCGGCATGCTATTGTCTTTGGAAAATCCCAAAGTATGTGGTGTCATAGCGCTTTCTCCCACTATTGAATATGACAGTCGCAATTCTTCCAATCCTTTTCGTATTCTCTTGCCGTTTATTGATCTTTTGCCTTTTACGGGCAGCATTTTCTATTGGACCGAAGCTGCTCCCTATGGATTGAAAGATGAGCGTTTGCAGAAAATGATCACAAAACAAGTGGAAAAAGCGAAACGCGGCGGCTCCACTGACTTTGGCCAATTTAGAACTTATGCTGGATCATTGCGCCAATTGCAGCGTCTGGTCAATGAAGTGAAAAAACAGGCGCCGAGGGTAGAAATCCCAGTGCTTATTGTGCACAGCCTTGAGGACACACTGACTACGCACAGAAATGCGCAGATGTTTTATTCATGGTTAACGAACTGCCCGGACAAAAAAATAATCTGGATGGAAGGTTGTGATCATGTGCTCACACTTGATCTAAAAAAAGACGAGGTAGCCTATCACTGTGCTGCCTTCACCTGCGGCGCTATTGCTAAAGCCAGGAAGACCATGCCGGCAACTGTATAGATAGGTCCTGACTCGTTAGTGAAGAGAGTTCGTAGGGGCGAAGCTTGCTGAGCCCATTTTCGTCGTGCCCGCGGGTCGATTACATCGACCCCTTGTATATTAATTACGTTGGAATTTTAGTTCCAACTGGATGAAGAGACGGGGAAGATAAAGGGTTTTTGACCCCAAAGGACTTTGATCCTGTAGTGTAGATTTACCCACTTCCCCGTTCCTTGTTCATCAGGTCGAACGGTATCTAAGGATTCCGCAAAGATGATCCTGCATTTACAAGGTCGACCCGAACAAGATTCTACATCCGCCGCCAATATATATAAAGGGGAGATGTAATGAAAAGTATCGTCGGAGTGGATGTGTCGAAAGATACATTCGATGTATTTGTGCTTGAACATGGGAAACATCGCCAGTTTCTCAATACCAAGTCCGGTTTTAAACAGTTCTGGTCGTATTTGTTAAAGCTTGATATTCACAAACCGCAAGCCTGTATGGAAGCAACAGGATTGTATTGGGAAAACTTGGCAGAATATCTGCATAAAAAGGGAGCCATTGTTTTTGTTGTCAATGCACGTCGTATCAAGGGCTTTGCCATGAGCGAACACAAGCGTACCAAAACGGACAAAGTAGACGCTGGGGTCATAGCTCGCTTTTGCCGGGCACACATTGCTGAGCTCAAGTCCTGGTGTCCCCCATCTGCAGAAGTGCGAAAGCTGCAAAGCCTTACTCGCCAGCTCGATAGCCTAAAAGGGGACAGAGCTAGGCAGTTGGTGCGTCTGCAATCTGCCCTTTTGTGTAGTGAAGTGTCTGAATCTATCAAGAACTACATCAAATTCTTAAATGGCAGCATTAACAAAATGGAAGAAGCTATCGGGATTTTAATTCAAAAGGATAAGCCCATTGAAAAGCAATATGATCTTGCAATCTCAATCAAAGGTGTAGGTCCTGTAACTGCTAGCACAGTATTGGCTGAGTGTAGATTGTTTAGAGAATTCTCTGACCGTCGTCAAGTTACTGCTTTCGCTGGCCTGGATGTAAGTGAATTTTTATCCGGTAGCTCAATTCACATGAAACCACGCCTTTCTAAAAGAGGTAACTCGCGTATACGCAAAGCAATGTATATGGCAGCTGTTTGCGCAAAACGTCATAACCCAACAATAAGAACCTTCTACAACAAACTGTTAGATAATGGCAAAACCAAAATGCAGGCAATTGGCGCTTGTATGCGTAAACTTTTGGAGATAATCTTTGCCGTCGTGAAATCTGGCAAAAGATTTGATCCTAAACACGTGCAGAATCTCAGCAAACAACAATCATTAGTTGCATAGCATTACCTGTCCAAACAATTTCACAATTGCCAATATTAAATCTGTCTTTTAAACCTGCCTGCGAATGATAGCTTTAGCTATCATGAGTGGGCAGGGGTGTGGCGCCCGGCGCCACAAGAAACCTAATCAGTTTCAACGAAATAATCAAAAACAAGACAAGCAACTATTCAACTGAAATATCTTGATCTTTAACACGGTATCTACAGTAGGTAATTGACATATGTGTGGAATTATCTCGAATGCATCTATACGATCCGTTAAATTGAATTGCAGGGGTAGTTTTAGCTGCCCATTCTAAGCGGTGGTCTGTGAGGAACCATAGGGGGCAAGGGTTACAGAGCCCTGTGTTTAAACCAACGGCTTGGCCGACATAGTGAAGTCGGGGAAAATATTGGCCAGGGATTTTTTTGACACTGCCAGATGATTGTTTAGCACATAGCATAGAACATCGCGAAAATCAGTTGTTGCCGGCACATCACGTCCCTGGTAAAGACTGTTTTCATTTAAATCACTCCAACGCCCATAAACTTTGCCACCGTGGACAGTGCCACCAAGCAACCAGATGGCATTGCCATGTCCGTGATCTGTACCGTTGTTACCATTTTCTTTTACAGTACGCCCAAACTCAGACATCACCACAATCGTTGTTTTTTTGTACAATGGGCCAAGTCCATTGACTAGTTCCGACAGTCCTGCTGCCAGCGGTCCCAGACGATTAGCTAACTGGCCCTTGCCGCTGCCTTGATTGACATGCGTATCCCAGCCGCCAAAATCAGTGAAAGCAATCTGAATAGAATTATCTCGATTCATAAGCAATGCCAGCTGCCGGCCAAAGTCACCATAACTTTTTGGATTGGGAGCGCCACGGCTGGCTGCTTTCTGTTCGGCCAGTAAACTTTCAATAGTGGCATTGTTTTTATTTGCCATATTGCCAGCGCCTTCTCCATTACCAGGTTCGCTCGTGCCAGATAAACCAGTCCGTGAAAACGGATTGTATGGAGCATAACTATCGTTATTGCTTTGTAGGGGCGAGGCTTGCTGAGCCCTGGTCCCGGATCCTGAATCCCGGATGGGCGCGGTAGACGCGCCCGTGTTTGCCGCACCCGCGTTCGCCAAACCAATGCCTGATTTATCTGGTTCTGCCATAGCTTCTTCGATATTGCGATGGGCCGCCATGCCCTCGGCAAAAGCTTTACCAAGATCAGTATTTTGATCGCTATAGAGCTCGGAAAATAAGTCGCCGATCACCGGTCGATCCAAAACAATTTTATTGCCACTTATAGTGCGTGGTGCACTACCCACTTCGGCTGGTCCAGCAAATATGCGCGGCAATACAGCTCCCAGGCTTAATGCTTGCACCGGTGATTTGTTGGAGGGCAACTCGCTGACCAAGCGATTTAACCAACCGGATGTGACAAATTTTTTGCCGGGCACTCCTGTTTCCATATAATCCTGGGCGTCAAAATGTGAACGTGTTGGATCAGGCGAACCGCTGGCGTGTACAAAAGCAAGTGTTTTTGCTTGCCAGAAAGGCACAAGCGGCTCAAGAGCTGGATGTAGCCCGAAATAACCATTAAGATCCAAAGCACCAAGCTCTTGCCCTGGTCTGGGAACGGCAATTGTTGGGCGCACAGCATAATATCTGCTGTCACCGTAAGGGATAACCACACTTAGTCCGTCAATAGCGCCGCGCAATAAAATGACTATTAATTTGTTTTCTGTTGAGCCTGGATTACCATTGCTATAAGCCCAGCTGCTGGTGCCGGGAAACAGGGCAGATAGTGAAATCAAAGAAGCGTTTTGCAGAAATTGGCGGCGATTGAAGTAATACATGATTAATTCTCCTAATAATGCATAAAATCCGGGCTGCCTAAAAGCAATGCCAACTTTAACTTATCCGGTGCCTTGCTGATTACATGCTGCGTGCCAACAGAAAGATTGCCACTGAATATAGTATCGACCTGATTATAGTCAGGGGGTTGTGGGCAGAGTTGCTTCATACGTCCAGAGGCAATGGTTGTAGCAAAACCTATTCGTTTTAATAAAGTGTCTGGATTGAGCCAGGCGGCTTCGGTGTTTTTATAACCATCCGGTGTCAGGCAGCCATACATAGGCATACCTTGTTGGCGAAGAAAGCCCAGAATCGGATCATAATTTTCCGGCTGCGCGCTGGCAGCGCGCAACACCGACACTGTATAGCGGAAGGGATTTTTAAATTTTGCTTGCCTGTATTGCGGATCCCAGAATTCATTGCTGGTGAATAAATCTGCCAGCATGGCTTTGATGTCACCGCCACTTTGCATATAGCGAGCCGTCAATTTGCGCACCAGTGATGCCGGCGGCTGATCAGCAACGAAATATTGTGCCAGCTGATATGAAATGTGCCGGGCAGTAGCAGGGTTGCCGGCTAGAATGTCCAGAGCTTGCTCAATTTCATTTTCGCCGGAACCTTTAATTGTTTGACCAAGCAAAACTTTATCTGAAAAATCATGCCTTCTTGCATCAAAATAACTACCCATGGTTGTGTCGATACCGGCTGCCAATGCCCGCCGACCTTGAGGCGGCAACCCTAAACCGGTGAGAATTTTCGCTAATTGAATGACATCAGCCTGTGTATAACCGCCGTCAACACCTAAAGTATGCAGCTCCATAAGCTCACGGGCATAGTTCTCATTCAAACCACTAAATTTGCCGGATCCTTTGTTGGTCTTGGCGGCTGAGTTTTGCCAATTATCAAGATAGAAAAGCATGGCAGCGTGATGGCAGGTGGCGCCGAGCAAATCTCTGAATTTGCCCATGGTATATGGGCGAATGGCAGTGGCTTCGTAATTGCCAACCCAGATGCGGTCCAAACCTTTATCAGCTGAAATATTGAAATGATTAAACCAGAAATCAGTCATTACTTCTTGTAATTGTCTGGGACTGTAGAGCGCCCGCATAATTCGCAGCCTGGCATTGTCTTGAAAGATTTTATGAGCAATTTGGTGTACTGCTTTTTGTGCCTCTTTTTTATCTTCTGGATTATTGCTATCACTGCGCTGCATAGCAGCTTTTACTGCCGGCGGACCGTAATGAATAAAAAGAGCAACTGGCGACATGGAGAGAGCCTCATCGGCACCAATAAAATCAGTAATTGTTTTTGATTCAGGTATTGATTGTGGATTTAATTGTCGATTAACAAAAGCATTTATACCTATGGCTTTTACTGTTTCAAGATCGCCTGGACTTACACCAAAAGTAAGCCTGTTAAGCAAATAACACATCTCTTCATCACTGATAGCGGCATTTGTTTTAATGGCAGATTTTTTGACTGAATTAATGTTGGCTGCAATTGTTGTGTTGGCAACCATAAGAAGGAGGGCGCTGATAAATATTATTATTTGCTTGATTTTATTGGCTTGGCTCATAAATCACCATGGGCCTACAATACCCAAACTGAACGTCTTGTTAATAATCATTGTGCAATTTTGTGTAGATTGTGTGTATGTTAACAGAGCAATGATTTGCCTTTGTAAATTTCCAGGTTAGACTTAGGCTCTTCTTAACCAGGTTAGACTTAGACTCGATTTAATTTATTTCCGGAAAATTGGGCATGATGACTTTAACGAGGCCGGTGCTCGCACAACAGCATAAGCAGGTGTCTGCCGATATTTCTATCGGTAAATTTATCTACGGCTTAATTTTTATTTTTTGCCTGGCGGCAATAGCATATTTATCAATAGCTTTTTTCTGGGGCAAATTTAGCCGAGCAGAGGTATTTTTTGCTGAATGCTCGCGGGAAATGCTGAGTACAGATAACTTCATTACGCCGCTATATCACCAGCATGCCTTTTTTGATAAACCGATTTTTGTTTACTGGTTGATCATAGGCATGTTTAAGCTATTTGGTATCAACCATTTTGCCGCCCGCCTGCCTTCGGTGATTGCTTCTTTGGTTACAATTGCAATTACGGCCCTGGCAGGATCGGCTTTATATGAAAAATGCAAAGATGTTGGCTTTGATAAGCCTGATGGTAGGCGTATTGGTCTGCTCGCTGCCTGTATGCTTGGCTCAGCCTTTATGTATCTTTCTTTTAGCAGTCTTTGTATGTCGGATATATTTCTGGTTATGTTTGATAGTCTTTCCTTGATCGGTGTTTATGCCGGGATCAAAATTGCTAAAAAGCGTCCCCTGTGCTGGTGGCTGGCATCAGTAAGCATGGGCTGTGCTTTCCTTGCCAAAGGACCAGTTGGTGTGGTTTTACCAGTTTTTGCCTCCTTTATTTATTTGATGCTGACCAGAAATCTTAGACTGATTAAAATAAATCATATCGTCCTTGGATTGGCCACAATTGCTATTATTGGCTCGCCCTGGTTTTATGCGGCATATCTGGCTAACGGCAGTAATGCCTTGATTTACTTTTTTGTGCATGAAAACCTGCAGCGCTTCGTCGGTTCAGCGTACGAGGTACATAAACCTTTTGGATATATGATTGCCGGATTCTTTCTTGGTTTTGCCCCCTGGTCAATCTTATTGCCGCCCGCATTTTTAGCATTTTGTGGTGAGTTAAGAAAAACGAATGGCAATAATATAGAACCAAAAAAATTATGGGCAAGCTTTTCGACTTTGTCGGATAGATTGTCGGGCGAGTTATTCTTGTGGCTGTGGGTATTTGTAGCGGTCGGATTTTTTTGTATTTCGCATGGGCAATGCGACTATTACACTTTGCCTGCATATCCGGCAGCAGCGATTTTGGCGGCAAGATATGTGGAAAGTCTACTTAGTAAAGCCGCAAAGTTTTCAGCAGGTACAACCGCAAGCACAACCACTAGCTCAATCGCAAGCTTCAACGACACAGTCATGTATGAGTGGCGCGGTTGGGATCCCCTATCTGGCGGTAGGAGCGCATCCCCACAGTCTCAACGACCTGTCTTTGCTGGCAATGAACGGGAACGGAATTCTATGCCCTGGATAGTTATGCTCGTTGCCTTAGCGTGCATCGCAATAACAATAGTAGTTGGGATTTGTACAACACAATTCATTCTAGGCGGGGCCAAAAATTCCAGCTGGGACATCCATATTTCTGGTGTTCCCCTTGTTGCCATACCTTATTTTCTCTTGATTCTTACAGGGGCAATTGTATTTTTTGTCAGCAGACGGAAATATGCGTCTGTGTTGGTGGCGGCAGCATCTGGAATTCTTGTGATAACTATACTGTTTGCAAGTTTGATATTGCCACAATTTAATCGTCTTGAACCTGTAGACAATATTGCCAGTCTGATAAAACAATGTCCAAACAATCTTCGCCTCGGCACGGACGCTGCGCTTGCTTCCTGGAATGATGAGATATTATTTCAGAGCGGCAAAGATCCGCAACGTCTGGATGATCTGAGCCAGATGCGCCAATTTGTTGCCAAGGACGGACCAGCTCTTCTTGTTGCACCGATTGATAAATATAAACTATCATTAAATGGAGCAAAGTCCTGGCACATCATTGCTGGTTATAGAGCCGTTACACACAGCCTTACTCCAGGTTATATCATTAGCCGCAAAGGTCGCATAGTTGATCCCACACCGCTCATAGTAGCTACAAATATCATAGGGGCGGATAGCGGGCCTGTAGGGGCGAGACTTGCTGAGCCCGTATGGATTCGACCTCCTAAATGAAACTCAAGCAAATATTTACCAACGTACCGTTCCTTGATGAATTAAGAACATCGTTTCTAACGGCTGTCTGCATAAATGGCGTCAACTTTTTTGACAAAAGTTTTTCAATCACCAAAATTGTTTCGCCACCAGCGCGTGAATTTCTGGCTAGCGGTAAACCAATGCTAGTGGCGTTTTACCACGGGCATTTGATCGGTACGTTGCAAATAATGGAGCAGAGAGAAAATCTAACTGCTTTGATTAGCCGCAGCCGCGACGGCGAATTTTTGGCACGTATGACGATCAATTTAGGCTACAACGTAGCGCGCGGCTCGCCGGCATTTAAAGCGGTGGAAGGCGCCAAACAATTAATTGATGCTGCCCGCAGCGGTAAAAGTTTAATTATAGCTGTTGATGGCCCACGCGGACCTATTTATGAGCCTAAAGAAGGCGTAATTAGAATGGCAGAACTAACCGGACTGCCCTTGCTGCCATTTGTTTGTAAGGGAAAGAAAAATCACTATTTCTGGGGATGGGATAAAATGATGGGTTGCTATTATGGCTCTCCGATTACTTTTATGATTGGTGATCCTATGTATGTACCGAACAAATTAACCGACCAGGAAAGGGAAAATTATCGCCAGCAATTAGCTAAATCTATGCAGTTGCTTCAGGAAAATCTGGATAAATATTGCGCAGCAGTCGCTTAAATAAGCAGAGCCAGATTGCTCTGGCTCTGCTTGTTGTTTTATGGGGCGGATGTAATCCTGTTCTGGGTCGATGCAATCGACCCCCTACAGCGAAGAAACACAAAGGGTTTCTAGGGGCGCGAGGCTTGCTGAGCCCGTAATGCGCCTCTACCCAAACCCCTCGCTCCTGCTACATGCTTGCTTGTCCTTCTGACCAGGTGGCCAGCTTGTGCCAGCATTTGGTGATGGTTTCTTCTGATGTAGCCGTGTCACATTTTTCCGAGCAAAGAGTTTGTATTTCTTTTCTCAAATCGGCTATTTCTTTTTCACGATTGGTGCCGGCTGTTTTGCTGTATTGCTCTAAGGCATCAGCAGCTGCTTGCAGCTCAGCCTTGGCCTGCACCGGCTTATTTTCTTTGAAGGCTTTTCTGGCTAGAATCAAATTGGCTTGAGCTTTTTCCAGAGGCATTTCAGCAACCACATATTCAAATACGATATCGCCTTCGATATTTTTCAAAGCTGTGTCTGCTTCTTCAAATTTTGTGCCGGCAAGAGCCTTTTGTGCATCGTCAAGTTCTGCCATGGTGGAATCTATATCCAGCTGAGCTTTAGCGTCACGGATTTCAACATCGGCAACAGTATTACGACCTTGTACGCCAACAGTTTTCTTAAAGGCTTCGCGCTTAGCAATATGAATTGGCTTTAGGATTTCCACAGTATTTAGCTCTTCGTGCAATGTCACCAGAGGCAATTGCACTTTGGCCTCATCCGTATAGTGTTGATCGCCAGCCTTTATTTCTGTTTTTATGTCATAGATTGGTAGTACTGACTTGATAATCTTGCCTAATTGGATGGCTTTATCTATTTCTGTACCGGCAGCCTCAATATTTTTGGTTTTCAAATCTGTTCTTGCTCGATCGACATGAATGAGCAATTGCCCAGCCGACATAGAGATAGTTTCCTTCTCCTGGTTGGTAAGAGTGGATTCTGGTTTTACATCCACAGTTGAAATAATTTTGGGCTCGGCCATAGCTGCAGTGGCTGTAGCCAAAGCAATAGTGGACAAGAAGGCCGGGTAGTAACTAAATCTTCTCATTGAAATTCCTCCGAATTCTGTTTGGCGAACACGGGCGGATTAATTTAAACGCTCTGTCGGCTGCGCCTCCGCCGCTGCGCGCCCCTACTAACAACTTTGGACATGTTTCCTTATTTTCAATATGTCGGGAATATAGCAGCTTAGAGAAAATCTTTCGTTAAATTTACCGCTTGGCTAGGACAATATTGATCCACCATGACGAGGCTTTGTCTGGATGTAAAGGACCTATAATGCAAGCCATAGCATTTTCAGTCATGAGCGTTAATAGTTACAGCAACATCAGCAATAGCAAGGATTGGGGCGGATACAATCCGCCTATGTTTGTCGTGTCCGCGGGCGTGCATGCTGCGCCCCTACGCATGATATAACGATTCGCAGGATTGGAGAACCGATGAAAATTTATGTAATTGGCGCTGGTGGTGTGGGCGGATTTTATGGTGGACTGCTGGCGCGAGAAGGTTGCGATGTTACTTTTGTTGCCCGCGGCGAGCAATATCGAGCCATTGCTCAAAATGGATTGAATGTAAAAAGTGTTATCGGTGATTTCACCATTCATCCGGCCAAAGTAATTTCTTCCATAGCAGAATTAAAAGCACCGGATTTGGTGCTGGTTACAGTCAAGACATACGATACTGAGGAGGTCAGCAAACAACTAAACCCGGTTGTGAATAAAGACACTGTAATAATGTCACTGCAAAATGGTGTTGATAATGACGAGCATATTAAAAAGTACATCAAAAATGCCATTGTTGTGCCGGGCTGCGTGTACATAATTGCTGAGAGAGCCGCCCCAGGACTAGTCGTGCAAACAGCCGGACCAAGAAAACTAGTCTTTGGCAGCAAAGACAAAAGCGTTGAGAGCAAACTGCTTGCCATTGAAAAACTTATGCGGGATGCGCAAGTTGAAGCTACTTATGCAAAAGATATTGACAAAGGTTTGTGGACCAAATTCCTTTTTATTATTCCTTTTGCCGGCACCACCTCTATCTGCCGCAGTTCAATCGGGCCAATCGTAAATGACCCTGGCACTTATTCTCTTTTTAAACGTTGTTTATCGGAGGTTCTGCAATTAGCCCAAGGACTTAGTATTGATGTAGGGGAAAAGGAATACAACAAAATAATAGAGCGCTACGATGAATATAAATATAAAGATACCGGTGCCAAATCATCAATGCTTGTCGATATTGAAAATGGCAGGCGAACTGAAATTGAATCATTGCATGGCAAAGTATGCCAATTAGCAGCTCAAGTGGGCATGGATGTGCCGGTCAATGAAGTTATCTATAATTCAATTCGTTTATATAGCCGATTACATAGTAATCAATCCGACCCAAAGCACAGCAATCAAGCTATAGGTACTTCCACTGTAATGTCATGAAGTTTGGTTCCAACCCAAGCCTTAACCCCGCCTAATATTTACAAGGAAGTCAAGGAGTCGCGCGAGCTGCGCGAGGTTTGGGTGGCGAATTTAATTTGGGAATTTTGTTCAAATAATAGAAAATCTATCTCGATATCCATAGTCCTTTGGATGTCTGTCAAGCAGTCTGTGCAGGTGTTTAGGGCATAAATAGTCTCGGTATTGATTTCAAAACCTTAGGCTTGATTTTGCTTGGCAAAGTTTGACAAGGTGAAGGCATAGTTTCTAGCCACTTTGGAATTTTTCGTCAGTCTTTACCTAATCCCCACACCACAACAAACAACCATTACTCTTCAGGGGAGAAAGGGTTGACTGGGGATTAGGCGCCTAGGGGGTGTGACTGACAGCTAGAAACGGGAACTTTGACAGAGGACAAACAATCAATGCCCAGAACAACAGACCCGCTGCTGCTGCGGCCAGGGGACGAGGCGATCATCACCGGCCCTGGAGAACCAAACCCCGTCAGGATCGAGATCAAGGCAGGACACCCCTACAGTCCAGATGATCAGTCCGACTACCTGGAGATTCGGACTCCGGGACTTGTCAGGATTGACAATACACTGGATATGCGGCAGTTTTCAGTACGCCAGGCGAAGCCTGGTGCCTCAAGTGGGTGCAATTCCCACCCTGGCAAGAGGCAGAGCCACCTCACCAGGAATCGAGTCTTGGGCTCATGGAGGTAACAACATGAGTTAAGTGTAGACAGAGCGATGTCCGGGCCGTAACGCAAGTGAAGTGATTGAGCTCCGTAAGAACAACAACCGGAGGCCGACAGAGTTGAATTTCTTGGAAGGCAACAGTATGTGTTCGCTAAGGCAATGAGCACAGGAGACTCCGGCGGGGTCTAAGAGCACGGCACGGCAGAAATAGAGGCACTAGGAACCTGGGAGATCCATCATGGTCCTAATGGCGAAAGCTAGAGGGTATGCCTGACCGAGGCACATCTAAAGAATGGCAGAAGCCGTGATGGAAGTCGGACTCGCTGGTAGTACTCCGAGTGTGGGAAAGCCATGCACATGGGGAAGCGGCGAGCAGAATGCACCTTGGATGGGAAACAAGCACCCTACTCAGAGAGGAAATCAGCATGACAACACAACTAGACAAGGTAGCGAAGAAAGCAAGGGAAGATCGAAAACTCCGGTTTACCTCGCTGGCACATTTGCTAACGCCTGAATTCATTCAGGAAACATGGCAAATGATAAATAAAGCGGGGGCAGCAGGAGTAGATGGAGAAACGATAAGGCAATATGAAGCCAATCTGGAAAGAAACGTAAGTGAATTGCACAAGCGATTGCGGGCAGGGCAATATAAGGCACCACCTGTGAGGCGGGTTGAAATTCCGAAGGGCGAAGGAAAAGTTCGCCTGCTAGGGATTCCGACTGTGGAAGATAGACTGCTGCAAGCAGCAGTGGCTAGAATTCTCAGCGCAATTCATGAACCAATATTTCTAGATTGCTCATTTGGATATCGACCGAAAAGGAGCGCCCATGATGCCCTGAGGCAGCTGCGAAGCCATCTCATCGGCGACAAGGTGATGCAAATTTACGAGGCAGATATCCGCGCCTATTTCGACCGAGTCAATCACGATTGGCTACGACGGATGCTGAAAGAGCGAATATCAGACCCGGTACTCTTGAGACTCATTGATAAATGGCTCCGAGCAGGAGTCATGGACGGTGGACTCAAAAGGCAGACAGATAGCGGAGTCCCACAAGGGGGACCAGTATCATGTGTGCTCTCAAACATATATCTGCACTACGTGCTGGATTTGTGGTTTGAGAAACGAGTGAAGCGAGCCTGCACAGGGCAAGCCCACCTGGTCAGATATGTGGATGATTTTGTGGCATGCTTCCAATACAGGATGGATGCTGATAAATTCGGTACATGGCTCAGACAACGATTCTGCAAATTTCAAGTTGAACTAGCAGAAGAGAAAACTCGACGCATCATGTTTGGTCGATTTGCGAAAGAACGACTGGGGGCAACTGGCATAAAGAAGCAGGACGAATTCGAATTTCTTGGGTTTCGCCACATCGGTGGTACAGACCGTAAAGGAAAATTTGCGCTAGTCCGGCTGCCAAGCCAGAAAAGCTGCCGGAAGTTCTTAGACCGTGCCAGAGAATGGCTAAGAGAGCACATCCATTGGAAAGTGCGCGACCAGCGAAAACGCCTTAGCGCGATGCTAACTGGATTCTATCAGTATTTTGCCCTACCACATTGTGGGTCTAAGTTGTACTGGATTCACGGGGAAGTAGTGCGAGCCTGGAGAAATACCCTAAAGCGCCGCAGCCAAAAGAGCAAAACTCACTGGAGCTATCTAGCCACACGCGATTGGTTCGATTTGCCAACACCACGGTCACTCCATGCGACGGTATAACCATGCTATCGACGACACGCATTCTGAAGAGCCCGTTGCGGGAAATCCGCCCGGCGGGTTCTGTGGGGGGTGCAAGGGGAAACCCTTGCGTCTACCCGACGGAACCGATGTTCACTTTGAGCCGGGTATTGGCACTGGTGATGTGGATCTCTTCCCTCTTCAACCTGGCGGCTCAATCCACTTCTGCGTGCCTGTGACAGATTCGGGGGATATTGACGTCGGCGACCTCGACGAAGATCGCTACTCTCCCCGATTTATCCGGTGCACGGTCGAGGGTGGCAACGTGACTATTACCCCGGTCGGAGTGGAGAACGAAGGTATCTGGCTGCAGGTCGAAGTACCCGCGGGTTGCCAGCTCGCCCGGACCACCAAAGAGGAGACCACTGCGATTCTCGCAGGCTGACCCACGCAATCAAGTATGTCAGACGAGGAGACCGGTTCGATCGGTCTCCTCGTCTCGATCGCCACTACCACAAGTGGTGCCGGGGCACCCACTTCGGCACCGTCATCCCACTCAAATTCAGGTGAGGACACGCAATGCGATGCGAAACAGAACGTCTGCTGCTGCGACCAGGGGACAAGGTGATTATGCGTGATCCGGAGGACCCGCGTCTCGTCAACATTGCGGTCGATGTGGATCACCCATACAGTTCAACTGTTGGATTCAACTGCCTGGAGGTTCAGGCGCGAGGACACGTGAGAATGGTCGATTTCCCAGGGCGTATGCGCCTGATCTCTGGGTGCGAATTCGACCTCGATGGGCCCGTCAGCTCCTTTGAGGAAATCGATCTTGAGCCCTCCTGCGGCTCGGTGCTGCACTTCCGGGTGCCCGTCGAGGATGCGGGAAAGCACGAAGCATTTGACGAAGGCGAGGATGGCGAAGTCGAGGAGTGCCGATACTTCCCCAGATTTATCGACTGCACGGTCCAGGGCGGTCACGTGATTATCACCGTGGACGGTGCGGACAACGAGGGCATCTGGCTGAAGATCGAAGCACCCTCCCGGTACGAGGTCACGCGGACCACGGCGGCGGGCACTAGCCCAGCCCCCATGGGCTAGCTGTGCTCCACGTAAGCAAGCATGTAAGGCAAGGAGCCCGATCCGATCGAGCTCCTTGCTCTGATCGCTCTCACCGCGGGCGGTGCCCGGGTACCGACTTCGGCACCATCATCCCACCCAACAAAGGACACAACACCAAGGAGAGGGAGTCATGCTCGAAAGCAAGAGCATTTTCGATCGGTGGCGCAACATTGTTGCTGCACAGATGGGTGTTGCGGCGGATCAGATCACGACCGAGACTCACCTGGTGAATGACCTCGGAGCCGACTCGCTCGACAGGGTGAGACTTGCTCTGTGGCTTGAAGATGAGTTTGACCTGGACGAGATTCCCGATGACGAGGTCGCGAAGTTTCAGACCGTTGGGGACTGGGTTTCGTATGCTGAGAGGCATGCACCCTAAAACCCCCTTATCCGCGACGGGTAAGGACACCACCACAAACGGTGCCGAAGTATCCACTTCGGCACCATCATCACGCCCAGCAAAGGGCACAACACGAGAGGAGAAGGCATCATGCGCGAGTTAGGTACCACTTTCGAGAGGGTATGCCACATTGTCGCTGTGCAGATGGGCGTTGCGAAGGATCAGATCACGACGGACACCAACCTTGTGGAGGACCTCTGCGCCGACTCGCTCGACGGTTTCAATCTGCTCCTTGAGTTCGAAGAGGAGTTCAACCTTCCCCGAACTTCCGAACAGGATGCGGAGACGTTTGTGACTACTGTGGGGGCAATCGTCGACTACATTGACAAGGCGCCCCCCAGGGTAGCGTACGGGGAGCACTGGGAGCATTAACCCCGACGCAATCAAGCATGTCAGACAAGGAGCCCGATTCGATCGAGCTCCTTGCTCTGATCGCTACCACCACAAGCGGTGCCGAAGTCTTGGCTCCTGCACCGTTGTCGATTCCCCAAATCAAATCAACGGAGGCGAGCATGACAATCGAAGAGAAAGTGATTGAGATCGTTGCCGAGCAGATGGGTGTGTCGAAGGGCACGATCAACAGGGACACCAACTTTGTCAACGACCTTGGTGCCCTTTCGCTCGACGCAGTCGACCTGGTGTGCGAGTTTCAAGATGAGTACGATATCGAGATTCCCGATGAGGCAGCAGCGGAGTTTCACACAGTCGGGCAGGTGGTAGCGTACCTTGAAGAGCACGTCAGGCAGATTCCCCCTGTGTGATGCGATACTCGGAAAAAAGCGTGTCGACTCGCTGGAGTAGGGATTGGTGGTGGTCAGGCAAACCACCGATCCCTGCTTCCGGCGCCCTCTGTCCTTTTATTTACTTTTTTGTTCCTAGGCATCAATTTGGTTAAGCGTTCTTTGATGCAGCTAGTTCAACGTAAGCTTTATACTCTTATCCCAAATTCATTGAATTTGATGCGCAAATCATCAAGTCCGGTGAATTGAAACGCATTCAAGCCAACGGCACGAGCGCCCTCGACATTGGGCTGGAGATCATCTATAAAAAGACAATGACGCGGTTCCATACCGCTTCGTTTCAGCACTTCGTGGTAAATTTCCGGTTCCGGTTTTATGTAACCAACTTCATGCGAAAGGATTAATTCATTGAAGTGGCGCGAAACATTGAATTTGTTTTCCAAAAATGTGAAATTACTGTCGTTTATATTGGAAAGCAAGTATAGAGGAAACTGTTGACGCAATTCTTGAAATAAATTTGTCATTTGCACATCTTCATCAAGGCTGCTATTCCATAAAACATGGAATTCTTCTTCTGTTAAATTAGAGCCAAGAGCTTGATTTAAACGGTTAACTAATTCAGTAGTGGTTAACTTACCGCGCTCATAATGTGACTTATTAACCTGGTCGAATGTAGCAACAAATGCTTCAGGGCTAACTCCGGCAGCTTGGGCTAGACCATGGCAAACGGTTTTCCATTCATAGCTAACAAAAACACCGCCCATGTCAAAGACAAGTAGCTTTATTTCTGTATTAGGAGTAGCCTGATTAATTTTAATACTTTGCATAATTTTAAGACGGTGGGCATGGTGAATATCGGGTACAGAGAATGGGCTCAGCAAGCCTCGCCCCTATACGAACCTTGCTTCTATGATTCCAACGATCTGGTGTCGATTTAATTTAAAATAGCAGAACGCACACTTACAAGACAGTCGAATATCTTTATGATGACAGAGGAATAGTAAAAAGTAAAGAAAGGCCGCAGATTTTGCGATCTTTCTTTAAGGACTGACCCTAGTTCACTTGCTGGTTTGGGATATTCTTAGCTGATCACGAGAAGCGGTACTGCAGGCGATACCATGCTTATTGAAGCAATGCTCTATTGTTGGGCGATATTGCCCAGCGCAGATTTGCTGATCGGCAGTAATGAGCGCGCGCAGCATGTCCGTGAACATAACTCTATGGCCCGGCAATAATGCCACGGCCATGAGGTTTATTTTCACGAATAGCTTGATCTGCTCCTCAATACTTTTGCCAGGTTGAGTTGCCATGGCAATAAGCAAATCAGCCAGGGCGCCGCCAATGATCAAACCATCGGCATGCGGCTCTCCGGTTAAATCAGCCGGTACACTGCGGCTGTTCTTTTGGGTGCGAATCCCAAAAGGCGGCAGCGAATATTTACCAATTACACGTGCGTCATCTTTTAAATTGCGCTTGGTTAATTTATTGCCCAATTGTTTGGCATACCAGATGTCGCAGAGATAGTCCATTACCAGCGTCCCCAGGACATCCCCAATCGCTTCATTTAATGCCGCGCCTTGCGCCCCGGCAAGATCACTGCTCACGCTTTGCCAATGCGCAATTACATGTCCGAATTCATGGTTGGCTACGCCGAGATCATACGCTATATGTTCGGTCAGGCCACCATGCTCAACACCCGTGCCTACGCCAAGATGTATTTCGTAATGGAGCGGGTCAAAATAAGCGTTATCTTTAAGCCCGGTATCATTGACTACAACTGCGAGCGATTGCTCTGGTTGTGTCATGCCTGATTGCAGATATAGCTCAAGTTGTTTTGCCAAAGTGAGAAATACGGACACAGCGGCAAATTCAGCCTGGCTGGGGCTATAGCAGTAGCTGCCATCAGCCTTTGCATAGACCATGTCCATATGTTTGCTGGTGAACATATCGAGATAAGCATTGCGCAACACTTGCGGATTAGGCAGGTGTTCCACAATTACTTTGCTCACTTGCGGTGGTATGGGCTTATTTGGGTCAGGAGTCTTAAGCAATGCCCTGGCTTTTACCAGCGCCGATATTCTTGAGTGGCCGTTGCAGGGGCGAAATTTATGAGCCCGCTTACGCCGCTCAATTATCTTGCCTGTGTTAGCTAACACCAGACACGTGTAGCTTTCGCCAGGAAGGCTGCATATAAATGTAACCTCATATGCCAATTCAAGCTGACCATTATGCGCTACAAGCATTAGATTGGCGCAGGCGGAAGCTATCGGATGCTTGCAGCCTGCGCTTGCCAGCCTGATTGCCTCAGTCTTGCTCAACAATGCTTCTGGCTGTGATTTTATCTGTCCATATTGCAATGTTGAGGTGAGGGAGAAAATTTCTCCCTCTTTGTTCATGGACATATGCAGGGCACCGCCATAAACCGGCAAGAGCATTTTTTTGTCCGCACAGCCGGCCATTTGCTTGCAGCTAATTCTATAGCCGAAGGCAAATGGAGTGATGTTAGCTATTTCCAGCTCGATGTTTGCTGATCGCAAATCATCTTTTATGCCAGGCAAGTTGATGAATTCGTGTGCGATGTAAAATGCGTCGATTTCATCAATGGTCCTTACCTTAACCCGATATGTGGTTTTAGGCAAAGTTTTGCTTGCCCACAGCCACGCAGTTGGGCATGAGAATAATTGCTTGAGCCCGCCTTTGCTGGTTGTCGTTAATGAACGCCAATGCCCATTTTGATCAAGATCAATTTCAATGCCCTTGCTTAATTGGGCAATTTGCATTAATGTGTTTGTTAAGCTGTTGTCTTTCATAATTTGCTCCTTATGCAAACGCCCGGCTGTTCTCAGGTGGAAAGCAGCCAGGCAATAAGCGTGTTGATGAGTGATTAATTAGGCAACAAGAAAGCGACCCCGATTGTTTTTTCAGGGTCGCTTTATTACAGAAGCTAGCGCTAACTCGTGAGAGCTAGCACAAACTTATGTCAGGTTGCGCTATCTGTTGCAGTTACGGAGCAAGGACGGTCAATAGCCGTTGGTAAACCATAGGTAATCAGTGAACGGCGTCCTTAGGCGTAGTGCAGGCGCTTGCGCCGTCACCCTCTCCGGACGTGATCTTCATAATCATCTACCCTTTTATTGAACATGCCGAATCAACCGGCTTGCTTGAAACCAGTTGATTCAGATGCAGACTCTTTATTTGTTTTTGCGCTATTAACTCGCCTTGCAGATAACTGTATAAACAGACACCCGAGCGTAGAGAAAATAGCATGCTGAAATCAAGAGTAATAATGGCAATTACCAGCTTAAATGCATTAAAAATGGCCTTTGCACGAACTTTATGTCTAGCGCAGCTGCGCTAATGTCTAAGGTTTTGATAAGTATTCAAAGACGGACGTATCGAAGGTTCAAAATAAAAAGAACAATTAGAAAAAAAATAAATAAAGATAGTGGATAAAGAAAGAGATCGATGCAGCCTATGGAAACGGGTGGGCAGATCCCGTTTCCATAGGTGCATTCATGTTAAGCCTCCTTTCTGGAAGTTGAACTTGCACGATTGCTAACCAACTTCCCGAATGCTGTTCAGGAGCCAACGACGCCCCCGGGCAAGCAGGACTGCCGTGTCCTGTGGAAGAATGTCAAAATTCAATTCATCCAACCGTGCGATCAGAGCGTGGATATGTCCCTGCAGCACTGTCGGCTGCTCCGCCTTAATTCCGAGGATGGTCCGCACCCTTCTTGTGCCGTCCATCAGATTCATGTCGAGTTCGTCGACAGCAGTCCTCTCGATGAGCTGTCCCTGGGCATCGAGCCTCGCCTCGTCCAGAAAGGAGAGTCCCTGGAGCGCTGCGGGGTACGACACCTTGTACTGAGTCATGGTCATTCTCCTGGGTAATGTTGAAGATCAGATGGTTGGATCCTGCGCATTCACCTCACGCCTCCGAGTTGGAAAACCGGGCATGAGGTCCTTGTGATGTCGGCGGAACTGATGCATGGGGATAGCTTCCGTGCTATCCCCGCGTTTTTTGATATGGTGGGCAAGGTAAGCCCTCTTATCAGGACGTCGGGTCCGGTACGTCGGCGAGATCATCCCCGCCTGAGGAGGCGTCTGCGGAAGCAGTCCTGGTTGCCACCCTGAGTTTGGATCGGTCGATGGACCGGCTGAACATCCTGAACATGGCGACCGTGTTTGGGGAACTGAAGGCAACATCGTGCCCCACGATGGTGGATACGATGTGTCCAAGACTCTCTGTGAGGTCCGCGATCTGGCGAAGGACATAGTCCATGTTGTGACTGCAACGGCTGGCGCTCTCCGCGTTGCCCAACCTTGCATAGCACCTGGCCATGGACCTGTTGACCCGGACCAGTTCCACTCCCCAGGGAATGAGTTTCGCCTCGAGAATGTTCTGAGCCTCCTCGTAGCACTCGATGGCTTCGAGCAAATCCGTTTGGAGCTCCTCATTGGACACAGGGGGGTCAGTGAAATAGCTGTCCTCCTGGGCGTTGTAGCCCGACAGTGCGTCGCCTAAGGACTCAAGCGCCTTGGCCAGTCGCAGGGGTCGGGCGGCGTCGGCCCGAAAGATCTGAATTGCATCTGCCAGAGTCAGCTTCGCCTCGTCCGACCCCAGGACCCTCCCCAATCCCAGGAGCGCCATCCCGATGTTGGGGTGGTTTGGCCTGAAGAGCCCTCGAAAGCCCGAGAGGCAACTACGAAGGTGTTGCTCCGCCTTGTTCCGGTCGAAGCGGAGGTACGCCAGTCCAACGCGGTACTCCTGCCGAGCAGTCTCTGTCACCAGTCGTCTGTCCATCGCCGAAACTCCTGTCCTGAAACAACATGTCTCCCACCTCGCCAGAGAACCGTCAATGCAGTAACAAT
>Ga0364915_10180_pt1 | contig 26383 bp, 26 predicted proteins | sample ExccelJu500001D4_3_FD_206958 | JGI IMG/M metagenome (GOLD analysis project Ga0364915, IMG submission 206958) | Enriched cells from Trout Bog Lake Hypolimnion, Wisconsin, USA - BchlTB.June25.5000.01.D4 | ecosystem: Environmental > Aquatic > Freshwater > Lake > Hypolimnion/Profundal zone | place... | reverse complement strand
CGACAGCGTAATTTTCGTCTTTGGCTGCTTCGTCTGGTGCCAGTAAAGATAGATTATTATCTACGCCACTTTCTAAAACATTGCGCCAATGATATAGACCATGCTTGCCCGATCTGTTTTGCTCAAAATAAGCAAGATAATCTCCAAAATGCTGAACATATTTTGTCAAAGTTTCTTTTTGAATTTCCTTTTGCTCACGCTTTTCTTCGCTCAGGGTATTGACAAGAGTTTGCACTAGAAATGGTTTGGCAAGATCATGCCCATCCCAGATGCGATGTGGAGATATAGTACGAGGCATGTAGCCGTCACTATTTTGATAAGAAAGAAAATTTTCTATGATTGGAATTGCTAGGTTATCGAGCCCGGCTTTTTTTGATATCTGTGCAAAAAAACAAGCATCCCAATCATACATCTGTAAATAGTGTCCGCTAAGTGAGCGCGCTGGCACTGCAGCTTTGTCGTCTGCGCCAGCAGTTACGCCAAAGCTGGGAGTAACAAACGGGAATTCGAGTTTATCTTCAGGCTCATGCAGGCAAAGACGTGCTTTCTCGATGATAAAACCTTTTAGTTTGTCTAAATTTTTCATTTGTTTGGTCTGCTGATACTTTGTGCGAGCTTGACTAATTTTGCCAGAAATTCTGGCATCTGCGCAGGCGATTCAATTTGAAATTTAGCTGTTGATCCATTGTCCGTACCGATATAAATGCTGATACCTTGGCGATCATTTACCCATTTAAAGGCTGGTTCATCAGATCGAGAATCGCCTGCATAAAGGGGTACCCAATCTTGCCAATCAATTTGTAGTATACGCTCCATTTCATCAAGACCATAAGCTTTATCCCACTTTATAGGCGGCCATATTTCATAGCTTGTGGGCAAAGCGCGAAAGATTAGCTCAGGGAATAAATGTTTTAATTCGCTAACTATATTATGCACTAGATCCAAATGTTTAGCTGGCGTGAGATGCCAGTGCAAGCAAAGCGTGAGACCATGATCCTCAAGGATTGTTTGGGCCTCGGGCGGCACCTTCTCCTGTATCTTGTCCTTGGCAGCAGATAGAAGTGGTCTGGATGAGGCAGCTGTACTATTAACGACATTCTGCTTGTCTGGAAAACTAATCTCCATGCCGTAATTTCCAGCTAGTATTAAATCCTGCTTGTCGAAATCACTACTTAGCTGCCCTAAGTCACGAGCACTGAGCATTGCCACTGATACTCTCGGGCAAGCAGCAAGGTCTTGCAGGAGATTCTTTACTGGAGCTGCGAAAATTGCTTTGTCCGGATAGGGATTAAATGGAACAAGAGTGCCATCGCGATCAAAAATTGCAAATAAAGATCGTTTGCTAAGCTCTATGCTGATTCTATTTATTAAAGCATCTATGGACATAATTTCTTATAAAGAATCTCATAGTTTGTGATCATATTGGCGCTGGAAAAATATTTTACAATGCGCTCACGACAAGTTTGCCTGGATATTTTTTCAATTTCCTTAAACCGTGCTATTAGTTCTTCTTTGGTTTTTGCAATTATTCCTGTTTCTTTGTCTGTGATTATTTCTTTGACGGCTCCTCTGTCAAATGCCAATACCGGAGTACCGGTGGCAAGTGCTTCCGCTACCACCAGACCAAACGGCTCATCAAAAGTGACTGGATCAAGCAAGGCAATTGCGTGGCTGTATAGTTCTAGTTTGTTATTGAAATCAACTTCACCTAGATATTTTACGTCTGTTGTTCCCAACCAGGGTTTTATCTTTTCGGCAAAATATAAACGGTCTGCCTGATCTACTTTGCCGGCTATTTTAAGAGGAATTCCCAGCGCCTTAGCAATTTCAATCGCCTCAAGAGTGCCTTTATCCTGGCAAATCCGCCCCAAAAACAACAAATAATCCCTTTTGGTTTGCGAATAAAGCGGATAATGATCAATGTCTATACCATTGTATATGGTGGCGATATAATTTAATTCATTTGGATAATTTAATTGCCTGTATGCATTACTAATAGCCACGAAAGGCAGATTTTTGTAGGCTAAATATATGTCAGCGCAGTATTTTTTAACCGGGTTGTGGTTTGTGGTCACTGTGTTGCATCTAAGTCGCTGCAGAAAAGGAAGAGCCTGATAACCCATATGATTATGAACAATGTCAAATTCATTTTGCCGGCGCTCCAGCTCAAGTAATAGTCTTAGGTCATATGCTTGCCAGTGCCGAACAGGCTCCGCAACGTTTTCTCTTAAAGCACTTTCTGTTACGGATACCAACTTTGCCTGTGTTACAGAGTCTCCGGAAGCAAAAAGCGTAACCTCATGTCCACGCCTAACGAGACCTTCGGTGAGAAGATTCACAATTAGTTCGGTGCCGCCATAATGGTGTGGTGGCACGCTTTCAGCAAGAGGCGCTAATTGTGCTATGCGCATTTAAGTTTCCACTATTATCCGGACATTACCCGATTTGCGCAGAATCTGGCATACAGTTGATCCGTTGCTGGTGTCAAAGGCGAGATCAATTTTCGCTTTGCCCACTGTAAGACCTTTGATTGTCAGTTTGCCTAACCATTCGGGCAGTGTCGGTTCCACAATGCGGATGCAATTATTGACGGCATCAGGCTGAAAATTAATGCACGTTTTAATCATTTGCAAAAGACTGCCGGCAGCCCATGCCTGCGGCGAACAAGAAACCGGGTATGACACAGGTCCGTAGCTGCCTATCCTGTCAAATCCACAAAACAATTCAGGAAGTCGATTGTCCGGATAATTAAAGGACACATCTAAAATGCCGTGCAATATCTTCTTTGTGTCTTCCGTTCTACCCATTCTACGCATGCCTTGACCAATAATGGCGTTATCATGCAGCCATACTGATCCATTATGGTAACTGATGGGGCTGAAGGCAATAGCATTGCCAGAAAGCGTCCGCACACCCCAGCCGGAATGAAGGCCACTTTCCATTAGCTTGTCGGCGACAGCCTGAGCTTTGTCGTACTCTAATATATCGGTGAACAAACAATGGCCGGCATTAGAGCTAATTACATCTGCTTGTTTGTTTTCCCCATCTAGAGCCAAACATATATATTTTTGCGATTCCATCCAGAAATCACGCCGAAAGCGGGCTTTCAGGCTGTCGGCTGCAGCCTCAAGCTGCTTAGCCATAGTTTTATGCCCCAATAGTACCGCTACTTTTGCCACTTCGCGATAGGCAGCATAAAGATATGCTTGTGCTTCGCAAACAGCTATTGGTGGCTTAGCCAGCTTGCCGTCAGCATACATAATTGAATCAGAAGAATCTTTCCAGCCCTGATTTTCTAATTCGTGTTTATCAACTTGTTGATAGCGCAAATAGCCATTGCCTGTTTCTAAGGTTTGATCCAGCCAGACAAATGCTAATTTAACTGCCGGCCAGAGGTGTTTTGCAAATTCAAGATCACCAGTCCACTTTATATATTCACAAAAGAGTAGTAACCATAGCTCAGTGGCGTCAATAGTCCCATAGTAGGGAATGTGCGGAATTTCATGAGCGCGAGCCATTTCACCAAACCTTATTTCATGCATAATTCTTCCAGGCTGCTCAGCTGTATAGGTATTTGTTTGCTCACCTTGATAGGCAGCTAAGATTTCGATACATTCTCTGGCTATCTCCGGCATAAAAGGCAAAATTTGCAAACCGGCTATGGCGCTGTCGCGGCCAAAGATTGTGCAATACCAGGGAATTCCTGCCGCTAAGCCAAAGCCTTTAGGTGTTGACTGGCGCAGAATAAAAATATCGTTGAAGCAGCGTTCTAAGGAGAGATTGACAAGCTGATTTTCAGTAGTAATCGATGTAAGCTGACTGAGCCAGTGACTATATTCGTCATCGATTGCTGCTTGTGAGATCTGGAAACCTTGCTTTGGCTGGTCGGCACTGAGGCTGTGACCGCCCCAGACTGTATCAACGCATAATTCAAGCTCGATTGGTTGATGCACCGGCAGGTGTAATTGGAATATGGCTGCCCCATCAACAATTTTATTTGGCTTGCAACCGAAGAATTCGATAATTGTTTCCAGCATCATGCCATCGACGCCGCGATAAGCAAGAAAAAGTTTTTGCTCGTCAGCGCTGCTTTGCGGTAACATGCGCTCGCCTCTTTGCTCTCGATTAAGCCCCCGCACCTCGAACATATCAGCAAAATCACAGTGAAACTTCATCTGCAGCTCTACGTCATACGCTTCCCGCCCGAAATTTTCGATTGTGACTTTTTCCCAAAGCAAATGACCAAGAGTTACTTGGCGTCTTACCGTTAGCTTTTGTGGAGGTATGTCGCCGGTGAGCGGATTAGTATAGAGAAAACCGCCTGAATACCCTCGCTTGATATCGCTTGACAGCAAAGATAACGGGATATCGTTTAATGTCAATTCCCATTGACTCAAATGCCTTGTATCCTGGCGGTAATAGCCGTAACCAAGAGTGTTGCAAGCCGGAATTTGTCCAAGTTGATCCAAAATCAAAAAATGGCTGCCATGCTTTAAAGCTAGGCGAGGGTGGGCGGCATCGGTCAAAACAAAAGGCATACCCTGGCAAAGCGGCCTGGTGTCGACTTGATAATTTTCAGGTTTAAGTAATTGCTGGCTTAATTCTGCCACTGTTATCTCATTTGCCTCATATCCGTCCAGATTTAATTATATTATTCCGCCAATAAAGAGCATACAACCCTGGCGCCAAGATGAACAAGCCGGTGACAATGATTATAGTTAAGTAAATAGGATAAACATGTGTAAGCATATCTATCATGTTGTCCATAAGGCTGCCGATAAAACCAATAAAAAAATAAACAAGCGGATTAAATCGAATAATTTTGACAACGAAGTACCACATGATGATTTCCCACAGGCATGAAGAAAAGGCATCAATGGCAAAATCTTGCCAATATCTTGCTGAAGAATAAGTGATTAAATTAAAGACAATTATAAATATGACATACATGGTAAAGCCGGAACAAAAGCGTTTATATAGCCCAGCCAATATGCCTAGCAACATTAATTGATTAAGAGCAGCAGAAAGGGACTCTGCAAGAATAGCCAGCCATGGGAAGGCGACATTGGCTAGAGAACAGGTTGCGGAAAGAGATTCAAGCGGACAAGCCGGCGAGAAATGAGCATGCAAAGTGTCGGCAAGGGCATTAATGGCAATGTGTAATGAGGCAAGTGACAAAGCAATTAGCCATGAATTTGCCTCTATAACCAGCAATAATCTTTTTTTGCCCAGCACTGTATATAGTGCCAGCAAGGCAGCGGCAAAGCCACAGAAATAATAAAGAAAATTCCATTGCACTGAGTCCATATAGCCGGTGACCTTGCTCAGGAGAAAGGAGTATAAAGGCAGTGTGGTCAAATAGGTGCGATAAAATTGAGGATAGCTGTTCAAAGATTCAATAAGCGACAATCCAATTAATGGCAAAGAAAATAAATAAGCAATTTTCCATCTGATCGGCTCAGTTTTGAGCAAACCAAAAATCCAGACAATGCCTGCCAGACAGAGACACACATTGAAGATATTGCGCATTTGCAAAAAAATCTCATCTCTAATGGTTCTTTTGTTGTGCTCGTTTAGCCACTGATCAGGGAGATCATAGTTAGCGTCAATACCTGAAACAATATTGCCAAGAACGCTTACTGAAACTTTAAAATCTGCTTCTGATACTTTCAGACTTGGCACTGTATACGTAAACGTATAGTCGGTTCTTTCCGTGCGCTTAAACTCCTGCAAGTTTTCAAATTTATACGGTTGCCACTGGGGCTGTTTTGTTTTCAGGTATGATTCAACAAGACTGCGGGCACTTTCAGCCGATAACCTTGCTCCGGGAGCGTCCTCTGGTAGAGTTAAAGAAAAGGCTTCAACTGCACCTTTGTGGTTCAGCAAGACTTCATATTCTTTAGGATCTAAAGGTTTGAAAAAACGCACCTCCCAGTACATACCCTCACCAGTAGCTTTAGCTACATCCAGTGCTCGCTTTAATTTGACTTGTTCAAAGACATATTGCAATTCAAGAGCATCGGTTTGATCTGAGAGCGTAGCTACATTTTTATAAGGCTGTGGATCTATACCCTGTCTGATCAATTCTTCTTTGGCTAACGCTATGGCTTGCGTGCGCTCAATATTGAGCTGCATGTCTTTATTTACAGCTTCATAATTGTTGAATGCGAACATGGCAAGTAGGCTGACACTAGTGAGCAGCAGTAGTCTAAAGGTCGCTGCTTTAGCTAAAGGCAAGATATTTTCTACCTGAAAAGAAGCAGTGACAATGTCTGTAATTGGCTCCTTAGAAGGAGTTTTATCAATTAAGGAGAAATTTTGTAATGCTGATTCATCGCTATAGCCACGTTTTTTGGCCCGCCAGCGAGCAAAGAAATAGAGCAAAAGAAAGGGCAGAACTGGTATTAGAGCCGAGCCTTTAAGCCAGAGATCATGGGCGCCAAAAAGAGGCTTACTGTCAGCTAGAGCATCAAATAGATAGTGAGCTACCAGGCAAGGGAAAAGCCCGTATCTTCGTAAAATCCAGCCATGAAACATGCCAACGGCAGTCAGCTCCAGTCCACGAGCATAAGCTGGCTCCTGAGGATAGGTGCTGTGCATAAAGCCCCAGGCGGCAGCTTGAAAAATATTGGCCAACCAGAACAGGCGAGTGAGACGTTGAAAAAGACTTAAAGCTAAAACGCGATACAAAAACTCTTCATTGATTGCAGCTGATACACCGGTGGCTATGGCAGAAAGGCAAGGCACAACAGTGCTCAAAACCTGATAATTATCCACACCGGAGGGGCACCAGATATGCCACCACTGTCCACTCAAATAATAAGCAATTATCCAGCCCAGATCTATGCCCAGCAGAATATGGCCAAGCAAACTGCCGATTATCATTGGTTTGCTTCTTATGCCATCAGGCGAAAGAAAGTTTTCGCAAGCTATTTTTGTCGGATAATTGAGCCGGTAAACTAATTCAGTGGCGCCGGCCAGCATCATATAGCTTATAAACTTGGACAGGCTGCCGGTCAAATTCTGGATAAAAAAGTCCATCAAATAGCCGGAAAATAATTTTTGTGTGTTATATCCGTCAATTACCGAGGCAATATTATTAAAAGATTCCAGCAAATCTATACAAGTCATCAAGCCGGCCACACCCAGTGCAAAACGCCAGCGCAACCTTCTGGTGGTAAAAGCCCAGATAAATATAAAAACAGATGCTACCTGCAGCAGTGAATAAAAAATAGAGGCAATACTTTCATAAAGCTCGTTATAAGAACGCAAAGTGTGAAATTTGCGCTCGAAGCTCTCCGGCACATAAAGAAAATAATTAAATTGATTGACTAAATTACCGGCGATGCCAACCTGAAGGCGTAGTTTTGCTCCATTAAAATCGCGCTTTGTATCTTGCCAGGTAAAGGCATAATCAGTGCGATGTTTCTGGGTGAAAGAGGCGCTTTTTATCAAGTTAAAGGAAACCAGCGAAAGACCAGCCTTATCCTCAATAAAGTGTTTGGCCAGCGCCAGTGCTTCGCTTTGAGGAAGGGAAGGCAGTTTGCGATCATTTTCTATTTCATGAAACAAACCGTAGAGTTGTCCGGCAGGACTTAGCCAAATTCTACTTTCTTCCTGTTCATATTGTCGGCAAAAACGTGTGCGCCAGGACCAGATAGGCAGATCGTCCTTCATTAATTTATTGGCTTCGCTTATGCCTAAGCAATATTCAAGGAAAATCTTCGCTTCTTCGTCAAAGGTAAACTGTGTAGACTCGATGGCTCTTAATTTGTTATAGCCAAATTCGCCTGCCAGCTGTCGAGCTTTGTGAATAATGCTGCCGCGGGGCAGCTCAAGATTAATGGATGCAGACGGGAATACCTGCGCATCATAGCGCAGATACATACAAAAACCGATCAGGCTGAATAAAGCAAGCCACCATATGCGGTTTTGAAAAACGGCTCTGCTTAGCGAAGAAAGGCTTAATTGTCCTGGATTCTTAAACGGCAATTTAACGGCTACCTAAAAATATTGAATACATTGTAAGTTAAGAAGGCGGATTGTAATAAGATCATGCTATATTTAGAGCAAATAAGGCAGTGATGTTGCGAAATAGTGAGGCAAACCATGGTTTTGCAGGACAGTGCTACCAAAACAGAAGCGATGATGGAAAAAATTCGCTCAGGCGGTAAGCTTGAATCGGCGTCCGAAATTACCGACGAATATAAAGAGCTTCTTTTGACCTTAATGATTGCCCAGGCTGATTCTGAACTGGCGGGGGCTTATGGTTATATACCTTGGATAGAAGGGGCACCAACAGTGGCCGAAAAATTGGCCATGGCTAATATTGTTAAAGATGAATGCCGGCATGCCAAGGCTGTTTATGATTTGCTTGAAAATCTAGGCGTGGACGTTAATAAGCTCATTTTTCAAGACAAAATGAAAAACCGCATGAAGGTCTTTTATGAGCCCATTAAAACCTGGGCTGATTTAGTGATGTTCAATTTTTTGATGGACAGGGCGGCAGGGCATCAATTGCATGATGCAGCTGAGTGTAGTTGGGGTCCATGGTCGCGGACTATGATGGGTATTGAAAAAGAAGAATTAATGCATGTCGCACATGGAGAAACCTGGGTGCGCAAATTATCGCAAGATCCAAAACAAAAAGACAATGTGCAAAGAGCGCTTGATTTCTGGTTTCCAAAAGTAAATAAAATTTTCGGTAAGGCAGGCACAATCAGCGTTATCGCCATTTCAAATTGAAGCAAAGAGATAATCAAGACATAAGAGAAGTTTGGTATAAAGAAATTACACCTTTGCTTGAATCGCATGGTTTAAAGGTACCCGGCATAAACGTCATAGAATAAATGGTAAAAACGGTAAAGCACACTTCGGTCTGGAATCCGGATATGGAGCTGCAGCCGCATGCGCAGCTCAAACAACTGCAATTAAGTCGACTCAAAGACTTATTGATCTATTTGCAAGAAAACAACTCATTTTACAGGCAGCAGCTAAAAAATGCTGGTATTACTAGCAGTGATATCCAATCTCTAAATGATTTGTGCCATCTTCCTTTTACAAGCAAAACCGACTTGCAAGAAAATTACCCTTCTGGTCTATTTAGTAAACCACTCAATGAATTATCTCGCTTGCATGCTTCCTCAGGAAGCAAAGGCCGGCCGGTTATGGTCGGCTACAGCAAAAAAGATTTATCCACCTGGGCGGAAGTTTGTGCACGTTCTTTAATGTGCGCCAGTGTCACAGCTTCTGATATTATCCAGAACAGCTATGGTTATGGACTTTTTACAGGTGGACTTGGTGTTCATTATGGAGCCGAATTGCTGGATGCTACTGTTATTCCTGCTTCCGGCGGTATGACCAGGCGCCAGATCAGTCTCTTGCAAGACCTGCGCCCTGCTGTTCTTTGTTCTACTCCTACTTATGCACTCAATATTGCTTATACAATGGAAGAATTAGGGATTCCTTTGAGCACAATTAGTCTTCGCCTGGGTATTTTTGGTGCCGAGCCGTGGAGCGAAGAAATGCGCAAATTGTTGGAAGAAAAGCTTTCTCTTAAAGCATTAGATATTTATGGACTAAGTGAAGTAATTGGTCCAGGTGTTGCTATGGAATGTCCCTACTCTCGCGAGAGTAGTGGTGGTTTGCATATTTGGGAAGATCATTTTCTAGCTGAAATAATTGATCCTGTAACTGGAAAACCATTGCCTGAAGGGGCAGAAGGCGAGCTTGTTTTTACGACATTAACGAAAGAAGCTTTGCCTTTATTGCGTTATCGCACCGGTGATATATCCAGTCTTAATCGTAAACCCTGTCAATGCGGGCGGACAATGGTGAGAATGGCGCGAGTGAAAGCAAGACTTGATGATATGTTGATTATTCGCGGCGTCAATTTTTATCCAACGGCAGTGGAAGAAATTTTACTCTCTCGTCCTGAACTTGCGCCACGTTATATGTTCATCATCGATCGCGAAAAGGCCCTCGATACGCTTTGTTTGCAAGTAGAATTACATCATCAAACAGCACGAAACTGGAAAGACATGAACGAAGCTGCTGAAGCCGCAATGCAGAAGAAGAAACTTAAAAGCGAAATACAAAAATTGCTCAAAGATATGCTTTTTCTGGCAGCGGAAGTGGAATTGATGCCACCGGGATCTCTGGTGAGCGCTGAAGCTAAATCAATTAGAGTGATTGATCGCCGGACGACTCGACAACCGGACTAAATGTTTATGTTACTATTGCAGGCACAGCACTAATGATGCCAATATCCGGGCTTGCCAATATATCCAGGGATATTAGCTTGAGATATTTAAGGAGTATTGATCATGGTCAAACTAACTGCCCTTTATAAAAAACCAGGCAATATAGAAGAATTTGATCGCTATTATAGAGATGTACACACACCACTGGCACAAAAAATGCCCGGCTTGAAAAAAATAGAACTTGGACGTGTAGTCGGCTCCCCAGGCGGAGACTCAGAGTATCATTTGGTTGCTAATCTTTATTTTGATAACTTGGATTCTCTAAAAAATGCCATGTCATCTGAGGAAGGCAAAGCAGCAGCCAAAGATTTAAATAATTTTGCCCGTGGTTTAGTGCAAATGATGATCTGCGAAGTAAAAAGCAATTGAAGAAGCCTATGCCTGGGAAAAAAGACACAAATACGGCATATAGTGGACGCAATCCCGAATCATTTGCCTTCGAGAAAATTATTTATAGCAAAGAAGATTTCATTGGCAGGATAACCATCAATCGTCCTGAAGTGCTTAATTGTTTTGATCTTATTACCTTGCAAGAGCTAGGACAAGCATTTTTAGACGCTAGCATTGATGATCAAATTGCCGTCGTGGTAATAACAGGGGCCGGCAAACAAGCCTTTTGTACTGGTGCAGACTTAAAAGAACAGCAAGAAATTATTTTGCCGCAACCGCATAATTATTATAAATGGATGTATGCATTTATAGAAATGCATGATCGCCTGCGCAACATTGGCAAAGTAACCATTGCTCGTTTAAATGGCATGGTGGTAGGCGGCGGCAACGAATTAAATATGGCTTGCGACTTAGCCATTGCTGCTGATCACGTCACTATAAAACAAGTAGGAGCAGCCCGCGGCTCGGTGGCAGCTGGCGGTGCTACTCAATGGTTGCCATTGATAGTGGGTGATCGGCGAGCCCGCGAAATACTGTTTCTCTGCGAAAATATTGATGCTAAAAAAGCGCTGGACTGGGGACTCGTCAACGAAGTGGTACCGTATGCGAAACTGGACGATGCCGTATTAAAGTTGGCCCATAAGCTATACAATAAACTGCCCGAATGTACACGCTATACAAAACAACAATTAAATTTCTGGCGAGATCTCTCCTGGTCAATGACAATCGGTCATGCCAGAGAATGGTTGACTTTGCATGCTGGTATGCCGGAGGTTCAAGTAGGACTCGAGTCTTTCAGCAAGAAAAAAGCAATGGATTATGCGGGTATTCGTAAAAGTGCCAAGGCAAAGAAAACGACAGACCGCAAATACAAAACTCGTCGTTAATATACAGGCATATAGAGATGATGATGGCTAATGTCATTTTTGTGAGAACTTTATTCACAAAATATACACATAATTAGGCTAGCATAAATCTGTCAATCTTATTGCAATCACAGAGTCGCTGACTTCGACTTATCCGGAGGAGTGCAGCCCAATGTATAGTATTTTACCGATACAGCTAGTGGTTCAGCTCAATAGATTAAGCGTATATTTAATTATTGCAAGTATGCTGCTTGGACTGTGGCTGCCCAGTTTTGCAGACGAATTTAGCTCATCGTCATCCCGTGTTGAAATTAGTACCGAGCTAAATACAATAAATACGATGTTGAAGGGCGGGGTAGCCGAATTCCAGGCAGGCGATATGGTTCATGCCAAAAAACTATTTAAGAAAGTGCTTAAAATTGATCCTGGTAACGAGACTGCTCATTTTAATCTTGGTGTTATAGCAGAGCGCAGAGGAGATTTGCCAGAAGCATTACGCCACTACCAAGCTGCCTTGCAAGCGAATCCAAACGATCGCGAATTACAAGCCGCGGTGTCACAAATAAATAATAGGCTTACGGCAAGCAATAATGTATTTTCAGAAAATTCATATAATAGTTCGAGGGTTAATAGTCCAACTAATATGAATACCAGGAGTTTTGTGAACGGTGTTGTCTCTGGAATGCTTTTCTCGAGCCCCCATGTCGATTCTTGCTCTGGCTGTAATTCTTCTAGCCCGATGATTAATGCAGCGCTGCGGCAGGCGCTGCGCTACTGGTGAGAAGATGAAGATTCGTCGGCCGATATTATGTGCCTTTCTCTTATTGGTACAATTATCAAGCAATACGTCGTTATTAGCTGCTCAAACGTCATTGCGCATCCCGCGTGTTGTGCTGCAATCTGATCATTTTAAGAGTTTTGCACCAGGCTATGCTGAGCGCTGGCTTCGCAACATGCGCATACCTTCATTCTGCAGGATGAATCTTTGCCATGGTAGTTGTGCCGATCCCAGTAAATCTATTTATGACCCTTCATTACTTGGCATTCCCTCTTTCTATAATCCAATGCATGGACCTTCGGCTGCTGAATCCGACACACCATGTGCACTGAGAACCTTTCAGAACTTGCTGTGGACAATAGAACCATATGCTTGCCATCACGTTGAAGTTATAAGGTAATTGCGGTTAAAAGCGATTATGTCTTAACTTATGGCTATTAATAATCCCTACATTATATGTAGGTTATTATGATATAATACCTACATATAGCGTAGGAAATAATTAAAATGCCCAAACTTCTAAAAGATAGTTTTCAGCAAATTTTCGAAATCGCGGACAGCCAGAGCGGCTATTTTACTTCCAAACAGGCACTTGCAGCTGGTTATTCCGATCGTATGCAAACATACCATGTGAAGACAGGGGATTGGGAGCGCAATTACAGAGGCATTTACAGACTGCACTATTACCCCAATCCGCGCCCAGACGACCTTATGTTATGGTATCTATGGTCAAGCAATCGCAAGGGTGAGCCGCAAGGTATATATTCTCATGACACAGCTCTGGGGTTGCATAATCTTTCCACCTGGTCCAGTCCTAAATTGCATATGACAGTCCCGCTTAAATTTCAGCGCAGTAAATTTCCAGCTGAGCTTAAACTTCATTATGGTGACTTGCGTTCGTTCGAAATTACAACAATTCAGCAGGTGCCAGTAACCACTGCCTTACGCACAATTGTTGATCTTTTATTGGCTGATTATTTGCAGCGGCATCATTTGCTGGAGGCAATGCTGCAGGCGCGGCGAAGAGGTCTTATTCTTCCCAATGATCTGAAAAGCCCATGGCTTAGCAGTGAAGAACGTAAATTGCTTGCCGATCTCGAACATGATAGCCGTAATTATAATCCGGAGGCGTAACAACCAATGGAAACAGTTAAAGCAAAATACAAATCTGCCAGGGCTTTTAGAGTTGCCATAGCCGACAGACTTAGAAAGCTAGCGCAGAAAACTAATGATCCTTATTCTGATCTATACAGGCGGGTTGCTTTTGATCGCTTTCTTGCTCGCGTTGATTGGACGAATGGGTCATAAAGGGTGGTTATGCACTGCAAAGGCGCTTGCCACAAGCTCGGTATACTATTGATCTTGACCTAAGTACATCCGATACCAATCTGCAGATTGCCGACCGCCCAAAACAACAATTGGAACTGACTGCCCGGCTCCAACAAATTGCTCGGCATGAAATAGACGACTATTTTTATTTTGAAGTGGAGTTTGATTCACCATTACCTGGCTTTGGCAAAGGCGGTGCACGTTGCCGCGTAAAGTGCAGTATTGACGGTCAACTATGGTCAACTTTTCAAATTGATGTAATCGTCCAGGATGAAACAATTTTTCCTGCTGAGATTGTAGAAGGAGATATACTGTTCAGATTTGCCGGTCTTAAACCAATAGAATTGAAAGTGCCGGCCAAAGAAGAAGTGTTTGCTGAAAAAATTCACGCGTACACATTACCACGCAGTCGTGAAAATACAAGAGTGAAAGACATTATTGATATGTCTCTATTGATTGAAGACAATCTTGATCCTAGAAAATTGAGAAAAGCTATCACCGGTATCTTTAAAATTCGACATACTCACAAAGTGCCAACCAATCTTCCTAAACCACCTGACAGCTGGCAAAACAAATTCACGCAACTCGCTGACGAAGCGTGCTTGAAACTAACTCTTAAAGATGCCTATACAAAGACAAAAACAGTTTATGATCGGGCGATGAGATGAAGGCAATACGATTGCCTGATTGTGTGATATCTTGCCATTTATTCGGGGGTATGTAAGAATGCGCCCAGCAATATAAAGATATGAATTCTGTGTATTTATAAACAAGTGCTAAAGGATGACAATAACCACAATGACCGCCTATGAAAATATTCTGGTAGAAAAAGAAGCGCTGATTGCTGTTATCAGATTGAATAGACCAAAAGCGTTTAATGCCTTGAGCCATGAACTTATTGGTGAGCTTGTGTCGGCATTTGCTGATTCAGATAATGATCCTTCGGTGCGAGCTATTGTATTGACCGGCAACGATAAAGCCTTTGCTGCCGGGGCTGATATTAAAGAGATGTCGCAAGAGACATCTGTGTCTATCATGCTTAAAGATCAATTTGCTACCTGGGATAAAATTCGTCTGGTAAAAAAGCCGATTGTTGCTGCTGTTAGTGGCTATGCTCTTGGCGGTGGACTGGAGTTGATGATGAATTGCGATATTGTTATTGCTTCTGAAAACGCTAAATTCGGGCAACCAGAAATTAATCTTGGTATTATCCCTGGTGCTGGCGGGACACAGCGATTAACAAGACTCGTTGGTAAACATAAAGCTATGGAGATGATCTTGACAGGTGAAATGATAACTGCTCAGGAAGCTCTAAAGATTGGGCTTGTGAACAAAGTTGCACCGGTTGAATTATATCTGGAAGAAGCAAAAAATATGGCTGTAACCATCGCCAAAAAATCGCCTGTGGCGGTGCGCCTAGCTAAAGAAGCTATACTGCAAGCATTTGAAACGCCATTATCTGATGGGCTAATGCATGAACGTAAAAACTTCTATATGCTATTTGCTACCAAAGATCAAAAAGAAGGCATGAATGCATTTCTAGAAAAAAGGGAACCAGTATTTGAAGGGTGCTAGGAATCCGGACTTTTTACAGACGTTCTTAAAGGTTTTTTGGAGGAACATAGATTATGGATCGATTGCTTTTGTTGCTTTTGCTAATGGGATTTGGGTTCAGCACCTCATCTGTCAAAGCGGATCCGGTTAGTCCGAATACTAATAGTAATGTAATCGATGCCACAAATGGAAAACCGATTTCTCCTAACGCAGAGCACGGCATACCCAAGGATATGCCTGTGGGTGATTTTGATGCTAAACCACGTATTCCAGACTTTCGTCAACAGCCTTCAACGGGGTCAAAGGGCGTGAGAGGTTATTTACTGCAAAAAAGTCCATCTGGGCAAATGCAACCAAATCAGAAAATAGATAAAGATTCTGGAAAAGTTGTTGGAAAATTTATTGGAACACCTAAACACCCAATAAAATCCTATAAACGGGCTGCTGTAGGAGATTTTGGACCCTTGCCGACAAACTCTTACAAACGAAACAGTCATAAGGAAGGAGATGTTCCGCCGCACGCAAGCGATTTTGGAACTGTACCAATTGAATCGGGTCCCGATACAAGAAGAGCTAAATAGACAATGCCTGTGGTTTCGGGAAAATGATCCAAGAACAAGTTTTGCTCATCAATAAAGAAGACGGCGTTGGTATCATTACTTTAAATCGTCCGGATAAACTGAATGCCTTTAACGAAGAATTGTCTTTTTCTTTGCAGGATGCTTTGAAAGATTGTGAGAAAGACAGTGCTGTTAAAGTGATAGTAATTACTGGAGCGGGGCGAGGATTTTGTTCGGGACAAGATTTGCAAGCTCGTCTGGAGTCGCGTACTACTACCAGTGGTGGTTCATCGACGTCTTTGGGAGATTCACTGAGGCGGCGATATAACCCCATAATACTTAAAATTCGTACTATGGAAAAGCCGATTATTGCTTCTGTGAACGGCGTGGCGGCAGGGGCTGGGGCTAGTCTGGCTTTTGCTTGTGATTTTAGAATCGCTAGTGTCAATGCAAGTTTTGTTCAATCGTTTTCGAAAGTGGGATTGGTGCCAGATTCGGGATCAACATTCTTGTTACCGCGTTTGATTGGTATGACGAAGGCATTTGAATTGATGCTTATGGCTGAAAAATTGAGCGCTGAAGAAGCTCTCAATCTTGGCTTAGTGAATTTAGTTGTAGATGCAGAAAAATTGACTGAGCAAACAGGCGATTGGGCTAAGAGATTAGCAGCTGGTCCTACATTGGCTTTTGCTCTTACCAAGAGAGCGGTAAACAAAGCAATATTTCCAGATCTGGAAGAATTACTGGACTACGAAGCCAATTTGCAAGAAATTGCCGGGCGCAGTGAAGATTTTGCTGAAGGTGTTAAGGCCTTTGTAGAAAAGCGAGCGCCAATCTACAAAGGTAAATAATTAGTAACTATGCTTTTAAAACCTGTCCAAAAATTATGTCGAAAAAAGATTGAAGTGGTGCAGCGGTCTTTGTGGTTTTTGCTCGCATCACCGCACCATGCATGCCGCTTTGGAAAAATTCGGCTAGCTGTATATGATCCAAGCTAGAATTAATTTCTCCTTTTTCTTGACCTTCTTTAATGCAACGAGCTAATCGATTGCGTGACTTAGTCAGAGCCTCTTCTAATCGTGCTCGTAATACTTCACTTTGATCTGCCATTTCTTGGCTGAGATTACCAATTAAACATCCCTTTCGGCAATGATCATCTTCCAGCATTTTCCTTTTTTCTTGGCAATAAAGTTTAAGTCGTTCAAGTGGGGATAATTTATTGTTATCGAGATATTTGGTCATGAATTCTTGAGCAGCTAGATCGAAGTAATTGATAATCTGTAAAGCAAAATCTTCTTTGCTATCAAAGTAATAATAAAAGGAGCCCTTGGGCACGTTGGTTGCATCCAGTACTTCCTGAATGCCTGTGTTGCTATAACCCTTTTCGATCATTATTCGCATGCCGGCTTCCAAAAGTGCATTTTTGGTCACAACTTTAGTGCTTGTATTTATTTCCCTGCTCATTTTTAAAATCCTGTTAGTTTTGAAACCCTGCTAGTTGAAAAACAATTTCTGTATCCATATTAGACGAGTCGGTCCATTAATGTCAAGTCCATTCTGGCAAGATTTTGACTATTTTCCTAATAATAGCAAAGGTTTTAGGGTTTTTGTTCGCTTTTGGCAAATTATTGAGAAAAGATTAAGTTTTGAGGAAGATTTCCAGTCTACTTGCTGCTATAGCTCACTGAGTAAGGCTTTTAGCCCCCGACCCGCAGAGTTGACATTCAGTAGACGACTGGTCTAGTATGAAATGAATCGAAAGAGGAGATTATAACAATGCAAGCAATACTTTCAAATCCAATACAAGTTCTACAAAAGCAGGCAACCAGTTATTGGCCGCGCATTTTCTTAAATGGTGCAGTCACACTGTTTTTAGACGAAGACCAAGTAAATCTAATTAGAGCAATGCTGGCCTTGGTTTTACCTGTTGTGCTAGTTTACGCGAAAGTTAAAGTGTCTGAAGTGAGCGCAGTTTTGCCGACGATAGCAAATGCGATCAGTACTGGTAATTTGTGTAATCAAAGCTGTTGTTCTTAATTTGTTCTCTAATATAAGCGACCGGTCTAGGAATGGAGGCATTTATGTTAAATATTATCCAAGCACTAAGTGAAAAGCTCGAAAAATCATTATATGGGTATGACGGCACATCAACGCACTATAAATCAGCTGAATTTTGGCAAGACTATTATTTGGCTGGAGATACAGCTACGCCGGCTGGCAGGTTGGCTGCACTGGCCAAACACAAAGATTCAATAATTCGCAAACGAGTGGCAGAGAATCTGCATATTCCAAGCCATGTGCAGCGACTATTGGTGAATGATCAAGACATTGATGTCAGGTTGGCATTAACTGCTAATCCCTCCACTCGGATTGAAATTTGGAAACAACTAATAGAAGATGAAAGTGAATTGGTGCGTTTTTCACTAGCAAGAAACAGAAACATGCCGGTGCCCATGCTCATCAATTTAGCTCGTGATGAGGAAATAAATATTGCCGGGCAAGCTCAGCAAACAATTGAAGAAATATTTGGGACATCAAAAGTAATTGCCGCCTGATTATTTGTCAGGTAATCAAAATCCTGATTCTTTACTGGTCTGAGGACCGGTTGGAGTACTGATTGGAGGGACCGGATTATCTTTCTTCTTATTGTCTTTGCTTGCGACCGGAGCTGTGTTCTTTTCTTCTTTATCTTCATAACTGCTGGAGGAATATGGGGTTTTCATCTCTCCCTCTCCGGCAGTTGTGTTTTGTGTAGATCTTAAAATTTGTTCCAGCTTGAGTACCTGGTTTTTGATTTTTGCTACTTGAGGATTATCAGGCGATAAGCGAATATATTCTTTGTATTCTTTTATAGCCGATGATATATGCCGCTCAGAATCAAGAAGGAGAGCCAATTGTAAATGAGCCATGGCATTATCAGGATTGTAGTTTAAAGTTTCATGCCAATTATCCATGGCGCCTTGATGATCACCTTTAGCGAGCAGGCAAATGCCAATATCAAGATATACCTGCTCGAGGCTAAGACCTTTCAATGGGGCTCGATTATTAAGCATGTCATGCAATTGAATGATGGCGTCCCCCCAACGCTTTTCCTTAATTAGATTTTCGGCATAATTCATCCAGGCTTCAGTGTAACGCCAGGGCTTTTTATCGCCCAGAGCCCCTAGAAATTGGTCATCGGCGCCATGTAAGTCACCACGCTTCTGCGCTATTAGACCTAAAATATTATGCGCCTCAGGAGCTTTGCTGTGAAATTCCACCCAGGCTTGATTCGCTTCTGTTGTTGCTTCATTTAAACGGTCGTTGCGCAGATATATTTGGGCTAAATGCAAATGAGATTGAGGGGAAGGACCTATTGTTTGTTCAATGCTTTTTTTTAGGGCTTCAACTGCCTTGGCATCCGATTTTTTTTCTTGATAGCTTAGACCTAACCAATAATAAGCCTGCGGATTATAGGAGCTGCGATTGAAGTATATAGCTTGTAGAAAAGCATCAATAGCACCATCAAAATCCTTTTGTTTGTATTTGGATAAACCAAGGGCAAGATTTTCTTTTGATGGTTCAACAGTATTTTTCCCTGAGCTGCGCACTTTTGCCAGGGCAGATTGCCAATCGCCACCTGCAACCAGGATGGCAATTAGCAAGACAATAAAAACAGGTGCGACAGGGGACAAATTGTCCTTTACTCCACAGTGCCGGTTTTTATCTCAATTTGCACCCAGCCAAACAAGTAGACTATGCAAGCCACGGCCAGATAAAGAAGCATTGCCTGCCAGGGACTAATTGCCGGCATGGCGCCAAGATGGGTAGCGAAAAAATTCCAAGTCATTTCTATGCAAGCAATCGGAGCAATTACCAGAACACCAAGCACTCCCATGAACAGGGCTGATAGTAAAACCGCTGCTGCGAAGGGGTTAATATGAAAACTATGCATTTAAGATTCTCTCCCGCCAGTTGTCCAGGCCAATCATCCAACTATACTATGTTACCTAATGGAGGATGCCTTAAGCATATCCAGAAACTGGGACTCATGAATTAATGTTATACCAAGTTCTTGTGCCTTGTTTAGTTTTGAGCCTGGATTTTCACCAATTACTAAGTAATTTGTCTTTTTCGAAACAACTGAGGCTGCTTTTCCGCCTAATTCTTTAATCGCCTTTTCTGCCTCTGTTCTATCCATTGTCTGCAAAGTACCGGTAATGACAAAGGTTTTGCCAGAAAGTGCTAAAGAAGTGGCTTTTGCTTTTTTCTCTGACATAGAGGTATTGATGCCGGCTGTTTTTAGCGCCTGAATTAATTTTTTATTTTCTGATTGCTGGAAAAATTCAAATACAGATTGAGAAATAGCGGGGCCAACACCAGCAATAGATGTGATCTCATCGGCTGGTGCCTGGGTTAATTTGTCCAGAGATAAAAAATGATCGGCTAATAGTTCAGCCATATTGATACCAACGTGTCTTATTCCTAAGGCAAAGATTAAATTAGGCAAAGGTCTCTTTTTTGAATCTTTCAACGCCTTCAAAACATTTTCGGCTGATTTTTCACCCATGCGTTCCAGCGATAAAATATCTTCTTTGCTCAAATGATAAAGATCAACAACAGAATTGATTAAACGTGCTGCCAGTAATTGTTTAATGAGCGATTCGCCGACGCCATCTACGTCCATAGCCTCCCGGCTTACCCAGTGCTCTATGCGGCGCTCCCGTTGGGCTGAGCAGCCGTGAATGTTAGGACAACGTATAACTACCTCCTCTTCCTCTTTAATTAGGACAGTACCGCAATCAGGGCAGCGGCTAGGGAAATGAAGCGCTTTGCTGTGGGCTGGACGCAGCCCATGTTTTACTTGCAGTATTTCAGGAATGATTTCGCCGGCTTTGCGGACAATGACTGTGTCACCTATGCGTATATCCAGGCGTTTTATTTGATCAGCATTATGCAGAGAAGCCCTTTTAACTGTGGTGCCGGCTAATTTAACTGGTTTGAGTAATGCTACCGGGGTCACCGCTCCTGTGCGACCAACTTCAAATTGAACAGCCTCAACAATTGTTTGTTCTTCTTCAGGCGGATATTTATAAGCTATGGCCCAGCGCGGGCTGTGAGCAGTGGAGCCCAGTTTTGGCCACAGAGTGCGGTCATCAACTTTTATGACCACACCATCAGTTTGATAGGACAACTGATGCCGCTTGCTTGCCCATTCCCGGCAATACTCCTGAACCTCGTTTAAATTGTGGGCCAGCAGACGATGTGGCTCAACTGCGAAACCTAAACTTTCAAGCAAAGAAAGAGTAGAAAAATGGCTTGTCGGCTCAAGCAGCTTAGGGTCGATAACATAAGCAAAATAAGCAAAAAAGGCCAGATGGCGTTTAATAGTTTGCCTTGGATCTTTTTGACGCAACGAACCGGAAGCAGCATTGCGTGGATTAGCAAAAAGAGGTTGACCGTTATTTTGCAGTTGATCATTGAGAGCGGCAAAACTTTCTTTAGGCATATAGACTTCGCCGCGCACTTCCAGTATATCGGGGGTTTTTTTTATTTTGCCGGCACTTCCATTTGGTGGTGCCTTTAATTTATGCGGCACCGAGGGTAATGTCTTCAAATTAAGCGTGATGTCTTCGCCTACCTCGCCATTACCTCTGGTGGCACCCTGAGTTAATATACCGTGTTTATAAGTTAGAGCTATGGAAAGACCATCAATTTTTAATTCGCACACATAAGATAATTTTTCTGCTAAAGATGATTTATTTATTTTGTCTTCCAGCCGCTCCTGCCACTTTACTAATTCTTCGTCACTGGTGGCATTAGCCAGGCTGAGCATAGGCGTTCTATGCTTTACCGGCTTAAATTCGGTGCTTGGTGCAGCACCAACTTCCTTCGTTGGACTATCGGGGTTGGCTAGATGTGGATAGCGCTTTTCTAACTCTTCTAGCTGGTGATAAAGGGCATCAAATCGAGCATCAGAAATTTCCGGTTGGTTCAAAACATAATATAAAAAGCGATGATGTCTGACTTGAGCCGCGAGTTCTTCCATCCTCACCTGAATTTGGTCATCAGTTTGGGAATGTATCATATAAAAATCACGGCGCAAGTGTTTGCCCTGCGATTATCAGGACCTGAATGTAGCGCAGCTGCTCGCGGCATTGTATTGTTATTTAAAGCCCCGGCACAAGCGCCTGCATTATGACAATACATATTAATCTAATCCGTCGCAGGAAAGAATGACACAGTCGCCCTGACCGGTGCCTGAACAAATTGTCGCAGCGCCATGTTTAGCGCCACGTAATTGCATCTCTTTGGCTAGAGTCAAAATAATGCGCGCGCCGCTAGCGCCTATAGGGTGCCCCAGGGCAATAGCGCCGCCATTAACATTCACTTTCTCCGGATTGATAGCCAGCATTTTCATAGACTGTAAAACGACAGCAGCAAAGGCTTCATTTATTTCCAGTAATTCTATATCTTCAATAGATAATCCTGCTTTGCTCAGAGCTTTTTGGCAAGCAAGCGCCGGCACTGTTGCCAGATAGGGAGGGTCTTGCCCAACTGCTGCTTGAGCAATGAGTCTCGCTAGCGGTTTGAGTTTCAGAGCTTTTGCTTTCTCATCGCTCATCAAAAGCAAAACACAAGCACCGTCATTAACACCGGGGGCGTTGCCGGCTGTTACAGTGCCATCGGGCATAACTGGTTTTAAGGCCGAAAGAGCTGCCAGGCTCGTGTCTGCACGCGGGACTTCATCTTTGTCCACAATAATACTCTTTTTGCCCTGATTAACATTGAAAGGCATTAGCTCTTGAGCAAACCTGCCACTTGTTTGAGCCTGAAGGGCTAGTTGATGGCTTCGCAATGCCCATTCATCTTGAGACTGGCGCGAAATTTTAAATTCAGACGCCATCTGGGCGCCATAATTGGTCATAGGCACATCGTTAATTGGACATTGCAAGCCGTCGTTAATCATGGCATCAATCAAATCGGCATTCCCCATACGCTTGCCGAATCGGGCTGTATTAGCAGCAATTAAATAAGGTGCCTGGCTCATTGATTCCATGCCGCCGGCAATGATTATTTCGCCCTCGCCAGTCCTGATACGCAGATCAGCTAAAGTCAATGCGCGCATACCTGAGGCGCATACTTTGTTAATCGTACTCGATTCGCAGGTAACAGGCAATCCTGCCTTGATGGCTGCCTGTCGGGATGGTATTTGACCGCAGCCGGCCTGTATAACCTGACCCAATATGACCTCATCAATCAAAGAACCATCAAGAGAAAGGCGGTCTAACAGGGCTTTAATTAGCGGTGCTGCTATGTCTGTTGCTGCCAGGCTGCTTAGCCCCCCACCCAGTTTGGCAAAAGGGCTTCTTATACCTTCAACAATAACTGTGGTTGATTTCATCGATAATTCTTTCTTATTTGCATATTACCATGGTACATTTTCAATTGTTCTAAATATAAATCAGCGCCTTTTGTTTTTATCTTTAATAACCAAGGAGCATAATCATCACTGAGCCTAACGATACAGATAATTGGTCGCTGCAGCAAAATTATGATAAAGCTGGCTTGAGCAAGCAGAAAATTGAACCAAGTAAACGGCTAATTGCGCTGCTAATTGATTTAATTGCTTGTTATCTAGCATCTATTATTGTCGCTACAGCGATCTCTTTAGTTCCTGCTGTTAATAGAGTTTTCTTTCTCAATAGGCTGTTCAATCAGCAATTTATTTTGCTTTTGGTGTTTTTATGTAGAGATTATTTCTGTTGTGGTCGAGGCATTGGCAAAAACTTGATGGGTTTACAGGTGGTAAGAGCAGAGGCTGGAGCAGAGTTTGAATTGCCAATAAGCATCATGCAATCCATATTACGCAACCTCACCCTGACAGTACCGATGTTATGTCTGCAATTAACCTCTCTTATTCCGACTGGATGGTTGCCGGCTTTTGTTACAGAAGTTTTTAACATTCTTGAGGCAGTATATGCCATTATTGTCTTTCCGCTTGAAAGCTATCGAGCTTACAGCCGTGAAGATTCACTGCGCCTTGGTGATAAGCTGGCGCATACACGCATAATTGAATCACTAACCAATTTTGACAACTTCCTTTCCAGGCAGAAAAATTGATAACATAATTACTTATGAAAACTATATATATCTGGGGAACGGTTTCCACATTCACGGCACCGCTGGCTGCCTGGTTGTTGGCAAAAGGTTGGCATGTGCATATTGCCTGCAAATCAGCTCTCAATATCTTTTCCCTTTCGCCGCTTGATCTGCCTGCTTCTGCCCGAGATGCTCTGGAAATTGTTTTTGGCGGGCGCAATCAATTTAAGGCCTTTCAAGATAAGCTTAGATTTTTAGAAAACGGTGAGATGCCGCATGATACTACATACGATGCCTTGATTTTTTGCGGCTTGCCTCCCAATTTTGATGATGCTCGGGTTCCTCGAGCTACTTGGGCCGCCTCTGAGCTGCCGTCAATAACTAGGTCTATGAAAGGGGTGCCTTTATTTATGATTTCCTCTTTATGGGGAGGCATACAGCCGGACGGAGTTGTTCCTGAAGATCTGGAGTTTGAAAGAAGAAAGGCCCGCCATCACTGGGAAAGAATCTGCCAGAATTACGAGTCAAAGCTAATTCAAGGACTGTCTAAAGTCGAGTCCAACTGGTATTTTGTTCGCTTGCCTCTGCTTACCCCTGCCACTGCTGATGGCTATTCATATTCTTTTACTGGTTTGGCAAATTTATTTGCAGCACTTGATCCTCAGCTTCAGATAACACCGTATGGGCCTCCTGCTAAAAATACTCTTTATCAAGTAGAGGCTGGACAATCTGTGTCTTTAGCGCATCAGCCGGATGCAACATTGTGGTTTTTGCCGGTTGACACCGCCGTTTATCTTTTCTGGCGATTATTAGAGGATAATTTCCGACCACGCGTTTGTAACCTTGTCAGCACGCAGGCTACACTGAACAGAGAATGGCTGCAGTATCTGGCTCAAGCCCTTGATCTAAAAGAAATAATACCTATGAGAGAGAAGGATGATCTTCATTTGCCGCTGGTTTTGAGAAAGCTGCTGCTCGATAATGTGCAAGTAAAAACGCGCAAGCTATTTGAGGTGGTGGGGCGTTATCAATTGCGTCCGGAAAGACTTGATCAAAACTATTTTGCTAAAGTGGTTGAAGCCGGGCGGCGGAAGAATTGGGGCGTGCGCAGAATAGCTTCAGCCCCGGCATTGAATTTTTCTGCTTAGAATTTGACTGACACTGGCCCGCGAGCGGCCTGATCATCAATTTCGAAATACTGAGCCGATTTAAACCCCGTAGCTCCGGCAATGATTGAAAATGGAAATGATTCAACAGTAGTATTTAACTCACGTACATTGGCATTATAGAAACGTCTTGCCAGGGAGAGTCGGTTTTCGGTGTCAGCAAGATCTTTTTGTAATTGCATGAAATTTTCATTTGCTTTTAATTGAGGGTAATTCTCACTTAAAGCAAAAAGCTGACGCAGAGCACCACTCAACATATTCTCGCTTTGAGCTTGAGCTTGCGGCGAACCTTGGGTTGCAGCAGCAGTATTTCTGGCCGAAATGACTGCCTCAAAAGTGCCTTTTTCGTGTCCGGCATACCCTTTGACTGTTTCAACTAAATTAGGAATCAGGTCGTAGCGGCGCCTCAGTTCAGTATCAATAGCAGACCAGCTTTCTGCAACTGATTGACGCAGCCTTACCAAATTGTTGTAAATAGCTATAATTACTATAGCTAAGACAGTAAGAACCCCACCTAAAATAAGACCTACTGACATAGAAGCCTCCAAGCTCGTATTTTAAGTATACCCAGACTTTATTATAATGGCTACTATGAAATGTAACTCTGCTTATTTATGTGCTTTTGTCCTGGCCCTGCTTTTGACGCTAAGTAGTAGAAACTTGGCGGAAGCAGAAGTAATTCGTCAATTTGATGCCGATATTAAACTGAATATAGACTGTTCACTGGATATTGCTGAGACCATAAAGATGGATTTCGAGGATTCAAAGCGACACGGAATTTTTCGTATTATTCCGATTGAATACACTCGTCATGGCGGAAATTATTCCCTTACGTTCAAACTTCTCAGCGTAACTGATCAAGACAACCAACCTATTACTTATGTTGAAAGCCGCTCAGGATCTGACGTTAATATCAAGATTGGTGATAGAAACACACTACTGACAGGCATTCACATTTATCGCATCCACTATTTAGTGCGCCGAGCTATTAATTTCTTTGATAATGCGCCAGAGGTATATTGGAATGCCACAGGCAATGACTGGCCGTTTAAAATAGAAAGAGCCAGTGCCTGGTTTTATCCTCCCAAAGATGTGAGAATTAGTGATATACGTACAGCTTGTTATACAGGCCCCATGGGCTCAACAGCGCCAGGAGCAATTAACAAATCTAATGAATATGTAGAATTCCAAGCCCAAGATCTCGACGCGGGAAGCGGGCTAACCATAGTGGCACGACTGCCCGTTGGTTGTGTAGTGCCGCCGCCCTTCTGGCAGGAGATTGCCTGGTTTTTAGCAGACTGGTGGCCTTTGATTGTTTTTCCAGCTGCTATGTGTGCGTATATATTGCCAATTCTTTTTCAGCGCACACATAATCCTGATGGCAATCAAGCCATTG
>Ga0364915_10179_pt1 | contig 26452 bp, 21 predicted proteins | sample ExccelJu500001D4_3_FD_206958 | JGI IMG/M metagenome (GOLD analysis project Ga0364915, IMG submission 206958) | Enriched cells from Trout Bog Lake Hypolimnion, Wisconsin, USA - BchlTB.June25.5000.01.D4 | ecosystem: Environmental > Aquatic > Freshwater > Lake > Hypolimnion/Profundal zone | place... | reverse complement strand
AGATTAAGAAATTACAGTCTTTTTCCTATTTTTTGTCCAAACTCCAAGTTATATTATCATTATTATGGGTGTAACTCTTAAGTAAATGTGTTCAAAAATGGCCTGATGATATAAAGTCATCCCCTTTAGTAACGATTATTTCTCTGCCTATGCGAGAGTTATACATACGGCTAATCGTGAGTATACACCCTCATTTTATTTTTATTGATCTGACTGGTGCTTAATTTGTATAAAATCAACTCCACATTGTTATTGCTATTGTTTTCCTTGTTGCTGTATGTACCTGGTATTAGCAAGTTGCCTGTTATTGATAGGGATGAGGCGCATTTTGCTCAGGCAAGTAAACAGATGCTACAAACAAATAATTATTTTCAGATTCGCTTTCAGGATACAACGCGCTTTCAAAAACCTCCTGGTATTAATTGGTTGCAGGCAGGAAGTGTTAAACTTCTCAGTAGTGCGGATTCTACTCGTATTTGGCCCTACCGTATTCCATCTACGTGCGCTGCTTTATTATCCGTTTTACTAACCTATTTTTTTTCACGACGTTTTGTTAGGTCGACCACAGCAGCAATAGCAGCTGGCATGCTAGCTTCATCCCTGCTCTTGGTTGTTGAAGCGCACATGGCCGTTATTGATGCTGCCTTGCTTTTATCCGTGTTGTTAATGCAAGGTTCATTATGGATTATTTATCAGGCCGGCATGGATAAGAAATCGGTGCATTGGGTCTGGCCACTTTGTTTTTGGTTGGCAATGTCCTTTGGTTTTGTATTGAAAGGGGTAGGGCCATTAATTGGCCTGTTGTCATTGCTTACCCTTTGTATAATCGAGAAACGTGTTAACTGGCTAAAAGGGTTGCGGATTTGTCGTGGGCTTCTTTTATTTACTTCACTCAACCTGATGTGGTTAGCTCTGGTTAACGATGCAGAACACAGCAATTATTTAATGCAGATGATTAATAAGGATTTATTACCAAAATTACAAGGTAGTCACGAATCCCATGGCCAACCTCCTTTATTTCATCTGTTTATTTTACCGCTTACATTTTGGCCTGCATCCTTGTTTCTTTGGCCAGGGGGCGTGTATGCCTGGAAAAATCGGCATACTCACCTTGTAAAATTTTTATTAGCCTGGCTGCTACCTACTTGGATTTTTTTTGAATGCATGCCAACTAAACTGCCGCAATACGTTTTGCCATTGTTTCCAGCATTATCCCTGTTATGTGCATTGGCTATCGAAAATCAATGTGTTCTGATAAAACCTGGAAAATGGGTTCGTGTGCTACAGATATTGTGGGCTGGCTTATCAATTGGCATTGCTTTATCGCTTGCTATGCTTCCTTATTTACTAATGAAACAAATTAATTTTACTGGTTTATTTCTTTTATTGGCAATTGCTGTTTTGACAGGGATAGCCATTTATTATGCACGTAAGGGTGATTTTCAGCATGAAATAATGAGCGTGTTTATCCTCGCTATTATTACTTTTCCGTTGGTTTTTCATCAATTATTACCTCAATTAAAACCAGTTTGGTTTACTACAACGCTTGCAGAATTTGTTGATAAAAATCAAATTAGCAGGGAAAATCCCTTATTGGTTGCAGGTTTTGAAGAACCAAGTCTGGTGTTTAATTTAAACACCCATTTGGTGAAATTTATCGATAAGACTGAGGCGATGGAAGTCATAACCCATGATCCGGGCCGATTGGCTTTAGTTGAAGCCAGTACTTTTAAAAATTGGGCGGATCATCCAGCTACACTTGCAATTCTTGCTCAGATACAAGGTTATGACTATAGCAAGGGGAAATGGGTGGATTTAGTTCTTGTTGGCCGCAATTCAGTACTTGGACATTGGAGGAAACAGCATGCAAAAAGATGCATGCTGTTTCCTCCAAGAAGTGGTGTGTAGTGCGGAGCATCGTTCTATTTACTATTTTTTATCTGGTGCATGATCGATTTAATTAAGATTTTGTGATACATCTATGCTTTCTCAAATCTCTGATTAATTCAGGAACTCCAACTCAGTACATAAGGGGCGATATGCCGCCGTTTAATCGATTATTATCATTGATGACTAAACCATGGTTTCTTATTTTCTACGTATTGTTTACCGCTTTAGCATTCATCTATGTTGATAAACCCTTAGCAGAATACTTTGACGCGGTTAATTTGCGGACTAATTTCGAGCTGCTAAATTGGTTTACAAAATTAGGTTTGGGTTTTATTTATTTATTAGGTTTTTTTGCTGGCGCGTTATTTTTTCGTTTTGGATACGTAAATCGTATCTGGGAAGTGCGTTGTTGGTTTCTTTGGTTGAGTGTGGCTTTTACAGGTGGAATCTGCGTTGTATTAAAAACATTTTTTGGACGTGCTCGACCGGAGATGTGGTTTGAAAATCAGTGTTATGGATTTTATGGGCTTCAAACAAAAGCAACGTTTTGGTCTTTTCCATCAGGCCATACCTCAATCATCATGGCGGTTGCGTATGGCCTGTGTATTTTCTTTCCTCGTCAAAGCATGATATACATCGTAGTTGGATTTTTAGTGGCTCTGTCGCGCGTTTTATTAGTTCATCATTACCTTACTGACGTGCTAACGGCAGCTTATTTGACCTTATTAGAAATTGGTTTTTTACTTTGGGCGTCGCAAAAAACATCATGGTTTAATGTGGCATTGGCAAATAATAAACAACCAGGGCTCGCTGTAAATCAGTAGTACTGTACTTTATATTCACTGCTACAGCGGGACAAAATCAGTAGCATCATCAATGAGAGCTGTTATAATGCAGAGACTATCTGAAATGGGTTGGCTGCTTTGAATAAATCAATTGATTTGTCAATTATTATCCCCGTATACAATGAGGTTGATAATGTAGAGGTTTTGTTCCATGAAATTGTAAAGTCCTTACCCGCGGATCGTTTTATTTTTGAAGTAATATTTGTTGACGATGGCAGTACAGACGCAACCGTGGCTCGTTTACGATCCCTTGCAGCCACCACGGATAATCTTCGCCTTGTATGCCACAAACGCAATTATGGCCAAAGCGCTGCGCTTATTTCTGGTGCTCGAGCGGCGCGTTATTCCATGTTGGTTACATTAGATGGGGATGGCCAAAATGACCCGGCTGACATTATGCGCCTTTTTGATAAGCTGCATCATTCGAAAACAGTGGTGTTAGGAAATAGAAAAAAGCGTGATGACAACTTTTTACGAAAACTCTCTTCTTTCATAGGCAATGGCATTCGACAATGGCTTCTTAAGGATCAGTGTCCAGATACCGGCTGCAGCTTAAAGTTATTTCCGCGGGAAGGGTTTTTAAGTTTACCCCAGTTTGACCATCTACATCGATTTTTACCCGCTTTATTTAAACATGCGGGTTACGAGTTGGTTAATGTACCCGTGAATCACCGTCCTCGTCTGCATGGTATCTCCAAATATGGCGTTATGAATCGATTATTTGTAGGTATACACGATCTAATTGGTGTGCGATGGTTATTAAAGCGCTCGTGTTTTCCGGAGGTTTTAAAAAATGACTAGTACTGAAACCATATGGTTAGCTATCGGTTTAGTTGGACAGGGCATCTTTTCCGCTCGCTTTATCATTCAATGGCTGGTGAGTGAGAGAGAAAAAAGGAGCATTATTCCTGTAGCATTTTGGTATCTGAGTTTATTCGGCGGAATAACACTGTTGATGTATGCTCTTTTCAAACGCGATCCGGTGTTTATCATTGGGCAATTTACCGGCGTATTTATCTATTCAAGAAATCTTTTTCTAATTCATCGAGAGCGCTCATCGCGGCAGGTTGACAACCCTTGTCTTAAATAATTAGTACATAGTGAGTATAACTTTAAATGTTGAGATAAGCATTATGATTGTTGTGTATGGTGCAGGCTATGTTGGTTTAGTATCGTCTGTTTGTTTTGCAAAACTGGGGTATCCAGTCACTTGTGTTGATGTGAATGAGGGGCGTATTAACAAGCTTTCAAAAGGCGAGTCGCCTATCTATGAAGAAGGCTTGCCATCGCTTCTTAAGGAACAAATTGCCTCAGGAAGATTGTCATTTACCTCCAATTTAATTCAAGCAAGCAAGTCTGCTACAATCCATGTTGTTGCTACGGGTACACCAAGCCTTGATGATGGCAGCGCGGATTTATCGCAGGTTTTTTCGGTAATTTCGTCTATTGTAGAACATGCGGAATTTGACGGGGTAATTGTCACCAAGTCTACAGTACCCGTTGGTACTGGGGACAAAATAGAAGAATTAGTGAGTCAGCAACTTGCACACTTCAAAAAAAATTACACCTTGGATGTGGCATCTAACCCAGAATTTTTGCGTGAAGGCTCTGCTATTTCTGATTTTTTAAATGCGGATAGAATTATTGTTGGCGGCAATGATCGTGCAATTAAAACGCTGAAAAACCTTTATCAGCCTTTAATCGAAAGAGGCGTGCCTTTTTTGAGCATGAGTCGGCGCTCTGCGGAATTAACCAAATATTCAGCCAATGCAATGCTAGCCTGTAGAATTAGCTTTATTAATCAGATAAGTCAGTTAGCAGAAAAACTAGGTGCGAATATAGACGATATTCGTCAAGGAATTGCATTGGATAGCCGAATTGGTCAGCATTTTTTACAAGCAGGAATTGGCTATGGTGGATCATGTTTCCCTAAAGATGTGCAAGCTTTAGTACAAATTGCAGCGAACGCGAGTGTAGATACCCGCTTTTTAGCGGCAATTGCTGATGTTAATGAAATACAAAAAAATTGGGTATTTACACAGGTTAATTGCCATTTTAATCAAGAGTTAAATGGGCTAAAAATTGGCTTTTGGGGTTTATCGTTCAAGCCTGGCACTGACGACATGCGCGAGGCAAGTAGTCTTGTTGCCATTAACGCACTACTTCAAGCCAACGTGGAAGTATTCGCGTATGATCCAGTAGCAAATGAAACAGCGCGTCAGTTATTTGTGCCAACGGCTGCAATCACTTGGTGTACCAGTGCCGAGGGAGTTCTTAACTCAAATCTGGATGCGCTGGTTATCGTAACAGAATGGGCCGAATTTAAAAACTTTCCCTTGACGAGGCTACGTAGCATGTTAAACGCTGCGCCCGTGTTTGATGGGCGTAATTGTTTCGATTTAGATGCTGTCAGAGCAGCTCATTTCCCTTACTATTATTCTGTAGGAAGACCCGCTGTGCTATTGCGAAACAGGTCTAATACGGTTGTTACCCCTTTGATTGAGAGTACCACTTATGCAAGTTAAAAAAGCTGTTTTTCCAGTGGCAGGTTTAGGCACACGTTTTTTGCCCGCAACCAAAGCCAACCCTAAAGAAATGTTACCCATCGTGGATAAGCCGCTAATTCAACATGCCGTTGAGGAAGCGGTTCGTGCTGGGATTACTCACATGATTTTTATCACAAATTCCAGTAAAAGAGCCATTGAAGATCATTTTGATAATCACTTTGAACTAGAAACACGTCTCTATGAGCAAGGTAAGGAAAAATTGTTAGAACTTGTAAAAAGCGTCTCTCCAGCGGGTATTCAGTTTACCTATGTGAGACAAAATCAACCCTTGGGATTAGGTCATGCCATACTTTGTGCGGAGCATGTAGTGGGCAATGAGCCTTTTGCAGTCCTTCTGGCCGATGATTTAATTGATGATATTAAAGTACCTTGTTTGTCTGCTATGACAGAACAATTTCAGCAAACTGGCAATTCAATTTTCGCAGTGCAGACTGTTTCCTGGCAGAATGTTAGTCAGTATGGCGTAGTTCGTGTGGATGATTTGTCCCAGGATTATTCTATTGTGCGTGCTATTGTTGAAAAACCAACACAGGCGCAAGCTCCTTCAAATTTGGTTGCCGTTGGACGTTACGTGTTTACTCCTGGAATTTTCTCGTCGCTGAAACAGACGGCTCTTGATCCGAACGGCGAAATACAGCTAACAGACGGCATTCAACACTTATTAAACGAAGAGCTTGTTCAGGCCTACAAGTTTCGTGGAAAACGTTATGATTGCGGTTCTAAGTTGGGCTATCTGCAAGCAACGGTTGAGTTTGCACTACGTCACCCTGAAATTGGCGAGGAATTTGCTAACTATTTGCAAGAAAGGTAAACCGAGCTGAGACCGTTAGGGCTGAGGGATCGTCACATTTTTTAACATAGTGTGTTCCATGCTAGCGAGTCCCAAGCGGTTCGGCGGATTTCGTCTAGTTGAATCGGGATATTAATTTTTTTCCTGACTATTTGACATCCTAAATAAAAAAATGAAAGTACTCGCCTATGGCGATAAGTATTAGCTTGAAAGTCATAATGCAAGTTTTTCTGTTCGGCGGCGAAGCCAATAATCCATGCTATAAAACTAGCCAAGGTAGCAAGTAATAACCAAACTGTATATCGTTCTTCTTTTATTGTGAAATTATCATTCATACTAAAACCAAATTCAGGACTTTTGTCATCCCTGAAACTACCTTCAATGGCCATTCTAAATTTGTATATCTTAATAACTCTATTAGCAGCAGAGAATCCTTTCAACGATGAAACTAAAATCCAGGGTTCGCGATAACTTTTGGAGTAATTTATAGAATCTTTATGCTTATCAATTTTGCCTGCACGTGTTAGCTTATGTCGACCCACAAGTTTATGCTTGTAGGTGTAAAAATTTGTTTCTAATGGTTTATCCTTAGATAACTTGAAATTACCTAGGGCTTTGGGCGTGTTTCCTGCTAAATCAAACAACGCTTTAATCGATTTAAATCCTGTTTTGTCATCATAATGAACTGTACCACGGACCCGCCCAATATAATCCCAACCTAAGGACAGTACAGTCCTAAACCACGGATTTTTAAAACCAGCATCAGTGACAATATAAGGACGGCATAATTCAGGTAACATTGAATGCAATGTTTTCAAAAATTGATCATGAAGTCGCTTATTATTTTCCATTTTCTTAGAGTGAACCTCTTCATAGAGGGTAATACTGCGACCTTCTGCTATTAAAGATGCTCGTAGCAGAGAATGTTCGCCTGCCTCTGCTGTAAATCGACTATTGGGAATACCAGACCAATCAACTAAAATAATAGGACGTCCCTGGTTACCTATTATTTGAGACATGATTGCACTGTATATTTCAATAGAGTGGGTTTGATAAAATTTATTTGCCAATAACCTATCAACACGACGAATACCTGAACGCTCTTTGCCGGATGTCTCTAGACTACGTCCTAACGGTGTAAGTTTAAGCTTTTTTGATGTAATGAGGGCTGTAATGATAGGTTTTAATGATTCGACTCGTGCTTTATGGATTACATCGGACAACAATTGAGTTAAAATCTTTTCTACATGCATGATTTGACCTTGTCTATGTTGATTTGTGAGAAAACCAATTAGATCAGATTATTTCATGCATGTCGATCTGTTTTATTAAAAATAATCTCTTGTTTTTAAACACAAAAAAAATAAAAAACCTGACGATACCTCAGCCCTAACGGTCTCGGCTCGGATTAGACAAAATTCATTTCTCATCTTTGCCATCACGATGACCCAGAATCTAAAATCACTGCCCTGCGCAGCGGTTGTAGTTAATCAACAAGAGCTGCGCAGGAAAATGCCCCTTAAGCCATGAGAGCTTTTTCTAGGTTTAATTGGGGGCATTTTTAGGCGTTGGTAGGTGGGGGTCTTCTGGTTCTTTACTTGATTGTTCAGGTTGTTGAAACGTAGTAAATTTATTTTTGAATACGCTCAATTTCTTTTCTATTTTTCCTCTAGCGGGCCCCGGCTCTTTTCCATAATGTCGGATTTGAGAAATTAAATTCTTCAAAGCAATAACGAATCTTTTGAAAATATTTGATTTGGATTGCTTTGCAAAATCAATGTAATCCTGAAATGAAGTCGCCAATTCGTTGCATTCGTCCTTAGAAAGATGTGTTTTATGATCCAAAAAAAGATTATTTTCCAAGTTTTTCTTCAATGTATTAAGTGATGTAATTAATCCCCCAAGTTTTTTCTTTTCAGTAACGGTTGGTTTAAACCCAGCCATTCTTTTTGTGGTATTTTGAATCAAGCAATGAACATCATACAAAAACAGAATATCTTTCTCATAACCTTGTTTCCTTGTAATTAATCTGTTCAAAGAAGATGGAGTCAATAATCCCATTTCTGAAAGCGCATAAATTGCATTATGATGAACAGTATCCAAACGTTTTTCAGTAAGAAAAAGAGAAGAATACGCTTCTTTCGATAGCAGATTGTGTTTATCCAAGGCAATGACTGCTTTACTCATCGATGGGTTATTTAATAAGACTTCTTTATTTTCTTTAACATCGTGTTTTAAATTAGTGCTGCACTGTAAAATAATCGAGGCTTGCAATCCCAGCATTTTTTTCTGGTTTCTTTCATTTTTATAAGCTCGCTCGTACTCTTGAGTAAGGCTTAATAATTCGGGTATTTTTGTAAAAGAAACGTCTTTTTTCGAAAATTTGAAAAATATATTATGAATCCAGGCTAAATCGCCAGATTGCACTTGAGCTAAATAATTTTGCTGTGCCTCCAATTGAGCATGATAGCTTTTTCTACCTACAAGCTCAGGACACTGCTCCCTCATGTATTTTATTGCGTAATTCCATGTAAAGTGTTCTGCCAAAGTTTTTGGTTTATATCCTCCATGCCTTAATGCTTGCAACAATCCAGCCAACATAATTTGATCAGAAATAGAGGCAGATTCCATTGGATTAGGATTTTTTCTTACTAGTGAAAATAACTCGTTGGAAAGTTCTTGTTTATTAGATTTGACTGCAAAATAAAGTTCTGCTGCTTCAATATAAATATCGATTTTATCGGAGGCTGATGGTGCCATTCTTACATATGGACCACAATCACACCACGTAGTATTAAAATGTCCAAATGCGTTGCGATGCTCAATATGTTTTTTAATGGCTTTACCAGCTTGCCCTAACGCCTTGATATATACATACAAGCCTCGCTCAGGATCATCAATATTATTTTTATCATCTACAATGATGGTTTCGCCAAGTCCCAGCGCAGAAAAAAAGTCACGTAAATATTTTCCATTTCTAAAATGCTTTTCTTTGATTCTTTCCAGAGGTTCTTCTGCACACATAGTAAGGTAGCTGCCAATTTGCAGATCCAGGTTATCTTGCAATTCGGCAACTGTACCTGAGTTGTAACGAGATAAAAACTCGTCACTATATACGTCCTTACTACATACACCATATACCTGGCCAAATTGTGCTTGATCGGAGTGTGCTAAACCGAATTTCTGACGGCTTTCGGTAACCAGTATGGAAATGGTTCCGTCAAGAATATATTTTTTAAGTTCAGGATCTACTTTTAAATGCCTATGCATACCGCTAGTAGAATCTACGACAAGTGTCATAGGCTTCGCTATGCCATTGTTTTTTTTAATAATATCTCTAATCACCTTATTTATATCTAACCCTGGACTTACTCCTGTCCAAACTGTTGGGCCGTTTGTTATAAGATAAATCTCATGTTCTGCTTCTTCTTTTGTGACTTTAACAAGTCCAAGACTGTTAAGTTCAAAATACAGCGCTCCTTCACTTCGAATGTTAACGGTTTTTCCCTGATTTGCTTTTTTTGCAATATCTAGTGTTAATAGTATGGCATTAGTTCCAGAATAAGCCGGGAAAGAAACATACTGTAATTTTTCTGCATCCTTTGGTAAATCCAATACTTTCGACGTATTATTTTTTGTAATTTCTTTGTACTTTTCATAATCAATTTTTAATTCTTTTTTTTCTAAAAGTACGGTTAATTCATGGATAACGCTATATAAAATAAAAGAAAATTTGGTGTAATTATACTCGTAAAGCGTGCTTGCAAGCTCAACAAAAAAAGCAATTCTCTTTATTGCTTCTTGATTTATCGAGGCATCATCGGGAATCTTCTCAATAAGATTAAGCAGACATGCAGCAACATGTTGGGTACATATTTTATCATTACTTGCGATGCTGCGCAGTTTAACCATTCTTGAATCACTTTTGAGTTCCGATAGTGTTTGAGGAAGGCGAAATTTTAATTTATCCAATGTCCCTTGTTCATTTCCTTCTTTTACCGAAATTTTTTGTTTGTTACGGGCAATTTGCCAATAAGAAGCTTTTAGAGCTAATCCGCAAGACCTGGAAGTAAAATTACCAGAAAAAAATCCAAAGACAAAAAGAAATTTTTTAAGCAAGAAAAACTGTTGATCGTTTTTACTAACTTTTATAAATGCTAATGAGCTATCGCCGTGTTTAATAATTTGAATTTGGTCTTTATATTGGGGCGCATAGTCCTGAATCAGAGCTTCTACAGATAAATGACGAGATAAGGTAATAGGAATGTAATTATAATTTTTAAAATCAGGATTAGAATCGTATTTCTTAACCAAATCTGTAATGTCTTCCAAAGCCTCAACAGGATCAGTCCTATAATATCCGGTCTGCGCTGTTATCTTGCTTGGAATATACGGGTTTTGAGGAAAAAAGCTCATTGCTTCACGAGATTCAAAAATAGAATTGGTTTTGCCAAACATGTACTGCCCTAACGTTTTGTCGACCTCATCATTCGGCAGCAAGCGTTGATAAGCTTGATAAGAATCTTTAGACAAATCTTGTTGTACTTTATGCCTTCTCCAGGCATTTTGGATTCTTAAAGCGGCTTCATGCTGATCTTTTTCAGTTTTTTCAGATTTTTTTCTAGTAAATTTAAATAAGTTAGTATGGGTACGGTGGCCTGTATAAGACGTAATGAGCTTTAAATCTTCCTCAGTTGCAATACGATTTTGATCAAACTTTAATACATTATTGAATTCTTTAGGTGTTTTTTCGTCTACAAAAGAGAGTTTAATTGGCTCTTTATCTGAGTAACCCCAAAAATAAATGTCATCACCCCTTATTAAATATTGATTTTTTGTTGGATTTTTATAGTTTTCTGGGGAGACTCCTTCAGCCAACTTAACGAGGATGCACCCATTAGCATGACGAAGATCTTCATCTGCTAATTCTCTTTCAAGAAATTTTTTCAATTTTTGATGCATGCTTTTACTCACTTACTTATTTCCATAAGTCTATTATAGTGTATAAAAATAGATTTGTATGTAAAAATAATGAGTTTAGCGATTATTAAATGTTGGAACTGCCATTTTTTTAGTTTATTCGAAGGATTATGAGGCTTATGCTCTAAAAATCAGCGATCAATCGTGAAATATCCGATCGGACGTTAGCAAATTTCATTATCAGCTGGTTTAATTTTTTTAAACGATTTACGTATTCTTTCGTTTCTTTTGGTAAATCAAGCTCTTCAATAGTGATGGCTTTGGGATTCTTTTTTATCGCATCATGAACTCGTTTTTCTCCAGCATTATAAGCGGCGTAGGCAAGCTCCCAATTGTCAAATTTGGTATGTAAGTCTTTTAATAAATGCAGAGCTGCATTGGTTGAGGCAGCTAATTGAAAGCGTTCTTCAAGTTTAATACCATAATCTCTTGCAGTCTGTGGCATTAATTGCCAAATTCCCGCCGCACCTTTATTAGAGACTAGTCGATTTCGATAATTACTTTCTACAATAGGAACAACGGCAACGCTCGGAGGGAGGTGCATCCGTTCAGAGATTTTAAGAACATAATCCAGTTTGCCGTCTTTATTCCCAGCCTTATGCAATTTAGTAACAGTATTTATTTTAGCCCAACTGTCATTAAATGCCTTTGGATGTTTTGATTCTATCGATGCTGCAAGTCCTTGTTCCAACAGATCATCATTAATAGACAATCGCTGGATGGTATTAATAATTTCACTATCTAGCCTTAAATTCTTAGACGTACCTAGATGGTAGACATAGGAGATGGGGCATTGGACAGATGTCGTAGTATTGGGGCTAGATTCAGGTTTTATTTTAGCTTTTTTGTTAGCTAGGATAGAGAAGTAGATTGACTGTTTTAATGAATGTTGTTGGCTATACAAGGCTAATATACATAAACTAACCATGATCAAAATGAACTTTTTCATGATGGACCTCTTAATTCTTGATTTTCTAGGGCATCAACATCCCTCGGGTGGTCCTTGAGATCCGGCGATGAGTGTATGCAACTGGAATTAAAGAAAAATAACATTAAAAATCAATTAATTGAGATTTTTAAAGAAGCGGGGGTTCAAATCAAATTCGACAGAACAAAAATTTAAAATTTCTAAAATAAACATTTTTTTATTGATCTTAATACACCGATATTGACAATTAATGCTCAAAATAATACCTCTTTGTTAATTCATAGTCAATTAAGTTGGCATTACGAGCGTTTATAAGGGAGCTAGGCTGCACTTGAATTACCCCTGCTACATCTGGCAAGATGCAGTCTGGTTTGAATTTCCAATGAGGATGTATGAAAATTCTAGTTGCAGTGAAGCGTGTGATAGATCCTTATGTCAAAATCAGAGTTAAGCCTGACCAAACCGGTGTAGAGTTGCAGAACGTTAAGATGTCAATAAACCCCTTCGATGAGATCGCGCTTGAAGAGGCTATTCGTTTGCGAGAGCAAGCCATTGCCTCAGAAATACTCGTTGTCACCATTGGTGGTGATACTTCACAAGAAACGTTGCGACATGCCTTAGCACTAGGCGCTGATCGCGCTATTTTAGTGAAAAGTGAATTAAATCATTGTAGTCTTAGCATTGCTAAAATACTTCAGCAGCTTGTAAATCAAGAGTTACCACAGTTGGTTCTTATGGGAAAACAATCTATTGACGGGGACAACAACCAGACCCCGCAAATGCTTGCTGGTTTGCTTGATTGGCCGCAGGCGACTTATGCTTCCAAGTTGACTCTAAACAACGGCGTTTTGGAGGTTACGCGCGAGATAGATAGCGGGCTTGAGACTCTTAGCATGCAAATCCCTGCTGTTGTTAGTACGGATTTACGGCTTAATGAGCCCCGGTATGCCAGTTTACCTAATATCATGAAGGCTAAACGTAAACCCCTGGACATTATTGAACTAAATTCTTTTAACTTGGAATTACAAGATCATAGTCAGATTCTTTCTGTCAAGGCGCCTTCTGTACGATCGGGCGGGATAAAACTTGAATCAGTTAACGCGCTGGTTGATAAATTACAAAATGAAGCCAAGGTGCTTTAGCGATCTATTAGGGAGGAGATACCATGGCTGTTTTAGTTGTCGTAGAACATAATAATCAACACATGCATCCCGCCACCAATACAACGGTTGCCGCCGCATTGCAATTAGACCCCAAACCGGTGCTCTTAGTCATTGGCTATCAGTGTCAACAAGTGGTAGAGCAGGCCGCATTACTCGCCGGTGTTAGCATGGTTTTGGTAGCCGATCATCCATGTTATGAGCATCAACTGGCAGAAAATGTAAGCAAATTGGTTGTTTCAATTGCCGCTTCGTATTCGGCAATTTTAGCGCCTGCATCCACGTTTGGAAAAAATGTAATGCCTCGTATTGCGGCTATTCTTGGTGTGGTTCAAGTCTCGGATGTCAGTCGAATACTTGGTACGGATACATTTGAGCATCCTATTTATGCAGGGAATGCTATTGAAACTGTAAAATTATTAGACAGTATCAAAATTTTGACTATTCGAGGTACGGCGTTTAATGCGGTAACACAGTCCAAAAATCCTTGTTGTATAGAACAAATTGGGACGGTTATTGAAGAGCACAACACGTCGTTTGTTAAACACGAGTTGAGTCAATCCACGCGTCCTGACTTGGGTAGCGCTAAAATTGTCGTTTCAGGTGGTCGAGGTTTACAAAGTGCCGAAAAATTCAAGCTGATTGAGGATCTTGCTGATATTCTGGGGGCAGCTGTGGGTGCATCGCGTGCTGCGGTTGATGCAGGCTTTGTCCCTAATGATTATCAGGTAGGTCAGACAGGTAGAATTGTTGCGCCTGATTTGTACATTGCAGTGGGTATTTCAGGAGCAGTTCAGCACTTGGCCGGAATGAAAGACTCCAAAGTTATTGTCGCTATCAATAAAGATGAAGATGCCCCAATTTTTCAACTGGCTAATTACGGTTTAGTGGGAGATCTATTTGAGCTTGTACCACGACTTATTGAACAATTACAGTCTTTAAAATCACGGAGGTAGTATGATTGTTGGTGTACCAAAGGAAATTAAACCCCAGGAGAACCGTGTTGGGCTTGTCCCGGGAAGCGTTAGAGAAATTGTACGCGCTGGCAGCACGGTTATTGTTGAAAAAAGTGCCGGTATGGGAATAGGCATTAGTGATGAACAGTATCAGAGCGCCGGCGCTGACATTGTTCAAACTCCTGAGGAAGTGTATGAACGAGCAGAATTAATAGTCAAAGTTAAAGAACCTCAACCAAGCGAATGCCATTGTCTGCGAGAAGGCCAAACCTTATTTACTTATTTGCATTTAGCAGCAGATCCTCAGCAAACGCGTTTGTTGAAAGAATCCGGTGTTACCGCCATCGCTTATGAGACGGTTACTCAAGAAGATGGGGGTTTGCCGCTATTAACGCCTATGTCACAAGTTGCTGGCCGCATGTCGATTCAGGCAGGTGCTCATTGTCTGGAAATGGCTCAGGGCGGTAGTGGTGTCTTGTTAGGTGGTGTCCCAGGGGTAGCGGCCGCAAACGTGGTTGTCATTGGCGGTGGCGTTGTTGGTACTAATGCGGTAAGAATGGCTATAGGGATGGAGGCACGCGTTACTGTTCTGGATAAATCCTTATCTCGTTTGAGAGAGTTGGACTTTCAGTTTGGTGCAAAGCTTAATACCATCTATGCAACAGCTGAAGCATTGGAACACTATGTGATTTCTGCTGATTTGATCATTGGAGCGGTTCTCGTCCCCGGTGCGACAGCACCAAAATTGGTAACGCGTTCCATGCTTAAATCAATGCGCCCAGGTTCAGTCGTAGTGGATGTAGCAATCGATCAGGGAGGGTGTTTTGAAACAAGCAGGTGCACGACACATCAAGAACCCACGTATAGGGTTGACGGCATAGTACACTACTGTGTTGCAAACATGCCTGGAGCCGTACCCTGTACGTCAACGTTTGCTCTTAATAATGCAACCTTGCCCTTTGTGATGAGTCTAGTCACCAAAGGTGTCAAATTAGCTTTGTTAAGTGACGTGCATTTGCTTAATGGTTTAAATGTACACAAGGGCATGATTACATACGAAGCTGTGGCCCGTGATTTAGGCTATGAATACGTGCCAGCAAATGACGCTTTGGTAAGTTAAAGTCAGCTGATGGATTCTATTTTGTTCACGTAGTATAGTACTCAAGAAACAACGGGTTATACCCAAGTATCTCGGGCATAGACATTTTTATAAGGATAATAGCATGTTACGAAAGATACGCTTGATAAGCGTGGGGTTATTAACAGTTGCATCGACCTGTCATGCAGGCTTTTATATTGGAGCAGGACTGGGTCCTGATACAGTTGACTACAAACAACAGGCTCATGTATATCATATTTATAAATAACGTGAGTCTGGAAGCGCTCTACGCCGGGGCAGCTATACAAACCTGCAATCGCTTTTAAACGAGGCTTAGAAAAGATTTTCCTGCGCCGTTGCATCTGTTGGTGTGGAATTATTCTGGGGCGGCGTTGACGATTCTTCCTCCGTCGGCACGTCCTGCTCCCTGAAATACTCTACAATGGCGTTGCTCTGATTCTTGTTAGCAAGCAAGCCTGTAGCAGGATCAATGCGTACGGCCACAACATTCGTTGGTTGTGCTATTGTTTTTTCGGGCAGGTTTCGCAAGGCAGTTTTCATAAAATCGATCCACATGGGTAGAGCAAGGCCTGCGCCGTATTCATGCAAGGACTGGGGATTGTCATAACCAACCCAGGTTGTTACGACCAGATCGGGATTAAAGCCTGCAAACCATGCGTCCACCTGATCATTGGTAGTTCCTGTTTTACCTGCAATGTCTTGTCGATTAAGTGAACGAGCCGCGTGTGCGGTACCTCGCTGTACAACCTCTTTCAATGCGCTATTCATTAAGAAAGCCACCTCAGTAGGAATAACACGGGGTGCCAGAGAAGTTGGGTTTGCATTATTTTGTTGGCAATTATCACAAGCAATGGCCGGAGTAGCCTGTAAAAGAACCTCACCATTATTATCTGTAATATGATCAATCAAATACGGCTCAATTTTATAACCACCATTGGCAAAGACAGCATAAGCTGCAGTTAACTCCAGTGGGCTGACAGACAGGCTGCCTAAGGCTAATGACAAGGCTCTTGGTAGTTGTTTTTTTTGAAAACCAAAATGGGTTATAAAATCAATGGTATAATCAAAACCTAAATCATCTAATATACGAATAGAAACCATATTTTGCGAGTTGACCAGCGCTTCTTTCAAACGGGTTGGTCCATTAAATTTAAGATTCACATTGTGCGGACGCCAAAGTGTTGGTTGGCTAGGATCATCAACAACAATGGGCGCATCATTAACAAGAGTTGCCAATGTGTAGCCTTTGTTTAGTGCAGCCGCGTAGATAAATGGTTTAAAACTAGAGCCTGGTTGTCGACTGGATTGAGTTGCCCGGTTAAATTTACTTTTTTCAAAATTAAACCCACCCACCAAGGCTTCTAATGCGCCATCCGTGGGGTTTAGAGCAACTAATGCCGATTCTACTTGTGGAATTTGGCTTAAAAACCAGGTTTTATCTTGTTGCTGCTGAACATAGACAACATCCCCTACAGCAAGAATTTGCCTGGCATTGACTGGCGCTTTCCCCATCCAGCCTTTTTTAAGCGCTGGTCTCGCCCAGGACATGCCTTCCCATTTAATAGTAAACGTTTGTCCAAGCCGTGTTTTACCCTGAGCTTCTTTTTCTCTGACTGAAAAAATTACTGCGGGGATTAGGTTGTTGAGCACGGGGTACTTTGAAAGCAATTTAATTGGGGCGTTAGACGATTCATTAGTTATTTTCTCAATAGTAGCGAGAGCTCCACGGTAACCGTGACGGCGATCAAAGGCTAATAAATGTTCAGCAAGCACCTGATTGGCAGCAATTTGAAGTGGGCCTTTAATGGTGGTGTAGACATTATATCCTTTGGTATAAGTATCTTCTCCAAAATGCTCATAAAGTGATTGACGAATCATTTCTGCAACGTAAGGAGCATGTACTTCAATATTAGTACCATAGTATTTAGCCGTGAGAGCTTGATTTACTGCTTCTTGATATTCTTCGTTGCTAATGTATTTCTCTTCAAGCAAGCGTAGAAGGACATGGTCGCGGCGTTTTTTTGCGGCGGCTGGGTTTATCACCGGATTTTGAGTAGAGGGGGCTTGCGGCAGTCCTGCAATCATAGCAATCTCTGCTAAATTTAATTGGTTTAGTGGTTTACCGTAATATACGTTGGCAGCTGCGCCAACGCCATAAGCCCGATTACCCAGATAAACGCGATTGAAGTAGAGTTCGAGTATTTTCTCTTTGCTTAGTTCTCTATCAATCTTAATAGCTAGTAAAATTTCATTGAACTTACGAAGAAATGTTTTTTTACGGCTCAAAAAAAAGTTACGAGCAACTTGCATAGTGATGGTGCTTCCACCCTGGGATTTAGTACCCGTTTTAATCATACGCAGTGTGGCTCGACCCAAGCCAAACACATCAACCCCAGCGTGTTCAAAAAAACGCTGATCTTCAGTAGCAATCAACGCATAAACTAATGTTTTAGGAATTTCATCGTAAGTCACTGGAATTCTTCTTTTTTCACCGTATTCTTGAATTAATTTCCCATCTTGTGTGTAAATACGCAAGGGAACTTGCAGTTGCACGGTGTTAAGAGAATTCACATCAGGCAGTTCGCTTTCCAGGTAAAGATAAAGAAAACTAATACCAATAATTAGCATGAAAAAAAGGCTTACGAGTGCCCAAAGTCCCCTGCGCCAGAAATAAATCGATTTTTTCATGCTGAATAATATTACCTTATTGTCATGGTTGGCAATTATAGCGCTATTTAGGGTAATTTTGCGAACAATACCTATTTGCTAGGTGAATTAACTAGTTGATAGTGGGCTAGGCATGTTGCAAAAAAAAACGACGTTACATTCATTATTACAATTAAAATTTAGGAAAAGATTCCATTTTTTAAAGGGTTACGTTAGCATGATACCTTACTCTGACAAGGCTGCATGAGTCTTTTTTCATGAAGTTTTGTCCAATGTCCAGGAGATTAGGAAACGTGCTAAAGCTGTTTGGACCTAAATATCGCTCTATTCTTGGAATTGATATCAGTTCGGCCTCTGTTAGGGCGATTGAAATTTCTGGAAGGGAAGATCATCGCTGTGTTGAAGGCTATGGCTGCGTGCAATTGCCACCAAATTGTGTTGAAGGTCACGTCATTAAAGACGTTGATGTTGTCGCAAGTTGTATTAGGCAGCTCGTATCTCGAGCAAATTTAAAAAGCAAATTTGCGACCTTAGCAGTTCCTGATTCCGCAGTAATTAGCAAAGTGTTGCAAGTTAATGATGAACTCAGCGAAGCAGAAATTGAAGAATTCATCATAATGGAAGCTGATAAATATATTCCTTACCCAATAGAAGAAATAAATATTGATTTTGAAACGGTTGGTCGCTCCATAAAAAATCCAACCATGCTGGATGTACTTATTGTTGCTTCTCGATCTGAGAATGTAAATAGCCGGGTGGAGGCAGCGACCCGAGCTGGGCTGCAAGTCAAAGCTATCGACGTGGAATCGTTTGCTATAGAAAGGGCAATTCAGTTGCTCGCTAAAGAATTACCTGCTCAGGGAATAGACAAAGTTGTAGCAGTCATCGAGATCGGCGAGGAATTTGCAAATCTTTTTGTATTGCATGGCATGAAACTAATTTATACGCGTGAGGATGAATTTGGCACCAAACAACTTATTAACGATATCGCAGTACACTATGGCATCACAAATAAAGAAGCACTACAGATGAAAGCCCAACAGAACATGCCTGCTGATTATAATGAAACGGTTTTAAATTCGTTTATAGAGGCGCTTCTTTTGCATGTTAAGCGTTCATTGCAATTCTTTTTTTCTACCAGCCACCATGGATTTATTGATCACATATTCTTGGCAGGAGAAGTTGCAAATATAGCTAACTTGGCTCAGATAGTTCAGGATGGGACCAAAATTCCAACTACGATCGCTAACCCCATCAATCACTTGCGTTTGGCAAGTCATTTAAGCACATCAAACATTCTTAATGATGCCCCGTCATTATTGATTGCTTGTGGATTAGCTTTGAGAGAACTCGAGTAACTTATGACCGAAATTAACCTTTTACCCTGGCGGGAAGCAAGACGTGAACAAGAGAGAAAAAACGTTATTACGCTATTGATTTTTAGTGTCATTATTGCAGTCGTTGTTGTATTTTTGATTAATCAATATGCCAGTGGCCTTGTTGATGAACAGGCTCATCGCAATCAACGCTTGCAGGATGAAATCACCAGGTTAAATGCTCAGCTTATTGAAATTAAACGATTAAAAGTGGTCAGAGATGGTTTGATTTCACGCATGACTATTGTGCATAGCCTACTTTCTGGGCGTATTACGACTATTCATCTATTTGATGAGCTTGCTAAAATAATGCCTGACGGGATCTACCTTACAGAAATGAAGCGGGTTGGCGATTTGGTATCGATACAAGGCTATTCTGAGTCCAATAGTAATGTATCCATCTTAATGAAAAATATTCAAAATAACCCTTGGCTATATAATGCTATTCTAACCGACATTAAAAAGAATGGAGATATCAACAATCCAAATAATCCAAATAATACTAGTACTAGTACTAATTCAGAAAAGAGTGAGTTTAATTTGAGTTTCACTCTTAGGTCTAAAACTGCTGATGTAAAATTACGATGAACACTATTAACTTCAATGAATTAACACTCGATAATATTGGCCAATGGCCCTCATTTGCTAAATATATTTTGATATTGTTGCTAGTAACTGTTGTTCTTGGTATTGGTTATTGGGTTATTATTAAACCAAATTTTGCACAGTATGATGTGTTGCAAACACAAGAAGTTCCCTTGAAAGCAGATTTTGAATTAAAGCAGCAGCAAGCAGCTAATTTACAATCTTATAAAAATCAGTTACTGATCATGAATGAGCGTTTTGGCAATATGCTTAAGCAATTACCTGCACAGAATGAAATGGCGGGATTACTTGATGATATTTCCAAAACAGGTATAACCAGTGGGCTTACCTTTGAATTATTTGCTCCTATGCCAGAAGTGGTGCATGATTTTTACATTGAACTACCTATTAATATTACGGTGCTCGGAAACTACCAGCAACTTGCCTTATTTTTAAGTCGAGTTGTTCAGATGAGCCGTATCGTAACCTTGCATGATTTTGATATTGTTGTTGTACCTGGCGATAAGAAAAAGACGAGTCCTGGGGCTCTGTTAGAAATGAAAATTACGGCAAAAATTTATCGATATAGAGCGCAATGATAAAATTCAAAGATAACATAAGCAGCCGGTTAATGCTGGCGCTAATCACAGTGGTTCTGGCAGCCTGCGGCTCGTCGGCTGATGATGAACTGTCTCGGTATATTGCTACCATAAATGCGCGGCCGGCTCACCCGATTCAACCTATTCCTGCTTTTGTTCCCATTGAAAAATTTGTATACCCTGAGAATAACCCTCGCCGCAGTCCATTTACTCCAAAAGAAGTAGAAAAAATTGACGATAGATTGGCGCCAAATGTCAATCGACCCAAAGAGCCATTGGAAGAGTTTCCTTTGGATGCATTAAAATTTGTTGGTATTTTAAAACAGGGGTCAATAATTTGGGGTTTGATAAGCGAACCAGGTGGAAAGGTGGCCCGAGTCAAGGTTGGCAACTACATGGGAAAAGATTTCGGAAAAGTAATTAGCATTAAAAGGACGTCATTAACAATTGAAGAGACAGTACAAATTGCAGGGAAGTGGGAGAAGAAATTGACAACTTTTAATTTAAATGCAAGTGAATAGGAGCCGTATTTTGCGTAAGTCCTTTATAACTTTTTTAATACTTTCGTTTATTTATGGGGCACTGTTTGCGAAAGCTAATACGCTGGTCGGAGTAAAATTACTACCGTTGCCAGATGACCGTGTTCGAATTGATTTTCAGTTTGCGAGGAGGATAGAAAATTTACCTGCCAGTTTTATTACCCAAAAACCTCCGCGCTTGATTTTAGATTTTATTAGCAGTGACAATCAGCTTGATAACTCATTAACTTCCAAAAAAGTTGGTATAGGGTCATTAAAAGAATACAGCATCGTGGCTGTTAATGACCGAGTTAGAGCAATTCTATTACTATCGGGGACGGTTTCCTATTCAGGCTCTGTCGCAGGAAACGTGTACTCATTAACGTTGAATGGAAAAAGTAATCAGCTTTTTCAACCTCGTAAAGAACTATTTATTACAAACCAAAAAGTTAACGCGCGCTATAGCATAAAACATATTGATTTTCGTGGTACGGGTAAACAAGGTGGTCGAGTTGTCATTGATTTATCAAGCACTAGTATTCCTATTGAAGTGACGCAAACTGGTAAAGAAGTGGTGGCAATTTTTAATAGTACACGGATACCTTCCTCCTTAATGAAACGGTACGATGTAGCAGATTTTCAAAGCCCTGCTGAATTCATTACTGTAATTCAGGATGGGAAAAATACTCGGATGTCCATTATCAATAAAGGCGATTATGGTTATTTTGCTTATCAGGTTAACAAGCAATTTCTCATTGATATTTTCCCCTTAACTGCCGAAGAAGTTAAACTGGCGAAATTGAAAAAGCAGGTTTACACTGGTCAATTAATTTCACTTAATTTTCAAAATATTCAAATCAGGGCAGTGTTACAACTTCTTGCTGATTTTACCGGAATTAATATGGTTGTTAGTGAGCAGGTTAGGGGGGACATTACCTTAAGATTAAATGATACTCCCTGGGATCAGGCGCTTGACATTATTTTAAAGACCAACTCATTGGATAAGCGGAAAACAGGCAATATCATGATGATAGCGCCTGCAGCTGATATACTGAAACAAGAAAAAGCTGAGTTGACCTCGCAACTTGAGGTCTCGAATTTAGCGCCCTTACGTTCAGATCTACTGCAGATAAATTACGCAAAAGCCGCTGATATCGCTACCCTGTTAAAAGACAAGAACACATCCTTGTTATCAAAGCGTGGGACTATAAGCGTGGACATGCGTACTAATACCATCTGGATTCAAGATACTGGCGCGCAAATTGAGGGAATAAGAGAATTAATCAAACAACTGGATGTTCCTGTTAAACAAGTGTTGATTGAAGCGAGAATTGTCGATGTAACAAAAGATTTCACACAGGATTTGGGTATTACCTGGGGGGTATCTAACTACACGCATTTAAGCGGAACCTTGGCAGGTGCTAACCAGATTTCTCAGGGGATCACGCCTCCTAATGTAACGCCATTAGCTGATCGCCTGAATGTGGATCTTGCGGCAGCGCCTGTTATAGGTACCGCGGCATCGGTTGGTCTTGCACTTGCAAAGCTTGGAAACGGTATTTTACTTGATTTAGAACTCTCTGCGCTGGAAAGTGAAGGGCGGGGCCAGGTCATTGCTAGTCCCCGGTTAATCACGATGAATCAGCAAGCGGCAGTGATTGAGTCAGGTCAAGAAATACCTTATCAGGAAGCCACTTCGAGCGGAGCTACAGCGGTTGCCTTTAAAAAAGCCGTTTTGAGTCTGAAGGTAACACCACAAATCACTCCGGATAATAAAATCATGATGGATTTACAAATTAATCAGGATACGCCATCATCGCAGACGTTTAATGGCGTACCTTCAATTTTAACTAAAGAAATTCAAACCACGGTTTTGGTTGACAATGGCCAAACTATTGTGTTAGGAGGAATTTACACACAAACAAAAAATAATTCGATAAACCGCGTGCCATTTTTGGGGCAGTTACCTGTAGTTGGCGCTTTATTTCGAAATCAAGATACGACAATTGAAAATGAGGAGTTGCTCATTTTCATTACTCCTAGGATAATAACGAACACCTTGTCAATTACAACTATAGAGGGACAAGGTAAAGCCGTGGTTAAAAATGTTGAATTGCCCGCAAGGCCATGGAAGCAATGAGCCCAGAGATGATGGCAATTACGTTAAATAAATAGGCAATGATTTAGGCACGTTAACAATTGCTCGATAAACACTACCTACTGCGAACAAAGCGTGGTAGGTAGGTACCTTAGCGAGTTTAGGAAAATAAATTGTAAACACACCCTTTAGTTGCCAGTCATAGATGAAGAGGTATGTAATTAAAAATGAGCATAGTTAAAGTACGAAATATTTTTTTAATTGGGCCTATGGGAGCAGGAAAAAGCACTATAGGCCGTACTTTGGCAAAAGAGCTCAAATTAGAGTTCTTTGACTCTGACGAAGTAATTGAAGAACGTGCAGGGGCGGATATTTCTTGGATATTTGATATCGAAGGCGAAGACGGTTTTCGCCGACGTGAACAAAAAGTCATTGATGAACTAACGCAAAAAAATAACATTGTATTGGCGACTGGTGGAGGTGTTGTAATGACGCCTGAAAATCGTAATGCGCTTGCGGGACGAGGTACAGTGATTTACCTGAAAACTTCGCTGCAACAGCAGTTTGAAAGAACAAAACGAGACACCAAGCGGCCTTTATTGCAAACTGATGATTTGGAGGGACGTCTGGAGATGTTACGTGATGAGCGAGAACCGTTTTATGATGAACTGGCTGATATCAGTTTTGAAACGGATAAGTTAACGGTGAAAGCAGTAGCCAACAATATTATCAAATATATTTATGGCGAAGTCTGAGATTTACCGAGAATTGTGTGTGCGGATGCCGGCGCGTACCTATTCTATATTTATTGGTAGAAATATTCTGAGGGATAGTGATTTTCTTCGCCGACAGGTATCCTCAAGGCAAGTATTGATTGTTACGAACAAAACTATTGCCCCTCTGTATCTATCGTATATGCAAGAAAGCTTTTCTGACAGACAGTGTGATGTACTTGCCCTTGAAGATGGTGAAGTATACAAGAATGAACGTAGTCTTTTTCAAATTTACAACCTGTTAATTGAAAAAAAGCACCATCGTGATACTATGATCATTGCATTGGGAGGTGGGGTTGTTGGCGACATAAGTGGGTTCGCTGCCTCTACTTACCAACGGGGGGTTGAGTTCCTTCAAATACCCACCACGTTGCTGGCTCAGGTAGATGCCTCTGTGGGTGGGAAAACAGCGATAAATCACTCACAGGCTAAAAATATGATCGGTTCCTATTATCAGCCAAACGCTGTTATTATGGACTTGAATACGCTGCATACCTTGCCGTTGCGTGAATTTCGTGCAGGTCTCGCTGAGATCATCAAATACGCGATTTTAGTTGGTGGTGTCTTTCTTTTGCAGGTACAGGGCGCGTTGAAATCAGGTTTGGCTACGAATGCTGCTGCCGATTTACCTGAAATTATAAGTAAATGTTGTCAAATTAAAGCCTCGTTTGTAGAAAAAGACGAGCGTGACACCGGAGTGCGGGAATTACTAAATCTTGGTCATACCGTGGCTCATGCCTTGGAAGCCTATACCCAATACAATCGATGGTTGCATGGTGAGGCTGTTGCAATAGGTTTGTACTGTGCGGCTGTACTGTCGCATCAATTTTACGGTCTTGATGAGCGAACTGTTGAGTTGATTGATAATTTGTTATCGTTAGCAAAGTTGCCACGGCGAATTCCTAAGGATATAAATCTTCAAAATTTGCGAGCGTTGATGGACAAAGATAAAAAAATTAAAAATAATAACTTACGTTTTATCTTGATTAGGGAAGTCGGGGATTGTTACCTTATGGATACGGTTCCTGAAGCCAATCTCTGGTCTGTTTTGCAGTCTGTGGTTGAGGGAGAGTAAATGATGCATGGTGAGGCTATGGAGACTACTCAAAGTTCTGTGTTGGGTGATCAATTATTTAAGCCAAGTAACTGGCTTACTAAAATTGAATTTATTAATCATTTAGTCCTTCTGAATAGTATAATGACGGCTGTTATAGCAGAGCATGGTGGAGGTAAAACGACGTTTATAAAAGTATTATCTCAAGAGCTTGACGAGAATATACTATCTCACGTGTTTAACGCAGCTCCCCGTTGTGTCAGCGCGGATCTACTGTCTGCATTAAGTGGTGCATTGAGTCTTGATTTGAATGGTTTGCCAAGCATCACAAGTATGGTTGAGCAAATTAATAAGCAAAAGAAACATTTTTTGCTTGTTATCGATGATGCTCAGAATTTGCCGCTTAGCCTCTTGCAGGAATTTCTTACAGAAATCGAACGGCATAAACACAATAATTTTTTTCATGTCTGCCTAGTGTCTGATTTTTCCATCGTGCAGCGTTTGTGTGTACTGGATGCCAATCAATTTACTAATATGATCCATAGTATTGAACTGGGTGCATTAACTGAAAATGAGACTAATACATATTTATTGGAGAAGTCAAAGGTTCCTTTCCACATTAATAAAACCAATCTTGAAGAATTTTATAATCTGACAGGGGGCAACATTGCTCGCATTAATAGCCAAATGAACCAATTTTTTCGTAAAGATACATCAAAAGATATGTTTTCAGCGAGCAAATCAAAAAAATCAAGGATTAACAATAGTAATTTATTCAGCATGCTATTAGTAGCCTCACTAGTATCTGCCTACATTTGGCACATCAATGATCGCTCTTCATCAACTAATTCTTTGTCACGAACGCTTGCTAGCGAGGAGCCTTCCTTGATGATGAGCCATGTTCCTTCTTTGACTCTGGCATCGGTTCGTCAACCTTTGCAATCATCACCACTAAACCGGGTTGTAAAAGTTTTGGGTGAAGATGATTCCAATCTGGAAAAGATGGTAGTGATGGACAAAGTTGTTGTAATCCCTAAAGCAATACCATCAACAAGGGATAGCCACGCATCAGCTGGCGATGCCATATTGCTCTCTTCACTGACGCCAGTAGGGGCACTTACCCCGAAAATATCGGCACCGCTAAAGACAGTTTCAAGTGCAGCGGCTAACTCTGTAGCATCTACCGCACTAGTGCGTAGTAAGGATAACGCCGTTTCCTCCACCAAAGGACAGTATACTATTCAGCTGCTTGCAAGCCAGCGTGAAGCGGTTTTAAGGCAATTTATTGCTATTCACCATCTGAAAGATGAAGCCAAAATTAACGTTATAAAACAGCAGGGTGTTAATTGGTATGTCTTAACGTTGGGCGAATATAACAAGGTCAAGCATGCAAAATTAGCCATGGATCAACTGCCTGCTGAGTTAGCCATATTTCGTCCATGGATTCGCCCTTTGACTGCACTGCACGAATTAGGTTAACGCTCCTAACGAACTTCAAGCCCAGCGTGAGTTGTAAAGGGGCAGATGCCCGTCTTTGCGAGCGGTA
>Ga0364915_10169_pt1 | contig 26988 bp, 22 predicted proteins | sample ExccelJu500001D4_3_FD_206958 | JGI IMG/M metagenome (GOLD analysis project Ga0364915, IMG submission 206958) | Enriched cells from Trout Bog Lake Hypolimnion, Wisconsin, USA - BchlTB.June25.5000.01.D4 | ecosystem: Environmental > Aquatic > Freshwater > Lake > Hypolimnion/Profundal zone | place... | reverse complement strand
CTCAATAAGTTTGTAGTAATCATGCTTGTATATTTTAATGGCTTAGCATTAGGCCTGTCTTTAATTATGGCATTAGGCCCTCAGAATGTTTTTTTAATTCGCCAGGGGGCAAGACGTAAACATGCTGTATTATCAGCACTCGTTTGTTTTTGTTGTGATGTGATTTTAGTTTGCGTAAGTGTAACTGGCTTGCATGAGTTAATAGCATTACATCCTTCGTTACAACTATGGATGACCTGCTTCGGCACAGCCTTTCTCCTTTATTATGGTGGATGTGCATTGAGAAACGGATTATCACGCACCACCGTAGAAACGGCTAGTCAACATGAAGTTAGTAATCGACTACAAATTGTCCTTCTATCTTTAGGCTTCAGTTTACTTAACCCACATGCGATTATTGATAGTTTGGTTATTATTGGTGGCGGCAGCGCACAGTTCCCAGAACATCAGACAGTATTTCTTCTGGGAGTACTGACATCCAGCCTGCTTTGGTTTGCATCATTGACGGTTACTACCTACTACTTTGCGAATAGTCTCGCACGTACTACCGTATGGAGGCGCATCGAGTTATCAAGTGGTTGCTTGATGCTTTTCTTGAGCTTAAAATTGGCAAGTAGATTGTTCTAGGGGTTGTTTTGATTAAAATAGAAAGGGCCAATCAGTGTGTCGCCAATTGACCCAGTGGAATGACACATAGCAAGTCCAACCTCGCAAGAGCGACTATCTCATAACTAATACCACTTTGTCAATAACTATGAAGTCATTCCAGGAATTCTGGGTGAACCCATTTATGCTGATGTTAAATTCTCATACAGTCTAGAAAATCATTTATGGCCTAACCGATTAAAAATATATCATCAATCATAGTCCCTTTCACATTAAACGCCAGCTGTTTTTGAACAAAAAATAACCTTAAAAATAGATGGACGTAGGTCGAGCAAATGTGGGTTAAAATTTAATGGCTGCGCTTTTAATTCACAGCCAATGGACTTATACCCCTTCAGCAATATAAAATAATTCAGTGTATACTCTTAAAGAACAATCGTAAGGAGGCTCTTTTAGCGATGATAAAACGGATATTTTGGACTCTTCTTTCAATTGCCTTTCCATGGCTTGTATTATTGCTTCATGACAATCCTGGAGGCGCTGTTGTGGCGTTAATCTTACAAGCTACCGTTTTTGGGTGGATCCCAGCCACAGTATGGGCCATGCGCGCTGTTCATGAGGCACAAACTCCTAAGAAAAAAATAACCAAAAAAAAGACTAAGCGGAGGTAATATGACCGTTCGAGTAATCGTTAATGGTGCGCGTGGAAAAATGGGTATGCTCGCCTGTGAAACCATCAATAATCATCCTGATTATGAATTAGTAGCAGGCCTTTCTCGAGAAGACAACCTCCGAGTTGCCATCGAAGTGACTCAAGCACAAATCGTTATTGACTTAACCCGTGCTGATTGTGTGTATGCCAATAGCCTGGCTATCATAGCAGGAGGTGCTCATCCCATTATTGGCTCATCCGGTTTGCTTGACGAACAAATAGAGCACCTCAAACAATTATGTCTCGAGAAGAAACTGGGTGGAATTATTGCACCTAATTTTTCAATCAGTGCTGTACTAATGATGCGATTTGCAGCCATGGCGGCAGGCTATTTGAGTGATGTTGAAATTGTTGAAGCCCATCACCAACAAAAATTTGACGCCCCTTCCGGCACCGCCCTAAAAACTGCTGAAATGGTAGCAGCTTCTAGAAAATTTCCACCAAAAGAACTACCAACACACGAGTTACTGCCTGGCGCGCGCGGTGGACTGCATCATGGCGTGCGGATACATTCCGTGCGTCTACCCGGCATTATGGCTAGGCAACATGTAATACTTGGTAGTTATGGAGAAACGCTAACGATTACTCATGACAGTACTGATAGAGCTTCGTTCATGCCTGGAATAATCTTATGCTGTCGTAAAGTACCACAGCTTTATTCCCTGGTTTATGGCTTGGAACAGGTGATGAACGATTAACAAGATCTTCTTTAATGAACATGCTACACTTATTGCACTCAAATAAAACGGATGGTTAGGGATGACAATTTTAGACGCACGCGATTATACAGGCTACTCGGAAGCAAGTCTTGATGAGGCTATAGCAGATGCTTTGCAAAAAGCTGATGAACACAGTCATTTTGAAGTTATTGAGACCCGCAGTTCACATTTTCCTAATAATCAATGCCATTATTATGTTACATTAACAACCTTCTGCGATTAAGCAAGTTCAAACATACTCTCTCGAAATCACAAGTGCTAGTCCAATAATAAGCGGCCCGCATAGAGAGAACAGCTTATTTACATCCTGAAAGGAGTTTATTGATGGCTTATACAGTTCACCATCATATCGGAGGCCAGTTAATCACTGATGACCGTATTAAAACACATACTATTTATAACCCCGCGCTTGGCGAAGCAATCGGAGAAGTTCACTTTGCAAGCGCTGGCACCTGCGATTTAGCAGTTGCCAGCGCTAAACAGGCATTTAAGTCCTGGTCAGAAACTAGCCCCATCAAACGGGCACGCGTTTTTTTTAAATTTCGTGAATTACTCGAAAAATACCAACTCGACCTGGCGCGTCTTATCACTCGAGAGCATGGAAAAACAATTGATGATGCTAAAGGCTCCATAGCACGCGCCATAGAGGTCGTGGAGTTTCATTGTGGAATTCTCAATCAACTCAAAGGTGCCTATACTACCGACGTTTCTCCACAAATTGATTGCCACACCATACGCCAACCCTTGGGCGTCTGTGCTGGTGTATCTCCTTTTAATTTTCCAGTCATGGTACCCATCTGGATGATGATTCCGGCAATTGCTTGTGGAAATACATTCATTCTTAAACCCTCTGAGCAAGATCCTTCTGCTCCAGTGCGTTTAGTCGAGTTACTCACGGAAGCGGGACTACCCGCAGGCGTTGCAAATTGTATTCACGGCGACAAAGACACGGTAGAGCAGCTTCTGGCCCATCCAGATATTAGTGCCTTTACTGCCGTGGCGTCTACTCCCGTCGCCGAAACTATTTACACGAGTGCAACGGCACATGGCAAGCGCGCGCATACCTTTGGCGGCGCTAAAAATCACTGTGTCGTGATGCCAGATGCTGACTTGCCCCAGGCAGCCCAAGCCATTACAGGCGCAGCCTTTGGCTCTGCAGGCGAGCGCTGCATGGCCATTTCAGTAGTCGTGGCTGTAGGTGAGGACACTGCAAACCAGTTGATTCAACTCCTATTACCTCTTGTGAAAGCAATTCGTGTTGATGCCGGTGATGTTACCCATTGCGACATGGGCCCTTTAATCAGTAAGGCCCATCAACAACGTGTCTTGAAGGCTATTGATGATGGAGTTGCGGAAGGCGCAAAATTACTGATTGATGGGCGTGTATTTCAGCATCCTCGTTATCCTCAAGGCTACTTCCTGGGCCCTTCGCTGTTTGATCAAGTGAACGAGTCCATGTCAATTTATCAAAATGAAATTTTTGGTCCTGTATTGGTTGTCGTCCGAGTTCCAAATTTTGAGCAAGCACTCTCACTCGTTAATCGCCATCAGTATGGTAACGGCACCGCAATTTTTACACGTGATGGCTACAGCGCGCGGGAATACAGTAACCGTGTTCAAGTCGGCATGGTTGGCATTAATATTCCTATTCCTGTTCCCGTTGCCAGCCACCCTTTTGGAGGATGGAAACGTTCGTGTTTTGGTGATACGGATATGCACGGCTCCGAGAGCATTCATTTTTATACCAGGCTGAAAACAATTACAACAAAATGGCCAGTTACCAAACCTGAAGAAAGTACATTTATAATGCCAACACATGATTAGGAACGACTATGACACAAATTGGATTTGTGGGACTTGGCCATATGGGCTTACCTATGGCCATCAATCTGATTAAAGCAGGCCATCAGGTTATTGGGTTTGATCTGCAAACCGATGCTTTAAATAAATTATCCAATGCTGGTGGGGTTGCAGCCTCTAGCATACAAGAAGCTGGCAGTAACAACGATGTTATCATCACCATGCTTCAAACAGGGCAACAAGTACAAGAAGTATGTTTTGGTGAACTAGGTTTATATAAGGTAGCGAAGCATGCGCTACATATTGATTGTTCCACCATCGACGTTGAAGCAAGTCGAGAGCTGCATCTAAAAGCCGCCGAATATCAATTATCTGTTGTCGATGCACCCGTCTCAGGTGGTGTTGCTGGAGCCAAAGCAGGCACATTGACGTTTATGGTTGGAGGTGAGGAGCGAGCGTTTCTACAAGCAAAATCCATAATAAGCGCAATGGGCAAAACTATTTACCATACTGGCGCCGCCGGAAGTGGGCAAGCTGCAAAAATTTGCAATAATCTAATCCTTGGCATATCAATGATTGCCGTTTCTGAAGCCTTTGTGCTTGCCGAGCACTTGGGGTTATCAGCACAAAAGCTTCTGGAAGTAGTCAACAACTCTTCCGGCCAATGTTGGGTTATGAGTCGCTACGCCCCTGTACCAGGGGTGCTGCCAGATGTTCCCGCAAATCATGACTACCAGCCTGGCTTCACCGCTGCAATGATGCTTAAAGATTTATTATTAAGCCAGAATGCCGCTTCTAAATCAGCATCAAAAACGCCATTGGCAGAAAAGGCAACCTCAATCTATCAGCAATTTAATGAGGCGGGATTTGGGCAACTGGATTTTTCCGCGATCATTAAGACTATACAATAAGCAGTCCGATGTATAAACTAACCTTTTAACCTAGCAGTGGCCCCTAACGAGAGGCTTCCTGTATATGTTCAATAACCAAGGTCACCTTCTTTTCCAGCTCCTGATTAATTTCAGTTTGCCGTTTTTTCAACATTGCAATTTCTTCAGGATCACTAGCTGCTTTCAGCTGTAAGTCATTAGTTATCTGTTTAAAATGAAGATCGTCGATAGCCAACTTGAGGTCATCGCTGTCGTAATTACTTATCTTAAGCGCGTTTATAATTTCTTTAGCTTGTAAATCAGCAGCTTCTTGGCTAGTTGTTAACGAATCATTTGCAGGCGCGTTTGCCAGTGTAGTCTGCGGGGGTATTTCAGGCGTTTCCTGAGTCAGATCGTCCTTTTTTATCCCGTTGACAGGCTCGGCAGGAGTAAGGTCTTCTTCTTTCAATTCAAGAACAGGTTCCAATACAATTTCTTCCTCATCATTATTAGCAACCGGCACGGATGCAATTTCTCCTTCATTGCGTTCATTACCAGAGTGCGAGGAACTGTTTTGATTTTCTACCTTGTGCAACAGTGCTGATTTCTTAGAGTGCTTTTTAGCTATTTTAGGATGGGAAATACTCTTATTTGAAAGAAATTGATTACTTATGGCCCTTACTGCCATTGAATTTTTAAGAGGACCGAGAACCACTGAATAAAGGCCATTAGATTTTTTTGGCGGTACAATTTGAATCGCAAACGTTGTTTTCTTACGAAAGTAGTTCTTACATTGAATGGCATTGGCTTCGTGTTTAAATGCACCAAGTTGCAATTGATAGTTAACATTACCAAACCTGCTACCTAGCAATTGACTTCCATTCGCTACCCCATAAACAGTGATTAGTTTTTGAGGGTTACCAGCAAAAGCCACGGTGAAAAAAAACGTGAATAACAACGAAAGTAACATTTTACCCATTTTAATATATAACTCCTTTTAGTTGGAGTTTAGACAGCAAACAGGAAAAAAGCTCCCTGTTTGCTGTCTAAATAAGCCATTTCCCGATTTAGTTGGGCAGAGAAAGGCGTCTTTTTTCCTTTCTCTGCCCAAAGTCAAAATACTACAATAGTAGTCACTAATAATATACCGTAACTGGGTGCAACTCCACGGTAACTTCTCAATAAGCCCATTCTACCTGTTGCAAATGCTCTCTTTTGTTGAGGAAAAAATGCTACATGGAACCTAGTTGACAATTCAGATCTCGACTTCCCGGACAAGCCGCGGGAAGTTGGGCTTCGGAATATGAATTGTCAACAAACTCTAGTTATCGAAAATATTTTATGTTAGCCTAAATTTATAAATTCAGTTCGGTTAAAGAAGGAGTTTTAACTAGAATGATTCGTAAGATTGTACTAATTCATTTGCTAGCCGCCTATATGACTGCTGAAGCCCAATCGATTGATGTCAATCAAATCAAATTGCAATTTCAACATGCAACGCCTGAAATTAGAAATATTCGCGCTCGCAGCATGTTGAATGACTACTATAAATTACAACAAACTCAGCCGGCGGAGGCAATAGCGTACCTAAAAGAAATTATAACTATTTTCCCAGAATTTAAGCTAGCTCAATTGGAATTATTAAACGCCTTGGAAAAACAAGGCAATATAATAGACGCCTATCATTACGCACTAATGGCTACAAAACAATTCCCGGATGACGAATTAATTGCGCTATCATTAGCAAATTATGAATCAATCCTTGGAAATGAGTCAAGCTCATTTTCAACCTTAAATAAGTTGAGTGACTCTACAAGTAATTCTGTTGCAACTCTGGCTAAAAAATATCTTGAGAAAGCAAAACATCGCCCAATAGAAATTCAAGCAAACATAGATAAATATTATGAAATGCACGATCAAAATAATACAGCATCCACTGCCTATTTAGACAATTTAATAAAACAGTACCCATTGAATTATCAATTAGAACTAGTTAAAGAACTTTCCTCAAAAAATTCAAAAAAAAATACTGACGGAATAACAGGCTCACAAGCAAGTACTAGTGGCTACCAAACCGCCATGAATGACTATTATCTCACTAAAAAAACTGATAAAACATTGGCGACAAAGCAACTTAAAGACATTATACAAAACTATCCTAATGAATATGAACCCTATTTAGAAATGGGTTATACGCTATTAGACGGCCAACATGATCAAGACGCTTTACCCTATTTTTTAAATGCAAAAAAAATATTAACATTCAATAAATTGCAGAACTCGACAGCGTCACAATCCCCTGCAGAAAATGGCACTACGGCGGAGCCTTCCTATCAGAAAGCCATGAATGACTATTATCTGACAAAAAAAACTGATAAAATTTTGGCATTGCAACAACTCAATAACATACTGAAAACCTATCCCAACAACTATGAACCTAATTTAGAAATGGGGTATTTTTTATTAGACAACCAACAAAACCAGGCTGCATTACCGTATTTTCAAACTGCAAAAAAATTATTAACGCTAAAGGCCTTACAAAATTCAATTCCAAGCCCCCCCAAGCCTTCAGTAACAGTTTCCAACGAGCCTTGCCTAACTTGCCTGGACAATAATGATGGCATAAAAAAACTTGAAAATGCCTTAACATGGGGAAAAGAGACAACACAACAAAGACCTGAACTTAGGCTAGCCTATTCCTCTCTTCTCGAAAATACAAAAAATATGAGAGTTATGCTTGATGGAATTTACAATGCTGAGAAGAGACCTCTGCTGATCAGCTACATCAGGATATTAACTTTAAATGGAAATTATCAGAAAGCGTCAGTATTATTGTCAGATTACCTTACTCAATATGGTAAAGACATCCCGTATTTAACGGAGGAAGCCCGCTTAATGGCTCTGACAAATCAATCCCAGCAAGCATTAATTCTCACTAACTCACTTTTAGAAAAAGACCCAAAAAATCAAGTTTATTTAGACATAAAAAAATACGCATTAGCTCATGCTAATAGCTCCCCAATAAAATTAGTTAATCGAGAGGATGAAGACGCTAAACAAGCGGCCGATCAAGGCGACTACGAAAAAGCCATACCATTGTATCATCAAACCCTTATGAAAAATCCGAATGATAAAGATGCAGTTATTGGTCTTGAGTTTGCGCTGGCAATGCAGGGGGATTATGCAGAAGCATCAGTAGAATTGGCAATATATAAAAATAAATTTGGTGAAGACGAACAATATTTAACGGAAAAAGCAAGGTTACTTGCGTTAACAAATCAACAAAAAGAAGCGCTTGACCTGACTAACAATCTTCTCCAAAAAAATCCTAAAGATACAAACATTATAGGCATTAAAAAATATGCCTTAAGTCATGCAAATAGTATAACTTCAATGACAAAGAATTCCGAATTTAAAGAAATCAGTGATGCAGATTACCAAGCAACAATGACGATGCAAAGTGGTAATTATCTAAAAGCTATTCAACAGTTTCGTGATGCGATCAATAAAGACCCGAATGACAAATACGCCGCACTGGGATTAGCATCAGCACAAATGAATAGCGCAACTTACCCAGCTGCCTTGCAACAATTAACAGCGTATAAAAATAAATTTAGCGAGGATGATGCTTACTTAAGGGAATTAGCCCGTTACTACGCCTTTACTAATGAGCCTCAAAAGGCAATACTCACCCTGAAACCTCTTTTGCAAAAAGATCCAACAAACGATGATCTGCTTGATATTCAAGCGTATGCCCAAAGTCACTCTGCAGCAGCAACGGCGGCAAAAAACGGACAAGCTGGAACGGTAGCTGCTGCGATATCACCAGCTGTTTTAGCAAAGAACGCTGAAATGCAGGCAAAATCCAAAGGAAATAACCCCAAATTATTTATCAAAGCATCTGAAATGTATATGAGTGCAGAAAACTATAATAAAGCCATGGAAATGGTTAATTCGGCACTAAAACTCGACCCTACTAACGGTAATTACATCTATTTAAAAGCTAAAATAGCAAGCGCTAAAGGGGATACAGCAACGGCCTACCGCGAATACAAAAGTCTTTTCGTTGGCAGAAATAGAAATGTTCCGCAAATACTACTAGCATTTGCCAGAGCCGCGGGAGAAGAAGGCCGGCTTGATGAATCCGCAAGACTATACGTAGCCTATCTCAAAAAAGTTCCAAAAGACTCTACAGCCTGGCTCGAATTGGCTTATATTCAAAGCTGGCGCGGCAATGATAGAAAAGCCGTTAAGGTGTTGAATGAATACCAAAAGATTTTTGGGAAGACAACACCTTATCTGATAGCAAGGGCCCGAGTTATTGCCAGTGCGCAAAGGCCGAAAGAAGCCTTAGCACTTGTTGATGCGCTGTTACCAACACATAAGGATAATTATGATTTGGCGTATGCACAGACTACCGCCTATTATTACAATAACCAACCCTATGATACGTTTAAAGGCCTGGCTAGAGTTAATAAAATACAACCCAAAACCCCGGAAACGAAAGGCCTGAATGCCTTTATCAATACCCCTTACCGAAGCAATGTTGGCTTGGATCTCTACCATTCTTTTGATACCGATACCGTCTATATTAGCCGGGCTACTGCATCGTCCCAGTATTTCCTATCCCCTGTAACGTCGTTATTAGCCAATGTCACTCCTGAGGTAATCAGAGCAACGGTAGGTAGTGGATTAAGTCCTGTTCAAGGGGGAACTACGTTAGATTTAACGAATTACAATGTCGGCATAAACCACCGTTTTAACCCGCATTTAGCTGTACAAGGCTTGGCTGGAGGCTCCAATGTAAGCGATGGACGAGGCGCATTTATTTATCAAGGTGATGCTTTCGTTTATGTCAACGAAGTCCTTCAAGGCGGGCTGCAATTTAAAAGGAGCTATTACGACCAATCTCCAGAGGCAGTTTCTCTTGGAATAGTACAAAATTTAAACCAAATTGGATTGCTGTGGCAGCCATGCCTGCAATGCTACTTGGCACTTAACTCGTCCTATTCAACATTTACTGATACCAATAGCATGGGTGATGTGGATGGCAGTTTACAAATGCAAGTTGTTTCGTCAGAAGTAGTCAATATCAAACTAGGTGTCGCGGGACAGTGGCAGGGATTTGCAAAACCGTATTCATTCCATGGCTACTACAGCCCATTAAACTATAGGTTTTATGGTTTTATAAGCGACTTTTATTTCAAGCAAACTGATAATATTGGTTATGAGTTTAGTGTCGGATTAGGCGCTCAAAAAGATGAAACTTTTCTGACCTTTAAGCCCGCCAATGATTTTTCTGGTAAAGCGTACTTTGGAATTTATCAAGATTGGTACCTAACCTTGGCCGCCGGGATGTCTACACGTGGTCGAAGTATTGCGAAAAATCCAACGCTAGGGACTTACCGCGTTACTGCTTTTGAAGCTGCCTTAACTCGGCGCTTTTAATCATAATTAGCTAAAGGAAAATAATGCCTCATCATTCTCATAGGTACACTTCTCTTATTAACTGGGTTGCTATTTTTTTATGTTGCTGTTTAAGCCCTTTCACCTTCGCGGATGTACCTGACGCTGGTAGTGAACCAAGCGAAGAAGTCAGTGGGCAACTTAATAAACAGTGTGATACGTATAAAGGTCCGGTGACAACGCTTCCCGCCATTCCACCCTTTACCTGGAAACATACTGGTTTAATTACGCTGTGGTTTGATGATGGCTGGGTAACGGAATACACGAACGCTTTTCCTCTGATGGAAAAATACGGAATGAAAGGGGCCGTTGCCATTGCGATAAAATTTGTTTGTTATCCAGCATTTATGACTTGGGATCAGCTGCGTACCTTGCAAGAAAAAGGCTGGGAAACAACGGCACACAGCGTGCATCATTCATGTGACTTAGGCTATTACACTACGCAAACAATAAAAGACGAGTTACTTGGCTCCCAAAAAACCATTCAGGAACATGGATTAAGAGCCGACCAATTTGTGATGCCCTGCGGCTTTAGCCGTGCTCAAATAGCCAACATGTTTGCTAATCAATATCCACCGATAGTAGAAACGGCTAAACAATATTTTTCATCGTATCGTACAACCACGTCCGAACGAGAGAATATCTTACCGTTGCCTGATCCCTACAATTTAAAAGCTTTTCAAATACTAGTTTCGACTACGGATAAAGAAATACAGGATAAAATAAATCAGGCTGTAAAAGACAAAACCTGGCTAATTTTAGTTTTCCATCAAGTAGATGATACCAAAAGACAATTTTCTTTCCCGCCAGATAAGTTTGAGAAAATTTTGGAAATGATTAAGGCATCTGGTTTACCGGTTGTTTTACCTTCCCAGGCTTTATCGATTAAATAACAATTATATACCCATGAAAAATAAACTATACTAACTTAACATGAGTTCGGGATAAGGCCGTTAAACCCGCCTTCTCTCCAGCCCGTTAGTGCTGAAGAGGGACTTTCTTATCCATTATCCAGAACTCTCGTTAATCTAAAAAAAACCGAACATGGAATGTAAGGATAGACTATGAGAACTATTGCGGTCATTGGATTGGGATATGTGGGATTAGGCCTTGCAGTTGCACTAAGCAAAAATTACCCAGTAATAGGTTATGACATTTCCCAAAATAGGATAAATGAATTACTTGACAATTTAGATAGAAATCAGTGTGTTTCCGAAGATGAATTAAAACTTTCTACCATACGGTTCACAAATGCCCTTGCTGACGCAAAAAAAGCAAATTTTTATATTGTAGCCGTTTCAACGCCCGCTTACTTTTATGAGCATCCTAATTTAGAGCCATTGATCAATGCCACAAAAGACGTGGCCACGGTTCTTAAAAAAGGGGATGTCGTTGTCTTCGAATCGACCGTTTACCCTGGTACCACAGACGAAATCTGTTTGCCATTGCTTGAAAAGTATAGTCATTTACAAAATGGTGACGATTTTTCTGTTGGATATTCACCAGAAAGAATAAGCCCCTCTATTGAAGAACATACATTAAAAAATATTACAAAGGTCATCTCTGCGCAAAATGAAGCGACACTAAAAATTGTGCGAGAAGTCTATGAGTCCATTTGCGATACAGTTTATCCCGTATCCAATATGAAAACAGCTGAAGCCACTAAAGTATTAGAAAATACTCAGCGAGATGTGAACATTGCTTTTATGAATGAATATGCAGAGATTATGCACGGTTTAGATATAGACATGCATGAAATTATTGAAGCTGCAAAAACAAAATGGAGTTTTATTCACTTTAAACCTGGGCTAGTTGGCGGGCATTGTATTGCTGTTGATCCCCACTATATCGCGTTTAAAGCCAAACGCATCGGCGTACAACCCGACCTTATCCTTGCAGCAAGAAAAATTAATGACAACATGCCACAGTTTATAGTTGATGAACTCATTAAAATTTTTATAAAAAATAAATTAGATACTACCAAAATTAAGGTAGGAGTATTTGGGATAACCTATAAAGAAAATATTCCAGACATTCGGAACAGTCTGGCATTAAAATTACTTAAAATTCTTAATAATTATGGCTTTACGTGTCAAGTAAATGATCCCTATGCTGACAAAGACATTGTTAAAAACAAATACCATGTGGAATTACTGAATTTTGACGAAATAACGGAATTATCTGTTGCAATCATCGTGGCTCAACATAATTTATATCGTGAAACTGGACTAGACCCCTTCCTAGCTAAATTTAAAGGAAAGCAAATTATTATGGACATACCGAACCTTTTTATTGATCAAAAAAGCCATCTTACTGATGCCATCTATTGGAATCTTTAAATACCTTTGAGGCGACTATTATGAATATTTTAATCACGGGAGGCGCAGGGTTTATAGGTTCTCACCTGGCTAAGCATCATTTGTCTCTCAATGATAATGTTGTGGTTGTTGATAATTTAAGTACCGGAAAACTCGATAATATTAAAAATCTCTTTGAAAACAGAAACTTCTCTTTTTACGAGACGGACTTATTACTATGGCCTGATTTATATCACAACCTAGCACAATGTGATGTGGTTTATCACATGGCCGCAATGGTCGGGATGTTTAACGTCATTGAACATCCGATTGATACGCTTAATGTGAATATACACGGGGTTGACAGGCTACTTGCTTTAGTAGCCAAACTAGACAAGAAACCGCAGATCGTAGTTGCTTCAAGTTCAGAAGTCTACGGTTCCAAACCCAAAGCAATGAAAGAAAATGAGATGTTATTACTTGAAGCAACTAATAAAGCTCATGCCAGCTACCCAATTAGCAAGTTATGTAATGAGATTAGCGCAATTGCCTATTACAAAGAAAAAAATATTCCTGTGATTATTACTCGTCTTTTTAACACCGTTGGGCCAAACCAATCCTCACGGTATGGGATGGTTCTTCCGCGGTTTATCAAACAAGCATTGCATAATGAACCTTTAACTATATTTGATAATGGTCTGCAGACTCGATGTTTTTGTGATGTAAGAGATTTATGCAACATGCTAGACCGCTTAGCTCAATCTAAAAATAGCTTAGGCCAAATAATAAATGTTGGAAATAACAAATCTATTTCCATTTTAGACTTGGCTAAGCTTGTAATAAAAAAAACCAAATCAAAATCTCAATTAAAATTTCAAAAATTTGATGATGTTTATGGCCCTGAGTATATTAATATTGAACATAGAAAACCCGATTTAACCAAGCTAAAAACAATAATAGACTATGAGCCTCAATGGACGCTTGAACATACCATTAACGACATTATTCAGAACTCACGTTAGGCCTCACTCATCGTTTCGGCAAGAGTAACCGAACCGATGAGTGAGAACTCCCGTTAAGGAGGCGATTATTTTTTCTAGCCTTTTTTTGCCTTGCGACCCAAAATGTAAACAGACCCTAATCACATTTTCCATTTAATACACAGTCTTTAAGAGTGGCGGCAAACTTAAAACTATTATCCTGATCAAAAGTAACATCCCAACCAAATACCCCACCAATATTTTGGTATTTTTGGGGCGGAATATAGTTATCGCAACTGTTGTTGCCCGCAACAGCTGTTCTTAGACATTGAATAGCCCGTTTGATAGTGGCAAAAGGAACAACAGGAGGATCACCATTTACCCCCGTGGCGTCAGGGATTGAATAACCTAAGACAACTTGCGAAGGATTTAAATAACTAACATAGGGTTGAAAGCTAGTCACGTCTCCAGTATTGGTTTTTGAAGGCCAATCGACCAATACATCGGTGGCCATTGCCACAGAAAAATCTGGGCTATTAGTCGCCTTAGGCTCGTAGCACCTCTTGTCGATTCCAAACGCACAACCCGTATCATACAATTGAATACCTACCCAAGATAACGACACATGGGTTTTCATAATTAACGCCGCATAAGTTCCCCACTCTTTATTAAATGAGGGACTTGCTGAAATATTATTAACTTGCGGCGCAAGTGATAGCAGCCAATTGGGGTGTCGAGAATGTATCTCATTAATAATAGTAGCTAAGCTATCAATATCGCCGGTAGGCTTGGAAATAGACCCTGCTACATGAATACCTTTTTCAATATCAAAATCAAAACCATCAAACCCGTACTTGTTTACTAAACTTTCCAATGATTTTATGAATGCCCTTTGAAAGGAAACAGGCGAAGCCGCTAAATGAAGTACCTGATGAAAATTTACAGAGCTGCGGTGAATATTAGTTGAAGGCCCCCCTACAGAAAGAAGCACTTTGATACCAAAATATTGTAGTAACTTAATATACTCTTGGCTTATCTTTTCAAATGCAGGAACTATCTCTCCAGGTTTTTTAGTGCTAAATACGCCAAAAGCAATTATGATGTGGGTATAGCCAGCATTAGACAATGCCATCGCAGAAGGAGGCGTTTTCCAGCCTGGTAAATACCCAATTAATCGACCCTCTGATTGATTGTTGGTAGGGCTGAGGTGGATCGGAGCTATAATCGAAACTAAATTTCCAGTGCTTTGCAAAGGTGAAAATCGAGTGCTAGTTATAGCTATTTTTTCGTTGCCCTTCGTAAAGGGAGGCATTAACGAGAGTTGGGCTCCGCAACCATCCCGCACGATTAATGCGGCCACAATGCCCAATAAGATTGACTTCATTTAGCTAATACTCATAGAATTAAAGAATAGGGTTCGCTGACACCAATTGCCAACAAACTCTGAGTGTAGAAGCAAATAAATGGTATTGCAAACTGGCCTAATTTCAGCCAGCAGGAATGAGTTAAAATTACATAGGGATAATTGTAAATGGCTTCGTTAACGTACTTCCCACTTAGTCCAAGCGGCATACTGAGTATAATAGGGTTCTTGTATGGAGCTGATAAAACTATACCGACTCCAAAAGAAAAATACACCGACGCAATAATCGACTTAATTATACCCGCCCATAATGAAGAAAAGAATATTGTCTTATGCCTAGAATCCCTCACGCACCAAACACTTAAACCCACTAATATTATACTAATTGACGATGGAAGCACGGATAAAACAAGTCAGTTAGCATCCGATTTTGCAGAGGCAATCGGCCTTGATTTAAAGATTTTACGTCTAGAAAAATCTGAGGGAAAAACACCTGCCGTCTATCATGTAGCCCACGAGAGCCGGGCTGATGTGTTGTTCGTGCTCGATGCGGATACAGTGATTTGTTCAAATAATTATATCGAACGTTTAGTGCAAGAACTTTATCAGGGTGTTGGCATAGCTTGTGCCTGCGGCATGATAGCACCTGAAAATATAGACGACCGGACACGCATACTTCAAAAACCCGTCGTAGCGAATTTTGTAAAACAATATCCACACATCGCAGAACCCCAAAATGCGACCTGGCTGAAGCGCACAGAACAAGAAATTGCTAACAACTACCGTGGGGAACTGTATCTTTTTTTACAGAATTTTATTTATCGAGGGGAAATGGTTTATTTCGGGTCCATCATTAATCCGGTTGGTTGTGCCGTTGCTTACCGACGAAAATACCTTGTTGATGTATTAGACAATTACACAAAAAAATTTGGATATGATTTGACCTCTTCGGAGGATATTTTTATTGGCTTTGCATTTGCGAATCAAGGGTATCGTAATATTCAATTAGAAGATGTGTACGCACACACTTCTGAACCGCGAATTTCAAAAATTCCCAAACAGATTATGTTATGGTCCTCGTCGTTTTTGCAAAGTTGTTACTATTTTGATCCACTTTTAAAAACACCATTTAAAATTTTCAGAGTACTTGCAAAAAAAATTAGAGGCTTAAGAAACCCTGATCAAAAAAAGGTGCTTGAACAGAGAAAAATACAAGAAGCTTACCGTCAAACATTCAGTACCCAACTCACTGAGCAATTTGGTCGGCCGATTGGCTGGTTTATGTTTACTTCCTTGTTTGAAAAAATATCTTTCCCCACGGTTATCATTATTATGTGTATTTTACATCTATGGAAAGCATTGTGGATAACTGTAGCGGTGGAAATGACAATTTATATACTAATCATGAGCATGGTACACAAGAAACAACGCATACGATATGCTATAAAAAGTTTCTTCTACTCTTTCATCAGGTACTTTTTTCTGCTTTACGATTTTGTGATAATTTTAAATTTTGCCAAAGATTTATGGATAACAAAAAACAGACGGTGGCGAAAATAATTCTACTCGTCCATCGGCTCACTCATACCAAGTATTTAATTGAGCAATTAATTCGTCCACACCTTCTTTTTTCAAAGAAGAAAAGGCTTGCACACTTACCAGCTCCTCACGCAATTGGTAATATTTTTTCACGTTCAAAACCGTGTTTTTTACATCACTGCGACTGATTTTGTCCGCTTTAGTAAGCAAAATATGCACGGGAATTTCTCTATCAAGTGCCCAATCTATCATCATTTGATCAAGATCTTTAAGTGGATGACGGCAATCCATCAGCAATACTAATCCTCGTAAGCACTGACGTACCTCAAGATACCGTGCAAGATTTTTCTGCCACTCCTGCTTAATTTTAATTGCAACTTTGGCATAGCCATAACCTGGTAAGTCAACTAGCCGCCGTTGATCATCGATAGCGAATAAATTAATCAACTGTGTTCGACCTGGCGTTTTACTGGTACGCGCCAACTGGCGAATACCAGTCAAGCAATTTAACGCACTGGATTTGCCAGCATTGGAACGCCCTGCAAACGCGACTTCATAACCTTGATCGGCTGGTAATTGATCAACTCGAGCGGCACTTTTTATAAACGTTGCTTGTGAATAAGGATTAACTAACATTATTTTCAATTTCATTTTGGGATTTTGGCGTTGTCAGTGTAACATTGGAGTTTGGACAAAACCACATGCAAAAAGACACATGTGGCTTGAGACCCTAGGCTTACAGAATGAAAAAAATAGTATTTGTTGTTGTGCTGCTAGGCTCCATTGCCGCTCAGGCTGCCGATATTGTCAGTGCTCCCCCGGAAAAAGCGACGCTTTGCGTGGCTTGTCATGGGCAACTTGGGAACAGTGCTAATCCGCAATGGCCAAACATTGCTGGCCAGCATAGCGCCTATTTAAATAAAGAGTTACATGATTTTAAACAAGGGGGCACTCGGAGTGCGCCAACCATGGCAGCCATTGTCACCACTCTAAATGATAGTGATATGGCTCAGTTGGCTAATTATTATTCTAAATTACCCCTTGCACAAGGTAGCGTGCCAGAAAAATATTTAAAGCGTGGTGAGCAACTTTATCGCGGCGGTGATTTCGATAAACACATTAGTGCCTGCATTGCCTGTCATGGGCCGAAAGGAACGGGCAATGGAGAGGCAGGCTTTCCATCCCTTTCAGGCCAACATGCTGCCTACCTCATAATGCAATTACAAGCATTTAAAACTAAAACACGGCATAATGATTTAAATGGGATTATGCGTGATATTAGTGCACGAATGGATCAAACTGACATGGAGTCTGTAGCCTATTATATTCAAGGCCTTTATTAGACTGGACATTGGACAAAACTGCATGAATAAAGACTCATGCAGCCTTGTCCATGAACGTGTGTAGCACCATAGATTCATGCTTTGTCATAGATCGTGCATAAGCGTGTTATCCTAGAAAAAGCAGTTGCAACCTACTACGAGGGCTTACTGCACTGAATATTAAACCCTCTCGCTCCGTCTGCAACTGCTTTCTAGGATTATTTATTTGGGGGTTTGAGAGAAAGTCAATTTTTCTCAAACACTCAATGAAATCAAGAATAGATTATTTGAACAAAGTCCCATGCGTCTTTTTGCATGGGTCTTTGTTCAAACTCCAAGACAATTAGAGGTGGAAATTATGTTAAGACCTTTGCTTTTTATTTTACTGTTATTGCCCAGTATGACATTTGCTGAAACTTTTGTTGCTGGTAAGGATTATGAAGTCATTACTGGTGTTAACGATGCCGTCACAAACAACAAGATAGACGTCACTGAATTTTTCAGCTATGGCTGCCCTTGGTGCTTTCGCATAGAACCCTCATTAACCCAGTGGGTGAAGCAGCACGATACGGCAATTGAATTCAAACGCATACCCGTTGTCTTTAATAAAGAATGGATTTATTATGCAAAAGCATATTATGCGGCTAACCTGCTTGGGGTAGGCGATAAATTTAATTCGTTATTATTTAAAGCGATTCAAACCGACAAACTTCAGTTAACCAATAACCAGGCAATGATTGATTTTTTTATAGCCCAGGGTATTCCTAAAGAAACGGCAGAAAGTGCGTTTACTAACTCAACAACAGTCGATATGAATGTCAATGAAGGCAATGTGATTATGGGTCAGCTGCATATTAATGCCGTACCCGCTATCGTTATCAATAATCATTATAAAACTGATTTACAGATGGCTCAAGGCGAAGAGCGCCTATTCAAAATAATTGATTATTTATTGGCTAAATCAGAGAGCAAAGATTCTGCTTAAGCAGTGGCGCTTCCACTTTTAAACTCTTTATGTTATATCCCTTTCTTTAGGTAGAAGGTTTTTTTTGTAGAAATAGGCCGGAGTGAGTATGTCAATCAAGTCAGATCGCTGGATAGAGAAAATGGCATTGGAATCGGGGATGATCTATCCTTTTGAGCCTAGGCAAGTGCGTGAAGCTGAGAGCGGCCGCATTATCTCTTATGGCCTTTCAAGTTATGGATACGACGTACGCTGTGCAGATGAATTCAAAATTTTCACTAACATAAACTCTGCGATAGTTGACCCAAAATCGTTCGATCCAAATAGCTTTGTCGATATAAAGTCAAATGTATGCATTATTCCACCCAATTCATTTGCCCTTGCACGAACAGTCGAGTATTTTCGAATCCCTCGTAACGTATTAACCATCTGCCTTGGTAAATCAACCTACGCCCGCTGCGGTATAATAGTCAATGTCACTCCGCTGGAACCAGAGTGGGAAGGGCATGTGACGCTTGAGTTTTCAAACACAACAACCTTGCCCGCTAAAATTTATGCCCATGAAGGCGTTGCGCAAATGCTATTTCTGGAGTCTGATGAGGCTTGCCGCGTTTCTTACCGTGACCGAGGTGGTAAATACCAGGGTCAAACTGGCGTTACCTTACCTCGTACTTAAAAATTGGTCTCAGGTAAATTGTTCATCTAAGCGGAGCTTAGAAATATCTCTTCTGGCTGCGACTTGCATTTGAACTATAATCCTAGAAAAAGCGTAACTCCCCAGGTACCCAATGCATTCGCCCTGAGCACCCCAAACCCTTCGGGTAAAATATAGAAAAAGAAAGCTGTTCTTTGGAAGGAGCGTGCGTAGCACGCGTCTCGAGGGGCTTCCTAAGCGGCTAAAGTGAGCTGATAGATCAAAGAATTAAAGCTTTCTTTTGAGCATTTCTCTAAATCAAGCTGATTTTCAGACTCTGAAAAATACTTATTTGACCAAATTGATCGTCTAACGATCGCGATGATATCAGAGAAAGTCAGCTCACCTTTTTTATCATACCAAGCAGCCGTTTCCATGCTGACAAGCGCTTTTGTCTGATGCATGCTAAAAGCAGTCGAGTTGAGTACCTGCTGCAATAATGTTTGCTAAATAATAAATAGGTCTTATAATTGAACACTAAATACATTTTCACTACATATCAACGGGGTTAATCATGCCTATTACAAGCGTGTTGCGGGAGAATGATCAGCAAAATTTAGATGAGTACCTTTTATCTGTTCAAGAGGAGGTTCACCTGATAATCAACAAAATAGATTCTGATAAAATCCAGCAACTGGAAAAATTAAGTGATGCGATCTCTAATCTTTCAAACAGTTTAATCAACTTTAATAATTTACAAAATATAACTAAGATCCCTTTAAGCAAGTTTCGTGATTTATTCAGTAATGAAGAAAATATTTCATATTTTGATGGTAAAAAAAATATATTACAGGAAGTAATGCACTCTCTTTCAATTATCATTCGTAAGACTTTGCTCACAAACAAAGATAGGAGTTATATTAAATTTCTCTTGCACTGCACTGAAATTTTATTAAATAAATATAGCACTAAATTTAAAGAATCCGTAGATTCATCATTTAATATTTTTTGCGATTTTAAAATGGATCTTGAAACACAAAGTACCAAATATGAAAATATCAAATTACTCAATGGTTTTTACCGGTTATTTAAAAAATTTTATGGCACAGAACACACTACAAAAATAATCAGAATACGAATGGCACCATATTTTGACACCTTGCAAGATTTGGATCTAGAGGAATTAAGACCGGTCATTGAAAATAACAACCTAGGCACTTTTAAGAGTGTAATTAAAGATATAATCAATCTAAATGATAATGATTTTAAGATTAAAATTAAATTGGCTGATATTTTTGAAAATTATATTATTCCTTACTACTATGCTTATAAAGAACTACAAGTTAATAAGATAAAAATAAGTAACATCCTTAATGTATTGGATGAAAATAATGATAATGATAAAACAATAGCTAAATATCTTAATAGTTTAAAATTAGTCATGGCTTGTAAAGTGCCCAGGAGTGAGATTATAAAAATTGCTCCATATTTTCTCTGTATTCCATTAGGTCAATTGGAAACAGTAATACCTCTTAAGATGTCAGAAAATTGCACCAACGAGCTCCTGCCCGCATCGTCAGTTAATCTTGGTAGGATAACATCTTTGACGGATCGCGCCCATATTCACAAAGAACTTAAGTCACTATGTATTACCAAAGTATTTTTAAAGAATATCACCAAAGATCGTAATTTTTATTATAAAATTGCAAATAATATTATAGATCTTGGCCTCTCAGATCAATGGCGAAGGCGTCAGGTAACAGGCGTAGAGTTATTTAATGAACTGGTAAGATTTAGAGAAACCTATCAGGAAAAAATAACCAGTTCTATGGCTTCCAAAACATTACCAAAAATAAAAATTAAACAAAAAAAATACGTGCTTGAACTTTTCGATACTGGCGATCCTAAGGTATTTTGGTTGGGAGAAATAACCAATAATTGCATCTCTATTAATAACAAAGTGCCTGCAGGTATTTTGTATTGTCAATCCGCTATTATTAAAGATAATGCGGGGATTTATATTGTTAGTAAAGATGATGAAATAGTAGCGGCAAGTTATGCGACAATACTTAACAATGGTAAAGAAGATCATCTTATTTTTGCACGTTGGTCTAAAAAGTTATCAATGCCGTTAGAAAAACTAAAAATAATGATCCTGGAGGCCTCTCAAAAAATTTTGTCAAATCATAAAAACATAAAAAAAATATTTGTTGGTCAAGCTGAGTTTGGGGATAATCCACCGCCGGAGTCGTTAGTCAAATTTGATAAGCAGATACCACATAAATTCAACTTTAAAGATTATAAAGGTTTTTCATTCTATTACGATAGTGCTCAAGGACAGAAAGAAGTGAGCCCCGATTGCATTGATTTTAATGAAGTTATTGATCTCACTAAAGAACAATGTTTGATTCAGGAAGAAAGAATCACTACTGAAAGTCTGGCACTCTCAGCCTATGGAATTTTTAATGTAAATAAGCACCCATCCGCGAAAGTTGATTTTTATATTAAAGCCGAGTTGCCTCAAGAGCTTACTCCGTATAGCAATAGCTATATCTATCTTACTGAAAATGAAAAATTGTTCTATCTCAATTCAAGTGGGAAAATCGAGGAATATTTCATTGATGATAAGGATTTATTTAGAAAAAAAATTACTGCTTTTGATAAGGCGTCTGACAAATTAGAGATCAATAAAAAAGAAATGAAGGCATTGTTTAATGCGAGTATTATCAATCCAGTTGAAAAGTTTATTTTAAAAAAATTTCCAGATTCCACAAAATTTATAACCGCACTATTAAATTATCCTCACTCGACTAAAAATACTACGATTAATGATTATAGTTATATGTTAAAAATGTTTAAATACGATCATTTGCTGTCAAAAAATAAAGTTAATTTTGTCTTTACTCATGATAAATTAATCATAGAATTTTTTGATAATATCGAAAAATTCTATTTTTACGAAGAGTTTTCAAAAGCAATCAATAATATTTTTGATAATTCAATGTGTGAAATTAATACAGTAGAAAATAAGGTATTGCTAAGTTTTAATTCAGATTTTTTTTATAACACTCTACTACCACAACTCTGTCAGCAGAGTGGGGCTGAAAACTCTCAGGAAATGAATAAATCTGAAAAATTTGGTATGTACTAGGGCACCACCCAGATTTAGAAAAATTCATCTGTAGTTGTTTAACCTAGAAAAAACAGGGATGTTCATTGCTCATCCCAAAATAGTTAATACTCGATCCTCGAAGTGTTGAGCTCTGCTTACTAATCGTCGCTTAAAGGAACCGTAGCACGGGAACTGTCTACACGCTCCCGCAGCTCTTTCCCTGGTTTAAAGTGTGGGCTGTACTTCGCTTCAGTGATAACCTTTTCCCCGGTTTTAGGGTTATGAGCGTTTCGCGGTGCACGGTAATGCAGCGAAAAACTGCCAAAACCACGTATCTCAATTCGTTGGTTTTTAACTAATGCATCGCTCATTAGTTCAAGAACTCGGTTGATGCTGTCAGTCACCTGCTTTTCAGGAAGATGTGTCATTTTTGCAGCAAGACTTGCAATGAGTTGCGATTTAATCATACCCACCTCGTTTAGCCATATGTCCATGGTGCTATCAACACAAAAGAGACCGCGGTGATAGCAATTTTTTACTGCTTACTGTTCAGTATAGACTGACCTAAAAATTATTCAATGTTATCAAGTAACTGGACATTGGACAAAACTGCATGAAAAAAGACTCATCCAGCCTTGTCCATGAACGTATGTAACACCATAGATTCATGCTATGTCATAGCTCTTGCTTAAGCGTATGTATTTAATCCTAGAATAGATTTTATTTTTTAAACAAAGCTCGATGCGTCTTTTTGCATGGGGCTTTGTTCAAACTCCAACAAGTAAGTTATAAGCGTTGCTGGATAAACGCATTAACTACGCCCCAGCTCATTCTAACAGGAGTAATTTGTCTCGTAATGAACTGACTGGAAGCCAGTGCTTTACTAGTTGAGACAACCACCATACCGGACTGAAGTTGTTCAAGATGGAGGCTTATTTTCGCCCAACGCTCAGCAAAATATGTCGTCGCATTTATAAACACTAAGGTCGCATCACTGGGGAGAATGTCAAGAAAATTGCCCTGTTCAAAAATGATAGCTTGAGATTTTTTTTGGTATTCGGGGAAGGCGGCTAATCGTTGTCGTTGCTGTAAAGCACATTGATGTAGCGTATCAAAAAGTTCTATACCACAACTTTTGCGCACATCAAAAACCATAGCGCAAGCTAGAACTGCTTTTCCAGTCCCACTCCCCAAGTCATAAAAGACCGTTTCTGGATCAGGTTTGCAAAGGGACAACAGGGCAATGAACGATTCAAAATCTATTTCACCGTAGACATACTCCATTGAATCCTGACCTGCTCGCGCCTCGCGCGACAAAGCAAACCCATTCACCGTGTCATAGAGCTCACAAAATACAGCATCATGTTTATCAAGCGCCAATGCTCGTCTCCAGCGCTTAATTTTTTTAGTGTGCTGCTTTTGCCAAATAAAAAGGGCGGCGGTGAAAATTAAAAAAAAAATCAGGAGACTATCCATAGTTAATTTTTTCCCAAATCATGTCAAAAAATATCAAAATCCCTTAATTTTCTCTTAAGGTTTCATCGGTATACTTTTTTTTTTGTATTTCGTCACAGGAAGTTCTCATGCACGTACTAATCATCGAGGACAATGCGTTTAATGCATTTTGTTTAACTCGATTGTTGCAAGCGGCATACAATCAAATACAAGTAACTGTAGTTAACAATAGCATAGAAGCCCTTGATTTGCTTCAGCAACAAACACCATCCCTCATTATTTTAGATGGCGATCTTCGGGTTAGCGATGAATTACACTGCAACGGCCCTGCATTAGCCGATCTTATTTGGTCTAACTGGCTCAATGTATCTATTATTGCCTGGACTAACTCTGAATTGATGCGCCAGGCTTTTGCCGAAATTTTTAAGCAGTATAATAGGCCCTTTAATGAGAATCATTGCTGGCAAAAAATCGTAAGTCAAAAACGAATCTTGCAATCTCTGGCTTATTTTATATATCATGACGCGTACCACCCTCAGATGAGTATACAATCTATTGGTGCCCAGTTTTAAAAAAAAATGCCGCTTGGCGATGCGCGTGGACGCCAATCAAATGGATGTATTTTTAACCAACTAATGTTATAATCACCTATTTTCTGTTAACTGAAGACTATAAAATGACACTTTTAGAACAAATGCTAACAATGCTGGATAACTGGGAAAAAGCACTGCAAGGAGAGTTTCCCAAACCAACAAAAAAAGACATACTTCTGGGCATTGAACAGCAGACAACCTCTGCTGCCACTCAACTAGACGAAAATAACTGGAAGACATTTTATAAAAAATTGACAAAAAAAATACACCGGGATCAATTTGCAAACAACTACCCTGAATTAGCCAAGTGCTTAGGAGAAGATGCGCTTAGTAAACCATTCCTATTTTTAAAAGAACTGAACGAAAAACGTGAGCGCGGTGAGAAACCTACCTTTGAACCAACATCTGAAATTACATCGTATACTTTACTTATGGAGTTACTTATCGCTAAAGGTGAAGCACACTTGTCACCCTTCATTCTTGAATCTCCGAATAAAATCGCTGCCTTGTTTACAACACATACAGAGTTCATGGCTTTTGCCGAGAAAGCTTCTAAGCTCTCGTATTTTTTAATAAAGGAGGCAGCAGGAACCATTGTAACTATCTTCAAGAATTATGCTCAATTTATGGAGTTTTTGAAGGCTAATAAACTCCTCGCAAACAGTCTGTGCAGTCATGCTCCAAATGAAATGGCTAACTTATTGACCACCCATACACAATTTTTAGAGTTGGCGGCGACCAGTTCTTCAGCAGCTCTGTGGCTTGCTAAAGCTGCTCCTGTTAAGATAATCAATCTATGCAAAAACGCTATGCAATTTATAGACGTTGCGAAAAATGCGCCTTCAATCCACGTCTATACTTTGCTTAATAACAAGCCTCTTTCCATTGTGGCTCTTTTTACGACCCCTGCCCAATTTATAAAACTAGCCACCGATTGCCACCTATTAATGGCAATAAAACTAATTGAAGCGGATCCGGATAAGATAGCCAGCTTATTTACAACGCATGACGAATACAATAGGTTAATAAAAGAAAATTCTTATTTAGCAAAGCTATTGCTTAAAAAAGCCCCTGATAAAATAGCTCATCTAGTTGCCTCTCCTAGCGGGCAGTCGTCATCATCGAAAGTAGACGACTCCTCCTCGCACACGAGCTCCTCCTCAGTTGGGAAATCAACCCCCCCCACGCCCGGCACTCCTACCTCAACGCCGCCTTTAACACCAAAAGTAAGCCCCAAGTCCCCGAAGGAACCTGTGCGGAACAAATCAAACAACAATTCCTGGTTTATTTTAAAATTATTGTCTGGTTTGGCGGTTCTGGGTGGAATAGCACTGTTAGTTCTAGCTATCTTGCTCGCTCAACCTGAAATGATAGCCCCCGGGATAATCGTGCTTGGACTTGGAGTAATCGGACTATTTGCACCAGGCAAGAAAGCAAGCTTTACAACAAACCAAGATGACAGCGTCCCTTCACCAGCGCATTAATACTAATACACTTCATCCGGTCGATTTTGAGGTTTTTAGTGTGAAAATTGCGATTAAAGCTTTGGTAAAAATGAATGAGGAGCGATTAGCTATGTATCTACTTTTTTTTCTTGTCCCTGAATCACATCTAGAGGTTACAAAAAAGGCTATCTTTGCAGTAGGCGCGGGAAGTATTGGGCATTATTCTCATTGTGCATGGCAAACCTTAGGCGAAGGTCAGTTTATGCCATTAGCCGGCAGCAATGCATTTATTGGAGAAATCGGCAAGTTAGAAAGAGTCTCTGAGTATAAAGTGGAAATTATTTGTACTAACGATCAGATTAAAGATGCCGTGGCCGCGCTAAAAGAAGCCCACCCCTATGAAACACCATCTTATCATGTAATACGACTTGAAACTATTTAGAAAGCAGGTCTTCAACTTAGATTGGTTGACTTTAAAGTATAAACGGCTTTAAACTAATTGATAAAGCGTGCCGCGCAGGTGAGAAAGCACCGGCGCTGCACTAACCATAGTCCTAGCACCAACTAGAATAATGGCTTAGTACAGTTTACCATATTTAAAGCCTGTTACAATTTGTAGCAGGCAATTATCTATGCATGTGCAGGGCAATGTTCTATTGGGTTTGAATGAATGGCGCCTGTGCTGCATCCACGTCATCTATTTTTTCTCAGTAAAACGCAAGCTCGTGCGGCGTGTGCGGTACGCTTTCCTGAATTTCTTATTTTTACGCATAAGGATTTTATTATGGGAAAACGTACACTTCGTTGGCCAACAACTATATTATTGGTGGATGATAATCCAACCACGGCTTTACTCATACAGCGTCTTTTTGATTATTTGAGCTTTCAAGTAATTTATAAAACCCGCGTGGAGCAAGTAGAAAAAACCGCCGAAGAGGCGAAAGTTAATTATGTTTTGCTGAACTTGGCTGCTTCTTGCCAAGAACAATATTGGATTACTCGCTATGCGGGTAAGGGTATTCCTGTAATTTATTACACGACTACTCTTCTTATTGAAGATTTTGAACGCGCAAAAAAATGCTTTTGCCATGACGACCTGAATGACGACTGGA
>Ga0364915_10167_pt1 | contig 27021 bp, 18 predicted proteins | sample ExccelJu500001D4_3_FD_206958 | JGI IMG/M metagenome (GOLD analysis project Ga0364915, IMG submission 206958) | Enriched cells from Trout Bog Lake Hypolimnion, Wisconsin, USA - BchlTB.June25.5000.01.D4 | ecosystem: Environmental > Aquatic > Freshwater > Lake > Hypolimnion/Profundal zone | place... | reverse complement strand
CCCTACTATCCGGAAGGCAGTTAAGAAAATGACTACAATTGACAAAATGGCCACCGATGGTACATTTGAAAATATATCCAAACGTGAGAAACTTCAAATCACACGTCAACGTGAAAAGCTGGAAAAGAACTTAGGTTCAATCGCCGATTTGACCCGTTTACCTTCAGCTTTGTTTATTGTTGATGTGATGAAAGAACACATTGCCGTTTTAGAAGCAAACCGTTTAGGTATTCCTGTATTCGCAATTGTTGATACAAACTCGAATCCTAACAACATTGACTTTGTCATTCCGGCAAATGATGATGCTACAAAATCGGTGGATGTAATTTTGAATGCTATGGTTGCGGCCATTCAAGAAGGACTGGAAGAACGTAAAGTGGAAAAAGTCGACACTGAAGTAGCAGAAGTACCTGCCTCAAAAGAAAAGAAATCGAGAATTACCAAAAGACCAAGAACTCAAAAAGAAGATGAAGAAGCTTTAAACGCAAACGTGGTTAAAAAATTCATCAAGGAAGAAGAATAAAAACATTTACAATTTAAACCTTTTCGTTTAATATAGAAATAAAGGTTGGTTGTCTAATTTAATGTTTTCAATATAGACGAGTTACGAGTTCTAAATGCAATTTTAGCTTGTAACTCGTTTTTATAAAATGCCTAATCCATAGTGGTGAAGGGAAAAACTGTAAACAATAACAATTAAATTAATAACATACTACTCTCTTTCTCCTTTTTAGGGGTTGGGGGTCGTTTTAATACTTACAATTATGGCAGTAACAATGGCAGAAATTTCAAAATTGCGTACCATGACAGGTGCCGGCATGATGGATTGCAAAAATGCACTCACAGAAGCTGAAAACGATTTTGAAAAAGCAATTGAAATTATTCGTAAAAAAGGACAGGCTGTAGCAGCAAAACGCAGCGACCGTGAAGCCTCTGAAGGTTGTGTATTGGCAGCCACTGACGGCGGTTTTGCAGCTGTGTTGGCATTAAAATGTGAAACCGACTTTGTGGCAAAAAATGCTGATTTTATAGCTTTTACAAAATCAATTTTAGATGTTGCCATGGCAGAAAAGCCAGCGAATACAGAAGCCCTTGCAGCTCTGAAAATCAATGGTAAAGCAATTTCTGAATTAATCATCGAACGTATTGGTATCACCGGTGAGAAAATGGAATTGGACTTCTATGAATTCGTAGAAGGAGGAACCACTTCTTTCTATATCCATCCGGGAAACAAACTGGCAACTTTAGTTGCTTTTGCTGAAAAAAACGCAGAATACGAAACCATACACGGTGTAGCAATGCACATTGCGGCAATGTCTCCTGTGGCTATAGATGAATTCGCTGTACCTCAAAAGGTAAAAGATAACGAGCTGGCAGTGGCTATAGAAAAAACCAAAATCGAACTTGTTTCAAAAGAAGTTGAAGTCGCATTGAAAAAAGCAGGTATAAACCCTGCACACGTTGATAGCGAAGACCACATTGAATCAAATATGGCAAAAGGCTGGATTACCGCAGAAGATGCAGCAAAAGCCCGCGAAATAAAGACAACGGTCATTGCAGAAAAATCTGCGACTTTACCCGAACAGAAAGTAAACAACATTGCTGCTGGACGTATGGCTAAATTTTTCAAAGAATATACCCTTGTAGAACAAAAGTACGAAGGAGGCGGTGAAGAAGCTGGAAAAATAACAGTAAAAGAACTGCTTGCAAAAAAGCATTTAACCTGCATCGCTTTTAAACGCGTAACTTTGAATGAAGAATAAGAATTCAATGATAATTCAGGTTGATACTTTATAATTCATTGTAAAACCTCCCGATTTGGATCGGGAGGTTTTTTATTTGGATAATGACGAGCCATGAACACTGGATATGTAAGTAAAATTTGTTATTTTTGCAATGATATTCAAATCAATTATTTTAGTCGTTTATTAGGCTAACAAATAAATAAAACATTTAATGAGAAAAGTCAGAGTGCGATTTGCACCAAGCCCTACAGGACCTTTACATATTGGCGGAGTTCGTACAGCATTGTATAATTATCTATTTGCTAAAAAACACTGTGGAGATATGCTTCTGCGTATTGAAGATACTGATACGGCACGTTTTGTCCCCGGAGCAGAAGCTTATATTGTTGAGTCACTTGACTGGTTAGGGATTCATATTGATGAAGGCATTGGATCAAAAGACGGAAATGAAGGACCCCACGCTCCATATCGCCAAAGCGAACGGAAAGCTATCTACCGGAAATATGTTGATCAGTTGCTGGAAGCCGGTTTAGCTTATATTGCTTTTGATACCCCTGCCGAGCTGGAAGAAAAACGAAAGGAAATAGCTAATTTCCAGTATGACGCTAAAGTCCGTAACCTGATGAATAATTCCTTGACTCTATCGACAGACGAAGTGAAGGAACGGATTGAAAATGGCGAACAATATGTGGTTCGTATTAAAATAGAACCAAACGAAGAGATTAAAGTGCAGGATTTGATCCGTGGCGAAGTGATTATCAACTCTTCTGTGCTGGATGATAAAGTATTATTTAAATCATCGGATGAACTTCCTACCTACCACATGGCAAATGTTGTGGATGATTATTTAATGGAGATATCGCATGTTATCCGTGGTGAAGAATGGTTACCCTCAGCGCCACTTCATGTTTTACTATACCGGTATCTGGGTTGGACAGAGGTAATGCCGGAATTTGCCCATTTACCCTTGTTACTAAAACCTGATGGGAATGGAAAGCTCAGTAAACGTGATGGCGACCGTCTTGGTTTTCCCGTGTTCCCTTTAAACTGGACAGACCCAAAAACAGGCGAAACTTCATCCGGATATCGTGAAGCCGGTTATTTCCCTGAAGCAGTGATTAATTTCTTATCACTGTTGGGTTGGAATCCCGGAACAGAGCAGGAAATATTCTCCATGCAGGAACTGATTGATCAATTTTCATTGGAACGTGTCAGTAAAAGTGGTGCCAAGTTTGATTACGAAAAAGGGAAATGGTTCAACAATAAATACCTTCAATTAAAATCAAATGAAGAAGTAGCAAAACTTTTCCAAGAGATATTAGTTGAAAAAGGAATAATTGAAGCTCTTGACAAAGTTGTTAAAATAGTATCGCTAATTAAAGAACGTGCTGGTTTTGTAAATGACCTTTGGGATCAATCCAGTTTCTTTTTTATAGCACCATCAGAATACGATGCTAAAACGATACAGAAACGTTGGAAAGTTGAAACACCCGCACAACTAAGTGAATTAATAAAATTATTGACTGAAATAGATGATTTCTCAGTTATAAATACTGAAAAAATTGTCATGGACTGGATTGCAGCTAAAGGATATAATTTAGGCGGAATTATGAATGCATTCAGATTGTCAGTTGTTGGAGCTCCCAAAGGACCACATATGTTCGATATTACTGCTGTGATTGGCAAACAGGAGACCATAGCTCGCATTCAACGTGCCATTGATACTATAAATATTTAAGAGTATATGCAAAAGCGCCATTTAGATCCCCTGCAGTATATTAATGAACAAATATTTACCACTCAAAAATATATTATCCCCTTTATTAAGCAGGTTAAGAATATTGATGCATCCATACAGGTTTTGGAAATTGGCTGTGGAGAAGCAGGGAATCTAAAGCCTTTTTTGGATCTCGGATGTCTGTGTACAGGTGTTGATTTTAGCACACCCAAGATTGAAAAGGGAAAAGAATTCTACGCCAATCATCCCTTTGCAAAGAATATCCGGCTGATCAGTGAAGATATTTATAAAACAACTGAGTTTTATGCCCAATTTAATATCATCATTATTCGTGACGTAATTGAGCATATACATGATCAGGATAGATTTCTTTCACTTTTAAAGGATTTAATGGCACCAAATGGTGTAGCTTTCTTTGCATTCCCACCCTGGCAAAATCCTTTTGGGGGACATCAACAAATATGCAATAGCAAGGTATTATCTTCACTGCCATACTATCACTTATTACCGGCAGCACTTTATAAAACAGTTTTAAAATTATTCGGTGAAAGTGATGCCACTATCACAAGTCTTCTGGAGATTAAGGAAACAGGTATCAGTTTAGAGCGTTTTGAAAGTTTGATGGTCAAGAATGGTTATGCCAAACTGTTAAAAACCTTGTATTTTATCAATCCGAATTATGAAGTAAAGTTTGGATTAAAACCAAGAATACTACTTCCTTTTTTTGGAAAAATACCTTACTTACGAAATTATTTTACAACATGTGGTTATTATCTGATTAAACAAAAGTAAACTTGTTCTAACTAAAACAATGAAGAAAGTACTGATAGTGACCTATTATTGGATTCCAAGCGGTGGTGCGGGTGTGCAACGTTGGGTAAAATTCACCAAATATCTGCGTGATTTTGGTTGGGAACCTATCATCTATACTCCCGAAAATCCGGAATATCCATCCATTGATCATTCCTTTGAACAAGATATTTCATCCGACATTCTTGTTCTCAAAACACCAATTTGGGAACCCTATAATGTGTACCGGAATTTAACCGGAAAGAAAAATAAGGCTATCAATGCCGGCTTTATTTCAGAAGACAAACCACAAACCTGGAAGGATAAATTATCAATCTGGATACGCGGGAATTTTTTGATTCCTGATCCCCGCAGGTTCTGGATTAAACCCTCAGTCCTTTATCTAACGGAATATTTACATGCGAATCCTGTTAATGCACTAATAACGACTGGACCACCTCATTCAATGCATATGATTGGACTTGGATTAAAAAAACAATTCCCTTCATTAAAGTGGGTTGCTGATTTCAGAGATCCGTGGACGAACATAGATTTTTATAAAGACTTGAATCTCACAGGCCCTGCCGACAAGCTTCATCTTAGTTTAGAGAAAAAAGTAGTCACTAATGCTGATATAGTATTGGTGGTTTCTAACGGTATGAAAATAGAATATGAATTGCTTCATCCCAAGAAAATTGAAGTCATAACGAACGGATTTGATGAGGCAGACGAACAAATCAAGCCAATTCAACTGGATAGTAAATTTTCGATTTCTCATATAGGTACATTGAATGCAGCACGCAATCCACAGGTACTTTGGAATGTGTTAGGAGAGATTTGTGCTGAGAATCCTGAATTCAAGACAGATTTGCAAATTCAATTAATTGGGAAGGTAGATTTCACTGTCCTGGAAGATATCAGTCATTTCGGATTGCAAAATCAGTTACTGAAAATTAATTATCTATCGCATAGCGAAGCCATCACCAAACAACTATCCTCCCAGGTACTGCTGTTATTGATTAATAATTCCGGCAATGCAAAAGGAATACTGACCGGAAAGTTTTATGAATACCTGGCATCAAAACGTCCTATTTTAGGCGTTGGTCCAACGGATGGAGATGCTTCAAAAGTACTGGGTGAAACAGGGGGAGGGAAGATGGTAGATTTCATGGATGAAAAAGCAACAAAACAAGTCATCCTAAATTATTACACCCTTTATAAGTCAGGGTCTCTAATAGTTCAAACAGAATCTGTTGAGCGATATTCCCGTCGATCCTTAACAAAGGTTTTAGCAACTTTATTAAATTCCTTATGAAAAAAATTATTACAGTGGTAGGTGCCAGACCACAATTTATCAAAGCTGCTACATTAAGCCGTCAATTTAAATTGATTGGTATCGACGAAAAGATTATTCATACCGGACAACATTTTGATGCCAATATGTCTGAAGTATTTTTTGAAGAAATGGAGATCCCAAAACCCACTTTTCAACTCGACATCAATGGACTGACCCATGGCGCGATGACTGGACGAATGCTTGAAGGAATTGAGGCGATACTGCTGCAAGAAAAACCGGATGGCCTATTGGTTTACGGGGATACTAATTCGACGCTGGCGGGCGCTCTGGCCGCCTCTAAGCTTCACATTCCGGTCATTCATGTGGAAGCTGGCCTTCGATCCTTTAATATGGACATGCCGGAGGAAATTAATCGGATTTTGACTGACCGTATTTCAACTGTCCTCTTTTGCCCAACCGATACAGCCATTAATAATTTAAAACGAGAGGGCTATGACAACATGCCTATCAAGATAATAAAAAACGGGGATGTCATGCAGGATGCAGCCATGTATTATGCTGCCAAAGCTGAACAAAAATCTGATATCATTAAGAAAATCGGTTTGCAGAATTTTGTATTGGCTACCATTCATCGTCAGGAAAATACAGATTATCCAAAGAACCTTAAGGCGATTATTACTGGATTAAATGAAATCAATCGTCAGACACCAGTCGTTGTTCCAATTCATCCCCGAACCCGTAATATACTTGCTCAACTAAATATCTTGCCTGAATTCAAATTAATTGATCCGGTAGGATATTTTGATATGATTATGTTATTGAAATCTTGCGAAATGGTTATTACTGACAGTGGGGGTGTTCAAAAAGAAGCTTTCTTCTTCGGAAAACATTGTATCACTTTACGTGAACAAACGGAGTGGGTGGAGTTAATTGATAATGGTTTTAATTTATTGGTGGGAAGTGATGCATCAAAATTGAGAGATGCATTCGGGTATTTCAAAAATATTAAATCCGACTTTTCACTTGATTTATACGGAAAAGGGAAAGCCGCATTTTTTGCTGCTGAAGAAATCGCCACATATTAGAAATTATAATAAACATAAGGATTTAGTATTATGATATCAATCATTATTTCTTCTCAAGATTCTACTTTACTCAGGCGGGTTTCTGAGAATATTAAAGATACGATTGGTATAGAATATGAAATAATAGCAATTGAAAATAAAGCTCAATATTCGATTTGTGAAGCATATAATTTGGGTTTAGAGAAATCAAATTATCCTTATTTGTGTTTTGTACATGAAGATGTATTGTTTAAATGTGATCGTTGGGGAGAAAGATTAATCACTAATATGAAAAAGGACCCCACAATTGGATTAGTTGGTATTGCCGGAACAAAATTCAGATCAACATATCCTTCTGCCATAGGACAAGGACCGTGTTTAAGTCAATTTTTACGAGGAAATATCTATCATTGGGATAAATACAAGGATTTTGATCAAAGTGTTCAACATAAAGATGTTGATGATGTTGTTTGCATAGATGGAGTTTTTATGTTTACAAAAAAAGAAGTATTTAATCATTGTCGTTTTGATGAAAAGCTGTTGAAACATTTTCATGGTTATGATATCGATTTTTCTTTGCAGGTTTTTTTCCAATCATTTCGTGTTATTGTCGATAGAAATATATTATTAGCTCACTATTCTGATGGAAATTATGTGGGGCAGAATACCATAGATAATAGAAAAGTTGGAAAGAAATGGATGAAAAAATTACCTGTTGCAACGAATGATACTCAATTAAGCTGGATAAAATTACATCAATTGGATAAATTAAATTGGTTTTATTTTTTGAAAACTGCAATTATACGAAAGTACAAACGAATTTTTTAATTTTGTGATTTTAAATTGTAAAAAACTCATTTCATAACTAACTAAATAATGATCGATCAATCAACAATTCATAAAAGCGAAATAGGTTATTTTAACAATAAACGTACTGTAATGTTGAAATATATACCTGTAAAAGCGTCTAAAATATTGGAAGTTGGATGCGGTGAAGGTGAATTTTGTCATTTATTAAATCGTTCAGATAGGGAAATTTGGGGTGTTGAAATAAATGCTGAAGCTGCACAAAAGGCAATAAATAACTGTAGTCGTGTTTTAGTTGGAGACATAAACAAAATATATGATCAATTGCCAAAAAACTATTTTGATGCAATAATCTTCAATGATGTATTAGAACATGTTTATTCTCCTTGGGATACAATTCAACTAATTAAATCTATGTTATCACCATCAGGAGTAGTAATTACTTCTATTCCTAATTTTAGATATATTTCAAATTTAATTACTGAGATACTTATTGAGGGCGAATTTAGATATAAAACAGAAGGAGGTATCCTTGACGACACTCACATTCGTTTTTTTACAGCTAAAAGTATTAAACGGATGTTTCAAGAACAGGGTTTTGAAGTGTTATTAAATGAAGGTATTAATCCTTGCAAAAGTTGGAAAGAAAAATTATTAATTACTTTGACTTTTGGTTTTTTGAAAGACACAAGATATAAACAATTTGCAACAGTTTCGAAACCGATAAGATCATGAATTCTCCTCTTGTTTCTATTTTAACACCCACATACAATCATGAGAAGTATATAACTGATTGTATCTATTCGGCTCAATCACAGACATATTCTAATTGGGAAATGTTTGTAATTGACGACGGTAGTACTGATAAAACATTATTAATTGCTAGAGAATTAGCAGAGAATGATCCTCGCATTCATGTTTATACCCAGATAAATGTTGGAATTTTCAGATTAGGTGAAACTTATAATTTTGCATTGTCTCAATCATCAGGTAAATATATTGCTGTATTAGAGGGAGATGACGTTTGGTTACCAGAAAAGTTGAATCTTCAAGTTGCAGAATTAGAAGCTGACGCGCATATAGTAATGTCCTATGGACAGGCTTATTCATCAACAACAGACTTGAGTTCGAATTATGGCCTGACTGATTTCTCTTCAAAATCAAAAGAAGTGTTGTTCAATAGTCCAATTGGTACAGCGACAAAGGTTTTATTATTTTCGAATTTTATTGTTGCTTTGACAGTTTTAATTCGAAGGAGTGCTTTAGCTGAAATAGGTGGATTTAAGCAAAGTCATCAATTACCTTTAGTGGATGTAACAACATGGATTGAACTATCACTCTGTGGAAAGTTTTCTTGCATTCAACAACCATTAGGAAAATGGCGTTTTTATCCTAACCAAATCACTAAAACTTATACAGCTGAAATTCATGAGGGTTTTTACAGATTTGCTGTTGATTTTTTTGATCGAGAAACCTGCCTTTTTATTAACACTGGAATTACCAAACATCGTATAAAGGCCCATTTTCAAAAACAATTAGTGGAAGCCCATTCACGTTCTGGACGTTATAAATTGATTCGAAAAGACTTTAAGGGTGCACGAGAAAATTATTTAAAATCTATTTTTTGTTTTGGTTTTAATGGTTTAATATGGAAACTTCGCTCACTCATTGGGCTTGGGTTTAGTATTTTTCATGCTGATATTGAATCTTTTGCAAAATATTTGGGTCGAGTTAGTTACAAATAAATTTTATAATAAATTAGCTTTAAGTGTATTGTTTCCACAACGTGTGCAAAAGTAGGGTTGATATTCAACTATCGAATCTGGCTCGCTTGCCATTTCCAAAGTGTATCCTTTATGACCTATCTGTCCACCATTGGGTTTACCCGATTTCTCTCTCAAAGAACGTGTTGCAAGCAACTTTTTTGACTTTTCCCCTTGAGCCGCAATCGAATCTTTGAAGGCGGAATGCTGCTATTATGACTGTCTTTTGGCGTCTGGTAAACAGCTAATTGTTCTTTTAGAACAAGGTTCTCCTTTTTAAGAACAACAATCTCTTTATGAGCAGAATTAAGCTGTTTAGTCAATCCATCAATCTTCCCATTGATGGATTTTAATACCAAAGCTATGTCTAATACTTGCTCTTTCACTCATCGAAAATAATGAATATCAATGACATGAGCAAATTATTTATCACATATTTTAAACCTTTTATTTAGCCAAATACATAAAATATTCTGTTTCATCAACTTAGAGGTAGTGAGTATTTACATTGTGTCTTAATCAATTTGGAATTTTTTTAGTGAGTTGAGAAACTATCCAAAACATAAAGTACTAATCAATTTTTAATACATTTTACACTAAATCCATAATTCAAAACATCAAGTTTATAATCAAATGCACTACTTGTATTTGTCAGAATTACTCTCCACACACTCCCATTTGAAATTGTACTAGACCACCAACAACCCCAGATACCTTCATCAATAAAATCACCTGTTGAAATTGAACGATAACCTCCTGGAAGTGCTGAAAAGCCTGATTCATTTGTTGCACCTGAATTTGGTGAAAGCCAATGCGTTGTTCCGGATTCTTTCATTTTTGCTCCTGAGATATTTGGTCCTCCTAAGTAGTTTTCTAAAGTCACCCAATCAGAATCTGTTGGAACATGCCAGCCATTGGGTGCTAACTTACCAGTACTAATTGAATAAAAGTTATAAAGCGCTCCATAGACATCTTTACTATTTATATCATTGTTTGCCCAACTATAAGCGGGAGATGTTAAATTTATCCATTGATAACCATCAGTTATCAATGGAATAGAAGTTCCATCGTTATACTTTGTAGTTTTCAGATTTTCAACCATCCAGGTTTGCTTGCCAATAGTAATCGTATGATATAGATTTCCATCAATATCGGTTACTGTAAGTGGATCGAATACTAAGGTTTTAAAACTTATCAGTTCTCCATATGCAGTTCCAAGACCATTTGTGGCATAAGCTCTCAGATAATAGGTCGTATTTGGATTTAAACCTGAAACTGTACTTGTAAATGTACCTATTCCACTTCCAATATGTTTTATTGAATCAGCAATAGTAGGAATTTCATTTGTACTCCAACAAACACCATATGCAGTAATAGTATCACCTCCATCGGATGTTATATTTCCACCACAGGTAACATTTGTAGATAGTATTGAAGAAGGAGTATTGGTCGAGATAATTGGAAGAGAATTTTTTATACACCGAGCTGAAAACCCGTAATTCTCGTTGATATTATTTGAACCCAGACTGACAGCGTTTCCACAACCTCTAACACATGCGATATTTGTCGAGTTTTCTGTTGATGTCCAGATATCTGTACCACTTCCCAAAATATAAAAATTTCCGTCAGTACCACGATAACCACCCGGTACCATTGAAAATCCCGAAGTGTTATTTTGAGTCAAATTACAACCGGGTGTTCCAACTGTAGTTGTAATATTCCAAAGAGTCGTTGTACATAAAGACTTTGCTATTTTATTATCAGAAGTCATTTTGTCATAATTGTAACCATTTACAATCAGGTAGTTTTGCAAAACGGACCATTCGGCATCGGAGGCCACATGCCAACCCGTGGGGGCAATATTCCGGCTATCAGCCACTACATACCAGGTATATAACCTGCCATATGTTGGTACATTGCTCTCAAGTCCATTATATGCCCATTGGTATTTTGGTGAAATCGCATACGTCAGATCCATATTTAATGAACTGGTAGTTCCAATAACATCACCATTTCGATACTTGGTAGTTTTTAAGTTTTCAACCATCCATTTTTGTGTACCAATCGTAATTGTATGATATAGATTACCATCTGCATCAGTAACAGTAAGTGAATCGTATGGCATAGAATTAAATACAACCTGATCTCCATAGGATGTTCCTGAGCTGTTAGTTGCATAAGCTCTCACATAATAAGTGGCATTGATATTTAATCCGGTTATTGAGCTTGTGAATGTTCCGGTTCCTGTCCCATCTATTGATTCGCTATTTGAAACAGTTGGATTGGCAGTTAAGCTCCAGCATACTCCCTTTGCTGTAACCGGAGCCCCTCCATCAGAGGTAACCGATCCTCCTCCAACTGCGGTTGTATAGGTGATTGAAGAAGGTATCGCGGTTGTAACTGTTGGTAATTCTGCATCTCTCACACAACGTACTGAGAATCCGGAATTCTTATTATAATAATCCCTGATAACAGAAGGTGACCCATTCAGCATGTATCTGTACCATGCATAATTTGTTCCGTTTTCAGTCACGCTCCACCAATTACCATTGATACCAAGATTGTCAAATTCACCGGAAGTCAACCGATATCCTTCAGGAAGAGCGGTAAAACCTGTTTCATTTGTTGCTGAAGTATTAGGTGTTTCCCAATGGTTCAACCCGGTTTCCTTTAGTTTGCCTCCAGATACACTTTCTCCACCCAGGGATGATGTCAGCATTGTCCATTCGTCATCGGTTGCTACATGCCATCCTGTGGGAGCAATATTCCGGCTGTCAGCAACTGCATACCAATTATACAGTTTCCCAGGATTTGTTCCGTTAGTAGCATCGTTATTATAGCTACACCACGAGCTAATGGAATACATGCCCCAATCAGTATTGTTTGTTAAGTTTATTATATCATCTCCGTTAAAGAACTTTGTAGTTCTTAAATTTTCCGCCATCCACGTTTGACTACCTATTTTTACAACCGAGTAATTATATCCACTTGCATCTGTACATGCCATAAAATCAAAGTTTATCGTTTTACTGGCAATTGGTAAATCAGTTAATATCGTTGAATAAATACCTGATTTTCCTTTATAGAGTACTAAATCACCAATTGTATACTTCATTAGAGTTACTCCAATAGTACTTTTGCTTTTTTGTGAAGCTGAGACAATCAAATTGTCAGTGCCAAGATATGTCACTCCTGTTTTATCAGAGGAACCGTTTTGATTTATCATTTTTGTAGAAAATGCATATCCATTTCCAGATACCTGAATGGCATAAAGTCCTTTTGGAAGTAAAAGTTGAAATGAATTTGTACCCACCTGCAAATTTGGAGTCATACCTGCAATTTTCCTGCCATCAACACTATAAACAGAAATTTGAGTAACACCCGGGTTTTTTGCATAAAATGTCATCGTATATTTGCCATCATAACCATTTGGGTATATATCCAGATTTTCATTATTCATTGCCAATTGATCAACAGCATTTGTCTGATCTGACAAATTCAGTACGTTACCGGCAGGAACAGTAACTTTTGTTCCTTGGGTAAGATTTTGGACAATCACACTATCAACTATAGTGGCAGCTCCTGATCCCGTGAAATTAACAGTGTAGTTTAATGCAGTTATTTTAAAACTGATAAATAGCAAAATAGAAATAACGATGATAGATTGGGTGGGTAGATTTTTTTTCATAATTAAGAAGTACTGGATGAGTTCTTATATACAATGATTATATAATAGTTTGAGCATGTAAAAGTAAATATAAATTATTAAAAAAGCAATAATAAATTAATTTATTATTGCTTTTTTAATAAAAAATTCAATATGTATTTAAAAACAATGCTTGACTTAATTAAATAATGTTTTATTGGCATCCATATCATTGCATGCTTTTTCATAATCATCCGGACGACCGATATCCAGCCAATACCCGGAATGGATGCTGACGGATGCCGGATTTTTATATTTGATCAGGTCCAGCATTAAATGGTCAAAACCATATAGCTCATTTTTGGGGATATAATCCAGAATTTTCCGGTTGGCCATATAAACTCCCATACTGACATTGTAACGGTTAATTGGTTTCTCAACAAAGTTAACAAGTTTATTGTCAATTCCTACTTCCAATACGCCATAATCAACTTTTTGATCCCTTGAATAAGCGGAAATAGTAAAAATGTTTCCAGATTTAATATGTTCATTATAGAATGAATCTAAATCAAGATCGGTCAATACATCCCCGTTCATTACCAGAAAATTTTCAGGCAAATCTTTAATGAGTTTAAGTGGACCCATTGTACTTAAAGGTTTGTCTTCGAGTGAATAGTCAATTTTAATTCCCCATTTGCTTCCATCTCCACAATAAGCCCGAATAATATCGGCCATGTGATTTATAGTTATCGTAATGTGGTCAAAACCACTTTTCGTTAACTGACGAATGATGATTTCAAGAATAGGCATGTCACCAACCGGTACCAGTGGTTTTGGCAAACTAATAGTATAGGGTTTCAGTCGTGTACCTTTTCCACCAGCTAAAATTACGGCTCTTTTAGACATTGTAAATGTTTGATTTAAAGTAAGACAGATTATTGCTTATCCAGTTAATAGTTTCTTTTAATCCGCTTTCGAGTGTGTAATATGGTTTCCAACTTGTATTTGCGACTATTTTTTTGTTATTACAGAAAAGTCTTTCCACCTCACTCTTATCAGGTCTGATACGTTGTTCATCGGATATAATTTCAACCTTAGCGCCAATTAAATCAGCAATCAGGCTGACCAGATTGCCAATAGTAATTTCTTCGCTCATACCTATATTGGTGATTTCACCAAAAAGTCCTTCAGCACAGGCTATTTCATAAAACCCGTTTGCAGTATCTTTCACGAAAGTCAAATCCCTGGTTGGACTCAAATTGCCTAGTTTAAGAGCATTCTCTCCGTTTAGTATCTGGGAAATAACTGTTGGAATAATTGCCCTGGCTGATTGCCTCGGACCGTAGGTATTGAACGGACGTACAATCTTAACGGGTAGATCAAAGGATTTATAATAGCTGATGGATAACTGGTCGGCAGCTATTTTTGTTGCAGAATAGGGCGACTGTCCAACCATTGGATGTTTTTCATCAATTGGCACATATTGTGCAGTTCCATACGTTTCACTGGTAGAGGTGACCAGAACTTTCTCAATTCCCTGTTGACGGGCAGCCTGCAAAATGTTGTAAGTGCCATCGATATTGGTTTTAATATAGGCTTGGGGTGAAACATAGGAATAGGGTATCCCAATCAATGCTGCCAGATGAAAGACAGTATCACATCCTTTCATGGCTTCATAAACGGAGTCATAGTCACGAATATCGCCCGTTACAATTTCAATTTTATTTTTAATTAAACTTGTGTCCAGCCAGCCCCATTTATTCCAGGAATTGTAGTGTACAAATGCTTTCACATTGAACCCTTTTTCAACCAGTAATTCGGTAAGGTGGGAGCCGATAAATCCACCGGCACCGGTAACCAGGATATTCTTCATTCTTTTAATTGTTTTTGTTTGTTGCTTTCTATTTGTTGAACGGATTAAATCATCATTTTTAATCCTTCTTTAATGTCTATCTTGGGTACCCAATTCAATTCTGTTTTTATTTTACGAATGTCAGCAATTGTATCCATTACTTCATTCGGGCGAATCTCGTTTTTACACTTGTATTCAATTCCTGGGTTAAATAAACCGATTACTATATCGATAATTTCTTTTACAGAGTAACTTATTCCCGTTCCTAAATTATAGGTTTGTAATGTCTCTGTTTTGGTGGATTCTATTGCTGCAACTACTGCTTCAACAATATCTAATACATGTATATAGTCTCTTTTGGGGCGATCATCCTTTATGGTAATGCTGCCATTTTTTGCCTGTTGAATTATGGTTGGAATTAAGAAATCAGGATTTTGCCCTTTCCCATAGATATTAAAGGGTCGGAAAATAGTCACTGGAACTTTGAAATCACGATTGTATCCTTCACAAAGGCTCTCACAGATCACTTTCGTTTGTGCATAAGGATTAAATGCTTGTATTGGATGATGCTCGTCAATGGGTTGATATTGAGGATGACCATAAATGTATGAACTAAAGAAAATCATTTTCGCACTATTTAATCTGCAAAGTTCCAACATATTTAAGGTGCTTAAATAGTTGGATTCATAAAACCTTTTAGGTTCCTGATAGGATGCCGGAACAAAGGATAAATTTGCTAAATGGACAATTGTATCAAAATCTTTTAGTTGCTTTACCTGTTCCCAGTCACAAATATCGAATCCATTAGTAATATCAAGTAATATTAATTCATGTGTAGTCTGCTTTAATCTTTCCTGCAGATACTTACCTATAAAACCTGAGAATCCGGTTATTAAAATCGTCATTATTGATTATCAATTTTTGAGCATCAAAGATACAACATTCTTTTTAAAGTTTAAAAAGTATCTAAATTTGAATTGAGTGATAATACAGTTAAATCGAAATGATTACTTACTTTTGTATCTCAAAACAAAAAAGAGTATTTTTAATGAAAAATAAAACACGTATCATTTACGTTAAACCTGCCAACTCGTCCTTTATTCGAGGTGATCAACAGATTTTAGAGAAACAATATGAAGTAAAGGCTTTCCTGATGGATCAAAACATAAATAAACTTATGTATGGGTGGAAACTTACTCTTCTTTTTTTCTATCTGCTATCAACTGCCTTTCGTAAAAATGTCATTTTCGTTGCCTGGTTTGCTGACTATCATTCTGCCCTTATGGCTTTTGTAGCGAGATTAATTCATAAAAAATCCATTATCTTCATTGGAGGCCAGGAAGCAGTATCCTATCCCGAACTAAAGAAGGGTGTGTACCGGAAAAAAATCAGAGGCATCTGCGTAAAATATGCTTTACGGAATACCACTTTGATTGTAGCCAATCATAAATCGTTGATTTATCATGAGAATAGCTATTACAATACAGAGACTCCCCATATTGATGGAATACAACACTATGTGTCAAATCTAAATACACCGACAGAAATCCTGTATAATGGGATTAACACAAGCATGTTTAAAAGGGATGAATCATACACCAAACTGGATAGATTAGTTCTTACGGTAGGTACCATGAGTCAGGAAGGTGACTTTTACAACAAAGGGTTTGATTTGTTTATACAGGTGGCTGAGCGTAATAAAGAAATTGATTTTGTATTGATAGGTCTTAATCCCCGGTATTTGGAATGGACGGAGGAAAATTACCACGTTTCTAGAATTCAGAACCTGCAAATTATTCCCTCGTTTTGTCCACAGGAAATACTGAATCAAAAATACAATCAGGCAAAGGTCTTCGTGCAGGCCTCCATTACAGAAGGGATGCCTAATACGTTGAGTGAAGCCATGTTGCTCGAGTGTATACCGGTTGGATCGAATGTAAACGGTATTCCGGATGCAATAGGAGATACGGGTATTATTGTAAACAAACGAAGTGTTGATGATCTCGAAAAGGGTATCCTTGAAGCCTTGAATTTAAACAGCGGAAAGGAAGCACGTCAAAGGGTTTTGAATCTTTTCTCCTTTAATCTCAGGGAAGAAAAACTCCTTAAAATTACCCAGGAGCTGATTGGTGAACCTTCAAAATTCTAAATCCTTATCTTTTCCTCTCCTTTATTGATTTCATAAAAGTACCTATCTTATCTCCTGCAATTCCGAATACCTGCCCGATTAATTTAGGTTGAGTGAATCTGATGTACAGGATATATAATATCGATACCAGTATTAATTGGCTTGTCAACAGTATAAGTGGTTTAGCGATAAACAATGAAACCGAAAAAGCAAGTATTGCCAGAATACCTCCGACTACCATATTCGGTAATAGATCCCTGATTTGAATATTGATGGATAAATGGATATCCTTTTTAATATAAAACGTCGAAATCAGGTAAGATATAAAACACGAAAGTACATATCCCAAAAGCAATCCAATTATCCCGAAACTGAAACAACTCAGCACTGAAATAATTATCAGGCTTTTCTTCACGATCTCAATTCCAAATGTAATCTTAGACTTGCCTCTCGCATTCAAAGCACACATGTTTAGGACATAAAAAGGGGTAAATAGCGAAGCAAGACAAAGTAATTGAAAATAAGGAACAGAAGGTAGCCATTTTGCGGTAAGCAAAACATAAATAAAAGGATAGGCTATGGCAATTAAAACCATCACGATCGGAAAAGTAATGAGGGATGTTTTTTTGGTTACTTCCCTGAAGATTCTGATTAATCGCGGATTGTCATCCTGAACCTGGGTGAAAAGGGTATAAGTGCTACTGAGCAAAACCTGTTGAAAACTATAATTGAAAGTTTCACTTAATTTGTTGGACTGGGAATAAAAACCGACTTCTTTAACCGGATAAAATCGACCTAAGACAAACACGTAAAGATTATTAAAAACTACATTTAAAATGGAAGTTCCAAGTAAGTGAACACTGAATTTCCAGAAATTCCTGATGACCTGAAATGAAAATAACCATTTTGGACGCCATTTAACAGAAAAGTGGAACAATACCAATCTGAAAAAATGATAGGATAATTGCTGAATAACCAGTGACCAGACACCCAAATGCATAATCGCAAAAATAATCCCCAATAGTCCACTCAAGGCTGTAGAAATTAAGTTTACTTTCGCTACTGCCTTAAAATCCATGGCTTTAACCAGCTGAGTGAAAGGCACCAGATAAAACGCATTGCATAAAATGGCCAAAAATGAGATCCTGGTAATAATCACTAATTTTGGTTGATGAAAAAAATCGGCAATGAATGGAGCACAACTAAACAGAATGAGATAGAGGAGGAGTGAGGTGAATATATTAAAGTAAAAGATCGTATTATAATCAGTTTCATTGGCATCTTGTTTTCGAATCAATGCCTGCCCGAACCCACTCTCCACTAAAACATAGGACAGTGCAGCGAAAATAGCAACCATTCCTAACAACCCAAAATCAGTTGGATTTAGCAGTCGGGCTAAAATTAAACCAATGGCAGTCTGCACTACCTGTTGTCCTATCCGATCAACCGAACTCCAGGCCAATGCACCCAGCATCTTTTGCTTTAAATTATCACTCATGTATTTAGTAAATCAGTTGATTAAGTTAAATGGTTGATTAAGTTGATTGGTTGAATAAGTTGATTGGTTGAATAAGTTGATTGGTTGATTAAGTTGATTGGTTGATTAAGTTGATTGGTTAATTATGTTGATTGGTTAATTGGTTGAACACGGAACGCGAAACTTCAAACTTCAAACTTTTCAAACTCTTCAAATTACTTCCCTTTTATCACGTCAAATCCTTTTCCATAAACCCCGATGACTGATGATTGTGATATAAAGGCATTCGGATCAATATCTTTTACAATTCTGAATATCTTGGAGGATTGATTTTTACGGGCAATAACCGTGATAACTTTTACGGGCTCCTTGGAGTACCACCCCATACCATCCAAAATGGTGACTCCCCGGTGGGCTTCTATGTTTATTCTGGTGGCAATTTGTTCATATTCTTTAGAGAAAATAAAAAACTGAACCGATTGACGCACTCCGCTTATCACCATATCCACGGCAATAGTTGAAATGGCCATAGTTGTCAAGCCATAGACAATTTTTTCGATACTCCCGAAATCGAAGAAATACGAGGAACAAATAATCAATACATCGCAATAAAGTAATACCCTGCCCAAAGTGATATTCCTGTATTTATTCACCACTTTAGCAATAATGTCTGTTCCACCGGAGCTGCCATTAGCCAAAAATACAATGCCAATACCGGCACCCGATAATAATCCACCTATAACACAGGCCATAAAGTTGTCGTTTGCTCCAACAAAAGTTCCCGGTATCGCTTGAGGTAAAAACGCAAAAAAGAGGGTTAATATACCTACTCCGTAAATTGTTCTAAGACTAAAGGCCAATCCGACTGTTCGTACGGCAATGACCAGTAATCCAAAATTAATGGCAAAGTAAGTAACGAAGATCGGGATGCCGGTAGCATAAAACACGATAGCGCCGATACCTGTCACTCCTCCGCCGGTAATTAAATGTGGAAGTAAGAATCCCTTCCAGGCAGCACTATACATGAATAAACCTAATGCAATAAAGATATACTCCCTGATCGTAATCCAGGTGTCCTTAGTAATTGATTTCAGATTCATTTGAAGCTATTTAAATTAAACCAGAACTACAAAACGATATTAACTATCTTTCCTACCACCACAATGATCTTCTTCGGATCTCTCCCTTCCAGAAATTTTACAGTCTGTTCGTTCGACATCGCTGTTTTTTCCACTTCCTCTTTGCCCATATCAGCCGGCAAATCCATCGTGAACCTGACTTTTCCGTTGAATGATATTGGGTATTTCACCGATGATTCTTTCAGGTATTCATCATTGCAAACAGGGAAAACGGCATCACACACTGTTTCTGTGTGTCCGAGAGCCTGATATAACTCTTCGGCTATGTGAGGCGCAAAAGGAGCCAGTAAAATAACCAACGGCTCAAGAATCAATTTTTTACTGCATTTCAATGTGAATAATTCATTTACACAAATCATAAATGCAGATACAGAAGTATTGTAGGAGAAATTCTCAATGTCAAAAGTGATTTTCTTGATTGTTTTGTGTAACACTTTCAGCTCTTCAGCAGTAGGTTTTTCGTCATGAACTATAAATGATTCATTTTTATAGAATAAACTCCAAAGCTTCTTTAAGAAACGATGAACCCCATCAATTCCATTCGTATCCCATGGTTTGGATTGTTCCAGTGGTCCCAGGAACATTTCATACAACCGCAGGGTGTCGGCTCCGTATTTTTCAACAATATCATCCGGGTTCACCACATTATACATCGATTTGGACATCTTCTCGACTGCCCAACCACAATAGTATTTGCCATCTTCGAGAATAAATTCAGCATTTTTGTATTCCGGATTCCACTCTTTAAATCGATTCGTATCCAGTATGTCATTTGAAACAATGTTTACATCGACATGAATTTGAGTGGTTTCATATTGATTTTTTAAATTCAGCGATACAAATGTATTTGAGTCCTTGATCCGATAGACGAAATTACTACGCCCCTGAATCATCCCTTGGTTAATCAACTTTTTAAAAGGTTCATCTTCACAAACAAGACCCAGGTCGTACAGAAACTTGTTCCAGAAACGGCTATAGATAAGATGTCCGGTAGCATGTTCTGTTCCTCCAATGTATAAATCCACATTCCGCCAGTATTCGTTTGCTTGTTTGCTCACCAATTCCTTTTTATTTTGCGGGTCCATATAGCGCAGGTAATAAGCCGATGATCCGGCAAAGCCCGGCATGGTGCATAACTCGTAAGGAAAATGATCATCAGTATCAGTATGCCAGTTATTTGCCCTTCCAAGAGGTGGCTCGCCTTTTTCTGTAGGCAGGAATTTGTCTATTTCTGGTAATTCAAGGGGTAACCGGCTTTCGTCCAACATGTAGGGCATTTCGTCCTTGTAATAGACAGGAAATGGCTCTCCCCAGTATCGTTGACGACTGAAAATTGCATCCCGCAACCGGAAATTTATTTTTACACGACCTAATTGTTTTTCTGCAATATATTCTTTTGCTTTCGCAATGGCCTGTTTCACAGTTAATTTATCCAGGAAACCGGAGTTAACCATATAGCCCTCTTTCGCATCGATTGATTCGCTCCAATCATAGGGATCACTGGGTTCTTCACCGGCCGGTACCACAACTTGTTTGATTTCCAACCCAAAATACCTGGCAAAAGCAAAATCACGACTATCGTGTGCCGGTACTGCCATGATGGCTCCTGTTCCGTAACCGGCCAATACATAATCACTGATCCAGATCGGTATTTCAATTCCACTGACAGGATTGATGGCATACGAGCCTGAGAAGACACCGGTAACACGTCTGTCAGCAATTCTTTCACGTTCGGTCCGCTTTTTTGTGGCATCCAGGTAGTTCCCCACTTCTTCAGCTTGTGCCGGGGTTGTAAGACTTTTCACCAATTCACTCTCAGGTGCAAGTACCATGAACGTAACGCCGTAAATCGTATCGGCCCTGGTGGTGAATACTTCGAAATTGTAATCTTGTCCCTTGATGTCAAATCGAAGTTCGGCTCCTTCGCTTCGTCCGATCCAGTTCTTTTGTGTTTCTGTCAATGAATCCGTCCATTCCAGGGTGTTCAGGCCATCCAGCAAACGTTGTGCATAGGCCGAAACACGCAAACTCCATTGACGCATCATCCGTTGTTCCACCGGATGACCCCCACGCACTGATAAACCATCACTGACTTCGTCATTGGCCAAAACAGTTCCCAGTGCCGGACACCAGTTTACCTTTAAGTCGGCCAAATAGGCTATCCGGTAATTGAGCAATATCTCTTGTTGTTCCTTCTCTGATTTTGAATGCCATTCCTGAGCGGTAAATTGCAGTTCTTCAGTGCACGATGCCTGAATCCCCTCAGTTCCGGTTGTTTCAAAAGCTTCGATTAATAATTCAATGGGTTGGGCCTTCTGTAATTTTGTATGATAGTAATGGTTAAACATTTGAATAAATGCCCATTGAGTCCATTTATAATAATCAGGCTCACAAGTGCGGATTTCCCGGTCCCAATCGTAACAAAAACCGATTTTATCCAGTTGCTCCCGGTAACGGGCTATATTCTTTTTTGTGGTCACCGCAGGATGCTGACCGGTTTGAATGGCATATTGTTCGGCCGGCAAGCCGAAAGCATCATATCCCATTGGATGAAGTACGTTGAATCCATTTAACCGTTTATAACGGCTGAAAATATCAGAGGCAATATAACCCAGCGGATGGCCTACGTGCAATCCGGCACCCGAAGGATAGGGGAACATATCTAAAACGTAGAATTTTGGTTTGTTTTGATCAATTTCTGTTTTATAAATGTGATTGTTTTTCCAGTATGCTTGCCATTTCTGTTCTATTTCTCTGAAATTGTACTCCATAATCTATTGAAAATAAGTAATTAACTTTGTATACGATGTTTTTTGTATAAATATAATAATGCCTGCAAAGTTAAACAAATTAGCTGAATAATAAATGATGATTCAAGCTAAAAAGAGACCTGTCTTTAATTATGAGCATTCTGCCTTTTATGCTTTCATTAACCAAATCATTTTCATTGATAGATTGATTGGTTAAGTCCATTGCATTTCAATGTTGGAACAATGTTCTGAATGTCTTTTATAGGGTTTGCCTTCAATATACATTTAAACACAATCTATATTTAATAATCATGCCAATATTGTTCAATATGTGGGAATCTATCTGCTGGATCGAATGAAAGTGGCTTTAATTCTGAATAGCGCATCCTCTGAATTCAGTCTGCATTCGTTCAGGGTTGCGATAGGGTTGCGATAGGGTTGCGATAGGGTTGCGATAGGGTTCGGATAGGTAAACCTAATTGAACCCTATCGCAACCCTTTCTCAACCCTCATTGAAATATCACTGTAAAGTGAAGGGTTGCAGTAGAAAGTCAGAATGAACTCCCGTGGGAAGATTTGAAAAGAATAGTAAAAATGGAGAGAGATTTGGATTTTGTAGGGGTAGGTTCCGGCTTCCTTGATTTTTACAACAAAGCGATATCATGCTATCGCATATATCATATCCTGTTTTGTAAACATATTTTCATTAAATTAAAAACGTGTTCTATCACCAAATGTAAAATGAATCTTTCGATGTGTAAAGTTATATTTTTACTAAAACCTTAAATAACATGTATAAAATCCTTACTTGCATTATTATTAATTGTAGTTTTACAAGATCGTTTAAAAAAAATGATTATTTTTGCGTGTTAATAAATTTAATATTGAGGAAAATGTCAAATATTCATGGATCGATACATTTTAAAGTCCCTGAACCTACATTGAGGCGGTTGCCGTGGTATCTGGCTTATGCTCAATTGGTTTTAAAGGAAGGTGAAATGTATTTGTCATCGACTCAGATAGCTAAGAATATTGCTGTTGATGCTTCTATGGTAGCAAAAGACCTTTCTTACGTCAATATCTCCGGACGGACCCGGGTAGGCTACGATGTGAAGGAATTGGTCGATATCCTGGAATCTTTTTTAGGATTTACGAACTCCCATAAGGCTTTTTTATTCGGTGTTGGAAGTTTGGGGGGTGCATTAATGCATGATAATGGGTTGGAACAGTTTGGACTGGAGATAGTGGCAGGATTCGATGTGAAGTATGAACTTACAGGTACGAGCATCAATCATGTGCCCATTCATCATATTGACCGATTTGAGGAACTACAAAAGCAAACTGGGATAAACATAGGTGTTTTAACGGTTCCGGTAGATAAGGCACAAATGGTTTCTGAAATTATGATTGCCGGTGGAATACAAGCGATTTGGAATTTTACACCCTTTCGCATACGGGTACCAGAAAATGTTATTGTACAAAACACCTCTATCTATGCTCATTTGGCAGTGATGTTCAATCGGTTAAATGCAATAAAGGAAGATGAGAAGAAAAGATTGATAAATCAAAAACAACAAAAGATTAAATGAAAATATTCGCGATCGGACAAAATTACATTGAACATAATAAAGAATTAAACAGTCTTCATCCCGCTGAACCGGTAGTGTTTATGAAACCGGATACTGCACTCCTTAAAAATAACAAGCCTTTTTATATTCCCAATTTCACAAAGGAATTACATTACGAAACCGAGTTGATTATTAAATTTAATCGATTAGGAAAGAATATTGACACAGTATTTGCTCCAAGGTATTATGCTGAAATTGGATTAGGAGTTGATTTTACAGCCCGGGATTTACAGCGAAAATTAAAAGCGGAAGGTAAGCCCTGGGAGTTAAGCAAAGCATTTGATAATTCGGCGGTTATCGGGAATTTTCTTCCCGTGGAAGAGTTGGGTGATATTCAAAATATCCGGTTTCATTTGGATTTAAATGGAAAGACGGTTCAAGATGGCAATTCGTCTGATATGATTTTTCCAATAAATGAACTTGTTATGTATGTTAGTCGTTTCTTTACGATAAAGATTGGTGATATTCTTTTTACCGGTACTCCTGCGGGAGTTGGATCTGTTGCGATAGGTGACAGATTAGAAGGTTATATTTTTGATACTAAAATGTTTGATTTTTACATCAAATAGTTCCCGTGATTTATTATTATCAACTAATAATAAAGAAGCTTTTAAATCGTTATTATTTGGTATACCTTTATAATGATCTTGTTAATACATGAAATATAGAATCGTAATTTTTACACTTTTCCTTTTATATCTTAGTGTTTTGTCGGCCCAGACAGAACAAACTACATCTCACAAGCTGAATTGGAAAGGCTTGGAGAAGTGGTCTGCAGGCACCTCATCGATTAATGTGATCGCATTTGATAGTGCCCAGTATCCTACAGAAAACCATTTACCCTACTTTAACAAGAGGATGGTATGCGATCCATCCTTTTCGTATGAAGTAAAAATAAAAAATCCTGTATATATTCCATTGACGAACGAAGAGAATGCGCAATTATCGGGCATCACTTTAAGCCGGGATAATCCTGTTATCACCACTAAAATATTAAATAATAGGGGAACCAGTTATCTGAATGTCAGTTTGTTGCCATTTGTGAATCAGGCTGGCATTAACTCAAAATTAGTATCTTTTGATTTACAGATACTAAAAACATCTCTCCCTTCCAAAGGATCAACGATAAGTCCAAAAGGATTATCCACGAACCTTCAAAAAGTATCGGGAACGAACTCGAGGGTTTATACGACTACTTCTGTGTTAGCCCAGGGAAAGTTTGTAAAAATTCGAATTATCAACAGCGGAGTTTATAAACTGACTTATGAAGATTTAGTCTCCATGGGTGTTGATCCGGCTAATGTACGAATTTTCGGATATGGAGGAGCCGTTTTAGATCAAAGTTTTTTAACCCCCAAAAGTGATGACTTACCCGAAGTGTCTATCTATATGAACAAAGGTGCCGATGGCGTTTTTAATTCAGGGGATTATATTTTGTTTTATGCCCAGGGTGTTAACAAATGGTCGTATAATTACTCTCTTTCGATGTTTACACATACGGCAAATACCTATTCGAGCTATGGCTATTATTTTGTATCGTCGGATGCAGGGGTAGGAAAGCGAATTGAAGCCGAAACAATAGCACCACCGGATACTTCGGTTACAGTTAATACCGTCGAACAATTTACAGATTATCAGGTATATGAAAAAGATTTAATTAACCTGGCACGATCAGGGAAAGAATTTTATGGTGAAACATTCAGTGATGTCACCTCATACGTACTGCCTTTTACATTCCCGAATCCAGTGGCGACAAATACAACCACTGTGCGCCTCGATGTAGCAGCTGCTTCTGCTTCTGCTTCTAATTTTACACTGGACCTGAATGGACAACAATCAAAAAAGCTGACTGTGGGACAGAGCACTCTGGGAGATAATTATGAGATGGGAATTGGGGCTTCTGCAATTTTTAATTATACACCACAAACCGATGCGTTTAATTTCAATATTAACTATTTAAAGTCAACCTCAACCTCGGTGGGATATTTAAATTATCTGGAAGTAAACGTACGTAGACAACTGACCATGAGTGGCTCGGCCATGCAATTTCAAAATGTGGACTACCTTGGGCAATCCTCGTACAATCAATACCTGTTGAGCAATGCAAATGCCAATGTCCAAATCTGGGATATTACTGATCCTCAGAATATCAGTAATATTTCTACCGGTACTGTGAATGGTAAAATGTCATTTACTGACGAGAGTAATGATGTTAAAAATTATATAGCCATTGATCCCACCGCTGCAACAACCTTCCCTAAACCGGATATCATTGGAGTGGTACCTAATCAAAACCTTCATGGTATTGCTCAGGCGGACATGGTGATATTAACTCATCCTAATTTTTTAGCGCAAGCACAGACATTGGCTCAGGCACACAGGGATAAAGATCAGTTGACTGTGGAAGTTGTTACCACCGATCAGGTATACAATGAATTCTCTTCGGGGACACCCGATGCAACTGCCTATCGTTGGATGATGAAAATGCTTTACGACAGGGCATTACAGGCTAATAATACAACAGGTTTGCCAAAATACTTACTGCTCTTTGGTAAAGGATCTTATGATAACAGGGGATTAATATCTAATTCAGGATATAATTTCATTTTAACCTATGAAGCTGATAATTCATTGGAAACAACCCTCTCGTATGTTACAGATGATTATTTTACCTTGTTAGACGATAACGAAGGTTCGCAAGTGCCTTCCGATTTGATGAATATAGGTGTTGGGCGTTTCACGGTGACTTCTCCCGAGCAGGCAGCAAATGTTGTAAGTAAGACTATCGGGTATATGAATAATCAAGGGAAGGGGTATTGGAAAAACCAATTATGTTTTACTGCAGACGATGGCGATGCCTCCTTACATGCGATACAGGCTGATAGCACTGCTTCCTCCCTAGCTACTAAATATCCCGGATATGAGTTGAATAAAATATACGAGGATGCTTATGTACAAGTAGTGACTGCCAGTGGTGACAGCTATCCTTTGGCTCACAGCACATTCCTGAATTTATTTCAATCGGGTTTGTTTTATCTGAATTATACTGGTCATGCTTCAGCAAGTACCTGGACAGCCGAGAACCTATTAACTATTAATGATATTAATTCATTATCCAATACTCATTTGCCGTTTATTTATGCAGCCACCTGTGATTTTATTCAATTTGATATTCAAACACTTTCGGCTGGTGAACAG
>Ga0364915_10123_pt2 | contig 27223 bp, 27 predicted proteins | sample ExccelJu500001D4_3_FD_206958 | JGI IMG/M metagenome (GOLD analysis project Ga0364915, IMG submission 206958) | Enriched cells from Trout Bog Lake Hypolimnion, Wisconsin, USA - BchlTB.June25.5000.01.D4 | ecosystem: Environmental > Aquatic > Freshwater > Lake > Hypolimnion/Profundal zone | place... | reverse complement strand
GCGGAGAATAATTTAAGTGCAAACCAGGTTGCAGGATCTGGTCGAGACGGCCGCATTACAAAAGGCGATGCCTTGAATGCGGTTGCTGGAGCTTCTAAAGCAGCACCTGTAGCAACTGCACCAATTCCAATGGGCGATCGTCCAGAAGAGCGCGTACCTATGAGTCGTTTACGCGCTCGTATTGCAGAGCGCTTGCTTGAGTCACAAGCAAATAATGCGATTTTGACAACTTTTAATGAAGTCAATATGGCGCCGGTGATTGCAATGCGCAATAAATACAAAGATCAATTTGAGAAGGTCCATGGTGTTAAGTTGGGCTTCATGTCTTTCTTTGTCAAAGCGGCTACACATGCTTTGAAAAAATTCCCGCTTCTCAATGCTTCTGTTGATGGCAATGACATCATCTACCACGGTTATTTTGATATTGGCATTGCCGTGAGTTCACCACGTGGTTTAGTGGTGCCTATCTTGCGTGATGTAGACCAAATGAATTTAGCTGACATTGAGAAAAAGATTGCTGAGTTTGGCGTCAAAGCTCGTGAAGGTAAGTTGACGATTGAAGAGTTGACTGGCGGCACATTCTCTATCTCCAATGGAGGGGTATTTGGCTCAATGCTTTCTACTCCAATCATTAATCCACCCCAATCAGCAATCTTGGGCATTCATGCTACTAAAGAGCGTGCAGTTGTCGAAAATGGTCAGATTGTGATTCGTCCAATTAACTACTTAGCGCTTTCTTATGATCACCGAATCATCGATGGTCGCGAGGCTGTTTTAGGCTTGGTAGCTATGAAGGATGCCTTAGAAGATCCTTCACGTCTTCTCCTTGATTTGTAAGAAGGGAAGATCATGAGCCAAACTTTTGATGTACTCGTTATTGGTGGTGGCCCTGGGGGCTATATTGCTGCAATTCGTGCAGCGCAACTCGGATTTAAAGTTGCCTGTGCAGAATCTAATGCCTATGATGATCCAAAAGGGGAGCCGCGCCTAGGTGGCACCTGCTTGAATGTTGGCTGCATTCCTTCTAAGGCCTTATTGGCATCTTCGGAAGAGTTTGAAAAGATTGCGCACCATGCCGCTGACCACGGAATTAAAGTGGGTTCTGTGAGTATCGATTCGAAGAAAATGATTTCTCGCAAAGATGACATCGTGACTAAGATGACCGGCGGTATTCAGTTTTTATTCCGTAAGAATAAAATTACGCTATTAAAAGGCCACGCTTCTTTTGAAGGCAAAACGGCTGATGGCTATCAAGTCAAGATTGATGGCAAGGATAAAGAAACTGTCACTGCAAAAAATGTGATTATTGCAACTGGCTCTAAAGCACGTCATTTGCCAGGTATTACTGTTGATAATGTATTGATCTGCGATAACGAGGGTGCCCTCAAGTTTGATTCCGTACCTAAGAAGCTGGGTGTGATTGGTGCCGGCGTCATCGGTTTGGAATTGGGTTCTGTTTGGCGTCGCGTGGGCTCTGATGTGACTATTTTGGAAGCAATGCCTTCTTTCTTGGGCGCTTGTGATCAAGGTATTGCTAAAGAAGCGCAAAAGTTACTGAGCAAACAAGGCCTCAACATCAGCACTGGCGTCAAGATTGGTGAAGTAAAAGCTGACAAGAAGGGTGTAGTAGTCAACTACACCGATGCCACTGGAAAAGCCAGTAAGTTGGAATGTGATCGTTTGATTGTTTCCGTTGGACGGGTGCCAAATACCGAAAATCTCGGCTTAGACAAGATTGGTTTGAAAGTCGATGAGCGCGGCTTTATTCCGATTGATGATCATACTTGTGCCACAGCTGCACCGGGTGTGTATGCAGTTGGTGATGTTGTGCGCGGACCCATGTTGGCACACAAAGCTGAAGACGAAGGCGTCTTGGTTGCTGAAGTGATTGCTGGTCAAAAACCCCATATTGATTACAACTGTATTCCATGGGTGATTTATACCGATCCAGAAATTGCTTGGGTTGGTAAAACTGAAGAACAACTCAAGGCTGAAGGCCGCGCTTATAAGCCGGGCCAGTTCCCATTTGCTGCCAATGGCCGTGCGTTGGGAATGGGTCGTGCTGATGGTTTTGTTAAGGTCTTGGCTGATTCGAATACCGATGAAATCTTGGGTGTTCATATTATTGGCGCTAATGCATCCGATTTGATTGCTGAAGCTGCAGTTGCAATGGAATTTAAAGCGGCTGCTGAAGATATTGCACGTATCTGTCATCCACATCCAAGTCTGTCTGAAGTGGTTCGTGAGGCAGCCTTGGCGACAGATAAACGCGCATTAAACATGTAATTGAAGGCTTTAGAGTATTACCATCAAGAGTTAAAGGCGCGCGGGTATCACACTGATCCCGCGCAGCTTGCTGCTATCGAACGTTTGCAAGTCTGTGAAGACGAGTGGATTGCTTATAAAGAAATCCGTAGCAATAGGCTAAAAAAGAAACTCTTTAAACCTAAACTTCCTCGCGGTTTATATTTATGGGGCGGGGTGGGGCGCGGCAAATCTTTTTTAATGGATTGCTTCTTTGCTGCATCCCCATTGGAAAAAAAGATACGCATTCATTTTCATGAGTTCATGCGTGAAGTTCATCGTGAGCTACATGAGTTATCTGGTTTGGCCGACCCCTTAAACGAGCTCGCCTTACGCATTTCAAAACGCTATCGTTTGATTTGTTTTGATGAATTTCATATCAACGATATTGCGGATGCCATGATTTTGTATCGCTTGCTTAGCGCCTTGTTTGCTGATCGAGTGCAGTTTGTCATGACATCCAACTATCGCCCCGATCAACTCTATCCAAATGGCTTGCATCGCGATCGCCTTTTGCCTGCCATCAAGCTGCTAGAAGATCAGCTTGATATTTTGAATGTAGATGCTGGCAATGACTATCGTCGCGTACAGATGGCGCAAGTGGAGGCCTACCTAACCCCTTTAAATGCGCAATCCGATGCCCGTTTATTGGAGATGTTTCACGCTTTAATTGGTAATCAGCAAGAGCCATCCAATCCCAGTTTAAATATTGAATCACGCGAATTAAAGCCTTTGCATATGGGTGATGGGGTAGTGTGGTTTGACTTTAAGACGCTGTGTTGTGGTCCGCGCTCTCAAAACGACTACCTCGAGATTGCAAAGCGCTTTCATACTGTTATTTTGTCTGGGGTGCCCTATATGCCTCCCAGGATGACCAATGAGGCGCGGCGATTTATTTGGCTGATTGATGTTTTATATGACCATAAAGTCAAATTAATCATTTCTGCCGAAGTCGATGCCCCCGAGCTGTATACAGAGGGCCAAATTACGGCTGAATTCTCCAGAACTGTCTCCCGCTTGATAGAAATGCAGTCTCGAGATTACTTAGATGCACCGCGTCGGGTAATTGACACCAGCTTGACCTAAAATAGGCTAATGATCAGTAATTTAAGCCTCAATGCCGATTTGCATTGCCACTCGGTCGTTTCTGACGGGACTTTAACTCCGGAAGAATTGGCTCAGCGCGCCTATGCCAATGGTGTGCGCTTGTGGGCTTTAACTGATCATGATGAGCTAGGCGGACAAAAGCGTGCCTCAGATGCCGCCAAAGCCCTTGGAATGAAGTATCTGAGCGGCGTTGAAATTTCAGTGACTTGGATGGGGCAAACGATCCATATCGTTGGGCTTGGAATTGATCCAGACAATACCGGCTTAGTGGAAGGCCTGCGTCAAACAAGAAATGGTCGCGGAAATCGTGCCAAGCTCATGGCTGAGCAATTACTCAAGGCCGGAATACCAGGCGCGTATGAGGGCGCACTCCATTTTGCCGGTAACCATGATTTGATTTCGAGAACCCACTTTGCGCGTTTTTTGGTGGAGCAGGGTATCTGCAAAAATACCGAACAGGTATTTAAAAATTATTTAGTCGAAGATAAGCCAGGTTATGTGCCGCATATGTGGGCAAAGCTTGAAGATGCTCTTGCTTGGATCAAGGCGGCAGGCGGAGTAGCGGTGATTGCCCACCCCGGTAGATATTCCTTTAATGCAATGCAGATGGAGCAGTTATTCATCCGCTTTAAGGAGTTGGGTGGACTGGGTATAGAGGTGATTACTGGTAGCCATAGCCCTGATCAATACAAAACATACGGCAAAATAGCCCAGCAATATGGCTTCCTAGCCTCGCGTGGGTCTGACTTTCATGATCCCCATGAAAGTCATATTGATTTGGGTGTATTGCCTTTGCTCCCAGATAACCTGACCCCGATTTGGTCTGTATTACATTAACCTATTTCCTCATTACAACAAAGAATAAAGATAAAGATGTTTGCTGAACGTGTACTCTCAGGCATGCGACCAACTGGTAGCCTGCACCTTGGCCATTACCATGGTGTTTTGAAGAATTGGGTGAAGCTACAAAATGAATATCCCTGCTTCTTTTTTGTTGCTGATTGGCATGCATTAACCACCCATTACGAAACACCCGATGTGATAGAGCAGTCGGTATGGGATATGGTGGTTGATTGGTTGGCTGCCGGAGTTGATCCCAATCAGGCCACTTTATTTATTCAAAGTAAGGTACCTGAGCATGCAGAACTATTTCTCTTGCTTTCGATGGGTACACCACTGGGTTGGTTAGAGCGCGTACCTACTTATAAAGATCAGATTGAGAAGCTCAAAGAAAAAGATTTGCAGACGTATGGTTTCCTGGGCTATCCATTACTGCAAGCTGCCGATATCTTGATTTATCGAGCGCAGTTTGTCCCTGTGGGCGAGGACCAGGTGCCTCACGTTGAAATGACACGTGAAGTCGCGCGCCGCTTTAACTATCTATACGGTCGTGAGCCTGGTTTTGAAGAAAAGGCCTTGGAGGCTGTGAAGAAGCTGGGTAGTAAGCGCGCCAAAATGTACGCAGAATTAAGAGTAGCCTTCCAAGAGCGGGGCGACGATGAGGCCTTAGAGCAAGCAAAAGCCTTGCTGCAAGAGGCGCAAAGTTTGTCGATGGCTGATCGTGAGCGCTTATTTGGCTTCTTAGAAGGTGCTCGCAAAATTATTCTGCCTGAGCCACAAGCATTGCTGACTGCAGCATCGCGCATGCCTGGAATAGACGGGCAAAAAATGTCCAAGTCTTATGGCAACACCATTAGTATTCGCCAGAAGCCTGAGGATGTCATCAAGTCTATCCGTACGATGCCAACTGATCCGGCGCGTGTCCGCAGAACTGATCCGGGTGATCCTGCTCGTTGTCCAGTGTGGCAGCTACATACGGTGTACTCGAATGATGGGACTAAGCAATGGGTTCAGAAAGAATGCCAATCAGCAGGTATTGGCTGCCTAGAGTGCAAGCAGCCCGTGATTGATGCCATCTTGCTCGAGCAACAACCAATGTTTGAGCGTGCACAAAAGTATTTGGATGACCCTAGCTTGCTCCGCTCCATCATTGCTGATGGTTGCGACAAGGCGCGAAAAGTGGCACAAGAAACCATGCGCGAAGTTCGCGAAGCAATGGGGCTGGCGTACGACTAAGAGCGTGTCAGTCTTGAGTCATCCGCATGATTCATTAAGCCTCCCATCTGATTGGGTAAGGCGTTATGCGCCGCTGATCTCTAAAAATGGTTTGGTTTTAGATCTTGCCTGTGGATCAGGCCGGCATACTACTTTTTTAGCTCAGTTGGGTTATCAAGTAATGGCGGTTGATCAAGATATCGGCACAATCTCACAAAATCACTTGCCTACAGTGACTGCTAGGGCGATGAACTTAGAGGGTGAAGATTGGCCGCTCGATGGTGAGCGTTTTTCTGGGATTGTGGTGACTAACTACCTGTACCGCCCTTATTTGGATCGCTTGCCAGAAATGCTCGAGGAGGGAGGGGTTTTGATTTATGAAACCTTTGCCCAAGGAAATGCCCAATTTGGTAAACCCTCAAACCCGAATTTTTTGCTTAAACCCGGTGAATTATTGGCTTTTGCGCTCAATCAAGGCCTAAAAGTGCTCGCTTATGAGGATATTTATGAAGAAGCGCCTAAACCCGCCATGGTTCAACGGATTTGCACCGTAAAAGGCGAGCAAAATGGGCGCATTCCGTTACAATTTCATGGTTAATACAGGTACGGATTCGGTATAAGTTCAGTGACAAATACAGCACACTCTAAAGGTAGTAAAAATCCCATAGCTGGGAGTATGCCAGCCATTGTTACTCCTATGTTTGAGGACGGCAGTCTTGATTTCGATGGCCTGCGCAGTCTCTTGGACTGGCACGTAGCCGAAGGTACTGATGGCATTGTGATTGTTGGCACAAGTGGTGAATCACCCACTGTCTCCGTTCAAGAGCATTGTGAATTGATTCGTGTAACGGTTGAACATATTGCTGGACGCATTCCGGTAATTGCCGGCACTGGTGGAAACTCTACCCAAGAAGCGATTGAGTTAACGAAGTTTGCTAAAAATGTTGGCGCTGATGCCAGTCTTCAGGTGGTGCCTTACTACAACAAGCCTACACAAGAGGGTATGTACGCCCACTTCAAAAAAATTGCTGAGGCTGTTGATCTACCTGTGATTTTATATAACGTACCAGGGCGAACTGTTGCTGATTTAGCCGGCGATACAGTGGTTCGATTGGCCGATGTGCCTGGAATCATTGGTATTAAAGATGCTACTGGAAGTCTTGAGCGTGGCACGCTCTTAATTGCCGATCTGAAGCGTGCAGGGCACAGCGATTTTTCTGTATTTTCAGGTGATGATTTAACTGCAGCAATGCTGATGTTGATGGGTGGCAAGGGAAATATTTCTGTCACTGCCAATATTGCCCCACGCTTAATGCATGAGCTTTGTGTTGCCGCTATGTCTGACGATGTTGTCAAAACTCGCGCTATTCAATATCAACTATTGGCCGTGCATAAAGCCATGTTTACCGAAGCCAATCCAATTCCAGTGAAGTGGGCCCTACATGAAATGGGCAAAATCACTGCTGGTATTCGTTTGCCATTAACCCCTTTGAGCGCCTCTTTGCGAGAGCCTCTGAAAACCGCAATGAAACAGGCTGGCTTACTATGAACCAAATGATGCAATTTTTTCGTCGACACTCTATATCTTTTTGCGCAATTGCGATTACTGCAGCAAGCCTAGTTGGCTGCAAATCAGTCACAACGAATGATACGGTTGACTACAAAAATACAGGCGCTGTGCGTGGACCTAATTTATCTTATCCGCCGGATTTAATTACAGCGCAAGCGGATCGACGCTATGTAGTTCAGGATGGCAGCGCAACGATGTCTGAGTATTCCGCTGCTGTCAAAAAGACTGCGCAGATGAAATCCAATGTATTGAATGGCATACCAGGAATGCACATTGAGCGCGATGGTGATCGTCGCTGGCTGGTAGTTGAGAGGCCTGCCGCTGATTTATACCCCCAAGTGAAAGATTTTTGGCAGGAGAATGGATTTTTGCTGGTGATTGATTCTCCATCTACTGGAATAATGGAGACTGACTGGGTAGAGAATCGCGCAAAGGTTCCACAAGACTGGCTACGTTCCTTTTTGGGAGGCGCTCTAGATTCGATTTATGACACTGGCGAGAGGGATCGCTACAAAACACGTCTTGAAGCTATCAAGCCAAACGTAACAGAAATTTTTATTACCCAACAAGGGTCTATTGAGAAGTGCACAGATTCTAGTGGTGCTTGCGGTTCCACTATATGGACGAAGCGCCCCAATGATCCTGAGTTGGAGGCTGCATTTTTGTCCCGCTTAATGCAGCGTTTAGGTATGACTCAGGAGCAAGCCAAAGCAATGGCCTCTGTGCCGCTTGCAGCAAAGATTCCCAAGGCTAAGTTGGTTCAGGGGGATGCAAATGCTGCACATATTGATTTGAACTCTGGCTTTGATCGTGCGTGGAGAGACGTTGGATTGGCGCTAGATCGATCGAATTTTACTGTTGAAGATCGTGATCGCTCTATTGGAATTTATTATGTCCGTTACGTTAATTCTAAGGAGACGGGCGAAAAGAAAGGATTCTTCTCAGGATTATTTAGTAGCAATGATGATGAGTCAATCTTGAAGGCTAAGAAATATCGGATCTTAGTTAAGGCAAATGGAGATGGTGCATCAATTGTGACGGTTCAAAATGCGGATGGTGGCCCAGAAAATACACCGGCTGGCTTACAGTTGTTGACGATGTTAACAGAGCAACTTTCTCGATAGGGGGAGTTGTTTTTTCTGCCTAATACTTAGAGATAAGAAACGGCAGGCGACAAAAAAGCCGCTTTGCAGCGGCTTTTTTTCTTCAAGAAGAAGATTACTTGCCAGCAGCAGGAGCAGCAGCAGGTGCAGCAGGAGCAGCTGGAGCTTCAGCAGCAGGAGCAGCAGCAGGTGCAGCAGGAGCAGCGGCTTCAGCAGGTTTAGCTTCTTCTTTTTTACCGCAAGCGGCCAAAGCAATAGCGAACAATGCTACGAGTACGAGTGACTTCTTCATTTGTAATTTCCTCTTAAAAAAAATTAACACCAATTACCGGTAATTGTTGTTGGAATTAACACGGGGAAACTCCCTAGGTGTTTTCCAGTATTTATTATAGCCATGTCTTTGCTTGATCTTCAAAAATGAGCCAGCCTGCCATATAGGCCTCAAAAAGACTGTCCCCACCTTTCGGCTTTAGTTTTTTGCTCAAGGTTTTATTGGGGTCGAGCGCTTTATCCTTCGATAGTGTGCGCCATGCGGCTTGGATTTCCACCGCCTGATCTTGGGTGACCTCGTCCCCATTGCAATAAACCTGAGTTCCTATCGAAAGAATTCGGGTTTGGGGGTGTGTCTTGAGCACCTTTTTTTCTAGATTGCGTGCAAATTGACTAGCAGTCAGGCAATGGGTGGGTCCATCAAAAAAGGCCTGGGGCGTGGGTTCGCTTAAATATGAGGCAATTCCAGGTAAAAACGTCTCGATTTGGTCTAATTTGAGACTGGCCAAACTACCCTGAAGTTGCTTGATCATCTGCTCTGGAACTTGCTCTGGATGCAGGCAAGCCTCTTGCTTGGGATCGCTATAGAGGCTAGCAAGCGCAGGAACGTCATCAAAGGATTCGGCAAGACGCCACAAGCCTTCGCGTAGCAATTCTCGATAAGTGGGGGCTCTAAAGCCTATCGACCAAGTTTGACAACCGCTATCGAGTGCAATGCCATCATGGGCAATGTGAGGGGGTAGGTAAAGCATGTCACCTGGCTCTAGAACCCACTCTTGATCATGCTCAAATTTCTGCAAAATCTTGAGCGGTAGATTGGGGTTTAGAGATAAATCTTCTTGGGCGGAAATGCGCCACTGGCGGCGTCCAGCCATCTGAATGAGAAAGACGTCATAAGAGTCAAAATGGGGGCCTACACCACCTCCAAGACCTGCAATACTAATCATCAGATCATCTAAGCGAGCGTCTGGAATAAAACGAAACCAAGAGAGGATGTTGGCTGCCGCAGGGTGATGGGCTTCCATGCCCTGAAGTAAGAGCGTCCAATTTTGATCTTTCAGACTTGGAATAGCCCTTTTTTTCAGTGGGCCCTCGGTCAAGCTCCAGGGTTTTGACTTAATTAATCTGGTTTCTGCCATTTCTTGACCGGCAAGCGCAAAGAGCGTGTCGGCTGAAATGGGGCTCGATAAGGCAATCTTCTCTTCTTTAGCCATTGCAAATGCAGGAATAGCCTGTCGAACCAACAATGGCTTTTTATGCCAATAGGTTTTCATGAACTGCTGTGGACTGATTTTTCCCAATAAGGCCCATGGCTCATCCAAGGGAAGGTCTTTGGGGGCATGCGGGGGTTCGTATGGCTTGCTCAAGTAAAATGAGGTCATAAAGTAAAAGCAATATTAAGATTGATTAAAAACGAATGTCTGAAGAATTCCGCATGAAGATTGAAAAAAACACCATCGTATCCTTACGTTATAAGTTAACCGATGCACAAAATAATGTCATCGAAGAACCTGATACCCCGATGGTATACCTGCACGGTGGTTACGAAGGTACTTTTCCCAAGATTGAATCCTTGTTAGATGGTCGGGATGTTGGCTATGAAGCGAGTATTCAGCTTGAACCTAGTGAAGCCTTTGGTGAGTATGATCCCGACTTATTAAAAATCGAACCGCGTGTGCGCTTCCCCGAGCCTTTAGAAGTGGGCATGCAATTTGAGGGCGTTCCAGAAGCTGATGAGGAAGATGTTGAGCATGCGGCCGTTGATAGCGATGAGGACGAAGAGCCCTTAATTTATACCGTTACTGATGTAGCTGATAACCAGGTGGTGTTAGATGGCAATCATCCGCTAGCAGGCATGGCACTGCGTTTTTGGGTTCAGGTGGAGGATGTGCGCGCCGCAACGGATGATGAGATTGAAAATCGCCATCCTGAGGGCGGCGATAGTTTTAGCTTTGGCATGCCCATTGAGGGTGACGATGGTGATGAGGATGACTTCTTGGGTGACGAACCTGAGAATCCCGGCTCACACACCTTGCATTAAAAACCTCAAGCGTACATTGGTACGCTTTTTTATTTCCGACTTACTCTTTAAGCCATTCCTTGAGGGCGCCCAGATCACGCTTGGCATCGCTAGATTCGCCGCTGGGCTGGGCTGGACTATTACTCAATTTGGCAAGCGCTTGCTCTAAAGCATGTATTTTTGCCTCTTGTTCCAGGCTAATATCAATTAAGCCCTTGAGCGCCATTGAAACAGGATCATCAATATTTGGGGTGATGCCATAAGCTGAAAAATATTCCTTTGCTTTGCTATCGACGCTTTGAGGCAAATCAGGATGAAGAATGCGTGCTGGAATGCCAACAGCGGTTGCGCCCGCCGGAATTTCTTTCAGGACAACTGCGTTGGAGCCAACACGTGCTCCATCACCCACCGTAAATCCGCCTAAGACTTTGGCGCCGGCACTGACAACCACGCCTTTACCAAGTGTAGGGTGACGTTTGATGCCTTTATAAAGCGAGGTACCACCCAGCGTGACGCCTTGGTAAATAGTGCAATCATCACCAATTTCTGTAGTCTCACCAATCACAATCCCAAGTCCGTGATCCAAAAAAACTCGACGCCCGATTTTTGCTCCCGGATGAATTTCAATACCAGTCAGAAAGCGTGCCAACAAAGAGAGTAGGCGTGCCAACCACTTTAGTCCTAGATTCCATAAGCCATGGGAAACGCGATGAATCCACACTGCATGTAAACCGGGGTAGCAAGTGATCACCTCAAGGCGATTTCTGGCTGCTGGGTCGCGAACAATGATGGAGTCGACTTGATCGAAAAGGGAATTAAACATGGGGTAATTTTAACGGGAGTGGGCTATTTTCTCAGCAGCATCTGTTTTGCAATGCCGCGTAGGAGGTCGATTTCTTCTTTATGAAGACGGCTGCGTGCAAAAAGGGCTTGAAGGCGAGGCATGAGTTTTTTGGGGTTTGCGGGGTCCAAGTACCCAATGGCCTCTAAACCTAACTGCCAATGGTTCAGCATCGCCTCGATTGCCACTGGATCTGCGAGTTCTGCCATATCCTCCCTCTGGGCTAGAAGGCCAGCCTTTTGGCTGCCGGACGCCGCATTGAATGCTTCTCTGAGGCTAAAGGCGCAAACCATGATGGCTTGGGCCAGATTCAAGGAGGGATAGAGGGGATTGGCATCGAGCCACACGCGATGCGTGCAGAGTGCAAGGTGCTGGTTATCCAAGCCAGTCCTTTCCGGGCCAAACAGGAGGGCTACCTTTTGATTTTGATCCACGGCTTGAGTAATCAAAGCCCTAGCTCCTACCCAATCAATCGAGGGCGGACCAAATTCGCGATCGCGGCTGGTAAGACCCAAAACTAGGGTGCAGCTTTGTACAGCCTCGCTAATAGAGGTAAATTCTTGGCTTGATTCAAGTAAATCATTGGCCCCACTTGCCAAGGCTATTGCCTCGGGTTCTTTGGCAATCATGGCGCTTTTTGGCTTGACCAAGCGCAAATCCTCAAAACCCATGGTCTTGAGGGCGCGTGCTGCTGATCCTACATTGCCAGGATGGCTGGTTTCTACTAGTACCCAGCGTAATTGTTTGGCTTGGGATGGGTTCATTGAGGCTGGTAATTGGATGGGGATTTGGGCAACATCTTTGGGTAATGGGGGCAATCGTTTAGAATCAAGCTGTTAGCTCCATATTGTGCTGCAGATTTGCTTGTGCCGCTCAGTCTGATGAGTTTGTTCTTATTTAATTTGTCCATCAATACTATGCATCCCATGTTAAATGTGGCCATTAAGGCTGCCCGTCGTGCCGGAACGGTTATTAACCGTGCATCCCTCAATTTAGAGCGCTTGCAAGTAGATCGCAAACAGCATAATGACTTTGTGACCGAGGTGGACAAGCAGGCAGAAGCCGCCATCATAGAAACTCTGAGTGAAGCCTATCCTACCCATGGATTTTTGGCTGAAGAAACGGGCGCGCAAAATACCGATGCAGAAAATGTGTGGATTATCGATCCACTTGATGGCACAACCAATTTCATTCACGGCTTTCCACAGTACGCTGTTTCTATCGCCTTGGCTGTGAATGGGGTGACTCAACAAGCCGTTGTGTACGATCCGACTCGCGATGAATTATTTACAGCCACTCGCGGTGCGGGTGCGTACTTAGATCGCCGGCGCTTGCGTGTTGCTACCCAAGATCGCCTAGCCAATGCCTTATTGGGCACCGGCTTTCCTTATCGGGAAGATCAAGATCTAGAAAAATATCTCAAGATCTTTGCAGAGATGACCCGTCAGTGCGCTGGCTTGCGCCGCCCAGGTGCCGCCTCTTTAGATCTCGCCTATGTTGCTGCGGGACGCTACGATGGTTTCTTTGAAAGTGATCTCAAGCCATGGGATATGGCTGCGGGTGCCTTGCTTGTTACAGAGGCTGGTGGACTCATTGGTAACTATCGTGGTGAAGAGGGTTACTTGCAAAGCGGTGAAGTCATGTGTGCCAATCCACGCATCTTTGCGCAAATGGTTCAATCACTTTCTAAGTATTCGAATAGCAAGTAAATAACTGCTGAAACGCAAAGCGAGAGTTCATACTCTCGCTTTTTTATTCATGCTTTGATGAGATCTAAATAGCGAACACCCTGTTCATCTATGAGTAGTGCGCTCGCTTTTGGCATCACACTTTCTGGGTGATCTAAATCCCAGTCAGATAAAACCCAGCGTTGCCATTCTTGTTCATTGAAATGCTCAATATGGTGAGTGGGTAAGTGGGTATGGCCATGAATCAGTTTATTGCTATTTTGAGCTGCCAATAGCGCAGCGCATGCAGTTTGGGTGACATTGCTGCGAAGCAAATTCATTTCTGGTGCTGCGCTAGCGTAACGTTTATATTGCACCGTGCTATTGCTACGTAAATGATTAGCGATTGCCCGACGCCATTTCAGCGGCATTCTTAAGAATAGTTTTTGTATCCAGGGTTTGCGTACCCAGCTACGAAATATTTGGTAACCCACATCGGCAGTGCATAAAGCATCGCCATGGCTCAGTACATATTCAGCGCCGCCAATGCTGACCTTGCAGGGATCTGAAAGCAAAGTCATACCAGTTTTTGAGAGGTAGTCATTGCCGACCAAAAAGTCCCGATTGCCATGCATGTAATAGGTCTTGACTTTGGTAGAAAGCGTTGCAATGGCACGCTTGACCTCTTGCTGGAAAGGCGAGAGCAAACCCGCATCGTCTCCTACCCAATATTCAAATAAATCACCTAAGATGAAAACAGCTTCCACCTTAGGAGCTTCTTTTTCACAAAAGTCAAAGAAGCGTTGCGCCGTCAAGGGCATTGACGGCGTCAGATGAATATCTGAGATGAGCAGGGCGCTCGAAAAGTGCGGAATCATTCTTCTAGAACACTGGCCTTTTCAATCACAACATCTTCTGTTGGTACATCTTGATGAAAACCAGCGCTACCTGTTTTTACTTTGCGGATCGTGTCAACTACATCCAAGCCATCAGTTACCTTGCCAAAGACTGCATAACCCCAGCCTTGTGCATTTGGTGCGGTGTGATTTAAAAAATCATTGTCATTGACGTTGATAAAGAATTGAGCAGTAGCAGAATGTGGGTCACTAGTGCGAGCCATAGCAACTGTGCCACGCTCATTCTTAAAGCCGTTATTGGCTTCATTTTCAATTTCTGCGCCAGTGGGCTTTTGCTTCATGCCTGAGGTCATGCCACCACCCTGGATCATGAAGTTATCAATGACGCGATGGAAAATGGTGCCGTCATAGTGACCATTTTTTACGTACTGCAAAAAGTTTGCAACACTCTTAGGCGCCTTAACAGCGTCCAGTGTCAGAGTGATATCGCCTTTATTGGTCTTCAAGAGAACTTTAGCCATGATTAAATCAACTTTCTTATGGTTTATTAGTGGATGGAATAGGATTTTGAGGGGGAGTTTGGGCTGCCGCAGGTTTTTTACTTGGTGGCTTGAGTAATTCAAGTAGTGCCTTAGCGCGATTGCCGTACTGTCGTTGATATTGAGTGCCTTTGGCAGCCTCTTCATAGGCCTGTGCTCCGAGACGAATATAGACTTCGCCTAAATTGGCTGAGGCAATGGTGTAGCTTGGCCGTAGCTTGAGTGCCAGTTCTAAATAATCACGTGCCTCAATCCATTGTCCTTGATCAGCTGCGAGCGCGGCCAGATTGTTATAGGGTTCGGGTAATTCTGGAAATTGCTGGGTGATTTCAATCAGCGTCTTCTTGGCCGCATCAAATTGACGCAACTCTAGCTGAATACGTGCTTTTACAAAACGTAGTTGTACATTGCGGGGTGTCTTCTTGAGATGGGTATTAATGAGCTCAATAGCCTGTGGGTATTGATGGGCTTTAACTAGTTTTTCAACGTCCGATGGGACAGCATTTTTGGTCACAGGATCCGGTTCGATAATCAAAAATGACATCAGCGGTACGGCAACCGAATCAGATAGTTCTGAATTGACTATGCCGCTATTGGTAGTCAATTTAGGCGGGTCGTTAGGTCGATCGCCCCCGAGATAGGGCTGCTGGGCACAAGGGCAAGCCATTTCCTGTTTGTCCACAGCCAGGATTTTGGCTTCAGCCAGTTGTTGGCCTGTGCTGCTACAGCCTGCCAATACAAGGAGGGTCAGGCTCAAGGCCAATGCTTGAAAAGGCTTAAAACGGCGTGTGAAGACTGAAAATGACATAAGTGGAGGGGCGTGAAACGGACTCATTCGATATACTCAGCGCTCAGTCTAACAAATTGGCGCTACTTGCCTCCTCTTTATAGCCCTATGTTGCAAATCTATAACACCCTAAGCCGCTCAAAACAGGTATTTAAGCCCATCGTGCCAGGCAAAGTCAAAATCTACGTCTGTGGCATGACGGTATATGACTTTTGTCATATTGGTCATGCGCGGGTCATGATCGTGTTTGATATGGTGGTGCGCTGGTTGCGCGCGAGCGGCTATGAGGTTTTGTATGTGCGCAATATTACTGATATTGACGACAAAATTATTCAACGTGCGATTGAAAATGGCGAGTCAATTTCTACCTTAACTAACCGTTTTATCGAAGCGATGCATGCCGATTCTGATGAACTAGGTTTGATGCATCCGGATGTGGAGCCCCGCGCAACCCATTACATCGCGCAAATGCAGGGAATGATTGGCCGTTTAATTGAGAATGAGTTGGCCTACCAAGCGGATGATGGCGATGTGAATTTTGCGGTGCGCTTATTTCCAGGTTATGGCAAGCTCTCTGGAAAAACCCTAGATGAATTAAATGCAGGTGAGCGGGTTGCTGTTGGTAGTGGAAAGCGTGATCCATTAGATTTTGTCTTATGGAAAAGCGCTAAACCAGAAGAGCCAGCAGACACACGTTGGAGCTCTCCATGGGGGGAGGGTAGGCCAGGTTGGCACATTGAGTGTTCAGCTATGTCATGCGATTTACTGGGTGATCATTTTGATATTCATGGCGGTGGAGCTGATTTGCAGTTTCCGCACCATGAAAATGAAATTGCGCAAAGCGAAGGTGCCCTGTATGGTATCGACCGCAAACCAGAAGACCAGCCCTTGGTAGATTACTGGATGCATAACGGTCATATCCGCGTCAATGAAGAGAAGATGTCTAAATCTTTGGGTAATTTCTTTTTGATTCGAGATGTTCTCAAGCAATTTGATCCAGAGGTGCTGCGTTTCTTTATGCTGCGCGCTCACTATCGTAGCCCCATTAACTACAGCGATGCTCAGCTTGAAGAGGCGCGTGCTGGTCTGGTTCGTTTATACACGGCTTTATCTCATGTGAGCACGGCCAATCAGGCAATTGATCCACACTCCCCTTGGGTAGTGCGCTTTACTGAGGCCATGAATGATGATTTCAATACGCCTGAAGCAATTGCAGTCTTGTTTGATTTGGCTACTGAAATTAATCGTGCAAGCGGTACTGATAAGCAGGAGTTGGCCAGTCTCTTAAAGTGGTTGGCAGCAAGCCTACATTTTCTTCAACGTGATCCGACCGATTTTTTGCAAGCTGGAAGCAAGCAGGAGGGCGGTTTAAGTACAGCTGAAATTGATGAACAAATATTAGCAAGGGCAGCCGCTAAGCAAGCTAAAGATTTTGCAAAATCAGATGCGATTCGTAAAACACTGCTTGAGCAAGGAATTATTCTGGAAGATAAGCCCGGCGGCGTTACGGAATGGCGTAGGGCATAGTGACTTCTTCTAAAAAAACGGACATTGCTGTGGAAAGTATTCTGGAATCAATTGCTCCAGATTATTGGGAGCAAGCTTGCAATGAGCTCATGAAGCAAGATCGTATTATGAAAAAAATCATTCCCAAATATGGGTCTGGGTTTTTGATGACGCGCGGCGATCCTTTTACAACTCTCTCGAGAGCAATTGTTGGGCAGCAGATTTCTGTGGCAGCGGCTCAATCAGTTTGGAATAAGGTGGTCTTGGCTGCGAAAAAAATTACCCCCAAAAATATTCTCAAACTCACTGTTGAGGAATTGCGTGCCGCTGGCTTATCGGGTCGCAAGGTGGAATATATCCGTGATTTAGCAGACCATTTTGATAATGGCCGTTTGCATGCCAATCAGTGGAAAAATATGGATGACGAGAGTGTCATCAAGGAATTATGCTCAATTCGCGGAATTGGTCGCTGGACGGCCGAAATGTTCCTGATTTTTAATATGGTTCGCCCTGATATCCTACCTTTAGATGATGTAGGGTTAATACGGGCAATTTCCCTCAATTACTTCAGTGGCGAGCCGGTCAGCCGCCATGAAGCTCGTGAGGTGGCAGCCAACTGGGCCCCATGGCGTACGGTTGCAACCTGGTATTTGTGGAGAAGTATCGACCCGGCCCCAGTTGAATATTAAAATCAAGCTATGAAAACGACTTTCCTGGATTTTGAGCAGTCAATTGCTGAACTAGAGTCAAAGATTGAAGAGCTTCAATTTGTGCAAGATGAATCATCGGTAGATATTTCCGATGAGATTAAAACCTTGTCAGAAAAGAGTCAGCAATTAACTAAAGACGTTTATGCCAATTTAACGCCATGGCAAGTGTGTCAGGTTGCGCGCCATCCACAGCGCCCTTACACCCTAGACTACGTGAATGCGCTATTCACAGATTTTCACGAGTTGCATGGCGATCGTACATTTGCAGATGATCAATCCATTGTTGGTGGTCTAGCCCGCTTTGATGGTGCGCCATGCATGGTGATTGGTCACCAAAAAGGGCGTGATACTAAAGAGCGCGCTCTGCGTAATTTTGGTATGAGTCGTCCAGAAGGTTACCGCAAAGCAATGCGTCTGATGCGCCTAGCCGAAAAATTTGGCTTGCCTGTATTTACGTTCGTTGATACCCCGGGTGCTTTCCCCGGAATTGATGCGGAAGAGCACAATCAATCAGAAGCAATTGGTCGAAACTTATATGTACAAGCAGAATTAAAAGTACCCATCATCGCCACCATTATTGGTGAGGGTGGTTCAGGTGGCGCTTTGGCGATTGCGATGGGTGATGTAGTGCTCATGTTGCAAAACTCTACGTACTCTGTCATTTCGCCAGAAGGCTGTGCCTCTATTTTATGGAAGACAGCCGAAAAGGCATCAGAAGCTGCTGAGCAGTTGGGCTTAACTGCCCAACGCATTAAAGCCATTGGCTTGATCGATAAGATTGTTCCTGAGCCCATTGGTGGTGCGCACCGGGATTACGACACCATGATGACTCATATGCGCAAAGCATTAGCAGAGTCACTCAAGGTATTTGAAGGCATGAAAGAGAGCGCACTTCTCGAGCGTCGCCATGAGCGGTTAATGAGTTATGGCAAGTTCAAGGAAATCGAAAAAAAATCCTAAAACGATCAATCGAATCGCTGTTGCCTTAAGTGGTGGCTTAGATTCGGTTGTGTTGCTCGACTCAGTTTGCAAGGCGAGTAATCCTGACCAAACCGAGATTTGGGTATTCCATATCCATCACGGTTTGCAAAAGGCTGCTGATGAGTGGATTCTATTTTGTGAGAAGCTTGCAAAAAAATACAAAGTTCATTTTGATTTCCGCCTTCTACATCTAAAAAATAATCAAGCTCAAGGCAATATTGAGGCGCGTGCGCGAGCAGGCCGTTATGAGGCGCTTGAAGATCTGTGTGCTGAACACAACATCCATGATTTACTTTTGGCCCACCATCAAAATGATCAAGCCGAGACCATCCTGTTGCAATTACTCAGGGGGTCCGGTATTGCTGGTATGGCGGGAATGCCGCAGCAGCGTGAGCTAGTCAAGGGTAAAAGCATTACCTTATGGCGTCCATTGCTAGATCAAAGCAGGGCGCAGCTTGAGTCTTATGCAAAAGAACATAAGCTCAAATGGGTTGAGGATCCCAGCAATGTCGATACGAGCTATCGGCGTAATGCAATTCGTAAATATATTCTCCCAAAGCTTGTTCAAATTCAGCCAGAGGCAGTGGCTAATTTGGCGCGTAGTGCGCAGCTCATGGCCCAAGCACAAGGACTGCTGGATCGACTGGCCGAGCAAGATGGACAGGCAATCTTCACCCAGCATGAATTAAAAGTCGCATCCCTCAAAGGGCTTGCAAAGAGCGACTTGCCTGCGGCAAATAATGTGTTGCGCTATTGGTTAAAGCGTCATAACCTAGGCATGCCTTCACAAGAGCGTTTGCAGTCTTGGTGGAGCGATCTTCATTCTGTAAAGCCTTCAGCCCAACTGGAATGGCAACATGATGGGGTCAGTATTCGCCTGTGGCGCGGCAAGTTACAGGTCACCAACCCAAACCGCCAAGAGAGCACGGGGGAGTGGGTTTTTAAGCCAATATCAGTGCGCAGTAAATTGCCAGGTATTTCTCTGGATTGGGTAAAGGAAGCTCAAGGCAATAGATCCATTGAGTTGAGGAAGCGTAGCGGTGCTGAGAAATTGCAAATTAAGCCCGGCAGCCCTCGAAAGACTCTCAAAAATCTATTTCAAGAGCTCCAGGTGCCTCCATGGGAGCGCCAAGCACCCTTGCTTTACATCAATGGCGAGTTAATCGCGGTGGCAGGTGTGGGAGTGAGTTACCCCCATTTAACTCTGGTTGGACCCCGTATGTGGCCTCAGTGGTTGCCTGCAACCTGAGTGGTCGCAGACGGTGGCTCAAAACCCTGTAAAATAAGCCCTTTTTAGATCCTTGGGAATTCATTTCCTGATTACTGACGGTTTTTATGGCTCTTATTGTTCATAAGTATGGCGGCACCTCAATGGGCTCTGTAGAGCGCATTCAGAATGTTGCGAAACGCGTAGCTAAATGGATGCGTGCGGGTCACCAGGTGGTGATCGTTCCTTCCGCTATGTCGGGTGAAACAAACCGCTTACTGGGTTTGGCGAAGGATATTAATCCCGATGCAAACCCGCGTGAGCTCGATCAAATTGCCTCAACCGGCGAGCAGGTCAGCTCTGGCTTGTTGGCCCTGGCCTTAATGCGTGAAGGTGTGGATGCGGTGAGTTATGCCGGTTGGCAGGTAACCGTGCATACCGATTCTGCTTTTACAAAGGCGCGCATTAAATCGATTGATGACAAAAAGATCCTTGCAGATTTAAATGCAGGCCGTGCAGTGGTGGTAACCGGATTTCAGGGTGTAGATCCCAATGGCAATATCACCACCTTGGGTCGAGGCGGTTCTGATACATCTGCTGTAGCGATGGCAGCCGCCCTGAAGGCCGATGAGTGTTTGATCTACACCGATGTCGATGGTGTTTATACAACCGATCCTCGTGTTTGCGAAGATGCCCGTCGCTTAGATCGCATTACTTTTGAAGAAATGCTGGAAATGGCCAGCCTTGGTTCAAAGGTCTTGCAAATTCGTTCAGTGGAGTTTGCTGGTAAGTACAAAGTTAAAACCCGGGTTCTGTCTTCCTTGACAGATCCGTTGATGCCCTTGGCTGAAGAGATGAAGTCAGGCACCTTGATTACATTTGAAGAGGACAGCACTATGGAAGCCGCCGTTATTTCCGGCATTGCCTTTGCGCGTGATGAAGCGAAGATTACCGTTTTAGGAGTTCCTGATCGACCAGGCATTGCATACCAAATCCTAGGGCCGATTGCGAATGCCAATATTGATGTCGACATCATTATTCAAAATCAGTCTTTTGAAGGTAAAACAGATTTCACTTTCACTGTTCCACGTGCTGATTATCAAAAAGCTTTGGACTTGCTCAAAAACAATGTTCAGGCACATATCGAAGCTAAAGAAATCACTGGCGATCCAAAAGTTTCCAAGGTTTCGGTAGTTGGCGTTGGGATGCGCTCCCATGTAGGAATCGCGAGCAAAATGTTCCGCACCTTGTCGGAAGAGGGTATCAATATCTTGATGATCTCCACCAGCGAAATTAAGATTTCTGTCGTAATTGATGAGAAATATATGGAATTAGCAGTACGTGCCTTGCATAAGGCATTTGAGCTGGATCAGAAGTAAAAGGGCAATAAAGAGCGGTAAATCCCCTCAGTCAACGGAATCCGTTAAACTGTGGGGCGTTGTAAATGTATCAAAGTAAGGAGACGTGGCCGAGCTGGTCGAAGGCACTCCCCTGCTAAGGGAGCATCGGGGCTAAAACTCTGATCGGAGGTTCGAATCCTCTCGTCTCCGCCAATTGTCAAGGATTTATGGGGGTTTGTTGTCAAATCCCCATAATTTCCCCCAATTTTCCCCACACAACCTTTATTTCTCGAATCTTTCCCTTGTTAGGGGTAGGTTGTTTAGCTTATCCTTTGGAGCAACAATCGCTGTTCTCCTGTGGCGCTCGTCATCTATTGAAGCTTCCTCAAAATCCCTGATGCGCTGTAGTTCCTGTTCTTGGACTTCTTTTAGCTTGGACGCTGGAATAACCGTGCCATCTTTTATTAGGCGCTCTAACTGGAATTGTTTAAAGGTTTGGGTTTTTATGCGCCCAGCATATTCAAGGTTGTCTAAATCATTTTTGGTCATGAATCTAATTTACTAGAAAGTAGGGGGGTACCCCCGTTAATTTCTAGAGTGAGGACCCCACGGCACCCGTACCGCCCTAAAAGGCCCCCTTGTTTTAGGTATGCCTATGCGTATTAATTTGCGCACTTAGACATTAATTTATGACTAAAGAAAGTTATGACTGAGTAGAATGATTTCAATATATATAAATTTTTCTTTGAAACCAGTCCAGAAAGTTCGAGCTAAATATGCCTTTTAAGCGGAATTCACTACTATTGCTTATTGCTTTCTTGCTCTCCGCATGCGGTGCTGGGCAGGTTGTTCAAAACCCAAATACCAATGCCCTGACTGTTACGGCTAAAAATGGCCTATTAACTGGCGGATGGAATCAATCAACAATTGATGCAACAGATAAGGCCACGGCACATTGTGCATCATTGGGTCAGAAATACTTTTACTTAGGTGAGTCTAGGACGGGGACTCCGGGTTGGACGCCCTTGGAGTCAACAATAACGTTTAGGTGCGGAGCAGATACTGCCCAGTTAATTAAAGATACTCAGGATCAGTGCAAAGAGGATATGAAAAATCCTGAGCTTGACCCAATCAGGGGCAAAGTTGAGCTTTATAGATCAATTAATGAAGGCTCAGTTCCATTTGAGATTGCAACAAATAATACTTTTCCAACGGCAAAAGAAAAACCAGCCATAGCTAAATGGGCAAAAATTAGAGAATCATGCATAAGTAAATCTACCGGATTCATGAGTGATGCGGCCAAGGTTGGTACATCCCTTCAAAATTCATTTGTAGAGCAGGAGATTTCATTTTCCCGTCAAATTCAAGCTCGTGTAGGCGAGTTAATAGTTGCCCTTTATCAAGGTAAATTAACTTATGGCGAGTTCTCTCAAAAGCGATATGAGATGGTAGAAAATATCGCATCTGCTGAGAGGGCATATCGCTCTGCCGTTCTCCAGTCTGATAGAGATATACAGATTCAGTCGCAACAAGCCGTCCAGCAAGCTCAGTTACAACAACAGCAGAATAATTTGATTGCATGGCAAACGTATATGCAATCAGTAAATGCCAGACAGCCACAGACTGTTAGATTGCAGTCCAATTGCACTACTTCAAAATTTGGTAATACAGCTACAACTAATTGCAATTGAAGTCGAGAGAGTTTTTTCGTTAGAAATGGCTACCAAGTCAAAACTCACAGATCGATTTTTTAGATATCAATAGAGTCATGATTCTATATAAGATGACGCACTTACCTACAGGTAAGTTTTACATTGGATCATTGCAGCGTTCCAAAATTTGGCATCGTTACCAAACTAGCTCGAAAATCGTTAAAGCTATGATGAAGGAAAGCCCTCAGGAGTGGAAAAGGGAGATCCTCAAGGTTTATCCAGAGGACTACGATGCTCAGTTATTGGTTGATGAAGAATATGCTCTCATTGATGAAGCCGTTGAACTAGTTGGGTGGGATGGAATTTGGAACCAGCGTGGATCAACAAATTTAGGTAGTAGCGGATATTCACCTGAGGCTCGTGCAAAACAAAAAAACACCGCAAAAGATCCCAAAGTTATTGCTAAATCAAAGGCAGCTAAGAAGGCTTATATAGAGGCTAATCCCGATTACTTTGAGCGTATTAGTGCAACAGCAAAGGCAACGTGGAATACGCCTGAAATGTTAGAGTTAGCCAAGAAGAGGGCTACTAAGCAGTTCGCAAGTCCAGAGAATCGCAAATTGGCTTCTGTTATTAAAAAAGAATATCTAGCCAAAAATCCGGATGCAAACAAGAAAGCGGTTAGGGCTATGCAGAATGCGCTACAAGACCCGAGGAGGGAGTCTAATAGACGAGAGAAAATTCAAAAGACAATGGCTGAAAAATCTAAGTTCTTCTCTGAAAGAGAGAAGGCTCGCCATGTTGCAAATCCTGAACTTGGAAGGCAACACGGTGATAGGCTAAAAGCATTTAATAAAGCTGACCCAAGCCGTCAAGAGCGTATGAGCAGCTCGGCAAAGAAAAGAGTAATTGAAAGACCTGATTTAGTTGCTACTGCAGCGAAAGCCATGAACTCAGAAGAATCTAGGGCAAAGATGAAGGCAAGTCACTTAGCATTAAATGGTAAGTGGGTGGAGATTACATTCGCCGATGGAGAGGTTTTGAAAATACTTGGCGCTAACGAAGCGGGGCGTGTGCTTGGAATCAATAAGGTAAAAAGTAAGGCCGCCGGAATAAAGCTCAAGAAACCAATTGAATGCGCTGCAGATAAATATGCTGGCAGAGTTGTAACCAAAATTAAATATATTTAGTCTTGTTTCAATCAGCAGGGTAATCAGCCAAAAAACATCTGGATACACCACCAAGGATTATGGTTTGATACTAAAACTTATCAAGAAGTCTTCGCAGCCATTCGATCGGATCGAGCCCTAATGCAAGCGATACTAAACCATTAGTAACGACAATCTAAATGTATAGCAAATTTTTTTAAAGATTTCAAATGAATAAAACTTTAAATAGTATTTATATTTACACAACTAGAAGTCTTTTAGATCATGTTATTGTCGATATATCTAATTTATCAGCAAATAAATTTGAAATTTTTATTAAAGAAAAATACAACCTTAATCAGCTTGAGTTTAAGTATTCAGCAGCTTTTGATGGCGGGAATAAACTAGCTAATGCAGAACTTTCTTTGAGAAACCTGCTAAAAGAAACGCAATCGAATTTTGGAAAAGAAATATTTAAGATAGATATTCTTCGGCTTATTGATATTGCTAGTGATTGCTATATAGATAATTGTAGGTTTGCAAAAGAATACGAAGAATTGCTTCTTAAGAAGAAAAAGGAAAGAAGGGATTCTGCAATAGCGTTTGAGGATGCTAGATTTCGTGAGATTGAGTACTTATCAGATTATCAGTCTCAGTACGATTTAATTAATGTGGAATGGTCAAATTTTTGGGATCAAAAGATCGATCAATTTCATAAAACCATTGCAACCCATCGGTTTCCAATTCGTAAAAGAACCATCTTATTTCAAGATAAACACTGGAATGAATTTAATAAATCAAAAGATGATTACATGTCTCAGTTGATAAATCTGACTGAGGGTTGGAGGGCAGAGTCCAAATTGCTGCCTTCCCATTTGAACGTAAAGTGTAGAAGCTGCAACGCTGAAAATAAGCTATTTTTCAATTTAATTGGCCCCGGCAATGCGCATACATATGGGGGTAATAATCAAAATACTCTCACTGACCGAGAATACTTAACTAAACCTGAGTACGGTAAAAAGTTAAAGTCAGGAAAGAAATACTATTGGCGAACACTTTATAAATTCGTTGGCGATTGTTCAAAATGTGGCGAAAGTCTTTTAACCACCCAAATAGATGGCTCAACCCTCATTGGGTCGCTAGCAAATTTGAATGACACTGACCAGTGTGCTGTCTACCCCCATGATGATAAAAGATCTTGGTTTGAGTGGTGCGGTGTCTGGATGACAGCATTTGAATGGTTTGTAAGAGAATATGGTTACATAGATGCACATGGCGAAGGGCAATCCCTATTTAAAGGCTATCACGATGTTTATATCTAACTACGCATCAAATTTTTTCTTGCTTCGATCCTGATTTTGGAGAACCCAAAGTCAGGATACTAAAATATTGCCAAGATCTCAGCCACCAAAAACCTTGCATCGCTTGCAAAGAAGTCTCTCTTGTGGGGTGATACCTACATAAATTTGCAGCATACAGACTCCCACTCCCACGACCCCTTTAAAAGGCCCCCTTTCCTACAGGTGGGGCTATACGTACTATTTTGCTAATTAGATGTAAACATTTCTACTGTGGTGGGGTAAACACTATTGTATGCAATGCAAATATGTTTAAAACCTAGCAATAAGCTTGCTAAGCCATTTCACCGGATCCAGTCCCAATGCAGTGCAGTAGCTAATAAATTCAATAACATCTATATTGCGCTCACCAGACTCTACCTTGGAGATGTAGCTTTGAGGTTTCTTTAGGGTTTTTGCTAGGTCTTTTTGAAGAATGGCACTTTCCAGACGGGTCTCTTTAAGCTCCGATCTAAGTAAGTCATAACGTTGGCGCTCTAGCATGGAATCATGCTAAATTCTATTATCGGATAATCCATTTCAGGATATTTTTAGGAAATATATCAGTAGCGGGTTGAATTGAGTTTTGCCAAAAAATATGAAGTCCTTGTATGGCGAAATTTTTTTTGCGATCTTTTATTGAATGTTGAGCCGTTTAGATTTTAAGCAGAGCTTAATGAATATATAAAGAAGTCACCAGAATAGTATTTGAATTTCAAATGGGGAATTAGTAATGGGGATCAAAAGTAAATACTATGGATTAGCTTTGCTTGCTCTTTTTGTTTGTAAGGGTGCGCTTTCAATGACTTACGAGGATTATTTGGATTGCCAGATACAGGCAACTCAAAACTTTGTTAATGAAAATCATAGGTGTGACAACACCCAATATCGTTATCAGCAATCGAGATGTTTATCTTTTGCATTCAGAAAATATGCAGCTGAGATTTGTTCCACATCAGCTTCGGTTTCGTTAAATTCAATTTCGCTGATGTATTCGCAATTAAGCGAGGTGGACGACCCTGATAACTTTAAGTTCTATCCTGCTGATAAGCGAAATAAGATATACAGTGAAATTAAAAGATTAATTGAAGAGGAATCTTCAATTGCGATTTCTTTGGCTAAACGACAAGATGCAAATGTTAAATCTGCATACTATGAATCACGTGCAGCTCAAAACCTAAATAACACTATGTATTATCTTGGTGCAACTGTTAAAAATCCTAATCAATCGTATAACGCTTCAAGCACTTATATTCTTAACGGTAAAGTCATTAATTGCTCTACCGTTGGAACAATGACATCTTGTTTATAGCTCTGACTACGAGTTACTCAAAATGATATGCAAGCTATTCGGATTTTTTTATTAAGCTGTGCATATGATCAATTCAAAAACTAAATTTGAAATAGGTTTATTTGGAAAATGCGTAATCGAATTAGCAAGATAATTTTTCTTCTTGGGATTTTTTTATTCCCAGCTCTTAGCTACTGCGAGGCTCAACTTCCAGCCTGTGAGGGAACTCAAGATCAGGCCTCAACTTGGAATAACTGCTCTGGAATTTTTACTATTAATGGTTCTACATACGATGGCGAGTGGAGAGATGGCAAGCAGAATGGAGAGGGTGTATTAACTGCATCTAATGGGAATAAATATGTTGGCCAATGGAAAAATGGAAAGATGGAGGGAAGAGGGGTTTACACATGGGCTAACGGTGAAAAATATGAAGGTGACTTTAAAGATGGTAGGCAAGATGGAAAAGGTGTATTAGTTGACTCTAATCGCACTAAATATGAGGGTGAGTGGAAAGAGGGTAGCAAAAGTGGTTATGGTGTTTCAACTGGCCCAGCCAGCAAGTACGAAGGTGAGTGGAAAGGGGGGAGGAAGAATGGCAAGGGGGTTCTTACTGGTTCGAATGGCACCAGATATGAGGGCGAGTTTAAAGATGACAGGCAGAATGGGTATGGCGTTTTAAATGGCCCCTCCGGTAAATATGAGGGTACTTGGCTAAATGGGACGATGAATGGCAAGGGTGAAATGACTTACCCAAATGGCAATAAATATATCGGTGAATTTAGTGGTGGTAAAGAAAACGGAAAAGGTATCTTTACTTATGCTAATGGCGATAAATTCGATGGCGAGTGGAGAGATGGCAAGCAGAATGGAGAGGGTGTATTAACTGCATCTAATGGGAATAAATATGTTGGCCAATGGAAAAATGGAAAGA
>Ga0364915_10153_pt1 | contig 27885 bp, 24 predicted proteins | sample ExccelJu500001D4_3_FD_206958 | JGI IMG/M metagenome (GOLD analysis project Ga0364915, IMG submission 206958) | Enriched cells from Trout Bog Lake Hypolimnion, Wisconsin, USA - BchlTB.June25.5000.01.D4 | ecosystem: Environmental > Aquatic > Freshwater > Lake > Hypolimnion/Profundal zone | place... | reverse complement strand
TGTTGTGAAGCAATGATCCCTCTGCTTGATAAGGAAAGAGCAGATGAGCAAGCAGATAGATTGTCATAGGGAAAAACAAGCCAGTAAAAATTGCCAGAACAAGTGTAACCCTGGCAGCCGGGAGAAGATGTTTTGTCAGTGAAGTATGATCAACTGTCACGTATACTGTGCTCCTACAATTCTTTCGCATACTGTCATTTTATCCTACGCATATTTTAACTTACCAGGTGCAGAGCAACAATCAGGCGATCGATGAGCAAGATGCCAGGGAATGGAATAATTAAGCCGCCGACACCATATATAAGCAGATTGCGACGCAAAAGTGCCTCAGCACTCATGGGACGATAAGACACCCCACGCAAAGCCAATGGAATCAAGACTACAATAATGAGAGCATTGAATATGACAGCCGCTAAAATGGCTGAATGCGGTGAGTGCAAAGACATAATGTTTAAAAGCCAGAGTGGTCCGTGGGTATTGCTAGAAACATGATTGATTGTATTTTGGAGAGCATTCGCTGGTGTGATATTCGTGGCATAAAGGCTGCCGAACATAGCAGGCAAAATTGCAAAGTATTTAGCTACATCGTTAGCAATAGAAAATGTGGTTAAAGCACCGCGTGTCATTAGCAACTGTTTACCAATTTGCACAACTTCAATTAATTTAGTGGGATTGGAGTCAAGATCGATCATATTGCCTGCTTCTTTGGCTGCCTGTGTGCCTGTGTTCATAGCCAGTCCAACATCAGCAGCAGCGAGTGCTGGTGCGTCATTGGTGCCATCACCTGTCATGGCAATTAGCCGACCGCCGGTTTGCTCTTTACGAATGAGCTGCATTTTTGCTTCTGGCGTGGCTTCGGCCAGGAAATCATCAACGCCGGCTTCACTGGCAATAGCAGCAGCTGTGAGAGGATTATCTCCGGTTATCATCACTGTGCGAATACCCATAGCGCGCAGTTGTGCAAAACGTTCTTTCATGCCCCCTTTTACCACATCTTTGAGATAAATAACTCCCAATGCTCCGCGTTGGTTATCCGCCACCACCAACGGTGTGCCACCGGACTGGGCTATCCGTCTTGTTTCTTGATCAATGTCAGCAGGCACTTGCAGCCCGGCATTATTGAGGAACTGAGCAATGGCATCGGCTGCCCCTTTGCGAATTTGCCGATCCTCTAGATTGACCCCGCTCATTTTGGTATGAGCACTGAAGGAAATAAACTGTGCCTGCACAGTACCGACTGCTCGCTCGCGAAAGCCCTCCTCTTTGGCAAGTGCCACAATAGACCGACCTTCTGGTGTTTCATCAGCTAGTGATGATAATTGAGCCGCATCAATCAGGTCGAATGCAGAAATATTTGCCACGGGAATGAATTGGACAGCCTGTCGATTGCCTAGAGTAATTGTGCCGGTTTTATCCAGTAATATCGTATCCACGTCACCAGCAGCTTCAATAGCCTTGCCGCTCATAGCTAATACGTTATCCTGCAATACCCTATCCATACCTGCAATACCGATAGCAGAAAGCAAGCCCCCTATTGTGGTGGGAATAAGACAAACTAACAGAGAAACTAAAGAATATACATCAGGCGGATGTCCGCCGGAAGATCGAACCGCGTATAGAGTATAAGGCAAAAGTGTAGTTACTGCCAGCAAAAAAATAATTGTCAATCCGGCAAGCAAAATATTCAGGGCAATTTCATTGGGGGTTTTCTGGCGCTGCGCTCCTTCTACTAGAGCAATCATATGATCCATAAAAGTTTCACCAGCTTCAGCAGTGATTTTTATGCGCAGCCAGTCTGATAGCACGGTGGTGCCGCCGGTAACGGCACTGCGATCACCACCGCTTTCTCTAATTACCGGCGCTGACTCACCGGTGATAGCGCTTTCATTGACGGTAGCCACGCCTTCAATGACATCGCCATCACCAGGAATTAATTCCCCCGCCTGCACAAGCACAGTGTTGCCTTTTCTAAGCTGTGTGGCGGGAATAACTTCATGTTTTCCCTTGCTCGTTTCCAGGCGAGCAGTCGTTTCCTGCCGACTGCGCCTTAGTGCGTCTGCCTGGGCTTTGCCACGCCCTTCGGCCATGGCTTCGGCAAAATTAGCAAACAAAACCGTAAACCATAACCACAGACTTATCTGTCCTTGATACATAAGGTCAGAAGGAGAGATATGTTCAAAAAGATCGCGTATAAATAAAATGCTGGTTAAAATGGCGCCCACCTCCACCACAAACATAACTGGATTTTTAGTCAATGTCAGGGGATTGACCTTCAGCAAAGCATCGAGTATGGCGCGCCTGATTAACTCCGGCTGCCAGAGAGCAATTTTGCGTTTAATAGGAATGATATTTATATCGACCATTTTTCAAAAGAGCACATGTTTTTGCATGAGTAGATATTCAACAATCGGACCCAGACAAAGAGCAGGGAAAAAGGTCAGGGCACCGACCAGTAATATGACACCAATCAACAAGCTAACAAAAAGCCAGCTATGAGTAGGAAAGGTGCCGCTGCTGGTCGGAATGAATTTTTTTGCTGCCAGAGATCCGGCTAGAGCAAGAACGGGCACAAGCATAAAGAAGCGGCCAATAAACATAGCTAATCCAATCAGCGTGTTGTAGAAAATCGTATTAACATTGAGTCCAGCGAAGGCTGAGCCATTATTAGCAGTACCGGAGGAAAAAGCATAGAGTATTTCAGAGAAGCCATGCGGACCCACATTATTTACATTATTAGCAGGGGCGCCAGGCGGGTTGAATTGGCTGTTGGCCGGTAGATTGATCACTGCAGCAATGGCAGTAAAGATCAAAATGGAGAAAGCAGCAACCAGGACAAAAAGCATAGCCATTTTCACTTCCTTTTGCTCGATCTTCTTACCCAGATATTCCGGTGTGCGGCCAACCATTAAGCCGGCAATAAATACAGTCAAAACGGCAAAAACAATTATGCCATTTAGCCCTGCTCCCACTCCGCCAAAAATAAGCTCGCCCAATTGCATATTGATAAGGGGAATCATGCCTGCTAGCGGCATCAATGAGTCGTGCTGGCAGTTAATCGCACCGCAACTGGCATCAGTAGTAACTATAGCAAATAGGGCAGAGTCTGCCAGCCCGAAGCGCACTTCTTTGCCTTCCATATTGCCGCCAAGGTCACCTAATGTTTCTGTAGACGTTTCGATGTGCTGGTTAGCGATATACGGATTGCCCTGCGCTTCAAAGGCATAGCATGCGGCAACACCGGCGAAAAACAAAATAAACATGGCTGACAGTAATGCCCAGCCCTGGCGGGTATCTTTTACCAGATAACCAAACGTATAAGTGAGAGCGGCGGGAATGAGAAATATGGAAAGCATTTCAATGAAGTTGCTCAAAGGTGTAGGATTTTCAAAGGGATGAGCGCTGTTAGCATTGAAAAAGCCACCACCATTAGTGCCGAGCATTTTGATTGCTTCCTGGGATGCTACAGGACCTAGAGCAATTAGTTGTTTTGCCCCCTCCAGAGTGGTAATAGCTAAATAAGGGGCAAAAGTTTGAATAACCCCTTGGCTGACAAGTACAAGAGCACAGATAAGCGTTAAAGGAACAAGAATATAAAAGGTGATGCGGAATAGATCGCGCCAGAAATTACCAATAGTGGTTGACCGATTGCGACTGAAACCACGGATGACAACTAGGGCACAGGCAATACCTACTGCTGCTGAAAGCCAGTTATGAAAAGCAAGGGCTAGCATCTGTGATAAGTAAGACATGGTAGTCTCGCCGGAATAGGCTTGCCAGTTGGTATTAGTGGTAAATGACATGGCTGTGTTAAAAGCCAAATCTGCTGTCATGAGCGTGGCGAAAGGCGGTGTCAGAGGATTACCAAAATGCATTGGGTTCAAAGGCAAAAAACCCTGCAGTCGCATGATCAAATAAGAAAATAGACAAGACATTAAAGAAATCGCTAGCATAGCCATAGCATATTCACCCCAGGACATTTCGTGAGCTGGATCCACACCACATAGTCTGTATAGCCAATTTTCAAATTGTCTAAGAAATGGCGGCAGTACCTTTTCATCACTTTCAATCACATAAGCGATATAAAGCCCAAGCGGCTTAGTCAAAAGCAAGACCGCTACAGCAAAGAAAATTATTTGCAACCAACCAATTGATGTCATAATCTGCTTGACAATAGATTACTAAAAACTTTCCGGATGCAAAAGAGCATAAAGCAAATAAATGCCTAAGCCAATGGCGGCGAGTGCACCCAGCATTAAGTCAAGCTCTTTCAACATGATTACAAACCATCACAGGCTTTGGCATAAAGCCCAGCCAGATAGAAAAGTAAAATGATCAGTCCGACAAATAATAAGTCTTGCATGGTTCTCAATGAGCATTGCTCGATACGGGGTCAATCTTATTGCCGATTGGTGGTGGATTATTAGGGTTGTATGGTTGAGATATCGAATAGGGATTGGCTGCCTTTTTATTGAGTACTTTATTTAGTTTAGATTTGTCTTTCTTTTGAATGGGACCTTGAATAGGCTTCTTGATCCCATTGGCAGCCAAAGAAAATGGTGTTAAATACGGGCCCAGATTTAGTATCACTAATAAACAGAAGACCTTGCTATAAATTTTCATCAAACCATTCTTGTTGCCAGGGTTTAGGATAGTATAAATTGTTTTAGCGTATCCCATAAAGATATAGTAGAGCTGACAATAGTATAACTTTTCTCATACATATTCTAATAGCAGATGCTAACTTAATAAAGTATTGGCTGTCTTGGCAATGAACCATTTTATTCAATAATAGATGCATACATTCAAGCTTTTTAAGCTCGTCGCTGTTTTCTCAAGACGTTCAATTCAACTCTTAACGCTTTGCTTTATTTCTAGCTTACAAATGCAGCCTGCTTTTGCTGAGCTGACGACTATAATGTTGCCGATACATACAGTTCTGCGACCTTCTAAGAACGTAGATGCCGCCACTTCAGGAATTACGGTTCAAGACATTTCGGCCGGGCAGAGCTCTAGTGCTGGACTCACAGCGTCGGCAGCAATACCTCAACCAACGATAACTACCCAGCCTGCAATTTCTTCAACCGAAACAATAGCTCCGTCTGCAATAGTTGCCCAATCGGATGCTCCACAACCGGAAACTCCGCCGCTTAAGAACAGTAGTGCCAATGCGCCAAAATTAAAAGGCCGAGTTATTGTACCAGCCAATCCATATCGTGGAGTAAATAATTCATCTACTCCCTTTGCGCCGGAGGGCACATTACGTCGAGGCTTGCCGGCTCCTCTTGATCCAGTATTCCCCAGTACAGAATATATTGGTATTGCCAGCCAGCTACAAATTGGTATCCCAGATCAAGATCAGATTTTTCCGCTGGAAAAGGCTATTTATAAAGCCTGCCCATTTCTAGCGAAGAATAGAATCAAGTTTTATGGCTGGGTTAACCCTGGTGTTGATTACAGTACATCTCATCATTCCAATACACCGTTGTCCTATTTCACTGTGCCGAATCATATAGAGTTGGATCAATTGGTCTTCCGGGCAGAAAGGGTACCCGATACAGTACAAACTGAGCATATGGACTGGGGATTTCGCTCAACTTGGTTATACGGCATTGATTATCGCTGGACAACGTCTCAAGGATGGTATCCGGCTAGCAACGAATTATTGAACCACAATCAGCTTTATGGATTAGATCCAGTTGAGCTATACGCATGTCTCTATATACCCAAAGTTGCTGACGGTATGATGCTCAAATTTGGCCGCTATATTTCACCCCCAGATATTGAAGCCCAATTGGCGCCCGATAATTATTTGTGGACGCATTCATTGATGTTTGATTATGATGCTTATACACAAACAGGACTGCTGGCTAGTATCAAACTTAACGAGTCATGGATGGTGCAGGCTGGTATTTGTGCCGGCTCTGATACCGCCCCTTGGGCGAAAGGAGCAATTCCCACAGGATCATTACTTCTTCGCTGGCAGGCACGTAATAACAAAGATTCGCTTTATGGTGGCTGTAATTCGGTTAACAATGGACAGTACAGATTGTATGGCGAAAAAGACAATTTGCAGCAGTTCAATCTTACCTGGTTCCATAGATTTAACAGGCGATTTCATATATGTACGGAGGGTTATTTTCTCTATACTTTCAATGCTCTGCAAGGTGGCACAGTAAACAATGGTCCGCCGAGAAATTTCGATACATTGACAGGTCCAGGTCAGATTCTTCCTGGTTTTTCTGAAGCCTGGGGAATTGTCAGCTATTGGAATACAAAGATTACTGACCGAGACTATATAACTGTTCGCCCAGTCGATATTCTCATGGACCCTAGGGGTTGGCGATCTGGTTTTCCAGGATATTATGCGAGCTGGACTGTTGGCTGGATACATCACTTTAGTGATTTACTTACTATTCGTCCGGAAATTAGATATGAACGCGCATTCAGTCACAGCAATCCCTGGGACAATGGACTGCGACGATATCAATTTACAATTGGTGCTGATTTGATACAACGATTCTAGGAATGTATATACATGAACAAGATCTTTAGAATTAGTCTAAGCTGTATAATTTTTAGTGCATTAGTATGCAAACCCGCATCTGCTGATTCTGATATCCCGAAAACTGTTAGCAAGGCGACATTGACTGCAACCAGTATGGCTACCTGCGCTGTAGCCGGAACGCCAATTGCCTTCGTGCGTAAAACTGGCAGTCAGTATGTAGGATGCGTTAAGGAATTTAAGAAAGACAGCAATACTTATAAATTCTGGGGAGCGCTTTACTCGGCTCCTGTTGCTGCTATTGCCGGACCGATAAAGGGCACCATCTGCGGTGCTAGGAATGCAATTCATTATTCAGTTGATAAACCATTTGGCAAAGAGGCATTTAGCTTAGGTAATTTAGAAGATAAGTCAAAGACAAATACAAATTTAAACTCAAACCCGGATAAACCAGAAACTCAACCATGGGGAACCTCTAGATGAATAAGGAGAGGCAGTGCTTACAATATGAATATGCGAATGATTTTGATAGCTGTAATTATGGCGATTGTCTTGAATGGATACGCAATTCAGGCAGCCGAGATTTTTAGTATTGCTCAAGCAACACACCCGCGTATTGTCGCTGATAGCGCTAACAATATATATGCGGTTTTTGAGGGATACGCATCTGGCTCTGATATCAGAGAGATCCTTTATTCGAAAAGCAGTGATGTGGCTCATACGTGGACTCCACCATTCAACATTTCCAGGACTGTTGGTGTATCCACCGCACCGGCAATTGCTATTGAACCCAGTGGAGCTGTCGATGTTGTATGGCGCGATACAACCTCTGGAGAATTCCATCCGGATATATATTTCACTCGATCTACCGATGGTGGACGGACATGGACTAAGGCGTTAAACATTTCGCACACCACCGGTATCTGCAGCGAACCGGCCATTGCCACTGGTCCTGGTAATTTAATTCACGTGGTTTGGGTGGACACAAGACCAGCTGATGGACGTCCAGATATATTCTATTCTTACTCTTCCGAGGGCAAAACCTGGTCGCCATGTGAAAGTATTAGTCCCACGCCGGGGAGTTCAAGTCATCCAACGGTTATCGCTAGTAAAGACGGCATTATTCACTGCGCCTGGTTGGATACTAGTTCTGGCGAAGAACGCCCAGACATTTTTTATGTACGAAAAATAAACAGTGGCTGGACAACACCTGTTGATGTAAGTAATAGTCCGAGATTGTCCGATCATCCCTGGTTGGCCTGCGGTGCCAAGGGAAAGATATTTTTGTGTTGGAGCGATAATTCGCAAAAAAAGAACGCTGCTGATATCTGGTGTGTGATTGGTAAAAACGGTCGCTTCGACAAACCAATTAATATCTCTGATACTCCCGGGGTATCCAGTCAACCAGTAGTTGTAGCAAATGCGGCTGGACAAGTGTCTGTTGTGTGGTCTGACACGAGCTTGAAACTGTCCAAACCGGACATATATGCAAGGGTATCAACGGACAATGGAGAAGACTTTTCAAACGTTTTATTTCTAACCCATACGGATGGACTTTCAATACACCCTTCGGTAACTTTGCTCGGCAGCACAATGATTCTTGTTTGGGAAGACGTGATGGGCTCTATCAGTTCGATCAAAGGAACTACATTCGAGTTCAAGGGAATTGGCACCGGCCCGGTTGATCAAGTTGATCCCACAGTCCGCAGACCAAACAGCAATAGCCATTAGAGAGAACTGAGAGGTTTTTGTTGTTATGAGAAAAAAACAGTTTGCGTTGTCACCAGTCGCTTTGATTTGTTTTTCTATCTACATTTTAACTTGTCCAGCTTTGGCAGCAGAAGCAGCTAACAGCGATCCTGGTACAGCGGCAAGCACGAACGAGGTCATGTCAAAAAATGAGAGTGCCGTGCAAGCAAATACTCCATCGCCCAGTGTAATCAGGAAGTCCACATTGCCCAAGAAAATCTATAGCATTGCGACAGCGTTTGTTATAGGCACGCCTATTTGCGTTGTGCGTAGAACTAAGTATGAGGAATGGTACGGTGTCCATGGCATGATTGGCGATTCAGAAAGTAAGGGCAAAAAGTTTCTAGCTGGGGCATTTTGGTTTCCATTTGCTATAGTTACTGGGACTGCCGAGGCACCATTTGATGCAATAACTAATGGCTTAATGTATCCTGCATTTAGCAAAGATCAACTAAGTCAAGGTAAGCTCACCCAAAATAACTAATCGAATTTAAAGCTCAAATGCCTGATGGATTAGATGAGTTGCTTGTGCTGCATGATTTTTATCAACTACACAGGTTATTTTTCTTTCGCTAGTTGTAAGCATTTTTATAATTACGTTGTTCTCATTCAGTGTATTGAAAAGCTTTGCTGCTACTTCTGTCTGCCCAATCAAAGCAGTGCCAATCAGGCTAACTTTTGCTAAGTCCCGGTCTGAAATAATTTCCTTAACACCCAAAGGCTTTTTTAGCTTCTCTAATATATCCAGGGTATGGGAGAGATCCGAAGTGTTTATTGTAAATGTAATATTATGCGCTCCTATTGTCGGGTAAAAATTTTGCATGATCATGTCCGTTATGATGTTATTTTCGGCTAGAGTAGTCATGATCGCACTGCTCGATCCTGGCTGGTCCGATGCAATAATAATGGCAATACTGGACTGTTCTTGGTCAAGGGCGATGCTGCTGACATTGCGATAGATTTCCATATCTGCTTCTCCGTCAATAATGGTGCCTAGGTGATCAGGATTGAAAGTATTGCGTACTCTAAGTTTTATGTTGTAATGCGAAGCCAGGCTGACTGCTCTTGGATGAATTATCTGTGCTCCCATGCAAGCCATCTCTAATGCAAGGTCGTACGAAACATGCGAAAGAAACTTAGCATTACTAACGATAGCTGGATCGGCTGTGTAAATCCCATCTACGTCTGTATAAATCTCACAGACGCCGGTTCCTGTAGCTGCTGCCAGGGCTACAGCGGTAGTATCTGAACCACCCCGACCCAGGGTCGTAATATCTCCTTCGGTAGTAACGCCCTGAAAACCAGCGACCACGACCACGTCGTTATCTGATAGAGATTGCATAAGATTATTCGTCTTAATATCGGTAATGCGAGCGTTGTTATAAACTTTTGCTGTTATTATGCCAGCCTGGGAAGCGGTAAGTGATTGGGCTTTTGTACCTATATCATGAAGCATCATAGTTAACAAGGTAGTCGATATTTGTTCTCCGGTTGATAAAAGTGAATCTAACTCTCGTTGATCGGGATTGGAGCTACAACGATTAGCCAATTCAATCAAATAGTCCGTAGTGTCACCCATAGCTGATACTACAACCAGCACAGGTCCATTTTTACTGTATCTGGTAACGACTTCAGCAACATGCTTGATCCGAGCCAAATTTTTAACGGAGGTTCCGCCAAATTTGAGAACCTGTAAATTTGCCAACATAACGCCATCAGTCATGCAATTCTTGCAGCCCCCTTTGATCAACTATGGGCACTAATAGATCACAGTCAGTACCTTTGGTATTTTGCCATAGTTTAATTTGTTCTATAGTTTCTTTCTTCTTATGTTTGTTTACCAACACCAGTATGGCAGAACCGGCTCCGCTAAGCACACAACCAAGGGCTGATCCGCCATCAAGTTGTTTTTTTAGTTCAGCCAGTTCCGGGACTAGTTGAGCTCTATACCTTTCATGCAGGCGATCATGTAAAGCCTGACGCATAAGATCTTCACTCTGGTGCTGGACTGCTGCCAGAAGCAGTGCTGTGTGTTGCAAATTATAGATTGCGTCTTTATAGGGAATAACCTTTGGCAGCAATCTTCTGGCCTTGGCGGTAGGAACTCGGCGCGCCGGTATAACTAAAATCGCTTCCCAATTCTTTGGCCAGGCGAGCTTTTTAGCAATAACCATCCGTTCACTACCAGAGTTGACAGCAATGACTAGACCACCTAAAAGGCTGGCGGCAGCATTATCTGCATGGCCTTCTATGATCGCTGCCCTGGTTAGCAATTGGCTGGGCATAACGATTTCACCACTGAGTTTAGCAGTTGCCCAAAGAATACCTAAGGCTACAGCAGCGCTGCTGCCAAGTCCACGTTCCACAGGTATTTCTGATTGAATGAATACTCGTATGCGCTTAAGCATGGGTGGCTTAAGTTTCAGATGTTCCTTTAATATCTTACCTGCGAAGTTGGCAGCAGCGGAACCTAAATTTTCTTGTTCGGCATTTAAAGTAGTGACTAAAGGAATTCTTTTGTCATCATGGGACAAAAGCGTCAACGTCAAATTGACATAAATGCCTAGCGCCAGAGCAACTGTATCAAATCCTGGTCCCAGATTAGCGGCACTGCCAGGTATGCGTAAGTTAACACTGTCCGGATGATGGATGTGTTGCTGCCAGAAATCAGCAATATATTCATTATCAAAATGTTTAACCATCAAATCCCATAACCTCTTTCAATTTATCCAGACTCGCTGGCACGGTCGGTATTTCCCTATTGCCGATTTCCATAGCCGTTTTTGGATCTTTAAGCCCATTGCCAGTCAGAATGCAAGTGATAGTGGATTGCTCAGGGATAAAACCAGTTTTGAGATGCTTAATTAGTCCAGCAATACCGGCCGCGCTGGATGGTTCGCAAAATATTCCTTCGGTTTTGGCAACCAATTGATAGGCATCTGAAATTTCTGCATCAGAAACAAAATCAATTTGTCCTTTCGATTCCTCAACCACTATCTCCGCTTCTTTCCAATTAACCGGATTACCGATGCGAATTGCAGTAGCTATAGTTTCCGGATTCTCAATTCGCATTCCGCGAACTATAGCAGCACAGCCCTCTGCTTCAAATCCGAACATACGTGGAATATTAGTAGCAATATTGGCATTTTTGCAAAGTTTAAACCCGCGCCAATAGGCACAAATATTGCCCGCATTGCCGACTGGAATAAAGAGGAAATCGGGAGCTCTACCCAAGTGTTCAACTATTTCTATAGCAGCGGTTTTTTGTCCCTCAAGCCGATAAGGGTTAACAGAATTTACTACGGTGATGTCAGATGCGGCAGCTATCTGTTGCACCAAATGCAGTGCAGTATCGAAATTGCCTTCTATTTGTATAATTTTTGCTCCGTAGATTAGCGCTTGCGCCACTTTGCCCAGAGCAACCTGCCCGGCCGGTAGAATTACATAGCAGGGCAGACCAGCTTTGGCGGCAAAAGCTGCCGCTGACGCGCTTGTATTACCGGTTGAAGCACAAATAACCGCTCTTGCTTTCGATTCAAGTGCTTTTGATATTGCCAATGTCATGCCGCGATCTTTAAAGCTGCCAGTTGGATTGAGTCCTTCTAGCTTAAAAAACAATTGCAAATGAGGAAAGCCAAGTCGCTTGGGCATATTGACAGCTTGTACAAGTGGCGTATTGCCCTCACCCAGCGTTATAACAGGCGTGTTCTCAGTAATTGGTAAATGCTTAGAGTATCGTTTGATCAAGGCTTGTTCGCTAAATATTTGTCTAGACATTTTTCATTACCGGTTTAAAAATACGTATACAGCCATCGATGTTTTTTAGAAAATCACATTTTATTAGTTCATTCAGAGCTTTGCTCATAGAACCATTTTGTACAGCCTGAGTAAAAATTACAATTTCAGCTTGACCATTGTTCGCTTCCTTCTGCAGAATACTGTTTATGCTTATCCCGTATGTACCGAGTATGGTGCCAATGCGACCAATTACCCCGGGCACATCTAAGACTGAAATGCGCAGATAAAAAGGACAGATAAAATCATCTGAAGACATGACTGTGGCCCACGATGTAGCCGACTGCAAACTAAAATAGTTAGTAAAATCAGGAAGCTGTAAGGCTGTGGATAGATTAACCAGGTCGCCTGTCACTGCGGAAGCAGTTGGTAACTGTCCTGCTCCTGGTCCAACTATAAAAATCTCTTCTATTGCCTCGGTGCTGATCAAAATGCCATTTTGACTATATGAAACCGTTGCCAAAGGATGAGCTATGGGAATGAGCATGGGGTGCACCCGCACATCTAATCGTCCTGCGTCACCATATCTGGTGATGCCGATTAGTTTGATGCGATAGCCGAACTCTTTTGCTTGCATAATATCCTTTATGGTAATTGCGGCAATGCCTTCCTTGTAGATTGTATCCGGTTTAGCAAATTGCCCGAATGCTAGCGCAGAAATAATCGAAAGTTTATAGGTTACATCATCACCATTAACATCACTGCTAGGGTCAGCCTCGGCCAAACCAAGTTTCTGTGCTTTGGTGAGGGCTGAGGAATAGCTCTCGTTAGAATTTTCCATTTGAGAGAGAATGAAATTGGTAGTTCCATTTAAAATGCCAATCACTGATAATATTTTTGTTGCTTCCAGCCCTCTGTGGATTGTTGAAATTAATGGGACACCTCCCGCTACCGCCGCTTCGAATAAAATAGCTATTCCCTTGTCACGGGCCATTTTAAACAGGAAAGGACCATGCTTAGCAAGAACCTCTTTATTAGCTGTAACTACGTGTTTTCCATGGGTTATAGCCTCCTTAATATATTCAAGAGCCGGATGCTCACCACCCATTGCCTCTATAAAGATCTCAATTTCAGGATCAGTAATAATTTCGGCTACATCAACTGATATTGGGCATGTCGGTTTTACTTCACGCGTTTTGTTTATGTCGCGGACAATAATTTTTTTCAATACGAGATCTGGTTTCTTTGACAAAAGACGCACAACCCCACTACCAACTGTGCCCAAACCGACCATACCCATCGTTACATGTCCCATAGATACTCCTTTATGGTGCTAAAAAAAACCGGTTGCGGCGGTAACTGATGTCGATGCGGTATCAATATCGAGATTCCATCTTGCCAATTGAATGGGTGTCATAATTAGAATACGGTTCGCCTTATTACGAATTGTTTGTCTTACTGTGACGGGAAAAGAACCAATCATATATTACTGGTAATACTAGTAGTGTTAGTAAAGTTGACGTGCAAAGCCCGCCTATTACTACTGTTGCTAGGGGCTTTTGTACTTCTGCGCCAGCTCCTTGAGATAAGGCCATGGGCAAAAAGCCAAGTGCTGCCACAAGGGCAGTCATTAGTACCGGACGCAGCCGTACTTCTGCGCCGTGTCTTACTGCCTCATCTACAGACATGCCTTGTTCAACAAGTTTATTGATATAGGAAACAAGCACCAGTCCGTTGAGCATGGCTACACCAAATAAAGCAATAAAACCAATTGAAGCTGACACACTTAAATACATATGTCGAATCCAGAGCGCCAGGACACCACCGATAAGACCAAAAGGTACATTTAAGAGCACTAAGAGGGCATGTCTGAGTGAATGGAAAGTAAATGCCAGCAGAATAAAAATAATCAATATAGAAAGCGGTATCACTAGCGCAAATTTATTCATAGCTCGTTGTTGGTTTTCAAATTGACCGCCCCATTTTATGTAATTTCCCTTTTGTAGTTGCAGGGACCGTACGATTTTTTCCTGACATTCTTTTACGAAAGAACCAATATCGCGGTTGCGCACATTACATTGCACAACAACGCGGCGTTGTCCAAATTCGCGATTAATTGTCTCCAGCGTCTGTCCGATTTTCACGTCTGCTACCTGACTGAGAGGCACAAGTTTATTGCCGCTGGTTTGAATTAGCAAGTTACCTATGTCCGCCGGCTCAAGGGTGGAGCCTTCCGGAAATCGTATGCGCAAATCAAAACGTTTCCTGCCTTCAATGATTTGAGTGACAGGCTCACCCATAATGGCAGTTCGCAGCAAAGCGCGCACATCGGCAACATTGACTCCATAACGGGCCATTCTGACACGATCAGGAATAATTTCAATTTGTCCGCTGCCGTTGATTCTTTCTACTTGTAAATCGGCCACACCTTTAACGGTGCTTATTAATTGCTGGACTTCTTGCGCTTTTTGCTGCAAATAGTCTAGGTCTTCGCCAAAGATTTTGGCGGCCACATCCGAGCGCACGCCGGAAACCAACTCGTCAACACGCATAGCAATTGGTTGGCTAAAGTTGAATGTGGCGCCGGTTACAGTATCGTTTAGCCTTTCTCGCAAAGCCTGCGTTAAGTTCTCTTTAGTGATGCCTGCCGGCCATAACGTTTTCGGCTTCAACATAATAAAACAATCAGTTCCATATACGCCCATTGGATCAGTAGCAAGATCCGGCCTGCCTAAACGGGAAACAACTGTTTTTACTTCCGGAAATTCTTTGATGATTCTTTCAATCTGAGTAGCTGTTTCAATTGCTGCTGGCAGCGAGATGCTTGGGAAATCTTTTATCTCTAACAGTAGGTCGCCTTCATCTAGTTTGGGAATAAATTCAGTACCGATAATACACAGTGAGAATATGGCTAAGGACAGCAAGGATATGGCTATACTGACAGTTATTGCTTTATTCTTAAGAGCCTTATCAAGTAATTTTAAATAAGGCTTTTTGACAGTGCGTATTATCCATGTCTCTTTTTCTTCGGATTGGCGTTTGAGAAAAAATACACTCAACACTGGTACCAAAAAAAGAGCTATTAAAAGTGATCCAAAAAGCGCCGCGCAAACTGTAATTACCATTGGCGCAAACATTTTATATTCGATACCTTCAAGGCAAAGAATAGGTATATAGACGACCGCGATAATCAGGACACCAAAAAGTATTGGCCTGGCTACTTCAGCTACTGAGCTTTCAATGATATCTGCTTTGCTGGCATTTGCTTCTCGCGTGCTGCTTAGATTGCGCAAGATATTTTCTACCATGACAATAGAGCCATCAACAATCATGCCAAAGTCGATGGCGCCTAGACTCATAATATTGGCAGTCACACCAAGGGCGTGCATACCTAAAAAAGAACATGTCATAGAAAGAGGTATTGCACAGGCGACGATTAACGCCGCCCGAACATTGCCTACAGTTAACAGCAATACAAGAATGACAAGCAAACCACCTTCCAGTAAATTTATTTTGACTGTGTCAATGGTTTGTTCCACCAATTTCGACTGGTCATAAAATGGCTTCAGGCTTATATCTTGCGGCAAAGCTTTTTTCAATTCAGCAATTTTGCTTTTTACTCTATCGATTACAGCCAGACTGTTTTCACCCTTCAGCATCATTGCCAGTCCAACTACAACCTCACCCTGCCCGTCTTTAGTTGCGGCTCCTTGCCGCAGTGCAGCGCCATGGCCAACATAGCCAAGGTTTTTTATATATATGGGCACGCCATTGACTGACTTGACAATAATATTCTCTATATCGCTGATTGAATTAGCTCTACCCAATCCACGAATGATGTATTGTTCGCTTTCGTGATTGATGATGCCAGCGCCAAAATTATCATTGTTATTTTTTAGTGCCTCAATTACATCTTTGATAGTGAGTTCATACAGTTGCAATTTTGCTGGTGCAATACTAACTAGATATTCATCAGTAAGCCCACCCCAGCTATTTACTTCAGTTACACCCGGTACTGTGCGAAGTGCATACTTAATGTCCCATTCTTGAATTGTTTTCAGCTCAGTTGGTGAATGCTTGCTGCTTTCTAGCGCGTACTGATAAATTTCGCCCATGGCAGTGCTTATGGGGCCAAGTTCCGGTTCTACCTTTTCTGGCAGTCGGGTTTTGGCTTCTTGCAAGCGCTCTAGAACTAGCTGCCGCGGGAAGTATGCGCCTAATTTATCAGGAAAAACTACCGTAATAACTGATAAGCCATATTTAGAAATTGAGCGTATCTGCTCAACAGATGGCAAACCATTCATTGTTGATTCAATGGGGATAGTCACCAGTTGTTCTACTTCAATGGGTCCCATTCCTGGTGCTTCAGTCAGAATTTGCACTTGATTATTAGCCAGGTCAGGGAAAGCATCGATGGGCAGGTGCATTAGAGACCAAATACCAGACCCTAGAAGAATGGCAAAGAACAGGCAAATGAGGGAGCGGAAACGAGTAATTTTGCCGATAATGACTTCCATTAATTATTCTTCGTTGCTAATTTCTGATTTCAGTAATTCAGACTTCAATTTAAAACTGCCTGAGCCTACTACCTGTTCACCAGCACTAATACCTTGTGTAATTAAATAACCATCGCCAAGCCTGTCACCAAGCGTAACTTTGCGTTTAGCAAAACTGCTATCGTCTTGTTTGATAAAAACAAAAGTGTCATTGCCGTATTTTTGCACGGCCCGATCTGGCAAATATGGATATTGATTGCTTCGTCCACCCCTGATTTCCACTTGCCCAAACATGCCTGGTTTAAGAATAAGCTTTTCGTTAGGTAAAATGACGCGTGCTAAAAAGGTCTTGGTTGTATCTCCAGCTGCCGGCTGAATATAGCTAATTGTTCCTTTAAAATTTGTTCCAGGGATGCTGTCACTGTGAAATATCGCAGATTCCCCTTCTTTGATTTTTCCCAGATCTTTATCATATACAGCAATGTTCAGCCAAACTTTAGATAGGTCTGCCACTACATACAGTGGTTCGATGGGATTGACCACATCCCCAACTGTGACATTCTTTTTGATCACTACCCCGGCTTTAGGAGCACGGATTGGGCTGCCGGAGATGATATGGGACAATCCTTGTTTTTCTTCTTCTTCTAAAGAGATTCCATAGGCGGCAAGCAACGATTTGAATTCTGCCTTAATGTGAATTTTGTGCTCTTTAGAGCCTTGCAAAATTATCTCGCAGAGTCTTTGCTGACTTAGGGCCGCAATCAAATCTTTTTCGGCAACAATGCCTTCCTTGTTTAGTTTCTCAAGTCTCTGAACATTTTTTTTCGCTAGATCCAAACGTGCCTCGGCCTGAGAAATGTCAATTTCATTTTGATGAGCCTGATGAATATAGTCACCATATGTACGGGCAACATCAATATTTTCTACAACTGCTAGCTGGTCGCCGGGCTTTATGGCGTTGCCTAGGACTACATTATCTTTAGCTACGCGTCCGGCAACAATGGAATTAATATGAAAAACTCGATTATCGTCAGCTTTAATTTCACCGGTAGTGATTATCGTGGATTGGCTGTAGCGCGGCTTTACAGTGAGAATTTCCAATTGAGCGAAATCACTGGCTTGCTTAGACAACTTCACTTGACTGCCGGGGATGGTGGATAAAGATGGCTGTGTAGGTACTTCTTGGTGACTACAGGCGTTAACCAGAACAATTGTGCAAAAAGCACCAGTATATGAAATAACGCGGATCATAATTGATTTCAATTTCAAAATTGATCTTCTTTTTTATATTCTCTGGCAAGTTCACGAGCTTTAATCTTATCTTGCTTAGCTAGCTTAGGATCATTTTTAGCTTCATAGGCTCGGCTGCGTATTGCATAAGCATTGCTAGAATGAGGATTTAGTTTAATGGCTGTGTTTGCATCTTGAATACACCGCTCATATTCTTCCACCTTATAGGCAATTTGGGCCCGAATTTCATAGTTGCCGGCATTATTTGTGTCTAAATTGATAGCTCGGCTAATATCTTGCAAAGCTTGATCGTAACATTGCAAGAGTTCATTAATTTTTGCCCGCAAAGAATAGGACCTAGCTTTGCTGTCGTCCAAAGCAAGGCTCTTATTGGTTTCTACCATTGCTTCTCGGTAGCGTTTAAGATCGAATAGAACTTCTCCTTTAAGCAAGCGAACACGGGCATTGTCAAAGTTGCATGCAATTGCCGCATCGCAATCGCTCAAAGCATCTTTGTATTTTTGCATTTTTTTGTATATGAATGCTCGGCGAAAATAGATTTCACCGGAGTCGCCTTTTTCTGTGAGGCTATTATCTAATTTTTCCAGAATTTGCTGATATTGTTGGGCAGATAAAGCATGGTTTTTGCACTTGTGTGCCGCGCCAGTTTCTGGATTCTTACCTTTGCCGCTGCCATCATTCTGTGCTGCAGGCGTTTTTGTATTATCGTCACTGTCAGTTGATTCCGTTGCTATTGCGGCAAGACAGCAAAACCACAGGACTGAGTGTACGATCAGCAAACACAAAGCCAGAGAAATGGGAATGGGAAATTTTTTGCGATTATTCTTCGTCGTAATCTGGATACTCTTCGTCACTGTACTCTTCATCATCGTCTTCAGAAACAGTGCTTGCGGCAATGAAAAATCTAGAGGTGACATTGGCAGCAGTGTCTGGCGAGACACCGGCTTCTTTTAAAGCCTTTATCCAGTGAATGACTTCGTCAAGAACAGCTGTGTCCATTACGGTTTGTGTTTGAGTCATTTGTGTCATAAAAGCTCCTTTTGAGTTGATGCATTTCAGCTGGTGCAAACAAGAAGCCTCATTATCTCATTTTTCCGGGATTGGATATTAAATGGACGAAAATTATGAAATCTGTTGATTTTAATTTTCTTTGTTGTCAGATAAAGGCAATAATAGTAATGAGGTTGAATATGAAGTTTTATTCTCTAATATTCCTACTATTGATTACTGCAAACGGCTTGCTTATCTTAACAATTGCTCCGGCGCTTTCTGATAACCAGCAACAAATTCGTCAACGACAGGTAAGAGTGACTACCGGTATTGGCACTGTGCAGGGATGGGAGCAAGGACTTGTAGAAAAAAATCCTAATCTTGGCCGCTGGCATTGGGACCCTATTTACTACTATAAGCAAGGTTATGGTCCAGTGACATCAAGAAGCTTAAATGGTTATGGCAAGCCAATCGGTAAGCCGACCGGCAAGCAGTCTAACAATCCTAACAGCATGTCTTATGAAACGCCAAGCTGGCATGATTTGAAGCCGGAACATATTCCATATTCTCCGCAGGCCATGGCTGAACTGAAGGGACGGTTATATCTACCAGGGAAGTCCCCTGAAAGTCCTTTGGCAAATAAAGAGACCGTTTTAGGCAAATTGCTGAATCATTCGGCTGGGGGGGAACCTATTTCCACATATAACAGCATCTTGCCGGAAAGGAAAAATTCGCTTAACACTGCAGTCAAATATAATTCTCAAAGCACGGCTGTTTATGGACAATTGCTTAACCAGAAAGCTCATCCTAAAAATCACGGTTCTCGGAAAGGACAAACCAACAGAGGCGGAAATGGCACTAAAAAAAATCAATGAAAAAAAGTATTCAATCCCGACTCGCCTTATTTATGGACAATCACCCACCTTTGAATGGGATTATTCTCACCACGTCATTCCGCCGGTAACTAGTTCTTCCACTTTTTCTCTTGGTTCAGCCCAACGTGGCGCCAAAGGTTTTGCACAATTTTCCCTGCCGCCGCAGCCAAGTCATCATCCTATTTATATATATGATCGCATGGGAGAGCCGACAGTGGATATGCTTCAGCATGTACTGGCTACTGCAGAGGAGCAAGAAAGTGCTGTTGTTTTTGCTAGCGGTATGGCCGCAGTACAGGCAGCAGTATGCTTTGCCTTAAATCCAGGCAGCGAGATTATTTCACACAAAACTGTGTATGGCTGTACCTATAGCTTATTCACAAATCAGCTATCCAGAATGGGTATAAAAGTTAATTTTTGCGATTTAACCGATACAAATAGCTTCATTCCTCTAGTTAATGAAAACACACGCGTGCTCTATTTAGAATCACCGGCCAATCCTAATCTTGAATTAATCAACACACCAGCCATTATCAAGGCGCTTAGTCAGATGAATGTCAAAAGACCAGAGTCAAAAAAAATCTTGTCTGTTTTTGACAATACTTTTGCTACTCCCTATTGTCAAAGACCGGGCAAGCAAGGTGTGGATATCATTGTCCATAGCTTAACTAAGGGATTAGGCGGATTTGGCACAGTAATGGGTGGGGCGGTCATAAGCAGGCAGGAATTTCATGAGCGGCTAGTTATTTTCCGCAAAGACTATGGCAGTATTCTGCCTCCGCTCAATGCCTGGCATATTCTAGTTTATGGTGTGCCAACCCTGGCATTGCGCATACCCAGGCAGCAGGCTAATGCTCTCAAAATAGCTCAATTTCTTGAAAATCATTCTTTGGTAGGCACGGTCCGTTATCCAGGCCTTCCTTCTTTTCCACAATATGATTTGGCCAAAAAGTTGTTATGTGACTATGATGGCAATTTTGCGCCGGGAATTATGATTTACTTTAGCTTGAAAGGAGATGACCCGGAACATTCAAAATCAGCCGGCGAACGTATGATGAATTACCTGGCCGACCATGCCTATGCTGTTACTCTGGCTGTGAGTTTGGGGCAATTGCGTACTTTAATTGAACATCCTGCCTCAATGTCTCATGTCGGCTATCCAGCCGCTGAGCAAATTGCCATGGGCATAGATCCAGGCGGCATAAGGTTAGCCGTAGGTATTGAAAACCCGGATGATATCATTGCTGATCTCAATGCTGCTTTAGAGCATGCCCATAAGCCAGGATAAATCATATTTATGACTTCGTTGACAACAAAGGTTTCTATCGTCATTGTCAATTGGCGCACGCCATTGTTGCTTAGGCGTTGTTTGCAAGCCATAAATAATGACAATAGCGCCAAGGATTTTGAAATTTTTGTTGTCGACAATGCCTCTGGCGATCAATCCCTTACTATTTTGGCCACTGAATTTCCGTACGTGAAAGTGATTGCCAATCAAGGAAATGTTGGTTTTTCGAAGGCCTGTAATCAGGCTATACCGCAAACATCAGGGGAATATGTTTTGTTGCTTAACCCGGATACCCTGGTTGTGGGCAGCGCTATTAGCCAACTAGCAGCATTTTTAGACAATAACCCCGGAAGCGGTGCTGTCGGTCCTAAAGTTCTAAACGATGATGGCACACTGCAGCTGGCATGCCGCCGTTCATTTCCAATGCCTGCTGCTGCCTTGTTTCGCTTAACTTATTTGAGTAAATTATTTCCGGGGCATCCTTTATTTGCTAAATACAACATGACCTATGCTGATTCCAAAGAAACTTGTCAGGTTGATGCTTTGTCCGGCAGCTGCATGATGGTGCGCAGAAAAGCAATAGCGCAAATAGGGTTGCTTGACGAAGATATATTTATGTTTGGTGAAGATATAGACTGGTGCTGGCGCATCAAACAGTCCGGCTGGCAGATTTTTTATTATCCTCTGGCTGTGATTTATCACAGTCATGGCGCTGCAAGCCGGTTGCGCCCAGCCGGAGCAACCATAAATCTGCACAAAGGCATGGCTGTTTTTTATCGCAAACATTTGGCCAGAAATTACTGGCCTGTGTTCAATCAATTAGTCTATCTTGTTATATGGCTTAGAGCATTGCTCTTTATCGTTATCAATACGTTTAAAGCCCGGTTAAACAGACAATCATCATTATAAAATGAGCGATCAAGCCAATGCTAATAAAATACTGATTACCGGGAGCACTGGCTTAATTGGACAGGCTCTTGTGCGTGAAGTTACTTCTAAGAATGCTTGTTATTTACGCCTGCCAGTGCGTAATTTGGATAGGGCGAAAATGCAACTGGCCAAAATTCTGAATCATGTTGGTGATTATAGCCAAATAGAATTTACTGAATGCGATTTGACACAACTGATTGATCAAGATTTTGATCGTCTGGTTAGCGGTTGCCAGTCGATTATACATTTGGCCGGAATTGTTCATCAAGCACAGGCAACAGAAGAAGAATACAAGCTATTAAATGTGCAGGTTACTGAAAAACTTCTATCGGCGGCAGAACGCAATGGTATAAGTACTTTCATTTTCATGAGCAGCATGGCCGTCTACGGACCAGGCCCATATTCTATGATTGAAGAATCGGCGCCGCTCTTGGGACGGACACCGTATGCGGTATCAAAGATTTCTTGTGAGCAAATTCTTGAAAAAGCTAATTCTGTTCGTCGAGTAATTATTCTCAGACCAGCGCTTGTATTTGGTGCTGGAGACAAGGGCAATTTAATTAAATTGATTCAGGCAATCAACCAAGGACACTATTTCAATATTGGCAAGGGACAGGCTAGTAAGAGTTTGATTTTTGCCAGTGATCTAGCTGCAGCCATCAATTTATGTCTGGATAAATTACCTAGAGGTGTGCATGTATTTAACGCTGCTAATAGTGAACCAGTGTCGATGAAGGAACTTACTAAAACAATTTCGTTAGCATTGGCACAAAATGGCAAAATTCCATCGCTACCCGAGCCATTGCTTCGTGCTGTAGTTAAAACGGCAGATTTAGTATTGCCTGCGCCCTGGCGCCAAAAACTTCCAACTAGTATGGATCAACTGGATAAACTTACCACTACCACCACCTGCTCGGTTGATAAATTAATATACGCAACCGGTTTTTCACCACGATATTCTTTGTTAGCTGCTATTGCAGCTGAAATTTGCTGGGCAAAAAATAGTGGTTTGTTGACGTAAGCAATCTCTATAAGGATTCTAATTTCGCCAAACGTTCGTCCAATCTATGCTGATTATCATCTAGCCTAATTAAATGGTCACCGATGCTCATATAGCTTCTAAGCGCGTCTTGATGATGTATGTCAGCCTTGGCTCCTAATGAGTCAATCTTAGTTTCTAATGAGCCAAGCCTGTTCTCCACTGTGTATAAATTGCGATGCAAGAAACCAATTTCAGACTGTAAGCCGTCCAACCGGCTGGTTAGCGTTCTGGTTGTATCGTCTAATCTAGTATCTAGACTGTTAATTCTGGTATCTAGACCATTAATTCTGGTATCTAGACCATCAATGCCATTTTTTAATTCTTGGCGGAATGCTTCAAATGTCTCTTGATCTATATTCATGATTACACCTCGATCCTTATTTCACGTTACCATGAATATAAGACGTAAAACGGGTTAAAAAAGTTCAATTAAATCGGGTCGATTTCTCAAAAATATATCTAAAATTATGTTTTGGGCGGACATGAAGTTTATTGATTATATTGATGCCTGTATGCTTGAAGCATGGTACGATATCTTAAAATAATGTGTTTAAATTAACTATGAATTCGCTTCGTATTAGAGTGTTAAGGCGCCGCAGTCAACCGAAGCCGTCGCTGGGAGCTTTGTAATTGTCAATTGCCTTGAAACACATTGATAAGCGAAAAATTTCGCTCTGGCTGTTGGAGGACATGCGTAAATCCAGTCTGCTGGAAAAGCCGGACCACCAGGACAGCTGGTGGAAGGTAATGTGCCTTACCGGACTCGATTATTTTTCTAGCTTAGGTTATGCGCCTGGCATTGCCTTTTTGGCGGCTGGATTGTTGTCGCCTATGGCGACATTGATTCTAGTGTTATTGACTGTATTTGGTGCCCTACCTGTATACAACCGGGTAGCGAGCAGAAGCCCACATGGGCAAGGCAGCATTGCTATGTTGGAAAAACTTGTGCCTGGTTGGAATGCAAAACTGATTGTTCTTTTGCTGCTTGGATTTGCGGCTACAGATTTTATTATTACTATTACACTTTCTGCTGCTGATGCTGCTACCCATCTAGTGCAAAATCCCTGGACACCTTTCTGGTTGCAAAATCGCATGGCCATTACGTTAGGCATGCTTATTATCTTAAGTGCGGTTTTTCTGAAAGGATTTCGCGAAGCGATTGGTATAGCAGTTTTGCTGGTTGGTGTCTATCTTAGCCTTAACTTTATAGTAATAGCTGATGCCCTGTATCATTTGGCTCAACATTGGGAACTCGTTGGTAATTGTTGGCAAAAACTATTTATTATGCATGGTTCTATATGGAAAATGCTGGCATTTTCATGCTTGCTTTTTCCAAGGCTTGCCCTTGGACTATCGGGCTTCGAGACCGGCGTGGCAGTGATGCCTTTAGTCAAAGGAGATCCTGATGATGATCGTCGACTGCCTGCAGGACGAATCAGGAATACTAAATACTTGTTATGCACTGCTGCTTTAATTATGAGCTTCTTTCTACTTACCAGTTCTATCACCACTTCTGTACTTATTCCGGCACAAGAATTTCTCCCAGGCGGCGCAGCTAATGGCAGAGCAATTGCATATCTGGCTCATAGTTATTTGGGAAATTATTTTGGTACTGTTTATGATATCAGTACTATTTTAATTCTCTGGTTTGCGGGCGCTTCTGCCATGGCTGGGCTTTTGAGCCTGGTGCCCCGTTATTTGCCTCGTTACGGTATGGCACCGGAGTGGGCAAAAGCTCGCCGGCCATTGGTAATATTTTTTGCGCTTGTGTCTTTTGCGGTCACTTTTAAATTTCATGCTAGTGTTGATGCCCAGGGATCTGCATATGCTACTGGTGTATTGGTTTTAATGACTTCAGCGGCTGTTGCTTCTTTTCTCACTGCGATTAGAGAAAATATTTTTCGGCGTGTTGCTTTTCTCATTATTGCTTTTGTTTTTGTTTATACGACAATAGCTAATATATTCGAGCGTCCTGATGGCATAAAAATCGCTTCCTTTTTTATTGTTGTTATCCTTGTTACTTCTTTTGTCTCGCGTGCTTTAAGATCTACCGAGTTAAGAACGCGCCGTGTTGTGCTTGATCCGCTGGCGCAGCAATTCATTAATGAGGCATGTCACGGAACTATTCGGCTTGTTGCTCATCGCCCCAGCAGTGGTGACTATGAATCCAAAGCAAAAAATGCGGCAAAAATTCATAATATAACTGAAGATGAAATAATTTTTGTAGAAGTGACAATCACCGATGCCTCTGATTTTGATGAGCCCGTGCTGAGAGTAACTGGCAAAAGAGCCGGTAAGTATAGGGTGCTTCAGTGTTCTAGTATTGCTGTACCCAATGCCTTAGCCGGACTAATGCTGGAGCTGCGCGATAAAACTCATTGTCTACCTCACTTATATGTCGGTTGGACAGAAGGCAATCCAGTTGGTTATGTGCTGAAATATTTATTCTTGGGTGAAGGTGAAACGGCGCCAGTAACCAGAGAAATTCTGCGTACGGCCGAGTCTAATCCTGATAAGCGTCCTATGGTGCATGTGGGATAATGTAAAAGACATTGAGGAGAAAGCATTGTCGGTGATATTTTCTTGATTCCCGATTATAATGAATAGCGAACGTTGGCTACAACAACGTCTTTGCGGGCAAGCAAGGCAAGTTTTAAAAGCAAGCCCGTATTGCCATGCAGAAGTGATTGCCACCATTTATCGGAAACATACTCACCTATAATGACAGTAATTGTTTGATCTGGATTTTCCTTATGAAAATCATCGAGGTAATTCATGATTGGTTGAATTAAAGAGCGATATGGTGAAGCAAGGATTACAAGCGGTATCCCCGGAAAAGTTTTTTGCCATTGTTCTTTGAGAGCAGTAGCATCGCCGGGATTGATTTCCACATATACAGCCTGGCAATTAGGACAGATTGAACGGGCATAATTGAGGGATTTGGCTGTGCTAGCATGGACCCCCTGCACAAGTACTAGCACTGTATTTTTTTGTTCTTGGAGGTGAATATTTTGATCATCAAGGGCAAGACTGCGCGCCAGATTTCGATAGTGGTCAGAAACCTTTTTAAAGAAGAAAAGTAAGGTGATAATCACCAGGATAATTAACCAGGCGCCATCAAGAAATTTTTCTGCGACAATATCGACGAAAACAATAAAAGTTGCCAATGCCCCCAGTCCATTTAACAGTGCCTTAATGTGCCAACCGGTACCGCCTTTCGTGAGCCAGTGTTTCACCATGCCGGACTGAGACATGGTAAAGGCAAGGAAAACTCCAATGGTAAAAAATGGAATTAAGAGATCGACACTACCTTTTTCAGCAATAATAAAAATTGTTGAAAGTAGTCCCAGAACAATTATGCCATTGTCAAATGCTAATCGATCGCCTAACTGTGTTAATTGCCTGGGCATAAAGCCGTCTTTGGCCAAAATGGAAGCCACCCGTGGAAAATCGGCAAAGCTTGTTTGAGCCGCTACAAAAAGGATAAAGGCCGTTGATAATTGCATCAAGTTGTAAAATAAACTAGCGGGCCCAGTTTTGCCAAAGACAGCTCCAGATATTTGATCAATTACTGCCGGTGCGCTTACTCCCTGGTGTTCCCAGTAGACAACGTGGAATTTGATGGCCAATGCAGCTACACCGGCCAAGATGGTACCTAAGATAATTGCCATCCAAACAAGCGTGACGCCAGCATTCTTCTGTTGTGGTTCCTTAAAAGCAGGTATGCCGTTGCTAACACATTCAACTCCAGTCAAAGCTGAGCAGCCAGTAGCAAAAGCTCTAAGTAAAACGGCTATCCCTAAAGCGCCGGAAGCTGTCCCGATGTTGATAGGCATAATTTGATTGACATATTCTTTGTGCATGGTCAAACCAATGCTATCTGCAGTAAGTCCTAAAAAGAGCATAAGATAACTCATAGCTATGAATGTATAAACCGGAATGGCAAAAAGTAGTCCTGGTGTTCTCAATCCTCTTAAATTGAGCCAGGTCATTAGAATAATTGCTACGATACAATAGAGCACCAGATGGTTGCTGATGTGCAAGGGGGCAAGTAAGGGCATATCTTTTAAATTTTGCACGCCTGAAGCTATTGAGACGGAGACACACAAGACATAATCAATCAAAAGAGCCGCAGCAGCAATAAGTCCAGGCCAGGTGCCCAGATTATCTTTAGTGACGATATAGGATCCACCACCACCAGGATAGGCAAAAATAGTCTGCCAGTAAGAGATGGCCACCAGTAAAAGGACAAGAATAATCAAGCTGGCAATAAGCATTACATTGTGATTAAACAACGACAAATATTGCATTTGCCACAGCCCAGCCACGCAAAATGTAAGAATAATTTGTTGTGGGCCATAAGCTACCGATGAAATGGCATCCGAGCAAAAGACAGGCAGTGCCAGGAGTTTAGGCAGGCGCATCAAATCATATTGCTGAGTGGCTAGCGGCTGTCCATATATCAACCATCTCAATGCTCTTAGAGGCAAATTAGTAGATTTGTCTTCAGCCAATGTTTGTCCGCCTAAAATTATTGTTCTGGAAAATGTTCAAGAATATTCCTACAGTAAAGCACACAATCAATCCAATAAGGACAAGTGGTCAAATCTAAACGAATAGCCGGTGCCAATGAAGGCAGCTGGTGCTGTTTTATCAAGACCAAAACCAAAGTGTAAATCTATTTGATTGTGACGACTCAATTTACGGACAATGCCAAAATGAATAATATTACTTGGCGTATTACTATGAGTACAAAAACCGGCATATTCCATAAAAAGAGATGTTCTTGTCCCGATAGCTCTGTTTATCAGCCAAAAATTTTGCCATTGCACGTCTCTGCCAGAATTGATGACAAGAATTGATTGCATTCCTCCTGCTGACCATGGACCAAAAATAGTTTTACTCCATGGCAATCTAATTACCGGTTGAACGCCAGTACCGGATATGAACTTGCTGCCTGTTGGTATAGTAACGCCGCCAATGAAAGCTACATTTAAATCTTTCCATAAGGGGGGAAGTTGCCTTTT
>Ga0364915_10150_pt2 | contig 28047 bp, 28 predicted proteins | sample ExccelJu500001D4_3_FD_206958 | JGI IMG/M metagenome (GOLD analysis project Ga0364915, IMG submission 206958) | Enriched cells from Trout Bog Lake Hypolimnion, Wisconsin, USA - BchlTB.June25.5000.01.D4 | ecosystem: Environmental > Aquatic > Freshwater > Lake > Hypolimnion/Profundal zone | place... | reverse complement strand
GAGGCCCCTGACGTAATAGCTGCGTTATTTACAACTGCTGCACAATTTGTAAACTTAGTTCAACAGGATACTTCTTCCTACGAAAACTCAAAATGCTTGATTAAAAAAGCACCCAATTCGATAGCCGCTTGCTTTGAGACGTATGAACAATTCATGGAGTTGCATAGAATTAACTCAGAGAGGGCAACGGCTCTTATTGATACAGCTCCTGATGCAATAGCCAAGCTATTCACAAACCCTAAACAATTTATAGAATATACCGAGAAAAACCCCACGTACTTCTCCTTATTAGTTAAAAAAGCGCCGGATACAATCGTGGCCCTCTTTGAAAACTGTAATCAATTTATGGAGTTGGTTGGTAAAGGGGGAAGCGGAGCCGCGGTACTTATAGATGCTGCTCCTAAAAAGATAGCTGCATTATTTACAACTGATCCTGAGCAGTTTATACAATTTATAAAGTCAACGGCTTCATGCTACCCCAACAACCTACTGACAGAGGCAGCAGATACAATAGCCGGCATTTTTACTACTTACGAGCAATTTACGAAGCTACTCGATGCCAAAATGCGTACGGCAGAAGTACTTATTAATGCAGCCCCTACTGTCATTGCAGCGCTGTTTAGAACGCGTGATCAATACGAGGCATTAAAGAAAAAATATCCTTTGGTAGCAGCGCTCTTGCTGAAAAAAGTCCCTGAAATAATAGAAAAATTACCAGACGCAGCTTCAACGGAAAAATCAGAAGAAGAGCATCAGGCATCTTCTATGAGAGAAAATGAACCACTGGAAACTACCAGCACAGCCAATATAGAAAACCCGCCTGTTGATACCACCGGGACTCCAGAACCAATGGAAAAATTAGAAGAAGAGCATCAAGCATCTTCCCCGAAACAAAATGAACCACCGGAAACTACCAGCACGCCCACTAAAGAAAATCCGCCTGTTAATACACCTAAGGCTTCTGAATCAATGGAAGAAATAGTTAAAGGCATGCTTGAAGCAATAATAAAGAATATTAGTGGGAAAACGCCTAACACTGGACGACTAACTATATCTGATTCTGGGTACAAGATAGATAAACTTAGGACATTTCACCAATGGCTTGAAAAAAATATCTCCATGGATGACAGTGACCCCAGAAAAAACCTTGTGCTACCTCTTTTCGAAGCCCTATGCAATATCAGACGCCACTCAATAAATATCTTTTTCAAGCCCCGCAGCGTTAACGAATTTAAGAAGTTTTTTAATAAAAACGAAGACGTTTTAAAACCGTATCGACATGAAGAGGTAACATTTACCAGGAGTGAGTTGACTACAATAACCACGACAGACAGCATTAACGATCTATTTATTAGAAAAATTGAAGATCTTCAGTCATCCAAGCCAGCTCATAAATAGACAGGGGATTCGTGGTTGTAGGTCTCAATTTTAATTAATTGGGGTTTGAGAATACCGCTGAATTGATCTCAAATTCCTAATTAATTCGGGATCTGGCTTATTTAGACAGAAAACAGGAGTTTTTTTTCCTATTTTTTGTCCAAACTACAATCTATAACCACTCATCAAAATCAATGGTTGTTTTTTTTCCGATGGAGTCGTAGTTTTTTTCTATCCACATCGTTGCCTCTTGCCTTCCCAGATCACGCAAGCTTAGTAAAAAACTCCAATCCGGTGAATAGACGGTTGAAAGCGGGAAGTCTTTGAGGCATTCATCCGCACGAATGCAATGCATAAAGAGCTTTTTAAGTTTTTTTTCAAACTCTTCTTTTATCCAGCCCTTGGAAATTAAATTGCTTACAAAAGCAATCGCTCGCATTTCGCGCATTAGAGAAGAATTGAAGGATATCTCTCTTAAACGGGAATCAATTTCTGCAACGGTAGTAGGGGAATTTTCGCGTACAATCGGAACCGTATGTAAAATAAGAATGTCTCGGCATTTTGTATCATAAATCATTGGAAAAATAGCCGGATTGCCTAAATATCCGCCATCCCAATAACTTTCTCCATCAATTACAATCGCTTGAAATAATTTAGGAAGGCATGCAGAAGCTAAAAGGGCATTAATGGATAGTTCCGCATTGTTGAAAATGTGAATTTTTCCTGTTTTAACATTGGTCGCACAGATAAATAATTTGATTTTACTTTTATGCTTAAGTTGTTCTATGTTGATTAACTTTTCTAATACTTCTCGTATGGGATGAAAATTAAACGGATTAAATTGATAAGGAGAAAGGAACGCAATCATTGAATTGAACACCGTTAAATTAAACGGTGCCTTTGAGAACGGTTCCAGAAAGTAGTCAATCGGGGTTTTGGCAGCAAGTCCAAATAATTTTCCATAGTCACTCATCGCATGCCAAAATTCATGTAGTGATTGCCTTGCACCTTCCGCTCCCCCCCGCAAAAAACCATCGGCAAGTACGGCAGCATTCATACTACCGGCGCTAGTTGCTGAAATACCTTCAATAATAAACAAATCGGATTCAAGAAGCTTATCCAATAACCCCCAAGTAAAGGCGCCGTGCGCGCCCCCCCCTTGAAGACCAAGGTTAATTTTTTTTCTTTTTGTCATTGGCATTTCCCTGTAGGTAATCCTCAACTACTTCGCCATACGGTAGTGTCAAGTCAGTAATGAAATGCATGACTGATACTATTTTTTTAATTGATAAATCAGCAATCGGAGCAAGCGCATGGGGATGCAATTCCAAACTGCCAGGACCTGTCCAAGCGCCTTTTACAGTCACATCCGTAAGATAGGTTCTAGTGAGCTGATTAATTTCGGGAGTACCGTCAACGCTTGGGATGTTTTTCAAGAGAAAGACGGGTTTTTTCATAGCGTTTAATACCGGCTGCTTATCCAATTCATGGTGCTTGTAACCCATGGTGGCTGTAGCAATGCGGACACTGCCATAATCCAATATTCCAATGAGGACATCTTCTTCAACAAATAGCTTGGGTTTGGCTAGCTTCTTTGGAAATCCCCAAATTTCACGTCCACCAGCAATGGGAGCATTACAATCAAGAAACATCGAAATAGTAAAGCCCCCTTCTTCTCCTTTGTAACGCACAGGAATGACTTGCCCCGATTCCGTGTAATCACCAAAACCGGTTGAATCTGGCATCCGAATAAACTCAAATTTAACAACAGGTTCAAGTAATTCCAGCCCCGGGGGTAAAATATCTTCCAATAAATGTGGATCAGTTTCATAAGTAATAATAAGAAACTCCCGATTGATGAATCGGTAAGGTCCGTGCGGATACGTTCTTATCCATCGTGGTGCAGGCATATCGAATTCATTGACCATGGTAGATTTTTTCATTGTTTTATTCCCTATAAACAAATTGTTGAGGACAATGTTGATCCTTTTACCTAAACCACATACGCTTACGCAAGATCTATGACAAAGCATGAATCTATGGTGTTGCACACATTCATGCAGCCTTGTCCAATGTCCAGTAAATCAGTACCAACTGGTTATTTTTCTTTAGCAACTATTTTAAAATTAACTGTAACTGGATCTTTTATTTGATCGGTGCTTGCCCATTCTCCTTGACCAACACCAAATGCACTACGTTTTATTGTTGTGTTCCCCTTTACTAGAGCCATCCCTTTGGAGGTCTCTGCTGCAGTGAAATTCAAAGTAACGGGTATGGATTTATCACGAATAGTCAACGTACCAAGAGCCTGGTAGGTTTTATCGCCTGTTTTATTAAATTCGGCCGATTTAAATTCTGCATTAGGGAATAGTTTTACATTAAACCAATCCGGAGTAATTAATGTATTTTTTATGTCAGCATAAGCGGTAGTAAGTGAACTCATATCAACCACAATATGAACACTACTGGCTTTATAATTATTGGGATCAACTGAAATTTCGCCGGTAAAGCGTTTAAACTCTCCTGAAACAGGCGCACCATTTTGGGTACCAGTGAAGCTAAGGCTACTCTGGCTTGGTAAAATTTGCCATTCAGGAATCGCTGCTCTGACTAAAGCAGGTGCTATCGCTAATGCAATCATTCCTGCCTTAAAAACTCCACGTAGCGCTGCCACTGCTCCCGGATTACGCTTCGCTGCATCCAGGCTACGATCTTTGCGGTACTTGCACCTAAGCAGCCATTGATTACTTAAAGTAGTGTTCATGAGAGCATTCTCCTTAAGATAGTATCTTTATTAATAAAGTGATGCTTTAACGCAGCCGCTGTATGAAGGGCAATGGCTGCTATTAATGCGTACCCTAGCCATTCATGCACCTCTTGAAACAGTTGTCGTAATGCTTCATCAGGCCCTACTATATTGGGCAACGTTACCAGACCAAAAAATGAAGCCGGCAAGCCTGCCGCGGACGTAATAAGCCAACCCGTGAGTGGAAGTGCAAACATGAATCCGTAAAAAATCCAATGCACACTGCGCGCTGCAAACTCCTCCCAGGCAGGCAGAGTCAATGCGGGCGTTATGTTAGACACACGCCACACAATCCTGACTAAAGCAAGGGCAAGGACTAAAAAACCATATTCTTTATGCCAGCCATAAAGTTTAAGTTTTTCGAGACTGATGGGTAGCGTTACCATATAAAGACCTAAAATAAGCAATCCAATCATCAACGCAGCGATTACCCAGTGCAAAAAAATAGCGACAAAGCCGTAGTTAGTCTCTGTGTTTCGTATTCGCATAGCAAAGACTCCCTTACTTGTTGTCTTGATAGGCTTCCGCGCCAATATCAATCGTCACGTCATCACCTAATTCAGGTAACAAGGTGTTTATTCCAAAATCAGAACGCTTAATTTGAGTATTAGCAGTAAAACCAACTGTCATTTTATTACTAATGGGGTTTTTACCTACTTTATTCATAGTGACGTTTAAGGTCACTGGTTTTGAAACGCCATGTAAAGTAAGTATACCCTGCACTCTAGCCGACGTATTATTTAATACATGGATCTGGTTGCTGACAAAGGTTGCGGTTGGAAATTTCGCAACATCAAAGAAAAGTGGGCCTTTCAAATGTTTATCCAGCTCTGGTATGCCGGTGACCACGTCAGCAATTTTAACGCTAACATTGACTTTACTACGTTGTGGTTTTTCCTTATCTAATGTAACCGTACCATTGACATACCATTTTCCAACTTGGCTAGAAAATCCCAAATGTTTAATTTTCCACAAAATATAACTATGCTGTGGATCCAAAGTCAGAGTTTCTGCCGAGGCATAGGCAGAAAGAGTGGCAAACAGAATTATTATACCCATTAATGAGCGAGCCAACTTCAGTACCATAATAATACTCCTTGTTAACGAAACGATTGCCGAAATCTAATACTTAACCTCATGTAAAAGGCCGAGCTGCCATCGTTAGGGAGAGTCTCCGTTCTCTAACAGTGGCATTCAACATTAGCATTACATTTTACGAGGCTGTGCTTTGGGCTTTAAATTTCCACCCACCAATTTGTCGCATAATCCTTTAGGAACGAAAAGAAAAGCATCGGCTTGGTTGTCTGTGCTTGACGAACCAGCACACGAGGAGGTTGCTGTAGCACAATCGTTCAACCCTGCTTTGACAACCCCATAACATTTCTCTGAAACTTGAGAATGAGAATCAGCGTTCGCTGCTACAACGGAATGCGTCGTTGCCAACACAAGGAAAGCAGCCACAGCTGACTTAATTAGTTTATCCCTATTTATCATAATGAATCCTTTTTAAGTACGCACTACCGTAAAGAGATCTCACTCCACATGCGCTAAAATTTTGCTTCAATCTCTGTAATTTTTTGAGCGCCCCCAATAAGCAACTGAAAAAGTTCAGACATTCCTGCACTATCACTCACTTCAGTTTTATCCTGATCGCTAATCAACTCATCGCTAGCGACCATATTCACCAACGAGTCCATACCCATTAATGCCTTGTTTACTTCTTCAGCTAGGGTGTTCAAATTCTGTTTTTTTTCTGCAAATGCGACATCATTTGAGTGCATTAAGGCCTCTTTTTTTGTTTGGATTTCTAAAAGCAAGCCCTTCAGTTTACTATTGAGAAGCAAAATACTATCGTATATTTTCTGATCCACGGTATTAATAAATTGAGCCGGGGCGCTTTGTTCCTCTCCATTCACAATACTGTCTCCTTCCTTAAAATGGTTTATAACTCCGTTACCCCTTCCAGATTAAGCCTAGCATATTGGTCAAATTTTGCCAGCATCTTCGCATATAATAGGGCTTGTTGAGAGTAAATTTTACAACTATAGATCAACACGCCCTACTATCATGGCATTTTTTTCATGGTGCGTAAATTCAGTAATTGTAAGGGTTATCGCTTGCCCCTCCAATCAAAGCACGCTAATCTTGAAGAGAGAGTCTTTGCGAATGAATTTAGGTTCAAGAATAGAGGGCACTGGAGGATTGGGATGACTATCCAGAAAACACTACATACCCTGTTTGAGGCACAAGTTAAGAAGAGACCTGACACGCTCGCGATAGTATGTACAGGCCTTTCGCTTACTTATGGGGAGCTAAATGCAAAAGCAAACCAGCTTGCCCATTATTTGCGAAATCATGGCGTGAAGAAAGAAGTGGTAGTTGCATTGTGTATGACACGCTCACTTGATTGTCTAATTACCATTCTCGCTATCTTGAAGGCTGGTGGAGCTTATGTTCCATTAGATGTATCACAACCAGAAGAGAGATTATTATTTATACTCAATGATAACAACCAGCCAATTCTAATTACTCAAGCTGCTTTGCAAGAGAAATTTATTAACTATCAAGGCAGGGTACTAACACTAGAGCAAGAAGCCAATGAAATCAGTCAACAAGCTACCCACAACCCTGATCCGTTAGTAACATCAAAACATTTAGCCTATATCATCTACACATCTGGCTCTACTGGAACACCAAAAGGTGTCTTAATTGAGCATGGAAGTGTTGTTAATTATTGCCTCTGGTTAGCTAGTTATTGCCGTTGTAAGCCCGCACAACGTATCGATTTCTCTTCCAATTATATTTTTGATATGGCAGTAACCACATCAATTGCGCCGCTTACCCTTGGCTTAACAATTATTATTTGTAGTGATGAAATAAAAAAAGGCGTTAGACCTTACCTTAACTACCTTGCCCATAACAAGGTAAATATTATTAAAATGACGCCTTCTTATTTCAAAGTAGTATTACTCGAAGTAAAACGTCGCTTCATTAAACTACCTCACTTGCAAACCATTATTCTAGGAGGGGAGAATTTATCTACTACTGATTGCTCGTCCTGGCTTTTCAGTTACCCGAAACATACACTATTTAATGAATACGGCCCTACAGAAGCTACCGTGGCGGTCTCTCAATACAAAGTATGTAAAAAAAATATTTCTAGTTTGGGTGTGAATGTGCCGATTGGCAACCCTGGAACTACGATGAACTACTATATTTTTGATGCAGATAATACCATAGTGCCAAAAGGAGAACACGGCGAGTTATACATAGGTGGAATCTGTCTCGCACGAGGTTATTTAAATCAACCTAAATTGACGAAGAAATATTTTATTAAAAACCCCTTTAGTAACAACGAGAATGACCGATTATACAAAACGGGGGATTTATGCCGAGAACTTCCTGACAATACTCTAGAGTACTTAGGAAGGATGGATGATCAGGTAAAGATCCGTGGCTTTAGGGTTGAACCAGGTGAAATTGAAAAATATCTGAGCCGTCATCCGGCTATTAATGGCGCGGTAGTACTTGCTAGAGAAGAGGCTCTGAATGAAAAACGATTAATAGCCTATTATATTTTGGAAGATGCCCTCCATGCACCAAGTGTCAGCCAGTTACGCCACTATTTGCAACTACAGTTACCAGACTACATGATACCTACTGCCTTTGTAAGAGTAGATGCCTTTCCTCTAACAGCTAATGGTAAATTAAACGCATCAGAACTTCCAATACCACAATTTACCTCTAACCAATACTTTTTAGCACCCTCTAGCGAATTAGAAAAAACACTTGCTGAACTTTGGTCAGAGGAGCTTGGCGTAAAACCAATTGGACTCAAAGATGATTTCTTTGAATTGGGTGGACATTCATTATCCGCTGCAAGGATTATTTCAAAATTAAACCATAGCTTAGGAAAAAATATAAACCTCCACGACTTTTATGAATCACCCACTATCGAAGAGCTTGTCAGTTTGATCAACAAGAAAGACGATAACGAAGAAACATGGAGCATTCAAAACCAATCTCCTTATACTGATTCCACACAATTACCATTAAGCGATTTCCAACTCATCTTATGGCTATCAAATACGTTTGAACCCAAAGCAAAAAAATTAAATATTACCGCCAGAAAGCGCCTACAAGGCCGGCTCAATGTAGCCGCATTACAATTTGCTTTCAAAGCCGTTTTCAAAAAACATGAAATATTATTATATCGGATATTAAAGTTTTCTCCGATGCAATCTTTACAAAAAAGCTTACCATTTAAACTAAGTGAAACTTCGCTCCAAAACTTATCTGAGAGAGATTGCGAATCAGCGCTAGAAGAATCAATTAAACAACTAATAAATTGCTATCCCTGGCCTCAAGATGCGTCAATGATAATCGCCAGGTTATTTTACTTGAAAAATGACACCCTCGAATTACAAATTTGTATGCCCCATATTATTTCTGATAATGTTTCGCCGGAGATCCTATTCGCTGAGTTATCCAGATTTTATCTGTTGTATAACGATCAATCAATCATTACTCAATTAGCCAGTGAGAAACAATATCGCTCGTACATTATTAATGAACAAAATTATTTGCACGCACACTTGGACAGAGATATTATTTTCTGGGGAGAGTACCTAAAAAATGCTCATTTACTTACCATCCCATCAGAGCAGGTGGTAAAAGATATGAAGTTGCAGGGAGTAGCCTACTCTACTTACCTGAAAGTACCCGAGAACGTATTAACTAACTTACAAGGATTTTGTGCAAGAAACCATCTCAGTGCACACGATGGCTTGTGTGCTACGTTGTTGCTTGCCTTACTCAATTGCTGCGGCAATCACAATGAACAAAGCCAACCTGTTTTTATAAATATCGTAAAATCTACACGAGATAACCCCTGTTATGATGAAGCACTAGGGTGTTTTCTTCGGCTTGAGCCTATCAAAGTAACTATCAACAAACAATCCTCATTAACGTCGCTATCCAGGGAAATACATGAAGCGGCAATGAATACCAACCTCCATCAGCAATGCTCAGATCTAGTAAAACTTGCCAGCCTGGGCATGTTTTGCCAGGAAAAAAAAATAATTAAAACTTATTTAATGAGTCTTCTCACTTTTCTCTACACAAGCTTCGTCTCGGCGCCTAAGATAAATCGTAAAATTCTTAATTTATGCTGGCAATTATCTTCTTTTGAGCGAAACAATAATTTTATTATTAATATCAATATGCAAAGTAATTTTTTAGCTGACGAGAAAATAAAAAACCGGTCTCTATTTGGATTAGAAACACAAAAAATCCCCATTCGTCACTACGATTTATTAACGATCGATGCATTTCTTGATGTTTGTTTTATACGCGATGAGAACCCCAGTATCCCTTATATAGTCATCTCAGCAAATTTAAAACCTGCTTTCCGTGAGCGTATTGCAAAAGAGATGATACGTATAATCGAGTCAGAAACCATGGATTTGTTATTGGTGTAGCAATACTACACCTCACAAATTTCATGAATAAGCACCTCTTCGAGAGGTACATCGGAATGCCCTTTTTGATTCCCGGTTGCCACTTTCGCTATTTCATCAACAATCTCCATCCCCTCAACAACCTCACCGAACACACAATAACCAAAGCCTTGCGCATTCTCCGCGGTAAAATTGAGGAAAGAATTATCCACCACATTTATAAAAAATTGAGCCGTTGCAGAATGCGGGTCGGATGTTCTAGCCATTGAAATGGTGCCACGCTTGTTTGGTTTTGCGGTTTTTGCTTCGTTTTTTATGTTTTCACGGGTCGCCTTTTGACTCATATCCGAGGTCATACCACCCCCTTGAATCATAAAACCCGGGATAACGCGATGAAAAATTGTCCCATTGTAAAACCCATCGCGCAGGTAGGCACGAAAATTTTCCGCCGTAGTTGGAGCATTTTCATCATGCAATTGAAGCTGAATATCCCCTTTGGATGTTTTTATAATAATCATATGATCTCCTGTTGAGCTAGCTCTCGGTAGTGAAAGAATTTATGAAGCAAGAATAAGTTCGCGCATTTTAGCACAAACATCATGCATTATGTGAACATTATGTATGCTAGCTAAGGCCGTAAATACCGGTGATTTTTGTTTAAACAGATGATGCAGCGATGCACGGGAGTAATGTTGGCAGGTATAACAAGCACAGCTTGCCATGATCGGCGCAAGGTCATCTGCAAAAACCGCCTTTTTAATTTGCAGACGGTGGTTTTCATACATGCTGGCAAATCGTAACCAATGGCCATCGGTAACTATTTCTCCACAATACAACGCGCCATGACGTGCATTACGGGTAGGCGCCACACAGTCAAACATATCAATTCCTTCTGCCACAACGTCAAGCAAATCCTGCGGCGACATGCCGACACCCATAGTGTAGCGCGGCTTATTTTCAGGCAAATAGTCTCTGATCCACTGAATAATTTTTACCGTTGCGGGCATGTCAAAGCCTACTGTTTCACCACCAATTGCAATCCCATCCGTGTTCATAGAGGCAACAAAATCTGCACTTTCACAACGTAAATCTTCAAAAGCACCACCTTGCACAATTCCAAATAAGGCCTGAGCAGCTCCGTAACGGGAATTAGGGTGGTGCCGATGATAATCAATGGATTGTTTAAGCCAGCGATGTGTTCTTGCCATGATTCGCTGTACTTCTTCCCGTGAAGAACTATCTGGCGTGCATTGATCAAATGCCATGATAATATCAGCACCGATAATTTTTTGTGTCGCTAGCGACATTTCTGGCGTCATGTGAATAAGTCGTTTTGTACCAGGTAGCGTGAAGTGAGCGCCTTCTTCATCAATTGTGCAAATTTCTTTATTTTTAGATAAACTGAAAACCTGAAAGCCGCCACTGTCGGTCAACATTGGGCCCCTCCACCCCATAAATGGATGCATCCCCCCTGCTTGCTCAATAACGTCCATACCCGGCGCACAAAGCATGTGATAAGTATTACCCCCTAAAATAATTTGGCTCCCAGCCTCAACCAACTCTCGGGGCATCATATTATTAACGCCTGCTCGAGTTCCAACAGGCATAAAAACTGGCGTAATAAAATCGCCATGTGGGGTTGTCAGTTTAACTACGCGTGCCTTAGTATGTTGATGTTTATGGAGTAATTGACAGTTAAGCGAACCGCCGTAAGTATCTATCTCTTTATTCATTCTGTCTGACGCTCATCGTGATGCATTAACCGATTGAGTAGTACTTTTATCTTGCGAACGATGTAGCAGATAGCTGCAAAAAAAAGACCCTGATAAAATACCTGCAAAATATAACAGCGACCAACCTGGCATTGTTAGACCTAACCATTGCCAAGTAATTTCACCACAATCCGCAGCTCCCCAAATCATTGCCTGTACAACATCTCGCCAGGGAAAATGGCGCAGCAAGACGTCAAGACCAGGCAAACAAGCAGGCAATTGATCAGCAGGTAACGATTGCAACCATAGCTGCCGACAGGAAAAGTATAAGCCTGCCACTGCAATTATAATTTGCAAAACTATTAAAATGTGGCGCACCTGCACAAGCTTAATCAACATACCCATCAAACTGACAAGAAGCACCAACATCACGCAAAGTCGTTGCATTACACAAAGCGGACAAGGCTGCAAGCCTTTGACATATTGCAAATAAAACGAGGCAAGCATTACCAGGATACTGACAGTAAATAATAACATCTGCGCCAAACCGTACCTATCCTTAATCATTTGCGCGGCAACATGTATTGTATGGCCTGTTTAATATCAGCATCACTGCACTCTGTGCAAGTACCTTTAGGCGGCATAGCATTAAGGCCTTTAATTGCTATAGCTTGTAATTCATCAATAGTTGACTTGGCAAGACGTGGCTGCCAATCAGCCGCAGTACGAAATTTCGGTGCACCCGCTATGCCATCAGCATGGCAAACGATGCAATGACTTTCATAGGTTGTCTGTCCTGGTAGTTTGTTTGCCGCAGGTTGGCTTGCTGGTGCCTCGAGTACAGCAGAAACAGGAGTATTTGATTTTCCTTCAACGCGAACATGGCCAACAGGTGCAATGCGCTCAAGTAATTGTTGGTTATCAAAATCTTCTAGTGCATGCAACGGTGTAACCAGAGCAATCAGAAAAAGCATTAAAGTAAAATGCATGGTAATCCTTTGATTTGGAGTTTGGACAAAACCCCATGCAAAAAGACGCATGCGGCTTTGTTCAAATAATCTATTCTTGATTTATTAAGAGTTTGAGAAAAATTGACTTTATCTCACCCCTCAAATAAATACATACGCTTACACAAGATCTATGACAAAGCATGAATCTATGGTGTTACACTCATTCATGGACAAGTCTGCATGAGTCTTTTTTCATGCAGTTTTGTCCAATATCCAGTTTGATAAATGATTTGAGAATAATACCCATAAGCAGGATGTATTTCTAGGGGCTGTAGACATTTGCGTCCCGCTTGATGTAGGAACCCAGATCGAAAATATTTCAAAAATTGCTGGATTTTAAGTCTTTTTCAGCAGCTCACTAACTACTTTCTCCTCAACGGGGAGGCTAAAATAATCACCCTGCACTAAAACGCAATGATTGGCCAGTAAATAATCAGCTTGTTCTTTATTTTCAACGCCCTCAGCTAATACTTCAATATTCATAGTCTTAGTTATTGCAATAATCGCTTGAACAATAGAATTATCATCACTATTCAATGTGATCCCATCTATAAAACTTTTATCGATTTTTACTTTATCAAATGGAAATATTTTTAAGTAATTTAAGCTGGCATAGCCCGTTCCAAAATCATCAATAGAAAATTTAACACCTAATTTTTTAAGTTCCTCCATTTTTTGCGATGCATCAACAGCATTTTCTATGATAAGGCTTTCTGTTATTTCCAATTCTAAAAAACGAGGTTCTAATCCAGTTTCCAAAAGCACATTACGAACAATCTCTACAAAGTTTTTTTGTTGAAATTGATAAACAGATACGTTGACAGCTATCTGTAAACCAGGGCTTACAGATTGTTGCCATTTTTTAGTTTGCAGGCAAGCTGTTTTTAAAACCCATTCTCCTATCGGTGAGATAAGCCCAATTTCTTCCGCAATTGGAATAAAAATTTGGGGCTTTATTTTACCAAAAACAGGGTGCTGCCATCGCAAGAGCGCTTCCAGCCCTACAATGTTACGAGAATTTAATTGTACTATAGGCTGATAGTGGAGAATAAATTCTTGTTTTTTTTGTGCTTGGCGTAATGCAGAAGTTATTTTTTCTCGCTCTAAGGTATATTTATTAAAGTTTTCATGGTAATCCTGAAATAAATTTTTACCGATTTTTTTAGCTTGGGACAACGCGGCATCAGCATTTTTCAACAGCGTTTCAGCATTGTCACCATCGTTAGGATGGTGACTGATACCAATACTAGATGTAACAGTCAGTTGATGGCCACTTAATTCTATAGGTTGATTAAAAATCTCTATAAATTTACCTGCCTTAGCACGAACCTCTTCTTCTTTAGGATAGCCTCTTAATAGAATGACAAATTCATCTCCACCAAATCGTGCAACGGTGTCAGATTCGCGAATATTACCCGATAAAGTTTTGGCAACATATTGCAATAAGCAATCGCCTACTTGATGTCCAAGAGCATCATTGATATGTTTAAAATTATCCAAATCAAAATACAAAACACTGAAACTCGCACTACTACGCTTAGCATCCACAATAGCTTGTTGAATTCGGTCAGACAAGAGTACTCGATTAGGTAGCCCTGTTAACGTATCATGCGTTGCTTGGTGAGCTAAAAGTGACAGTGAGTTTTCTAATGCGGCCAGTGATTTTTCCAATTCTCTGTTCGATTTTTTTAGAGCTGCTGTGCGCTCATCTACCAATCTCTCTAAGTTATTAATCTGATATACTACCTGCCTTTTTAAATCCCATTTTTTTGTCAACGCAGCTATCATTTGGCAAGCTTCAACGGAATCAAATGGCTTTTTTAATATTAAAAAATTATCGCTATTTTTTAAAAATTGCGATGTTTCTTGCCATGAATAATCGGAGTATGCCGTACAGATTACGCATTGGATATTGGGATCAATTTCCCATAGGCTCCGTATCGTCTCTACCCCATCCCATCCTGGTGGCATGCGAACATCTACAAAAGCAAGAGAATAAGGCTCTCCATCTGATAACGATTTGCTCACCAAAGAGAATGCCTCTTGACCTTGATAGGCTGAATCAATTTTCAAGTTTGGGAATGTTACCTCGCTTAAAACTGTCCCAAATAATGATTCTTTTCTATTTCGCATTGCATCGGCTACATGTTGATTTTTAGAGATAATCTTATAAAAATCGTTATGAATCGCAGTATTGTCATCTACCAGCAATATCCTGAAGTGCTTGTCTTGATTTTGAGCGGTATCATTCGCCTTTTTCAGCATAAATTTTTCCTATTGCCAGTTACACTGCTAGGCTGTGTTGACTTTTGGCTCACAAAACCAATTGTCAACCCGCCCTAAGCACGTCTAGAACTATCTTTAATTAATTGAATAAATTTTAATTTATTATCTACTAAAACAGTTTTTGCCGGCGATATCGAAAGGATACACTGATTAAACTGTTTTTCTAGGATTATTCATTTGTTTGACATACAGGGCAAAGTCCATAAATATTCAGCGCATGATCGGTCATTTTAAATTTCGCTTGTTTGGCAATTAAACGTTGCCGCTGCTCAATGATTTCATCGATAAACTCATCCACTCGACCACACTTCACACAAACCAAATGGTCATGATGTTCTCCCTGACTTAGCTCAAAGACTGAATGACCACCCTCAAAGTTATGACGAGAAACAAGTCCTGCGGACTCAAATTGCGTTAACACACGATATACCGTTGCTAACCCGACATCTTCACCCATCTCCAGCAAGGCCTTATAAACACTTTCAGCACTTAAATGATGATCACTGGATTGTTCCAAAATCTGCAATACTTTCAAGCGCGGCAAGGTAATTTTTAATCCGGCATCTTTTAATTGCTGGCTTTCTTCCACAAATACTCCTTAGGTATAAATTAAAATCTACGTTAAGACAGCTTAACACAGATGTCTTTACTATAAACCTCATGGTATTATGGCGAAATTTTTAATAGTGAGCAAAAAATTATGCGGCTTGGAACTATTTTTCTAGCGATTGCTTTAACGCTAACACTCACAAATTGCACTTACGACTTTTCACGTCGATATGTGCAACAAGGAAACCTGTTACCCAAATCCACGATTGAACGCCTACGAATCGGAATGAGTAGAGAAGATGCCGGGCTTTTAATGGGTAATAGTTTATTAAGCCCAACCTTTAACAACAACCGCTGGGATTATGTTTTTACCTGGCGTAAAGGGAGCGGCAAGCCTGAAATCCGTAATTTAACGTTGTATTTTACTAATGGCCGATTGAGTAAGATTGAGCATCATCCTTAACTAGACATTGGACAAAGCCACATGAAATGTGAGATCAGGCCATTTTTGAACACATTTACTCAAAAGTATCGTCTCCGCGCAGCAGACTGTAACTGTTTTTTCTAAGTTAAAGATTACTTTAATTTAGCCCGCTGCCGCCTCTTTTCCTTTGGGCAATGAAGTAAGGGGCGGTATATCTCAATTCGATCCCCATTTCTCACTAAGGTATCCGGCATCACTGGCTTTGAAAAGATACCCAGAGGAAGTCCTTGAATTTCAGGGTGGCTGCTGAATAAACCACTGCTGGTTAATGCATCAAGAACAGAAGCCCCTTCAGGCAAATGACAGGTTACATGGACAACTGTTTTATCAGTTGCCACGTATACAATTTCAACTGCTACCATACAATAATTCTGCACGCTTGCAAAACGCATCAACCATTTTGTCTGTAACCTGCTCAAATACAGAGCCTAACACCATGGAAAGCATACGTCCGGCAAATTCAAATTCCAAGTCAAATGAGATCCTGCAACCGCCATCCTCCTCGTCAAACCGCCAAAAACCCTCCAGATGGCTAAAAGGACCGTCAACCAATCTTATCTCTATCATTTTATTAATTTGATGGCGATTACGAGTAGTAAACGACTTGGTCATGCCGGCTGCGGCAATAACGAGGGTAGCCTGAACCTCATCATCATCGCGATGATGAACCAAGCTTTGGGAACAATAAGGTAAAAATTCAGAATACTGCTCCACACTGATAACTAAGCCAAACATTTGTTCACACGAGAACGGAACTATTCGAGATTTTTTCACTACGGTCATATTGCCTCAACTCCTCTTAGATGAATCAATAACCAGCTAGCAATATCATTAATTTCTTCACCACAAATAGCATGCTCCATGGGATATTGACGCAAGCTTACCTGCTTGTAACCAGTAGTAGCTAACCAGTGCTCACTTTTTTTTGTCCATTCAGGTAATATCAATGGATCAAATTGGCCAAAACCAAGAAAAATCGGAGCATCCTTTCGAAGAACAGGTTTACATTCTGAGGCCATAGGAAGATACGATGAAAGCGAGATTACACCAGCCAAAGGCAGGCTACAATGCAAAGCCGTATAGAGAGCCATCGCACCGCCTTGTGAAAATCCTGCCAAAACAATCTGATTTGGACTAAAACCGGCATCCAGCTGCGAGTTAATAACCTCCAGTATCTGCGTTTGAGATTGTACAATACCTTGCTTGTCCTCTCTATCTGTGATTTTAAAACCAACAACGTCATACCACGCCCGCATTCTCATTCCGGCATTTAACGTCACGGGCCTAATCGGCGCATCAAGGAAAACATGGCGAAGAGGTAATTTTGAAATAGGAAGCTGCGCTGCCAAACCTTCCATATCGGATGCATCTGCACCAAGACCATGCATCCAGATAACACAAGCTTGTGCTGGCGACTGATTTTCTTTTAGTTTTATGTTTGGCACCCTCACTCCCAAAAATTCAAATTAACAATAAATTATCTCTAATGGAGCCACTTATATCAAGCTCCGATAATAAATAAGGCCCTGACTATCCTGAAGGGTCGCTACTCTCTAACTTAATTTGCAGGCATAACACCTTTAACGATCTTTAAGCTCAGCTACGACACAGATTGCAACAACTATAGCGATTTATCATTGGATTCATTATAATCAGAAGATTGATTAACGGAGTTTATAATGCGATGTGCTCAGTGTATTCTACTTGTTTGCCTGATTCCACTAGTAGCATCTTGTGGACAGAAAGGCCCTCTTTACCTACCGACTAACCAGCAAGCACCAGCATCTTGAATGCAAATAATGATTTCATCCATGGCGTAACGAGCTAAAAATGACTCTATATTTCACTAAAATGCATGGTTTAGGCAATGATTTCATGGTTATTGATGCTGTTCGCCAATCGGTTCATTTGGATAAACAAACCATCATTGACTTGGCCAAACGAGATACCGGCATAGGCTTTGATCAGTGCCTACTTATTGAACCTGGCGCCGATAAAGGGGTTGATTTTTTTTACCGTATTTTTAATGCGGATGGGCAAGAAGTTGGTCAATGCGGAAATGGCGCTCGTTGTCTTGCCCGTTTTGTCCATCATTACCAATTAACCAACAAAAAACGCATTACCATTGCCACCAAGACCACACGTATGAATCTACAACTCAATGCCGATAATACCGTCACCGTGGACTTTGGCACGCCTGAACTTAAACCAGCATTGATCCCCTTGCAAGTGGCTATTCAAGCACCGCTGTATCAACTACCCTTACAACAGGGCTTAGTACAGGAGATCCATGCCATTAGTGTTGGCAATCCTCACGCCGTGATGGTAGTTAACAATCTTAAAACTACTGCTGTGGCTAGCTTGGGCAAAGAGATAAGTGAGCACCCTTTGTTCCCAGAACAAACCAATGCCGGGTTTATGGAAATTCTTAGCCAAGACACTATAAACTTGCGAGTGTATGAGCGAGGCTGTGGTGAAACCAAGGCGTGTGGTAGTGGTGCTGTTGCAGCTGCAGCTATTGGTAGATTATATCACCACCTGGCAGCCAAAGTTGACGTTGCTTTACCAGGGGGGCGACTTCTTGTTAAATGGCCAGACATAAACGGTCCAATTTTCCTAACCGGCCCTGCAAGTTTCGTTTTCGAAGGTAAATTATGCGTATAGTCATTTTAGGTGCGGGTCAAGTAGGGGCAACGCTTGCACGAAATTTGGCAAGTGAAGACAACGACATCACCTTAGTGGATTTAAATGAGCAGCGCTTGCGTGAACTGCAGCATCGGCTTGATATTCAGACAATACATGGTTCAGCATCCCATCCGGCCGTGTTAATCAATGCAGGAATTGAGCAAGCAGACATGTTAATTGCCGTCACTGATAGCGACGAAATTAACATGATGGGCTGTCAAATCGCCTACAGCTTATTTCGAACGCCCATGAAAATCGCGCGCATCCGTTCCCAGCATTATTCCAATTACCCGGAGCTTTTTCAAAACGATCACGTGCCGGTTGATGTCTGCATCTGCCCTGAAAAATTAGTCACTGAGCATATTGAAAATCTAATTGATTACCCAGGCGCTACGCAAGTACTCGATTTTGCCGGCGGGAAAGTACTGATGGTTAGCATCAGGCCGCAAGCGGGCGGTACAATGATAGGAAAGACTCTGCAATTATTTTACCAACATCTAGAGTCCAGTGAAGTTGGAGTCATTGCTATTTTTCGTGGCGATGCAACCATTGAACCTACTGATGATACTGAAATATGCGTGAATGACCTTATCCTGTTGATTGCGTCTCCAGAAGCAATGCAATACGTATTAATTGCTCTAGGCCGATACACACACCCTAACCGCCGCATTATCATTGCCGGAGGCGGCCATATTGGTACTATGCTTGCGCAAACGCTGGAAAACAAATACCGTATTAAAATTATTGAAAATAATGCCCTTCGTGCCAGTGATCTTGCCTCACACCTCCATAAAGGAACGGTTCTGCAAGGCGATATTGCTGATCGAGATCTGCTCGTTAATGAAAACATTGAGTTTACCGACGTTTTTTGTGCTGTAACCAATGACGACGAGGCAAACATCATGTCCTGCCTGCAAGCAAAGCGCTTAGGTGCCCGCCACGTCATGGCATTGGTTAATCGCAACGCCTACGTTGAGTTGATAGAAGACAGTGTTATTGATCAGGCTATTTCCCCGCAACTGATAACAATTGGATGCATTTTGACCAAGCTTAGAGGCGGGAATATGATAAAAATTCATCGACTCCACCACGATGAAACAGAAGCAATTGAGCTGATTACTCATGGCGACTCAGAGACCTCTCAAGTAGTCGGCCGCAGTCTTTCGGAAATAGAATTGCCTCCTGGCTGCCTAATCACGGCGATTGTGCGCGGCGATAAAATGTCCGTAGCAACCCCGGAGCTGGTGCTTCAATCTGGCGATCATGTTGTGCTGATCCTGTTAAAAAGGCGCTATGTTCGCCAAATTGAATCGCTGTTTCAGGTAAAACTCACTTTCATGAGTTAAACTGGACATTGGACAAAACTGCATGAAAAAAAACTCATGCAGTTTTGTCCATGTACGTGTGTAACAGCATAGATTCATGCTTTGTCATAGATCTTGCCTAAGCCTGTGTATTTATTTGGGGGTTTCAGATAAAGTCAATTTTTCTTAAACCCTTATTTAAACCAAGAATAGATTATTTGAACAAAGCCGCATGCGTCTTTTTGCATGGGGTTTTGTTCAAACTCCAAGTTAGAGGGATGCCATGCAGTTTAAAACTATTTTTCGCTTACTTGGCCTGCTTTTGATGATGTTTAGCTTGAGCATGCTAACGCCCATTCTAATTGACCTTATCTTTCAAGAAGCATTTTGGCTACCTTTTTTCGCGGCGTTTACCTGTACCTTTTTAACCGGGTTGCTATTATGGTTTTCATTCAGGAGGCAACACAACGAGCTTAAAACTCGTGATGGTTTTTTACTAGTCGTACTGTTCTGGTTTGTACTTTGTTTCTTCGCGTCATTACCTTTTATTTTCACACTTACAGAGCACAGCATCACCGATGCCTTCTTTGAGTCTGTTTCTGGGTTTACAACCACTGGTGCAAGCATTATTACCCACTTAGAGGGCTTACCCAGTGCGATTTTATTTTATCGCCAACAATTACAGTTTTTAGGTGGAATGGGAATTGTAGTACTCGCTGTTGCTATTCTACCCATGCTAGGCGTTGGTGGTATGCAGCTTTATCGCGCCGAAACACCAGGGCCTATGAAAGACAGCAAATTAACGCCGCGTATAGCACAAACAGCCAAAGCATTGTGGTTTATTTATTTGCTACTTACCTTCGTTTGTTTGCTCTGCTATTGGGCAGCGGGCATGGATTGGTTTGATGCACTGGGTGAGAGCTTTGCTACTGTATCAACGGGCGGTTTCTCCATGCACGATTCAAGCTTTGCTCATTACCAAAACAACACCATTGAATTAATTGCCTGCCTTTTTATGCTCCTTGGTGCTACTAATTTCGCTTTGCATTTCGTTGCGTTTAAAAAAAGGACCCTATTACATTACTGGCAAGATGAGGAGTTCCGCTATTACTTTTCTTTTTTGTTTGTCGCAACCCTGATAGTTGCAGTCAGCCTGATTCTATATGGATTCTATTCTGCCAATCCCCATGCTGTCGTCAAAAGTTTGTTCAATGTGATTTCACTGGCAACTACTACCGGTTTTGTTGCCGAGCCCTTTAACAATTGGCCAAAATTTATTCCTGTACTGATTATCTCGCTAGCAGTCATTGGTGGCTGCGCTGGCTCGACCTGCGGGGGAATAAAAATCATTCGTGCTTTATTAGTTTATAAACAAAGTAAACGTGAAATGACGCGCCTCCTGCATCCCCATGCGATCGTAACTATCAAATTTGGCAACCACGTGTTACCTGAGCCAATTTTACAATCCATGTGGAGTTTCATTTCTGTATTTATCACACTTTTTTGGGTATTGGTCATCGTATTTATTGCTTTGGGTAATGATTTTCTTACTTCATTTTCATCCATCATTGCCGGGTTGACTAATGCAGGAGCAGGAATTGGTACTATCTATTCTAATTTTGCCCATTTAAGTTACCCAAGCAAATGGGTTTTAATTGTTACCATGATTGCCGGGCGATTAGAGATTTTCTCGCTTCTTATTTTATTTTCTCGCCATTTCTGGCAAAAATAGGATCTTTATTTATGAAAACAGTAATAGTAATTCCCGCACGTTATGCGTCCACTCGCTTACCTGGGAAACCATTGGCCATGATTCATGGTCAGACCATGTTACAACGTGTGGTGCGTTTATCGCAAGCAGCAGCAGAGGGGCTTAACCATGTCTCCGTGCTGGTCGCAACTGACGACGATCGGATAAGGCACCATTGTGATAAGATTGAGGTTGAATCAATCATGACCTCCCCAGACTGGAACAATGGTACGGAGCGGGTAGCTGCTGCAGTGCGCCACATGGACGATAAACCTGATTTTATCTTGAATATGCAAGGCGATGCACCTTTGACACCGCCTGATTTCCTGCGCGCAATGATAGAAGCGTTTATAGCATCTCCAAGCGATGCGATTACCCCTGTCACTCAGTTGACCTGGGAGCAGTTGGATCGTTTACGGCAAAACAAACTAACAACCCCTTTTAGCGGAGCCACCGTGGTTTTTAATGAAATAACTGGTCTTGCATTTTGGTTCAGCAAACAAATCATTCCTGCGATGCGCAAGGAAGAGGAGTTGCGAAAAAAAAATGACAAAAGCCCGATTTTCAGGCATATCGGCTTGTACGGTTATTCGCTGAGCATGCTGGAACAATACAACGATTTGCCAGAAGGAAAATTCGAAAGCCTTGAAGGACTGGAGCAATTACGATTCTTGGAAAATGGCTTTACTATTCGCTGTGTTCCAGTTGATTTCAAAGGGCGCGCCAACATGTCAGGTATTGACAGCCCAGAGGATATTGCCCGAGCAGAGGCATTGATCAACAAACATGGGGAGCTCTTTGCATGAATAAAACTACGCGCTTACTCATCGCGCGTCATGGCAATACTTTTGGCCCAGAGGATGTTGTGACGCGAGTTGGAACCACGGATCTGCCACTGGTTGATAGCGGCCTCAAACAGGGGCAAGCGCTGGGTCTTTATCTAAAACAAGAGGATTTGATTCCTGATGTTATCTTTACCTCAACCTTAAAACGCGCCATACAAACTGCCAATGAAGCACAAAAAACCATGCAAACTAGCCTGCCGATTGCAAGGCTGTCGATTTTCAATGAAATTGATTACGGCCCGGATGAAAATCAGCCAGAAGACGTTGTTCTTGCAAGACTAGGAAGCGAGGCACTGAGGGCTTGGGAAACAAAAGCACAAGTTCCAACAGGTTGGAAAGTTTGCGCAGAAGATATTATTAACAATTGGCGGATTTTTTCTAGCCAGTTATTAGAAAACTATGAAGGAAAAATTATTCTTGTCGTTACCAGCAATGGCATTGCCCGTTTTTCACCTTATTTAACCGCTGACTTCGACCGCTTCAGTAAACAATTTGGGATTAAAATGTCAACAGGTGCCTTATCTTTGTTTGAGAAAACATTGGCACTCGACTTCTGGACTTGCCTGCAATGGAATATCAAACCCAAACCTTTGGAAACGTCATCCCGAACGAAGTGAGGGATCTCCTGGAAGTAGACGGTGCTTAAATATCAATGCCACTTTGCTCGAAAAAAATTTCCTTTTCCCCTCTAATGCATTGGATTTTTTTCTTTTTGACATCAAAATTATAGTGTAATCTACAATATTCTCGCGGATTGGAAAGTAGATTAGGATTAAAAATAACCAAGTTAATTCCCTGTTGATGTCTGGCTGATGGGACAATTAATAGAGGATGGCCTTCACTCGCCACCCTTCTACCTATTTCTTGGCTTTGTATATAATTAACTGGATCAACTAACCAGGGGAACTCTTCTTTTTTTCCTGATAAATCAAGCCCCAATCCCTGACAATAAATTTTCGCAACCCGTCTATCTATCTGAACTGTAGGTTGTGTTTGAAAAATATCCCAAGAGTCTTTTATCTCCTGAATAAAATGGTGTCTTGTTTCATAGATAGTTGTTTCTAGTGTTTCCGAACCATACCAGCAGGCTATTGAACCATCGCTATAACGCGAGCTTGTTATATGTTCAAATGGATAGTCAATAAAATCATTCTTACTATAATCAAAGGCTCGTTGAATTAGGGCTTGGTTTATTAGGGCAGGATGAGTGTGACTTTCTATAGTATTAGCTGCTTCCCAGTTTATTGGATCAGCGCTGAGATCATCAAATAAATCTTGAGATATTTTTATACCTCTAATATTTCTGAAAATATCTTGTGAATACTCCCTGACGGAATCAAATAACGACACGCTTACTGACCCCTTATAAAATCAGTAAATCGCCTAACTTGAGCGATTCCAAGATACCCTTGCTCAAGCATAATATCCAAAGGGCAAAAGTTATGGAGTTTTTTATTTCTTCCTTTTACCCATTGATAAACTACTTCTCTATTATAAGGATAAAGGATCCTTAGGTTTTTATGAATACCTAAAAGATTACCTACACGTTCAATGGTATCTCTACCTGAAATAGAAGCAGTTCCTTTTTTAAACTTGGCAAGTTGTGCAGGACTTATACCCCCTAACAAAGCGCATTCTTCTTCATTTTTTAACTGCCAATGTCTAAAAAGCGCTATTACGTTCTGAGTATTACGTTTTAGAACCTCTTCATTTAAATCTTGAGGGGTTTTAAAAGGCGCTACATTTAAATGATTCATATCAAAATACCTCTATTTATAGATTATTATAGTTTATAAATAGATAAATGCAACGTTTATAATTTCCAGCGCTTATGCATCCACATCCATTGTTCAGGATGCGCCATGATAATTCGTTCCAGTGCTTGATTGTAACGTAATGTATTCTGGTAGATAGATTCTTGTGTACTACTATAATCCTGCCAAACCAAAGGCTCATGAAACTCAAGAACGTGTTTACCATTCGCTAATCGGTAACCGGCTGCGGGTACCACGGGAACGCCTGTATGACGAGAAAAACTGGCAAGACTTCTATAAGTACCAGCTTTTTTACCAAAAAACTCGACCGCAATGCCATCACGATTAGCAAGAGAAGCGTGCTGATCTAAAACAAACACGACGGCGTGATTTTTCTCTAGGGCATCACAAACCTGTTGCAACGAATTTTTCTTAGGGATAACGTGCAAACCAGCATGGTAATAACGGCTAAATAATATACGTTCAATGGTTTTATTACCCAGTGTGCGGCGAATAAAATGAAACTGTCCTTGAAATTGCTTAAAATTTAATATGCCGCCAATGGGCGCAAACTCCCAGTTACCAACATGGCCCGTTAACACTAACACACCCTTACTTTCAGCGGCAATCTTGAGCATTTGCTCATGCCCACGAACCTCAACTCGACTTCGCAAGGTGGCCTCGCTCATAAACCGTAATAAAAATGCTTCCTTAATAGAAGTAGCCAGATGTGAATAGTAGGCTTTAATCAGATGGTTTTTTTGTGTATCACTAAGCTTGTCAGCAAATACCTGATTTATGTTGGCCTTTATCACCTTAAGCCTATACGGCATCAGGCTATAAATAAATCGCCCTGCCATAGAAACAGGTAGTTCGTTAATTTTCGCGGTTAACTCAGTCACAAGATTTAATCACCAAACAAGCATTCATGCTAGCGAACCCACGATTGATCATTAAGGCCGAATTGTTTTTTCTTTGCAAAGCACGGTGTTGTGAGCGTACATCCAAGCCCACGCAACTGCTTGCCAGTTCATCAAGGGATGCTATTCCCGGAATGCAACGGTTTTTTAATGCACAGGTTGTTAATACTGCATCCAAAACGCCAGAGGCACAAATTGTATGCCCCATTGCCCATTTGAAAGCAGTAACTGGGACTGACTCTGCTGAAAACAGGCTGCGAATAGCTTCCGCCTCGCTGTCATCTGATTTTTTATTGCCGTTCCCGTGTGCAACAATCATATCAATATCAGCGGGGGTCATTTGCAATTCGTTAACCGTTTGTCGCAACAGCCTTGAAAGCGACTCTCCACTGCTTTCCAGTGAAAATAAACCAGATCCTTCACTCGCAGAAAACCCCCCGGCAATTTCGCCATAACAGACAGCATGGCGCTCCTCTACACTGGCTTCACTTTCTAGCACAATGGCGGCGGCCCCTTCAGCGAGAATGGTACCATCGTGCGCTTTATCAAATGGTTTTAAATGACGAGCGCTGATCACGCCTAATTTGTCATAATAAAAAAGCGCTTGCGGTTCAATTCCCACGTCATAAGCAACTACCACCGCCCTCTCAGCTTGCCCCAGTTTTATTGCATGATACGCTTCGAGAATGGCTTGAGTGCCGCCAACAGCATGGTTAGTGACATTGTGATTAGGCCCTTTAAAACCATACGTGATTCCGGTGTAAGCAAGCACATTATTTGGCAGAATGCGAAGTAGCCACATGGGATGCACTTCATTAAACAATTGCTTTGCAAACTGCTGCATGTCGCCCTCTGTTTTGGCCAATAACGGCAAAAAATCAGATTGCTGAAAAAATTTATTTCCTGGTGACCCTACGTAAACCTAACTTAAAAGTAAATGAAATTCCTATGTTGTTTACTGTCGAAACGTTCTGTAAATTAGTCGTGAGTGCCGTTACTGAAAAAAAATCTTGTGAAACTGTTGCCTGATGCGTTTTTTATTCGTTGATAGGATTTTACAATTGGTGCCTGGAGAGTTAGCACGAGGTATCAAACACGTTACGCGTGATGATCCCTATCTTTACAACGATGCACAGGGGCAGTTTTGTTTTGCCTCATCATTGATAGGTGAATCCTTGGGGCAATTAGCGGCCTGGAACGTTATGCTCGCAAATGACTTTAGCTACAGGCCTGTTGCCGGCGTTGTAGCAAGTGCTTGCCTTCATCGCCCGGTTTTAATGGGTGAAACGCTGTTACTGGAGTCGTTCATTGATTGCCTTGACGAAACCGCGGTTCAATATCACAGTGTTGCGCGTGTTGGCGCTGACACGGTTTTTACTGTGGATGGCGCTTTGGGTCCCTTGTTGCCAATGAGCCAATTTATTAGTGATGACGAAGTCCGTCGGCAATTTGCTGAAATTAACAGACCTGGTGATTGGTCTGCCTTCAGTTCTGGCTCGATTCTTGGTCAAGCGTCACCACAACCCCATCCTGTTGTAAATTCAGCCTATACATCGTTTCATGTGCCCATGTTATTTGATCGAATACTTCAAAGCGAGCCTGGGCTATCTATTACAGCAGAGAAACGTATTACGCGCAGTGCGCCGTATTTTCCAGATCATTTTCCATTTAACCCCGTGCTTCCTATGACTGTTTTGTTGGAGTGCAAGCTTAACTTGGCTCGTTTATTTTTAGAGAAAGCTGCATTTTCGATACCCTATCAAATTAGCGAATTGCGTAAAATTAAAATGAATGGATTTGTATACCCAGGGGACAGTCTTCAATGCCATGCGCAGCTGTTGCAACGGGATGAGAGAGAACTTATTCTGCGTTTTCGCAGTGAAGTTGAGGGCAAACGAGTTTGTGTCGTGGATGTCGTTATGTTGGCGAAAGGTTGTTAGTATGACTACTAGAAGGGTTGCAATAACAGGATTGGGTGTTGTGTCGCCGCTGGGCCATGATGTGGCGTCTACTTGGAAAAGTTTATTAGCGGGCCACTCTGGCGTTGCTGAAATCAAGCAATTTGATGCCAGTGCTTTTCCAACTTACATCGCAGCTGAAGTCAAGTCGTTCCAGCCAAGAATAAAATTGCAGGGCAAACAGTCACGTTTTGCCTTGTCCTTTACAAACTATGCGCTTGAAGCCGCTCATCAAGCATTTGATGACGCTGGAATCACTCCGCAACGGCATAATGCTGATCGCTGGGGAGTGGTTGCTGGAAGCGGGATGATGACGGCCGAATTTGAGTACCTGCACCGTTTTCAACGAGCCTGTGCGCTACAAGGCGAGACGGACTGGCACTTATTGCAGGAGCAGGCGCAGAGTTTTTATAGACTCGTTGATTTTGGCAAAACCACATCCAACTCCGGATTGTCGCTATTGATTCAGCAGTTTGGTATTCAGGGTTACGCAACCTCCGTTCATACGGCTTGTGCGTCAGGAGGGCAAGCCCTAGGTTTGGCCATGCAAGTGATTAGGCGAGGGGAAGCTGACTTTATGTTGGCAGGTGGTTTTGATTCCATGATAAACCCATTAGGGTTATCCAGTTTTTGTTTATTAGGCGCGCTGTCGTCCTATAATGACACACCATCAACAGCGAGCAGACCTTTTGATAAAACAAGAAATGGCTTTGTTTTAGGGGAAGGGGCTGCTTTTTTAATTCTTGAGGAATGGCAAAAGGCTTGTGATCGAGGCGCTAAAATTTATGCAGAATTGGCGGGTGAAGGCAATTCATTAAGTTCGTATCGAATTACGGATTCGCACCCTAATGGCGACGGTGCAATTCAAGCTATTAAACGTGCGCTAAAAGATGCTGGCATCGCTGCCAGTGATGTGGATTATATTAATGCGCATGGAACATCCACCAAAATGAATGATTTGAGCGAAACCAACGCTATCAAGGCCGTGTTTGCAGAACAAGCCATGCGATTGCCAACCAGCTCGACTAAAAGTCAAACGGGTCATTTGATCGCCGCCGCAGGTGCCTTGGAAGCGGTTTTATCCGTATTGTCTATTGAAAACGCACAAATCCTCCCAACAGCCAATTTGACAACGCCTGATCCAGAAT